>Ga0272441_10001578_pt1 | contig 48385 bp, 39 predicted proteins | sample SSMProp6N_FD_193582 | JGI IMG/M metagenome (GOLD analysis project Ga0272441, IMG submission 193582) | Marine sediment archaeal communities from Little Sippewissett salt marsh, Falmouth, MA, United States - SSM-Prop-6N | ecosystem: Environmental > Aquatic > Marine > Wetlands > Sediment ... | reverse complement strand
AAATCCACCTGGGTTGGATCAATATAGTCGTTGATAAAAGGTTCGTGAAAAATCATTATGCTTATTCCCGCCATATGGATATGCCAGGGGCCAGGGCCGATATCAAGCCTTTTGGCCAGAGCAATCTTGTCGCCATCATTGTTGCCGAATACCGCCCGGTGAGATATGCCGCTTTCCTTGATGATACGGGCAGTAAATGGAGAACAAATATCATCTGTGTGAATGATGAGTTCACAACCTTCAGAATGCATGATATCAAGAGCCTTAACAGTTGCATCCATATCGTCTCATGGGAATCTGAAAGGGTCCCTATCTTCATATTAATATTAGGCACCATACTTGGCAAGTTTGTCGGCATGAGCCATGGCCAGAGGCATGATGTCAATATGCCGGATATGCCCGAGACCGCCTTGTATGCAGGATCTTTCACCGAATTCTCTGACCGTATCCGGCCGTATGTTTTCGGCGTAAAAAAGAATGGGCAATTCATGCCATGAATGTGCTTTCGAGATCGACGGAGTTGAATGGTCACCCGTGATAAGCAGGACATCCGGTTTCAGCTCGAGAATGCCGGGGATAATCCGATCGGTTTCTTCGATCACCCTGGCCTTTTCGCTGAAGTTGCCGTCTTCACCGGCGGAATCGGTCTTTTTGACATGGAAAAAGAAAAAGTCGTACATCTCCCAATTAGCCTGCAATGTTTCGAGCTCCGAAGCAATGGTATCGCCGGCATCCAGCACTTCCATTCCTACCAGCCTGGAGATTCCCTTGTACATTGGATAGGTTGCGATTGCGCATGCCTCAAGGCCATAGACCTCTGCAAAGGACGGAAGGCCCGGATCCTTGGCAATACCCCGCAAGGTGCATCCATTGGCCGGTCTTTGATCGGCGAGAATTGCAAAGGCCTGTTCCAGCCATTGATTCAAGATCCTGGCACTTTTTTCGGCATTCGACGAAAGAGCCTCAACCTTAAGAGGTCTCAGCCCTGTCTTTTGTGGATCGGTTTCTGTCAGACCGTCTGAAAGGCCATCGCCTTCCAGGATCAGGGCGAAACGGTAATCTTTGACCGGTCTGATGGTAATGCTGACCTCATCTATTTGGATGGTCGAAAGCATATCCAACAGCCTGGAGCATTCTTCGGTCGGAATCCTGCCGGCTCTTCTGTCGGTAATCACACCGCTTATGGGATCCAGGGAGCAGAAATTCCCGCGGGCAGCCAGACTATTCGGCGACAGAATTAGTCCGATTCCCAATGCTTCCAAAACACCGCGCCCGATCTGATATTCAAGCGGCTCGTATCCGAACAAGCCCAGATGCCCAGGGCCACTGCCAGGGGTAATACCGGGAGCAATTGGGGTTGAAAGACCGAGAACTGAATCCCAGGCAAGCTTGTCCATATTGGGCGTGTATGCAGCCTCCAGTTCGGTTTTACCTTCGTCATTGGGCAACCCGCCAAGACCATCCATAATCAGCATGACGATTTTTTTATCCGAAGAGATGTGTAATTCTTTCATTAGATCTATCTGATTCATTTCTGCCTCCCTAAGAAATCAACATTGTATTGTTTACTAAATCGTCGCACCTGAATCCATATACCGAGCATGAATAAAAAATTCAAGCAGATATCAGGAGATACCGGATTCGAAACATTGTAGTATTCGGCGGCGTATCTCGTCCATATCCGCGGCTTTGAAAATGGTTTTTGACAGAAAATGTCCGAATGTCAGGTTCCGGGCAAGCCAGGGCAGGGCTGTTTTCAATCTCTTCAGCGCTGTCTGGGGTGGAAAATATTTTTCGGTTAAAAAAATCAAATCAAACATAACCTGCTGCAATTCCGGACGTGCCCCGGCTGTCTCACCGGCTAAAAGGCTTTTGATATCCCTGAAAATCCAGGGGGTAATCAGAGCCTGCCGGCCGATCATTACTCCATTACAGCCGGTTTCGTTAAACATATCCAGCGCATGTTGCGCACTTGTAATATCTCCGTTGCCGACAATGGGTACCTTGCTATGCTGCTTGATAAATGCGATATATTCCCATCTGGCTTTTCGTTTCATACCGTCTAAGGCAGTGCGGGCGTGTATTACAATAAAATCAACCCCGCTATCCGTCAGCATTGCTACAAAATCACGCAGGTAGTCCTTATCAAGAGAGTTACCAAGCCTCATCTTAACCGACAGCGGCCTTGAGGTTGTTTCACGTACCGCTCGAACGACCTGTGAGGCCAGGTTTATATTCTTCATGAGGGCTACGCCCCACCCATGCCTGACAACCTTGTTCAGCCAGCATCCCATATTGATATCAATACCCCAGGGAGCATAGGCCTCCAGTTTGCCTGCAGCCGTCTGCATCCTTATGGGGTCATCGCCGACGATCTGAAAAATAAGGTCGCGAGGGTTGATCCATTTCAGATAGGACGATGTGGACGGATCTTCGGAAGGCACTATCCGTGAATTGAGCATTTCAGAATAGAACAGATCGCAGCCTGAATAAGCACGTATAAGCTCACGGTAGGCTACATGGCTCAAATCCACCATGGGGGCCATGCACAAAGCATGTTCAGGCAGAAGACCCATGTTTTTTAAGACATGCTATTCAGCACTATTTTTCAATACAACCAGAGCATCAACTGCAACGGGGATATCATCCTTGATTATCATCGGATTTATGTCGATTTCTGCAATTTCGTCAATTTCAAGGCCAATTTTGCCCAAGTTTATCAGTGCCTGGGCCAGAATTTCCTTGTTTACGGCGGGCTTGCCTCTGAACTCTTCAAGCATTTTTTTGGCTTTGATTTCTTCCATCATCTCCAGGGCATCAATCTTTTCAAGGGGCGCAACCCTGAAGGTAACGTCTTTTAATACCTCGGTAAATATTCCGCCAAGACCAAACATGACACAGGGGCCAAACTGGGGATCACGAATCAGGCCTGCCACTAATTCCCGCTCTCCCTTTACCATCTCCTGGACCAGAATTCCGTCTAACTGATCTTTCCCTCGCTCCTCAATGGTCTTGTAGGCTCTGGCCAGAGCAGCATCATCCTCGATGCCTAGTTCAATCAGGTTGAGTTCGGTTTTATGGGTCAACGTGCTGGAAGACCCCTTTAACACAACAGGATAACCAATTTGATTGGCAAACGTTTTTGCTTGCGCCAGATCTTTTGCAATAAATTCTTTTGTAACCCGAATTGAGTATGCTTCCAATACTTTTTTTGATTCGTATTCGCTTAGAGCTTTATCTCCGCGCTTAATCGCATCCTCAATAATTTTCATATTTTCCTCCTGAGATAGTTGTCGATTTTCGTCTAACTACTCCCATAGCAAATTTATCCTTGGAAGAAAACGACATTTTCTACAAACGTTTTTCAGCCACTTTTCATGATATTCTATTTGGGCTACCACACTCTGTGTTGATTTGGCTAAAAAGCAATCAATCAATCCAGATGCGGACAACTGATTTAAACCAGCTCAAAATAATGCTATACTGAATACTATGAAACAACGTTGTCGCCTAAATATGTTCGTGCTGACATGTCAACTCATCTTAAGTAAAAACCACATGGTTTCCATAAGGAATCAACAATGAATGATTTCCCTCTCGGCAAAGAAGTTACGGCACCGCTTAGACGTGATCCTTCTGTTTTGTATCCCGTTAAAAGACAAAAAAGCGACTTCGCTATATATGGATTCGATATCTGGCGTGCCTACGAGCTTTCCTGGTTGAATACAAAAGGCAAGCCCTTGGTAGCAATCATGGAATGTATTTATCCTGTTGAGAGTAAAAACATCGTTGAGTCAAAGTCGTTGAAACTCTATCTGGAAGGTATCTCCAACACCATATTTGACTCAAGCCAGGCGCTACAGGATACCATCCGGCAGGATCTGTCAGCGGTTTTATCAACTCCATGGCTGTCTATCCATTTGATAAAACAAAAAGATTTTCAATCCCTTTCTTGGCAAACCACGCTGAAGGGATCATGCTTGGATACACTCGACATAGAAGCAGCAACGTATCATCGAGACCCTTCCGTACTCATCACAGAGGAATCATATGTCGATGAAACTCTCTATTCAGATCTGTTGAAGTCATACTGCCCGATCACGCATCAACCCGACTGGGGCAGTGTTGTTATCGAGTATCGCGGCCGACGCATTAACCACACATCCCTGCTGCAATACGTTGTATCCTATCGAAACCATACTGGTTTTGCAGAAAACTGCTGCGAACAGATCTTCACGGATATTCAAACTAAATGTCATCCCGAACATCTCCGAATTAGCATGTGGTATCTGAGAAGAGGTGGTATTGATATAAATCCGGTACGCTCTTCCTATCCCCTCAAGCCTGACACAGTTCAGAAATGGCGCCTTTTACGGCAGTGATACATGCTTGGCAGTTATCGGCTTGTGAGCCTGGTGATCTGATGCTGGTTCCCCATGGCAGACCATAGATGCGCCGCCTTGCTGAAACAGGCCTGTGCATTGCTCCTATTACCTCGCTGCTCCCACAATTTACCCCAGGCAGCAAACGTCCAGGCCCTGTGAGGGTTCATTTCACATGTCTTTGCAAGCCTGAATGCCTGCATCAGAAATTTTCGAGCATTATCATATTCCTGGGCTGATATACAAATCCTGCCCATTATTGTGTAGGCCCAGATCAGCTGATCCTGATTTTGGTTCTGAAGGTTCCAGGCAACTCCCCTCTCAGCTATTTTCTTTGCTTCTTCAAGACAACCCTGCATTAACAGGGCCTCGGCCAGGGCATTCAATGCATACGGCACCCGGTTGGCAATACCGGCTTGCAGACCAGGCAGTGCCATTTCCAGGAGATCTCGTGCCTGGCCAAACTGAGATTCTTCCAGCAGAATCCAGGCCCGATAGAGATTGGTCAGTTCCTCAGAGCCCTTGACCTGCACCTGTTCTGATAACTTTTGAAATGAGTTTAGATCCTGCCTGGCAACACCCGGATTGCCCATATAGCGGGTATTGAAATAGATAGAGCTTTGTATTCTGATATACGATAAGCCTCCTGCCGATACCCCGAGTTTTTGTTCTGCCTGATAGACTTTTGAGAACAGTCTCATTCCTTGTGAAAAATCTCCTTTAAGATACTTGATATATCCGAGCCACAGATCAGCCATGAGATCCAAATCAACATAATTGCCTGAAACTTCTTTGGTTTTCCTGTACCAGCGGAGTGCCTTCGTGGTATTTCCCTTCCATACCCACGCCGTCAATGTGCTCAGGCAGTTTACCGCAAGGAAAAATGTATCTTGGGGTTTAAATACGCGGCGTGAATTTTCTAAATAGTCGAGGGCCATGCATGGCTGTCCCAGATAAGTATACGTATAGGCAACTGCTGTCTCGGCGGCAGCCCTGAGGATCTGATCATTCTCCACCAGACTCACGGCGGAACTGAAGGCCTCTCGCGCTTGATCAAAGAGGCCTTTCTGTGAATACAGGTTTATCAATCGTATCCTGGCAAAGGCTTCAGCTTTTTCCTCCTTTTCTGTGCTGTAATATTGTACCAGACGTTCAAGGGCGTATATTGCCTTGTCAGGGTTGAATATGCGGGTACAATTCCAGATACCCTCCCAAACGCTTATGAGCATATTTTGTCTATCCTTTGAATCATCGTGTTGACGTTGTAAAATATTATCTGCGATTCGGTAATGCTCCGCGGCTTCAACCCAGGAACCGGCATTCTGACTTTTCTGCGCGGCTAGTATACTATAGCGAATGGCTCTCTTTTCGTCCGGGCTGCGACTGAAATGATAGGCAAGCACATCACATGCGCTATCAAGATTTTGCCGATACCTATCCTCAATCTCTACTCCAAGGTTTTTGTGAATGAGTTTTCTCTCTCTTTTGAGCATACTTGCATAACTGACTTCCTGAGTCAGGGCATGTCTAAAGGTATACTCATCACGACCGAGGGCATTTATGAATCCTGCTTCCACAAGTTCATCCAGGGCTGAGGATACATGCTCAGGAGCAGAGCTGATAGAGCACAGGAGTGAGCCCAAAAATACTCTCCCTATTACAGAGGCTTTCTGAATAACGCATCTGCTGGTCGGGCTGAGGTTGTCCAGCCGCGCAGTAATGAGTCCTGTAATTGTGGTGGGGATTTTTCCTCCATTCTTGAAAAAAGTCTCTGAATTTAACGATGATCCCCTGTCAATCAGGTAGTTGACCATTTCTTCCAGATAGAAGGGATTCCCTCCGGTTGCGTTGAACAGATATTCAATCGTGTCGGTATTTGGTTTCTGATCGGGAATCAAACTTTCGGCCATTGCCTTGGACTGTTGATTTGAAAGATCTTTCAGATGGATGACCATCCCGGGTAGGGCAAAGCTTGGTTGGGAGCGAAAACTTATCAGAAACAAACACGGGTAGGGAGTCTGTGGGTAATTTACAAGATAGCGTAAAAGGTCCAGGGTTGACTGATCCGCCCAATGAATGTCTTCAAAACAGATGATGATCGGCTGTTTGAAAGCAAAAGAATGCAGCAAGGATGATACGGCGTCAAACAATTTTGACTTCCACACATCGGGTTGGGTTTCTCCATTTCCAAACTCATCGCAACATAAGGAAGCTAGGAGAGAGGCAAACAATTCAGAGTTCATAATAGAAACTATCTTGGCCTTAACTTTTTGGAACGACAGACCCTGTCCCTCCAAACCAAGCATCTGCCTGATCAATACAGAAAACGGGAAATAGGGGCTATCCTTTGCAAAAGCAAAGCAGCGCGTTTCGAACCAGGGCATATCCCCGGCGATGACATTCTTAAACTCCTGCAGCAGCCTGCTCTTGCCCACCCCGGGGTCGCCACTGATACACACAATCGATCCATTTTGATTACGTACATCTCTTGCTGCTCGATCGAGAGCCTTCAACTGATTTTCGCGACCGATCATCTGCGCAATCCGGCCCCTGTCACGATGCAGGGCCAGCGGGGTTTGTCTTGGAGAAACCACCCGGTAGACCCCGCTGTTTTCCCGGAACCCCTTCAGTCGCCTCTTGCCAAGATATTCAAGTTGAAAAAACCGCCTGGCTTCGAAAACAAGGGAGTCACCAATCAGGATTTCACCGGGACGTGCCATGTCAGAGAGCCGGGAGGCGATATTAATTGGAGCTCCGAGAGCCCCGTGGTTAAAAGGGTCTGCACCTGTCGAACCAACAAACACTTCTCCGGTGTTGATTCCCGAATGCATGCATAGGTCTTTATCAATTAATGGAACTAGGATTTTCCCCGATTTCTCGACTATTGAATGAAGATCCAGGGCAGACAATATCGCCCGCACAGCATCATCTTCGTGTGTCTTGCCAACACCAAAAATAGCAACAATGGCATCACCGATAAACTTTTCGATTATTCCCTCATACGAGGTTATAATTTTGGTTGCTTCACGAAATATTTTGCCCACAACCTCTTGTAGATCCTCAGGATCCAGCACCTCGGCAAGCCCGCTGTATCCGCTCAAATCAGAAAAAAGAACGGTTACATATCTGTGTTCTTCTTGGCGGGGTCTTGCAAGACGACACCCACATTTCCGGCAAAATCTATCCTAATGACCTACAAACGCAGAGCATTGCGGACATTGAGCGCTGTCACAACACATTATTAACCTTTCACTATTCTAAAATAAGTTGCGATACCTTCTATGTCAACACACCACAAGAATAGGTAGTATTCCGGGATTGCCGAGTGATGGATAAGCGTTATAACATTCAATTATAATCAAAAACATGTTCCATAAAAGAGGCCTGTCGCCTTTCTCATTAAAAAATCAATAAAAGTTCAAATTGCTATCAAAGCCTAGGATCTACGACTTCAATAGGCATATTCCTATTGCCGCTTGACAAGAAAATGATGCTATGTAATTAGTATCCCCCTAAAACTGATTGATTTGAGGTAGCTCATGAAGCGTACATATCAACCACATAATACGAGAAGGAAACGCACCCACGGATTTTTGGTCCGCATGCGGACCAGGGGTGGTAAAGGAGTGATTAATCGAAGAAGAGCCAAGGGAAGATACCGTTTGGCAGTATAATGTCAAATGAGAACTTTCCGAAATCTGAAAGACTCAGAAAAAGGCATGAGTTCAAAAAGGTTGAAGGCACAAAGATTGCGAGGCTGTCCACTACACACCTTGTTATCTTAATTGCACCGAATTTGAAAAATCATTCACGCATCGGCTTCACCGTGAGTAAAAAAGTTGGAAAGGCCGTAAAAAGAAATAAAATCAGAAGGCTCTTAAAAGAGATCTATCGCAAACATAAAGAGCTCTTCCAACCCGGATATGATTACGTCATAATAGCCAAGGCGCAAAAAAAAATCTGGTTGCAGGAGGAACTTTATCGGGAAATCACAGGAGCTTTGAGCACTTACAAATGTTGAAACAGACAATTATAGAACTTATTAGATTTTATCAACATTTTATCTCGCCGGTTTTGCCCTCTACCTGTCGGTTCTATCCTACATGTTCCAGCTACGCCATAGAATCCATTCGCCGCTATGGACTTACCAAAGGCATGCTGAAATCCTTCTGCAGAATAATGAAATGCAATCCGTTTCACCCTGGCGGATATGATCCTGTTTAGATTGTTCAAGGAGATATAATTATATGGAAAGAAAAACCCTACTAGCCATTGTTGTCTCAATTGCAATAATTTTAGCTTGGGACTACTTTGTCTTACAACCCAGAAAACAACAGGAACCACTTGAAACTCCTCAAGCACTTGAAGAAACCGTCCAACAACAACCGGTTCAGACGTTAGAACCCTTAAAGGTTCCTGAAGTCAAAGAAACTAAGGCCCCTGATGAAATTATTGCCGTTGATACTGATCTGTATCGGGCAATCTGGAGTAGTAGAGGAGCACATTTGATTTCCTTGAAATTAAAGAAATACAAGGTCAGCATGGAGCCTGATTCCGAATTGGTGGAGATGGTAGACAGCCCGTTTCCCGTTATAACCATGGGTAAAAACTTTTCCGATTCCGACCTTGTCTATCAAGCGTCCGAAAAAGGTTCTATTTCCGTCACAAACGCCTCGCATGAGATCATTTTTACAGCTCAACTATCTGCGGATATACTTTTGAAAAAGATCTACACAGTTAATCCCCAGAACTATTTGATTGGATATAGATCCGTGATTCTGAACAACTCTAATGATTCCAAGGCCCTCCAATTTTCTATAAATATGGATGAACTTTATCCGTTAGACGACAAGCGATCACGGTATTCCTTTGAAGGCCCCGTGCTGCTTAACGGCAAACACCTTGAAGAATTTAAAATAAAAAAAATCGAAAATCCGGGTAGTCACAGAAATTTCCCGGGAGAAATCATCTGGTTCGGCTTCGAAGACAAATACTTTCTGAAAGCTATCATCCCAATCGAGGCCGCGGATACATCACTTACCGTTCTGCGCAGGGAAAGTGATCGGGTGGGAATAGTATATGAAATCCCGGCAGCAACCATTCAACCAGGAACTGCACATACCCAGGAACATGTTATCTTTGTTGGCCCGAAGCAGATCAAGACATTGAAAGTGTCGGGATACAGCCTCGGCAAGGCGCTCGATTTCGGTTTTTTTGATTTTATTGCAAAGCCCATGATGATCGCTATGAACTGGATTTATTCCTATAGCCACAGTTATGGGTGGTCTATCATTCTGCTGACGATCTTCATCAAAATCCTGTTGTATCCACTCACCCTGAAGAGTTTTACTTCAATGAAAGGATTACAAAAGATACAACCGTTAATGAAAGAACTCCAAGCACAGTACAAAGACGATCGCCAAAAATTGAATCAGGAAATGATGAAACTCTACTCCGAACATAAAATTAATCCAATGGGAGGGTGTCTGCCGATGGTGCTGCAGATACCGATTCTATTTGCCCTTTATCGGGTTTTTCTCTCAGCTATTGAACTCAGGCATACCCCGTTCCATATCGTGGGAACCTGGCTGCCGGATCTTTCCGCCAAGGACCCCTATTATATTATCCCGATCATAATGGGTCTCTCTCAATTCGTTCAACAGAAAATGACTCCCACACCCGGTGATCCGACACAACAAAAAATGATGTTGATGATGCCGATCGTATTCACATTTATTTTCTTAAATTTCCCGTCAGGGCTTGTGTTATACTGGCTGTTAAGTAACACTCTTTCTATCATCCAGCAGGCTTATATCAACCGTTCACGTAAATAGGAGGACAAAATAGACAATGGATTTCAAAGAATTTGAAGATAAAACCGTAGATGAGGCAATCATCTCGGCAATGGAAGCCTTCAATGCCACCTTTGAAGAACTTGACATAAAAATCATTTCCGAAGGATCAAAAGGCGTATTCGGGATTGTGGGAAGCAAAAATGCGAAAATATTAGTAAGGCCATCTCAAGATAATCAATCCAGAGAAAAACAAGAAAATGCAGCCCCTGCGGCAACGCAAACATCTCGTGAGCAGAACCTGGATAATGCCTCTCTCGACCAGACAGTTGTCCAGGCCAAGGATGTTCTCAGCGATCTTTTAAGATTAATGCGTATACCGGCAGAAATTATTGTTCATGAAAATGGGAAACTCGAAATCGAGGGAGACGGATCAGGGCTTATTATTGGCAAACACGGACAGACACTGGATGCCCTGCAGTTTATTCTCAGCAGAATCATTAACAAGAACAGGCAGGAACCGGCGTATATCACCATTGATACCGAAGGCTATCGTGAAAGGCATCTTAAACACCTGGAGTCCATTGCAATTAAAATGGGACAGAAGGTAAAACGTACGGGGCAATCGATTTCACTCGAAAAGATGAACCCCTACGACAGAAGAATCATCCATCTTGCGCTTAAAAACGACAGCCGAATCAATACCAAGAGCCTAGGGGATGGGATCTACAAAACTATCATAATCGAACCAAGGAAGGTTTCAAAATAAATCGGGATACAATATACGCAGAGTCTACACCAAAAGGCCCCGGGGCCTTAAGTATCATTCGGCTCAGCGGCAGCAATACCCTTGCGATCTTACAAACCATCACCCAGCGCAGATCGTTCTCACCGCATGTGCAGCATCTTACTAATGTAGTCAATTCAGAGGGGATTTTTATTGATCAGGCAATGGCTGTCTTTCATCCAGGACCGCATTCTTATACCGGCGAGGATCTAGCTGAAATAAGCTGCCATGGCAATCCGCTGCTTGTCAGTGCTGTCATGGATGTGATCAGCTCCACCAAACTCGCGCGTCAGGCCCAAAGAGGAGAGTTTACTAAACGGGCCTACATCGAAGGCAAACTGTCTCTTGCTCAGGCAGAAGCAGTAGATGCTGTTATCCGGGCAAAAAATCCAACCGGTCTTGAGATGGCCAGGAGTCTACTGCTGGATGATGTTCCGCAGCAGCTAACCAGTTTCTGCCAGGATGTGCAGAAGATCATTACCGAGATAGAAGCCTCTTTTTTGACGGACGAAGACCTTTCGCCACAGCTCTTCCAGATCGGTATTTCTACTGTGCTTGAGCAGGTTTCCGCTTACCTGGATCATGCTCGAGAAGCATCAAGCGTGTATGATGGAATCAACGTGACGATTGCCGGTTTGCCAAATGCCGGAAAGTCGTCTCTTTTCAATGCCATTGTGGGTTACCCGAGAGCAATCGTGCATGATGAAGCAGGAACAACAAGAGATGTAATCAAGGAGCATGTGAGCATAGAGGGCCTGAATTTTATCTTTCACGATACTGCGGGCATTAAAACTACATCTATCGGACCTGAAAAGATTGGCGTAGCAAAGACTATAGAATTACTGGGACGATCAGACCTTGTTTTATATATTGTGGATAGCTGCTTTGGCCTACAGCCCGAAGAAATTCAATGGCTTAGATACGGCAAAAAAGCTATCGTCGTCATGAACAAGATTGACCTGTGCCCACCCCCGGCCTGTGATGCACAAGAATTTACTACCGTGCCTTTATCGGCCAAGTTTCATCAAGGCCTCGAAAAACTGCTGGAAGCCATGAATAATGCATTCACCCAAGATCTCCCGCGTGTTTTTCTGCAGCGGCATATAAAGTTGCTTGAAATAGCACAGGCTTCACTGGGAACTTGCCTTGACGCAATTGAAAACGGCTTGACTCCGGATGTGCTGACAATTGATCTTGATCACGCTTTCAAGGCTTTGCAGGCCTTATCCGGCACAGAGCTAAGCGGGGATATTCTGGATTCCATATTCTCCAATTTTTGTATAGGGAAGTAATGCAGGACAAATTATCTATCTGGATCAACGAGATCAAACGCTATAACCAGAGTCTCAATCTGGTAAGCGCTAAGATGCTGCACAATCTTGAAAACCATGTTAATGACTGCATGGAGCTTGTAGCGCATATCAAAGAACCAATCATGGCCGATCTTGGAAGCGGGGCCGGCTTTCCGGCGATACCCTTTGCGTTGACCCATCCCGATTCCTTTGTTTTCATGCTAGAACGCAGCCAGAATAAGTGTGATTTTTTGCGACATGTCCTCGCATTGCTTGGTCTTACAAATTTTGAACTGCTGGAAAAAGACCCCCTCAGACAAACCGAACACAGATTCGATGCGGTCATCTCGCGTGCATTTTCCCCGCGCAAAGACTTAACAAAAATTCTTCGAATAATCCTGGCGAATAAGGGAAGATTTTACTATATGCAAACAGGTTCAGCCCAGCCGTTTGTTGACAAGTCGCTTAGCCTTGAAGAAACGTACTCATCAGCTGATCTGTCCAGCCCATTATATCTGAATACCTATGTGTTTATCCCTTAGAAATAGAAATTTGGCGTGTAGTTGAAAGCCGATGCTTCTTTAATATAATCTCTAGCACGCCTCTTTCATATTTCGCATCAATCTTTTCAGCAGCCACCGTATTTGGAATACTGAACGATCTTCTGAAATTTCCGTACTGACGTTCCATCATATGATAACTTTCCGTATGACCGGCATGTTCAAATCGCTTTTTCCCGCTTATAGTAAGCACTCCATCGCTGATATTGACCATGATATCTTCCCGTCTCACGCCGGACAATTCAGCCTTCAGTACAATATTTGTATCGTCTTCGAAAATATCTAAGTGGGGTACCCACTCACCTGGAAAATGTACTCCGGCCCAATCCCTTAAGTTCTCTTCAAGCAACCGGTTTAGGCTATCCTGGAGAAACAAAATATTCCGCAAGGCCTTTTTCCTGATCACACTCATAAAAATCCCAGAGCTTACATCACCATCTCGATTTGGCCTTCAAGGGTTTTTTTCAGTTTGAGTTTTACATTGCTTTCAATCTGTCGTACCCGTTCTTTGGAGATATTATACTGATCCCCAAGTTCTTCAAGCGTGGTTGGATTGTCGGACATGAGCCGATTGCGGGCAATTGTCTGTTCCCGCTCGGAGAGCTTATGCAGCGCCAGATCAATCTGGTCTTTAACATAGCTCGCCTTTTGTGCTTCGATTACCTTATCTTCGGGATTCGCACGTGTATCAACAAGAAAATCCATGAAACTCGTATCGCTTTCAGTTGCCATGGGGCTATCAAGCGACTGATCGCGGTAGGTGAGTCTAGATATGATTTCCTCTACCTGCTTGGGATCAGCATCGAGTTTGGCTGACAGGGCATGAGATTGATTGTTGATATTAACATCGAGTACATCCTCTTCTTGTGAAAGCTTGTTTAGCCCATAAAAAAGACGTTTCTGGAGCTTGGTGGTACCCAGTTTTACCTGTGAATAGAACTTGAGGATATGATCGTGGATCATGGCCTTTATCCACCAGACCGCATAGGTCATAAGCCGGTATCCTTTGTGCGGATCGTATTTCTTTACAGCAATCATTAAGCCGATGGTTCCCTCCTGAACGATATCTTCCATGGGTAATCCATATCCTGCATAATCCATGGCAATCCGTACAACATTGCGTAAATTTGACGTAATAAGCTTTTGAGCCGCTTCTACGTCATTATGCTTATTTAATCGTTCGGCAAGCTCAAATTCTTCCTCTCTGCTGAGCATGGGAAACCCTTCAAAACGTGCCATCAAATCAGAATGTACACTTTGTGGTAGTGCCGGAAGTTTCATATCTTATTTACCCCTTTAATTATTTTCATTTGTTATCGTTAAGCAATCAAATGTTGAATCCGATAATTTAGATGAAAAAAATCATTGAAGGGTTCATCCATACAGTGTAAGTAGTGTGAATCCTAAATACTGAGGGTTTGAATGAAGTATGTGCACTGGTCTTGGCTTATTCTATTGATTCTCTGTAGTGCATGTTCCCATACAAGTCCGAAATCCTATCCTCCCGCTTTGAACATGCCCGAAATCAGTCAACCGTATGAGCAAGATACAAACGCACTTCCTGAACCGGAAGAAGATTTTCAGGTAGTCAAAGAAAAACACCCTCCTCCCACTGATACACAAGAAATATGCCCTGAAGTTCTGACCCCTGTGTATACCCTGAAATTTGAAATAACACCGCAGGTCCAATACTGGATTGAGCAGTATTCCGGCAATAACCGGCCTTACTTTGAGAAATATCTCTATAAATTTGAACTGTTACAACCCAAAATGGAGCAATTATTTACACAATACGGGACGCCAACCGATCTGGTATACTTATGTCTGATAGAAAGTTGTGCCAATCCGAATGCAGTTTCTCATGCCGGCGCCACAGGCTACTGGCAGTTCATGCCAAAAACCGCCAGACGCTACGGACTCACTGTAAACAGATGGATCGATGAGCGTCGCGATCTTGAAAAATCAACCGTGGCAGCTGCAGCGTATCTCAATCATCTCCACTCCATCTTTGATGACTGGCTGCTGGCGTGCGCAGCCTACAATGCCGGAGAGGGCACTATCATAAGAATAACGAAACGCTATCCACAGGTGGAAACCTTCTGGGATATAACTCCCAAAATGCCGATCAAGAAAGAAACCCGATCATATGTCCCCAAATTTTTGGCTGCTCTCGTTATGGCTAAAAACCCACAAGAGTATTGTCTCAATACTGACAAACCATCTCAGATTGATTTGTCATACGATGTTGTTAGCGTGAACACTTTTACGACCTTCGATGAACTCTCTGAAATAGCAGGATATTCTATGAGTTACATCGCCCGGTTAAACCCTGAATTGATTCGCGGCTGCACACCTCCACATGCTAAATCATATGACGTCAAAGTTCCCAAAGGAACCGCAGAAAAGATATCCGCCTACCTGTCCCGCTCACACGATCCTCAAGTACGTTATATTACCCATACCATCAGCAAAGGTGATACATTGTATGATCTGGCGAAAAAATATAATTCTTCGGTCAGAGAGATTGCTCATGCCAGCCGGATCTCCTGCAAGGACCTGCTCTCTATCAACCAGGTGTTGATAGTACCGGTATACCCCCCCCAGGCCCGCCAAACCGGCCATGTTCATGTGGTTGAAAAAGGTGATACGTTGCTGAGCATATCATCAGCATATGGAATTGATCTTCAAGATATTGTTGATATCAACAAACTCGCTAATCCAGAATTGATTGTTCCGGGGATGGCTTTACGCCTCCCGCCGAAGCTGCCTTTTATGTCAGGCGGAAAACCCATTACCTATCAGGTTAAAAAAGGAGATACTCTCTGGGATATCTCCAGACAATTTGCCGTATCGACCAAGGATATTCTGCGCTGGAATAAACTGGAATCGGCGTCCCTAATCTACCCTGGAGATTGCTTGACACTCTACTTGAGCGAATCATAAGCATCTGTTTTATAAAAAAATTCTTAAAACCCTCACCAGATCAAAATATCCATACCCATCGAGGCGAGATATTCCGTGATATCTCTATCGATAATTCTGCGTAAAATAATCTTTTTGCCGAGGCGTATGGCGGGCAGATCAACCTCTATGCGCTTGGGAGCGATGATTATTTTTATCGGTGGCCCTGCCAGAGAAGTTCCAAGTCTTTTAAGGACATCGGCCATATCTGCTTGTGTCGTGTCTGTCAGCCGGTAGCCCTTCTTTTCGAGTAATTCCTGCATAGTGGCATCCGGCACTTTGCGTGTAAGAATATCCTGCTGTAAAATAATCGGCGCCATATAGACGATATGTACCGCATCAAGAGCGACAAGCTCAATTTCCATTTCCTTTTCATATGTGATCCCGAGCTCATCAAACAGATCAAGATAAGCGTGGTTAAGATCACGAATGTAATCTCGCTGCGGTTTTTGAACAGTATCCTTTAGACCACCAATCTCAATTAGTTCAATACCAAATCGGGCTGCATAGTTCCGGATGCTGGCAGGAGTCTGGTGCTCATCGTTAGAGAGAAGATTTATAACAAGAACCTCATGTCTGGTGGCATCTTTATAAATAATCCATTTACCGAAAAATCTGACCTTCTCTTCTTCTCCCACCAGAACGGGAGCCGCATCTTTATTTACCGAGAAGTAGCCTCCTGCGCTTAATATACGATCAAGAAAAGCCTCAAGATCACTTCCTGCTCCTGAAACGACCTTGCATGATGGAAAGGCAGATTCAATCAGGGTTTTTACCTCGGGAGATATCTTGTTATGTATATCAAGGATTATGCGCCGGCCTGAATCGAGTTCGATCACGGGGATTTCTTTGGTGTCGATCGCAATATTGGCACCAGAGACAGGCAGAAAATAGGTGCCCTTGTCTTTCTGGAGAATTCCCATTTTCTCCAGTGCCGGGAACATTGTATTCATGGCAATCCCTGAAAATGGATCTCCTTTCGTGGTAATCATTGAACTATCCGGGTTCGTCATATTCTGATTTTTTTCATGCTCAATCTCAGCTGAGGCAATACTTTGAAAAGAAATTTCGGCCGCAAGTGGCTCAATTTTTTGCAATACCGGACCTTGTTTCGTCACAGGGGCAACCGCTTCTATCTGTTTTTCCTCAAAGACCTCCTCTTTCCGGGGTATCTCTGCAATATCCAGATGCGGGATTTTGATTTTCTGCCCGGGCTGCAAGAGATTTAAGTCTTCAATTTCAGGATTCAACTCCTTAATACGTTGGAGATATTCATTGAATATACGCTTGTCAGATAAGCCGTAGACTTTTCGCAAAATCTGAGCCAAGTACTCCCCTTTTTGAATCTCATAGATATCAAGTTCACGCTTTTGTTGCTCAGAAATTTCGGAAGTTTCTGTTGTTGGGGGAATAATTAGCTTCTGGCCTGCAAAAATACGATTAAGATTCTTTACTCCGGGATTGAGCCGTCGAAATTGTTCATACAGGTCGGGAAGCTCATCGGGTTTGGCCTTAAAGTCATGCATGAAAATTTTCCATAGCGTATCATTTTGTTGCACAACATAGGGCACAGATGCCAACTGGTCGTTCCTGCTGGCATGCTTGACCAGGGTGATTTCTCTGGCAAAAACAGGATTTAGCACAAACAAGGTGCCCAAGACGATCAGCAAGCCTCTTGTGGTCATCAATAGACCTCCTTAAGTAAAGACTCATCTGTTACGGATGCCTCCTTGGGAGGCAAGGTATTTTCCTTGAAACACTCAAAGCGTACTGCCTCCGAATTCGAGGATGCAATTCTACCCGTAGTTGTATTTACCCGGGCAAATACGATCCCGTCCGGTACTCTGAAATCACTGATCGGCTTATTTTTTAAGGCGGCCTTCATAAAGTCCAAAAAAATGGGGCTAGCCGCTCTGCTGCCAGTCTCATTCTCGCCTAAAGGTACCATGTCGTCATAGCCAACCCACACCGCACACAGTATATCCGGTGTATAGCCAAGAAACCAGGCATCCCTGTTTTCATCGCTGGTGCCTGTTTTACCCGCAACGGGCCGCTTTAATGCACGAACTCTCCAGCCCGTTCCTTCCTGTACGACATCATTCAAGATATTGGTAATAATATAAGCCGTCTGCTCCGAGATAATCTGTTCTTTCTTTTCTGAGGAAGACTGAATTTCCATAAGGTCTCCCTGTCTGGCTGAAAATATCGGGCCGACATCCTGCTGGATGATATACTCAATACTGCGTGGTTCAAAGAGCTGTCCATATGATGCAAAGGTGGCATAGGCTCTGGCAAGATTGAATGGAGTAATGACTCCCGAACCCAAGGCTAGAGAAAGATCCCGTGGAAGCTCGGATCCCAGATCAAAGCGTTTTAAGTATGAGATGGTATGAGAAATGCCGATTTCTTTCAGTACTTTTACGGTAACGACATTTCTCGACAGAACCAGCCCTGTCCGCAATGTTGTCGCCCCGTAAAAGCGATTTTCGTAATTCTTGGGTTTCCAGACCTGTTCATCCTCCTCGGTCCTGTAGGTTATGGGGGTATCGAAAATAATACTTGCCGGGGTAAAGCCTTTATCAATGGCTGCGGCATAGATAAAAGGTTTAATTGCCGACCCGCTCTGCCTAAGAGCAGAAACTGCTCGATTAAACTGACTTTTTGAATAATCTACCCCTCCTACCAGGGCGATGACCCCGGAGGATTGCAAATCAAAAGCAACCAGGGCAGCTTGGACGCGCGGTTCCTGGGAGAGGAGAAATCCCTTGCCTGTATAACACAGTTGGATCAAGTCTCCCGGAACAAGCTCATCCTGCGGGTCCCAATTCCCTTTCGGATGTATCCAGGCATAACTTTCAGGACCGAGCTCGATATTTTCAGCCCCCAGGTTCACGATCAGAGGTGCTGTTTGGATTACCTCCGCCCAGTACAAATGATAGGATTCAAAGCCTTTCCATTTCACCTGGTTGATTTGGAGAGCAAGTTTCCGGGACTTGAATGTTTCACTGGCACCATTTTCAGGTCCGCGGTAAATACCCTGCCGTATTTCCAGATCAATGGCTCCTTTGCGCATTGCCGCGATTGCTATATCCTGAAGCTCTGGATTGATGGTTGTTTGAATGTTTATTCCTTTGGAAAAGATCTCTTCTCCATATCTCTGAGAAACCTGCTTGCTGATATAGTCTGTCAGGTACGGGTAGCGGGTAAATTTGGCAATTGGCACCCCGGTTATTTTTAATGGTTCCTGATACGCATCTTGGGCTTCGATATCGGAAATAAAACCCTCCTCTGACATGCGTTTCAGTACATACAATTGCCGCTTTTTGGCGGCATTGAAGTTTTCAAATGGAGTATACTTTGCCGGTGCCGGTGCAAGGCCAGTTATCATGGCAATTTCCGCCAGAGCAAGTTCACGGCAGTTCTTGTTGAAAAAGCGCAAGCTAGCCGCCTCGACGCCGTAAGCCCCACTACCCAGATATACCCGGCTTAGATAAAGACTTAAGATTCTATCCTTGCTGAGGGCTTTCTCAATACGCAGGGCCAAAATGACTTCTTTTAATTTTCTGGTAATGGTTTTTTCCCTGGTGAGCAGATAAGAACGCACTACCTGCTGCGTAATGGTCGATGCTCCCTGCACATAGGATGTAGCACGTATATCGGTGATAAGGGCACTGAATATACGCTTCCAATCAAGACCGGTATGCTCATAAAATGTTGCATCTTCAGCGGCAATAAAGGCCTGTTTTACACGCAGAGGTATTTCTGTGCCATCAAGCTCAATTCTGCCTTCGGGAGGAAAATATGCAATTGTGCTCCCGTCAGAGGCGATCACCTTACTGAGCTTTGTGGGCTTAATTTTTTGCAAATCATGAATGGAGGGAATCCCCCGCAAAACAAACCAGTATGTCCATATACCAGCCAGAAGACATATGAGTAGAACAGCGTATCCAAAAAATTTAAGCAGTTTCTTCATCTTTTTCAAACATAGCAATATCTAAATTTTATGCAAGGATAAATCCTTGTCTTTCTTGAGATCTTCAAGACTGGACGCATGAAGTACGGATATGCTAATGGTTCAAACAATATATTTGTGGAGGAAAAGATGACAACCGACTACAAGCCTCAGGAAATTGAATCGAAATGGCAAAAAAACTGGCACGATGAAAAACTTTTTCATGTTGCTCTCGATTCAAATACACCCAAATACTATCTGTTGGTAATGTTCCCCTATCCTTCTGGCAGGATTCACATGGGACATGTCCGTAACTACACCATTGGTGATGTGGTGGCTAGATATAAACGAATGAAAGGGTTTAATGTGCTGCAGCCAATGGGCTGGGATGCTTTTGGAATGCCGGCTGAAAATGCAGCCATCGCCAGCGGGGAGCCTCCCAAGAAATGGACTTATGAAAATATCGATTATATGCGGGACCAGTTGAAACAAATGGGTTTCAGTTATGACTGGGACAGGGAATTAGCCACCTGTGACGCTGAATACTACAAGTGGGAACAGCTCTTTTTCATCCAGATGTTTGAAAAAGGCCTGGTATACAAAGACAGGAGCTTTGTCAACTGGTGCGAAACCTGTCAGACAGTCCTGGCAAACGAGCAGGTCGAAGGGGGTATGTGCTGGCGCTGCGGATCTCAGGTACACCTGAAAGAATATGATCAGTGGTTTTTCAGGATAACTCGATATGCCCAGGAATTACTGGATTCCATAAACGATCTGAAAGCAGGTTGGCCGGAGCGGGTCCTGAACATGCAACGAAACTGGATCGGCCGTTCTACGGGAACACTGATCAAGTTCAAGGTAGATGGTCTTGATGAAGATATCGAAGTCTTTACGACCAGACCCGATACCATCTATGGTGCAACCTTTATGAGCCTTGCCGCTGAACATCCTCTGTCTAAAAAACTATCTGCCGGAACCGACCAGGAAGAGGCCGTACAGGCGTTCATTGAGGAAACTCTTAAGGAAGACTCTCTTACCCGCACCTCGGATCTCTACGAAAAAAAAGGAGTATTTACCGGGCAGTACTGCTTAAATCCGGTAACCGGATGGAAGATGCCCATCTATGTGGCCAATTTTGTGCTCTACGACTATGGTACCGGAGCTGTAATGGCTGTCCCGGCTCACGACCAGCGGGACTTCGAATTTGCGCAAAAGTACGATCTTCCCGTCATTCTTGTGATCCAGCCCGATGATCAGGATATCGATCCGGGAAATATGCTCGAGGCCTATGAAGGCCAGGGGGTTCTCGTAAATTCTCAGCAGTTCGATGGCCTGCCGAATGATGAAGCTATAGAGGTTCTCACCACGTATCTTACAAAAATCGATCGTGGATCAGCTACTGTTAATTACCGCCTCAGAGACTGGGGGCTTTCCAGACAACGTTACTGGGGTGCCCCTATCCCGATGGTCCATTGTGAAAAATGCGGGACAGTCCCGGTTGACATCGCAGACCTCCCCGTTGTTCTGCCCGAAGATGTAACAATTAGCGGAAAAGGGATATCCTCGATCTCACAGGTTACATCATTTGTTGAAACCTCCTGTCCAAAATGTGGCGGGCAAGCTAAGCGGGAAACCGATACGATGGATACCTTTGTGGAATCTTCCTGGTATTTCATGCGTTATTGCAGTCCTGGCTTCAAAGATGCTCCTTTCGATCCCGAGGCCTTGAAGTACTGGATGCCGGTCGATCAGTATATCGGAGGCATCGAGCATGCAATTCTGCATCTATTGTATGCCCGCTTCTACACCAAAGTACTCCGGGATCTCGGGTATACCGATGCTTCTGAACCGTTTGAGAGACTGCTGACACAGGGCATGGTTATCAAAGACGGAGCTAAGATGTCAAAATCAAAGGGCAATGTTGTAGATCCTGAAAATCTTATCAATCAATACGGGGCCGATGCCACTAGGCTGTTTTGCCTGTTTGCCGCCCCCCCGGAAAAGGATATGGACTGGAGTGACCGGGGTATTGAAGGTGCCTATCGGTTCTTGACCAGACTCTGGCGACTCATAGATGAGTTAAAGGATTCCATTGTTCACATACCATCTAATACCACAGATGTGCCTGATGGTATGGAAAGTATAAAAAGGAAGACTCATCAAACCATTAAAAAGGTAGGTGAAGATATTGAAAAGCGTTTCCATTTTAACACAGCAATTGCAGCTATGATGGAATTGGTCAACGAGCTGTACAAAATCAAGGAAAACGCTTTTAATGACGCCGAGCTTGCGGTAATCAAGGAATCCATTGAGTCGCTTATCACCATGCTGTCTCCCTTTGTCCCGCATATTGCCGACGAGCTGTGGCAGATTCTGGGCAATAAAAGTGTACTACTTAATCAGCCATGGCCGAATTTCGACAGCAAATGGACGCTGAGCGCAGAACTCACAATTGCTGTTCAGGTAAACGGAAAGCTGAGATCTACGATTACCATTGCCAAGGATGCACCGCAGTCTGAGGTGGAACGCGTAGCCACGGCAGAGGCGAATGTTAAGCGTTTTATCGAATCCAAAGAACTGCGAAAGGTAATTTATGTGCCGAACAAGATTATTAATTTTATCATGTAGTTTGCTATGCATGCTAGGTTGTGTTTATAGTTTTGTTCTGGATGGTGGCGGAACCCTCGGCCAGATTTCTATTCTGCCCAGTGCAAACGAAACCTCTCTGCGGGAAGCAGGCATAATCCTTGACAAAGAGATCGAGACGGCCCTGTCTTCCATGGGGATGCTGTCAACCAAGGAAGGGCTGCCCCAGCTTAAGTGTATTATCATGTCAGCCACTGCCCGCGAAATCACCTCGACTTCCCTATCCGCCAATGATCGATATCGACTAACCGTCCATGTCAGCGCACGGCTGAAAGATGTGGGTGGGAAAACCCTGTGGCAGTCAAATTTTAGCGACAAGTGCACCTATAATGAAGGAGGTCAGGAGGAAGATGCGTTAGAGGAATCGCTTAAGGCTCTTGCTCAACAAATAGCCCGGCAACTTGCCTCCCTGAAAATATGAAAGCGCCATGAGCAAAAAAGCTCTCGAGCCAGTCTATATCTTTGCGGGCGAGGAAACATTCCTGATTGAAGAGGAAATAGCACATCTAAAGAACGCTCTCGGAGAAAATACAACAATGAATCTGGCTTCCTTCAATGCCGAGGAAGTCTACAATATGGGTGACATAATAGAACTTTGCAATACTCTGCCATTTTTGTCCGAAAGAAGACTGGTAATTGTGCGCAACCTGCACAAATTACCACTGAAACACCAAGATCAAATTCTTGCATATGTAAAGAATCCAGCTAAAACGACTACCCTGCTCATGACTATTGTACAGCAAAGGTCGGACAAGAAAAGTATGAAAGGGCCGCTGCAACAGATTGTAAAAAAGGCTTGCCTGAAGCAATTTGATCCACTCAAAGGGAAATCTGTGATCACGTGGATTCAAAACCGTGTAAAATCCAATTCCAAGGAAATTGACCGCGATGCAGCCTTTTTGCTTGCAGATATCACTGGTTCAAACGCCTGGTTCTTATCAACAGAGATAGAAAAACTCTGTTTATATATTGGTAAGCGTTCCTCTATTAGTTTAAAAGATGTCGAATATCTCGTTATGCGCTCGTATGAACCATCCATATTTTCTTTTCTGGATGCCCTCTTTGATAGAAAAAAAGATGCCCTTATTCGTCTGCATGAAATCGAGCAGGCTGGAGTGGCTGCCCTTGATATTGTTTCACGAATTGAAAATCAAATTTTGCAACACTATCAGATCCTGATTGGCAAACAAGAAAACCAAACCAGAATACACCCCTTTGTCCAGAAAAAAATCACCTCTCGTAAAGCTCTTTGGAAGGCATCGCACTTGGAGTGGTTGCTTACGGAAATACGTCGAATAGAGCGCCACCTCAAAACAGGCATCACAAGCCAGCCCTACGTGGCCATTGCTGAGACCATAGGATCAGTACTTCTTCAGAAGACTAGATAAACTTTGTCCGTGAAAAAGATTCTAAGAAAAGTTGGCTTCTACTTTCTTGGTTAATCGGGAAATTCTGCGTGAGGCAGTCTTTCTGTGAATAATTCCCTTGTTCACCGCACTGTCAAGGCGGGCAAGCGCCTGCCGATAATGCAGGCGGGCAGTTTCGTTTTCTTTGTCATCCAAAGCAGTGAAGATATTTTTTATTGTTGTGTTTATACGCGATCTGTAGCTCTTGTTGCGCAAACGCCTTTTCTGGTTCTGCTTCATTCGCTTCAGGGCCGACGGATGATTGGCCATCTACTCCTCCTTAGCATCTCCAATATGAGGTCCTCTTTAATATATAGCCTTTGAGAATATGTCAAGCGTTATGATGCATATAGCAGGCAACAAAATGTCCTTGTTCAGCTTCAATTAGTTGTGGATGGGATCGGGTGCATTCATCTGAAGCCCAAGCACATTGAGTTCTGAATGAGCATCCCGTAGATGGTAAGCCAGTATGTTCATGATCAAAACAGGCCGGAACGCTATGCCGGGACCCGGGAACAGGAACCGGCACCGCCTCCAACAGACATTGGGTGTATGGATGCAAGGGGTGATTGAACAGGGTGGAAGTCTCTGCCAATTCAACGATCCGTCCCTGATACATCACGGCCACCCTTTGGGATACGTACCCGATAACCGAGAGGTCATGTGAAATAAAAATATAGGAAAGCTTGCGTTCAGCCTGAATATCCAGTAGAAGATTTATCACCTGTGCCTGAATGGAAACATCTAGGGCGCTTACCGGTTCATCGCAGATAAGTAAAGTAGGATTAATAGCCAGTGCTCTGGCTATGCATATCCTCTGCCTTTGTCCCCCGGAAAATTCATGCGGGTATCTCTCAAGCATATCCGACCCAAGACCCACTAATTCCAGTAAGTCTATGGCCCTTTGCCTGATCTGGGCCTTTGACCCCAGCTTGTGTATAATCATGGGCTCTTGAACAATCGAAAGAACCTTCTTCCTTGGATTCAACGAGCCGAAAGGATCCTGAAATATTACCTGAATCGATCGGCGCAACATCTTCAAAGACTCTCCCCGGGCAGTACTCGTATCCATTCCATTGAACAGCATTCGGCCTTTATCCGGTTTTTCCAACAGCAATATAAGCTTTGCAAGCGTAGTTTTGCCGCACCCTGATTCCCCGACCAAGCCCAGGGTTTCATTGGGATACAGATCAAGATCAATTCCAGAGACGGCATCAACATATCCCGTCGTTTTACCAAACACCCCTGCAGTAATTGGAAAGCGTTTTTTTACTCCTCTCATTTCCAACAATGCCTGCATCACCCTTCATACCTCCAACACCTTACGCGATGACCCGTCTCCGGCCTGAACACCGGAGGAGCCTGCGAAAAGCATTTTTCCATTACCTCCGGGCAGCGGTCATGAAAAGTGCATCCATCGGGCATATTCTTGAATGTAGGAACATTGCCGGGAATAGCCGGCAATTTCTTCCCTGTAAGGCCTGAACCAACTTTGGGAATGGATTTCATCAGTCCCTTTGTATAAGGATGCAAAGGCTGTAAAAAAATGTCTGTCACACTGGCAAACTCCACCACCTTTCCGGTATACATGACAGCCACATCCTGGCAGGTCTGAGCAACAACACCAAGATCATGCGTGACCAGAATGATCGAGGTTCCGGAATCTTGTTGCAGTGCAATCATCAGGTCGAGGATCTGGGCCTGGGTGGTGACATCCAGTGCCGTAGTAGGTTCGTCCGCTATCATAAGCTTTGGTTTACATGCCAGCGCCATGGCTATCATAATCCTTTGGCACATTCCGCCGCTGAGTTGGTGCGGATAGTCCTTGATGCGCTTTGCAGGATATTCTATACCAACCATCTTCAGCATCTCGATAGACATTTCCAACGCACGGGATTTATTATAAGCCATTTCTTTTTGATGGAGCAGAAATACCTCTGAAATCTGAGAGCCGATGGTGAAAACCGGGTTCAATGACGACATGGGTTCCTGAAATATCATTGAAATTCTGTTGCCTCTGATGTTTCGCATTTCCAGATCATCCAAAGCGGTGAGTTCAACTCCCTGAAAAAACACATTCCCGGTAACAATTTTGCCTGGTGGATCAGGGATGAGGCGCATAATAGTCAGGCCCAGAACCGTCTTTCCGCAGCCGGATTCCCCCACTATACCCAGGATACTCCCCTGTTTCATCGCAAAGTCCACCCCGTCCACTGCCCGGACTATGCCTTCCGGTGTAAAAAAATGGGTGCGCAAATTATCAACTACCAGAAGATCTCGGGCTCTCGGTTCGCTATGATGGTCTGACATAAATCTATGTTACTCAATTAATCGATTTTTAAGCAAGGTGTATCTTTGCGTTGAATCTTCTCTCTTAACAGCAAGCCTCAGGGCTCGTATGCTCCCCACCACGACAACCAGAGATTTTCCTCGTGTCAAAGCGGTATACAAGAGGTTCCTGCGCAGCATGATATAGTGCTGGGTATGCAGGGCGATAACGACTGCCGGGTATTCATTCCCCTGGGCCTTGTGAATCGAACAGGCGTACGCCAAGGCTAGATTGTCCAGATCGGCTGATTGATAGCACACTATATGCTCATCAATGTCGACTTCGATTTGACTGCCTTCATGATCAATGTTTATGATCTTGCCCATATCGCCGTTAAAAACCTCGAGATCATAATTATTACGCATCTGCATAACTTTATCCCCGACACGCAATTGTTGTGGGCCTATAGCAATGCCTGCTGAACCAGGATTGAGCAGATACTGGAGATGTAGGTTCAAACTGGTTACACCCAAAAGACCGCGATGCATTGGAGAAAGAACTTGGATGTCCAGTAGCGGATCAAAGCCGAATTTTCCGGGTATTTTGTTTGTTATGAGCTCGCCAATAGTTTCGAGAACCTCATCAGGGTTATCACGCTGAATAAAAACATAGTCTTCGCGAGCATATTTGCTGCGCGGGTAAGGAAGCTGCCCGCTGTTTACCCGATGAGCATTTAGCACGATCAGACTTTTCCGGGCCTGCCGGAACACTCGTTCGAGGTGAATCGTCTTTACCTTGTCTGAATTGATAATATCCTTTAATACCATGCCCGGGCCTACAGACGGCAACTGGTCGGCATCTCCGATAAGCACGAGTCTGGCTTTAGGCGGCAGGGCCTTGAGTACATGAAAGAAAAGAACAAGGTCAACCATGGATACCTCATCGATAATCAGCATGTTGCAGTCCAGGGGCATCTCAGAGTTGCGTTCGAATTTCATCTTCACCGGATTAAATTCCAAAATCCGGTGAATGGTCTTTGCATTCCTGCTTGTGGCCTCGCTCATCCGCTTGGCGGCCCTGCCCGTCGGAGCACACAATTGAATGGCGCTGCCTTTCTTTTCCAAAATTTCAATGATAGCTCTGATCAGGGTTGTTTTACCGGTCCCGGGACCTCCGGTTACAACAAGAATCTTTTCTTTAATGGCACTTTCAATTGCATCTTTCTGCTCTGGAGCAAGTTTTATACTATGTTTTGCTTCAAACCAGACCAGTGCTTTTTCGATGTGCAAGGGAATGCGGACAGGGTCTGCCTTGAGCCTGGCACGCACCATGGCTGCCACCTCCACCTCGCAGAGATAGAGTTGCTTCAGATAGACCATTTTTTCAGGCAAAACTTCTTCGATTGCTATGTAATTCTGACTCCTGAGGATTCCTAGGGCATCAGCAAGAATTTTGCGGTGAACATGCAACATTGCCGCAGTCTCATCAATGAGTCTACGCACCGGGTAACAGATATGACCTTTATCTGACAACACAGAAAGCATATACAACACTCCGGCTTGGGCTCTTTGAGGTGATTCCCCGGCAATCCCAAGGCTCGCAGCTATTTTGTCAGCACTCTTAAAGCCGATACCGGGTATATCCATTGCCAGACGGTAAGGATCCTGCTGTACGAGCCTGACGGCTTGGGGTCCATAGGTCTTGAATATTTTGGTTGCATACGACACCGAAACCCCGTGTGTCTGCAGAAAAATCATGACCTCCTTGATGTCTTTGGAACGCCTCCAGGCTTCAACGATGCGTCTTGCCCTGATCCTGCCAATCCCGTCAACCTGTGTAAGTCGCGCTGGGGTATTCTCAATTATATCAATGACTTCCAAACCAAAAGCCTTAATGAGTCTTTTGGCCATTGCCTTGCCCACACCATAAATCATCCCGGAAGCCAGATATTTTTCTATCCCAATAAGTGTGGAGGGCTTTAGCGTTATATAGGAATGTACCTTAAACTGCCGGCCATACTCCTGAGAGGTAACCCATTGACCCCTCATCCTTATTTTTTCACCTGCCTGGACGGCGAACAACTGACCTACAGCGGTAATAATTCGATCACTATCCGGCAATGCAACCCGAACGACACTCCAGCCACTGAGATCATTATAATAGACAATGCGCTCAAGCGTGCCATGGATCTGATCATCAAAGAGCTCTGTCTTCACGGTACCATAGTATCCTAGTATTTAAGGATCTCAAAAAACCACTTTTCTATCTCCGGAGTGATGATAAAAGTGAACCTGGTTGACACCTTCTTGAATACGTAGAATTCGAGTTATCTCCTGATAAAATTGTTCTTCCATCGGCTCTATCAGCGAGATTGAGTGGTCATCAGAGGTCCTTTTTGCATGCAAAGATACAATATATCCCGGTACAACCGCATACCCACATCCCGTGGCTCCGCAACAGGAGGTATCCACAACGGCATATCCGATTAGATACAACACATCTTTTCCATTAAAAACCAGAGTATCTTCTCTGTCCATTTTGTAATGACCGCCGATAGCCCTGACCTCTTCATTAAGGACAGGATGAATAAATTCAATCATAACTGCGCCTCCCCCCCCTGAAACCTTATAAAGGCCAAGATTTTTGAGTTTTGTCAAGATTTTGATTTTGTTTCCGGTTTGAGAATAAAGTAAAAATTTTCCCTTAATACATCTAAAGTTTGTATATGAGTTCACCGATGAACCTTATAACATGAATATCATGAGGGGACATGGATCGCAGGATGGAAGGTAATCGAGTATGAGCCTGTTTGATAATCTTTTCGGCAAGAAGAAAATCACCAAAGAAATCAAGGATACCGAGTCAGCCCTGACAAAAAGACCTAATGATGCCAACCTTCTGAAAAAACTGGGCGATCTCTATCTAAAGACCAACAATCATGAAAGTGCTGCCGATATATATGTAAGACTCGGTGACACCTATAATGAAAAAGGGTTCTACCCAAAGGCCATAGCTCTTTACAAGCAGGGCCAGAAAATAAATTCCTCATGGGCTGTTCCGCTGAAAAAACTGGCAGAATTATATCAGGTACAGGGTTTTGCCAGAGAGGCAGCCACCCAATACGTCAAACTTTCCGAACTCATGGAGAAGGCTAAAGAACATGAAAAAGCTACCATGTACATGCAGAAAGCAGCTGAACTTGACCCGGTTCACAAAAGACTCAACAAGAAGTTGCACTCCTTTGATGTCCGAGAAAAGGCAATGCTGGAGACGACTCCGGGGAGTGGCAAAAAACCTGAATTAATGCAAACCGAGTTCTTCGATCTCAATCAAGAGCTGGACAAAGAGATTGATGAGCTGTCTATCGATGAAACTGTAGAAATAACAGAGGATGACACTGGCGTGGACTCCGTATTCAGGGCAATCAAGGAAAATGCCGAACGTGAGGGCGCAAATGATCCATTGTTTCTGTATAATATGGGGTTGGCTTATCGAGAGACCGGTTTGTTAGATGAAGCCATAGAATCATTCCAAAAAGTTGTCGAAACCGGTGAAAAGCTTTTTGATGCCTATGTTATGCTTGGCATGAGTTTCAGGGAGAATGGCAATTATGAGGAATCATTGCAGGCCCACATGGCAGGGGCGGCCCTCGAGGATGTTACTACGGATATGAAAATCGGGCTCCTCTATGAGATCGGCCAAACGTATAAAGCCATGGGTAATGGGTCACAGGCCCTTAATATATTTAGAGAAATTCAGAAAGAACACAAGAACTTCAAAGATGTGGAAGTGGAAATCGCTCGATTGGCCGGTGGAGGTTAAGATGGCAGTCATCAACTATGCAAAAAAGGAAATTTCAGCAAAAATAGTATACTACGGTCCTTCTCTATGTGGAAAAACTACCAATATTCAATCTATCTATGCCAGCATAAAACCGGACCAGAAAGGCAAACTTGTATCCCTTGCCACCGAAGCCGATCGAACTCTATTCTTCGATTTTCTACCGATAGAAATAGCTAATATTAGAGGATTTAAGACCCGCTTACACTTCTACACAGTTCCTGGGCAGGTATATTACAATTCAACCCGCCGGGCTGTACTCACGGGAGTAGACGGACTGGTTTTTGTGGCTGACTCACAACGGGACAAAATGGAAGAAAATATTGAGAGTCTGCAAAATCTGGAAGAGAATCTCAATTATTATGGCAAAAGCATTAAATCTATTCCATTGGTTCTGCAATATAACAAAAGAGATCTGGTGGATGTAACTCCAGTTCCCGAGATGGACCAGATATTAAATCCGGATAGCTATCCCTCTCTTGAAGGTGTTGCTACAACTGGTGAAGGTGTATTGCAGGTGTTGACCAGAATTACCAAGATGGTTCTTGAGCATATAGAAAAGGGAACCAGCGGGAAAAAACCGCGACCCACTCCGCTTACAGAACAATCGCAGATCGATTATGCGATGTCGCCTCAGCCCCAGTCTCAACCCAAACAGGCGCCATCGCATAATCGATCTGAAAAGCCGATGCATAATGAGCAAACAGGCCTTGAGCTACCAGACGGAAGAATTCAGATAATCAGCACAGGAGAAACTGAAATTATTTCTGCCAATGCCATCAATCTACCGCTTAAGTTCAAGATTAATAATGACAAAAAAATATATACGATGGAGTTGGCAATAAAATTGGACAATATAAAACAAGAGGAATAAGCTTTTGCAGGAATTGAAAGATTTACTTTCATTCTGGCCGTTTGTAACCACTCTGGTGGGCAACGTGTATTTCTTTGTACTCTTTGCCGCCTTACTTTCCTTTATGCTGATCGGCCTAAGCCTGATTATAAAATATTCCCCGCTGATCCTGAATGATCTTAGGACTGTTTCCACCAATGAAATCCCTGACATCGGGCGTAAGCTATGGTTGGCATTTATTCTGCTTATTCCAATCTTTCTTGATGCAGGACCTGTATGGTATATGCTTTGGTGGTTTATTATATTCTGGGGATATGTAACAAAATCTGAGAAACGCATCGCCTTCATTTTTCTATTCCTGGTACTTATGTCAAGCTGGATTGCCCATATCGGTGCCGGGTTTATATCCTATACTAATACCCAGGCCAATAAAGAGATTTTCCTGCTTGAATACGAAGTTGCATCTCCGAAGGATTCCCTACTTGTAGCCTCATGGATTCAGGATAATCCGGCGGATTCGGAACCGATGAATGCTCAAGCAATAGATGAAATAAAGAAAAATAATTATACAAGCGCTATTGAGCTCTTGAGCCATGCCCTCGATTTGGAACCGAATAATCCGAGATACTATAATCACCTGGGAATCGCCCTGGCCGGTATAGGCAAAAACGCCGAGGCTATTACTGCATTCAAAAACAGTGTTACTCTCGATCCAAGAAATCACATCTATTATTATAATATCAGCAGATTGCATCAGGCGTTGTATAACTTTTACGAAGCCGAGCAATCATTGCAGAAAGCCAGCAGCCTCAATCCCCGACATATCCGGGAATTTCTCGATCAGGAGTCAGTAGACAAGGAAAACAAATTTGTGATAGTCCATGTCCCCATTATCAGGCAACTCGCGCGGCAAATGCATCTATCCGAAGAGCTAAAAGACACTGCTGATTCTCTCTGGGATATGGGAATTGGTCTTGTGCAAAGGAAAAATGCCATTTTGTTGGCAATTACAAGCGCTCTCATCCTGGCCCTGATTGGGTACATCCCTCAAGATAAATTTACCAAAAAGTGTTCCCGCTGCGGCAATCTATACTATGTGGGGACAACCTCCGGCATGGGTCTGCCAATCTGCCTGCAATGTCACTGGTTGGAAACAAAAGCAAAAAAACAGATGCAGCATGCCCTGCCCATCAAAATTGAAGATATTAAAAAGTATCGGGCTTTTACAGGTTCCCGATCGGCACTGTTCGAGCTTCTCCTGCCCGGATTGGGATCATTTATTGTAAATAAAACAGCCAAAGGGGTTTTCAGAATTATCATGTTCGGTACAGGATTGCTCATGATAATAAGCGGTGGACAGTTTATCCACTCGATCCTGCCTAGCCAAATTAATGTGCAAACATATATCCGTCTGACCGGTATAATTATCCTAGGTGTACTATACTGGAGAGCCTACAAGTCTCCACCAATCAGGTACGGGGTTTAGCATGGCACTGCTTGGCACATTAAAAGGGTTCGGCGTTACCGAAATTTTCCAATTGATCTCCCAACAAATGAAAACGGGATCCCTAGTGTTAACATCGCCCAAGGCCAAGGTCACCATAGCATTCCAGGATGGCGTGATAGAAGGTATTAACTCAGATCACTGGGAAATGGATCCTCGAGCCGAAGTGCTTTTACAAGGCGGGTATATTCAGGAGAAAGATTTTAAGACCGCTATTGAAAATCAGAAAAAAAATGCATCATCATGGTTTGAGATCTTGATTTCCCAAGGCCAATTGAAACAGATTTTCCTTGATAAAGCCACTGAGGTGATCATCAAAAAAATACTTCTAGATGTTTTTCAATGGAGAGAGGGAAATTATCGATTTGAGGACTGGGATCTTGAAACCGAAAACATGCTTCCATGCTATATTCAGACAGAATCTATCATTCTGAACACCCTGAGGATCATTGATGAATGGCCGGTCATAAAGTCCAAGATTCCACCGGCTGACTATTGTCCGGTTACTATAATGCCTATAACAGATGAATTGAGAAAAAAGTTTGAACTCGCCGAGGAGGATATCCGCATATTCGACCTTATCGATGAGCGTAAAACCATTGAAATAATCGTCAGGGAATCATTGGAAACACCCTTTGATGTCCTGAGCACGTTTGTGAAACTTATCGATGCCGGACTGGTGGAGGTATTTCCCAAAGGTTCAAAGGAAAAACGGGATTATTCCATTGCTAAAAATGTGTTCATCTCCAAGCTGAAAATCGCCTCGATATTCGTTTTGCTCGGGCTATGCATTCTGACGCTGATAGTCTTCGGTCAACCCAGAATTTTTCATCATAAGGCCATTTACGCACCTATTCAATCTCAACTGGAAACCCAGAAGGAGATGGCTGACAGTTTTACTAGACAGGGGATAAGGCTTTCAGAGCTAGATAGAGATAGGTATGCCCGTTGATCCGTCTCTTGACCGGAGTAAAGGCAATGTCTAGAAATCTGGGAACATCCCTGAGGTCCTCGGCAAGATAACAGTTCATTGTATTGAAAATTCTACCTGAATGTTTGATTTTGAATTTTACCAGATTACCATCAATTCGATTCTTGCCAACCACTTCGGCTGCAGGCAGCAGAAACACAGGCTCCGGATTTCCTTCTCCAAACGGGGCCAGCATCTCTAATTCCGCTAGAAGCTTGGGGCTCAAATCCAACGGTGTAATTTTCAGATCAACTTCAATTTGCTCCGGTTTTGTATGAATCGCTTGGGCTTTTGTTTCATCAATCGCGTTAGCAAACGGCAGAATCTTTTCTGCTTCAATTGTAAGGCCAACCGCCATTTTATGTCCGCCAAAATCCCTGAGATAGTGTTTTGCCCGGCTCAAAACAGCATACAGATCAATCCCAGCCACAGAGCGACCCGAGCCCCTTCCGATCCCATCAGTAATGGAAATAACAATGGCAGGTTTGGCAAAGCGGTCCGCCAGTCTGGATGCCACAATCCCTACCACTCCAGTATGCCAGTTCGTGCCGGCTACAACGAGTATATTACCAATCTGATCTCGTTGCTCGATCATTGATATGGCTTCTTTTATTACTCGCTGTTCCGTGCTCTGTCGCTGGCGATTGAGTTGATGCAATTCCTGGGCAATTAAGCGTGCCTGCGCTGCGTCTTCAACCGTGAGCAGGTCAAACGCCTTTCTGGCGTCTGCCACTCTTCCGGCAGCATTAATTCTCGGCCCTAGGATAAACCCGATATCTCGAGCGAGAACTTCTCTGCGAATACCCGCGATCTTTGCCAAGGCGGTAATGCCGGTGTGGCCGAGAGAATTCAGCACCTGCAGACCTTCTTTGACCAGAATACGGTTGATGCCGGAGAGTGAAACCACATCGGCAACAGTGGCCATTGCCACAAGATCCAGGTCATTTTTCAAATTCGGCAAGTTGCCCCATCCCCGCTCTCTCAATAAAGCTCTCAATGCTACCATGAGATGGAAAACGACTCCGGCGCCGCAAAGATCCTCTCCGAAAAATGGACAGTCGGATTGTTTTGGATTAATCATGCCTGCGCCATCCGGTTTTGTATCACCGGGTTCATGGTGGTCTGTTACGATTACATCCATTCCCAGAGATTTGGCATAGCGTATTTCTTGAACCGCCGTAGTTCCGCAATCTGCTGTTATTAACAAGCTGACACCCTTGGAATGCAATTCATCTATCCCGCGCACATTCAGGCCGTAGCCGTCGGTAGTCCTGTCCGGGATAAAAATTACAGGTGGCTGGCTGCCTATTTTTATCAGAAACCGGTGCAGCAAGGCCGCACTGCATACTCCATCCACGTCGTAATCAGTGAACACCCCAATCTTTTCAGTCTGTTCTATTGCGTCCACAATCCTCGCACATGCATCTTGCATACCCTTCATCATGCGCGGATCTTTCAGTTCACCGAGGTTTGGGTTGAGTAAACCGTTCAACTCTTCTGCAGTCCCAATTCCTCTGATATACATCAACGATTTGAATACTGGTGTGAAATTCAACTCAGGGAAGAGGTCGTGTTTCACACGCCCTCGAATCACCCATTCCGGAGAAAAACATACCATACGTCTGAATGTAAACCTGCGCATACGAGGAAGTCAAGGAAGAGAATCCGGATATTGCTGCCACCGGATCAAGCATCGATTGTTACTGCTTGGTTCCAGCTGTCATTAAAAAGATTGCTCAATTGTTTTTTTCGTTCTCGGCATATCAGGCAGTTTGACCTCCATAGTAATGCTGGAGCTGTAGCCTTTGTTTTTCAGGAGGGTAAAAATGCCGCGATAATCAACCACCCCATCACCAAGGGCAAGATGCAGATCATCCTTTACAGAAGTACCACCAAAATTGTCATGCACGTGCAGGTGGGCAATCCGGTCAAAACCCTTGCGAATGAAGTCAAAAGCGGTGTTCTGGCTTGAAAGGAGCTGCCCATGGCCTATATCCAAAGTCATTCGCAAATCATCTATTGCCTGAAAAGCATCTGCAAAACTGCTGTAGCGCTCGCTTAAATTTTCAAGGCAGATCGTAACATCTTTTTTTTTGGCATATGATACAAGGCGAGAGAGCATTTCTATCTTATTCGTAATGAGTTCAGAGGATGCCCAGCGTTTATCAATCCAGAAGTGCATGGTGCCTTTGATTATTCCAAGTCTTTGGCTGAGGTCAAACAGCCTTTTCATTTTGGGTACAAACATTTTTTCAAGAATGTTCGTATCAAGAGGATTATCCTCATTCGGGTAGTGAGCAATGTAGTATATCCCGTATCTCTGCTTCAATTCTAACAGTACTTCCATCTGTGACTCAACCGCGGCCGGATCTAAAAGCGATATTTCCGTATAGGGATATCCAAGCTTGCCTATTGTATTGATATGTTCGATGTTGTGGGCTCTGCCTCCGATTATAACCATCAATTCATCCTGGATCCTGTGCTTGAGCAAATTTAAATAATTGTATTATAACTAGCATATAAATTCACCTTATAAAAGGCAAAGAGGTCATTTTACCAAACTCAAACTAAAAAAAGTTTCTGCTTGATTATTGGTGCTGATACTATCCCTAATCGGAAATGCCAAAAATTCAGTCGATTTTACTTGTCAGCGATTTGTCTATCAGTGCTTTATTGTAGGCCGCTAAAATATCTCTTCGAGAGAGAATTCCCACGATCTTTTTTGGATTATGATCATCCACTACCGGGATCTGTTCAATGTTTTTCAATCCAAGCATTTGCAGAGCTGTATCCAGGTTTTCATTTTTGGTGATAGTAATCAGCGTTACAGGAGAAATATCTTTAGCCACGATCAAATCTCCTAATCCTTCTTCGAAAACAATCTCTTTGAAATCCTGGAATGTAACTATTCCCGCCAGCATTCCTTCGCCATCCACCAACGGAAAGCTCGAGTGCTTGCTTGCGAGGGTAAATTTTATAAGCTTCTTTAGCGGCATACCGGCAGGGATCGTAACCACATCCATAGTCATTGCCTCTTTGACCAGCAGCGATTTCATGATATTGATATCTTTTCCTGCCCTGATCTTTACTCCCCTGCGCGAAAGCTTGAGAGTATAAATCGAATCTCTCTTGATCTGCGATGCTATTACTGTAGAAAGGATACAGGAGAGCATCAGAGGTAGAATTATCTTGTAATCTCCCGTCATTTCGAACAGCATGAGAATTGCTGTCAGCGGGCCGTGTGTAGTTGCACTGAAAATTGCGCCCATGCCCACGATACTATAGGCTCCCGAGGTTGCAGTCACGCCAGGAAAAGCATTATGGATTACATACCCGAAGGCTCCGCCCAGCATGGAACCGATAAAGAGAGATGGGGCAAAAATTCCTCCAGTACTTCCGGAGCCAATACTAATCGATGTTGATATGATTTTGATGAACACAAGACACAAGAGCAAATACCACGAAATTTTACCCAACAGGGCCAGCCCAATACTGTCAAAACCGACGCCGAAGACATGCGGGAAAAAGATGCCAATAATTCCTAAAAGTGCTCCGCCAACTGCAGCCTTCATATATTCAGGTATCTTTATGGCCCCAAACACATCCTCGGTTTTATACAGGACTGTGGTAAAAACGACACCTATTATTCCGGCAAAGAGCCCGAAGATAATGTATATCGGGATCTCCCAGATACTCACCATGGTATACTGGGGAGTTATAAAAGCCGGAAAAGCCCCGAGATATGTTCTTGAAATTACTGTCGCAGTTACTGATGAAACCACAATTGGGGTAAAAGCTGCAATGCCAAAATCCCCCAGGATGATTTCCAGCGCAAACATGGCGCCGGCAATCGGAGCATTGAACGTTGCTGCAATACCGGCAGCTGCACCGCATCCCACCAGCGTTCTCATCCGATCAGCCGAGACATTTAAGATCTGGCCGACCGCAGATCCGATGCCAGAACCTATCTCCACTATCGGCCCTACGCGACCCACCGAACCTCCGGAACCGATGCTGAGCGCCGAGGCCAGGGTTTTAACAACCGTGATCCGTTTCCTGATCACGCCTCCTTTCAGGGCAACGGCTTCCATCACTTCCGGCACGCCATGTCCCTTGGCTTCCCGGGCAAAAAAATATACCAGCGGGCCCACGATTGCACCCCCGAGAATTGGTGGTACCAGCTTCATTTGCCAGGGCAGATGCATCAGCAGATCGAGAAAATTATCATTGTTGCCTGCAAAAAAGATCCCCTGGAAAAACATTATCAGCCACCGGAAACCGACGGCCCCATAACCTCCTAATATACCGATTATACATGCCAGAAAGAGCATCATGGCATGTTCATTTGTGCGGAATCTGTATATCAGGCTTTTTTTTGCATTATTTGCCACTTTCCAGCCTTTATCTCAACAAATTATACATACTATATTTTTTATATTAATTTTACCCAGCACGCTTCTTTAGCAAAAAAGACTGAAAAACAAAATGAAAAAGCATCCCTGTATTCTAAGCCGGGTTATCAGATATACGTTAGGGTTGATTTCATAGCCGACAAATGGTTTTCAATATCGCGTCTCAAGCACAGAGATAACTTTACCATCTCCAGTCCCTGATTCGCGTATATCCTTAAGAGGTTCCAACATCAACACTTCTGCATAAGCTCTTCGATCATGGACCTGCGTGTAGGCACGAATAGTAAGCTGAATAGAATAAGCGCAATACTGAGAATCAATTTATGCGTAAATGCCGGTATACCACTATGCACCATCCATTTTTCCAAGGATTCTTGCCATAGCCTTATCTTCACTGAAATCACTGGCTGTCATGATTATGGAATTGATGCCCGAGCGCTTCTTCAAATTCGCGTACCAGCGGTCCGTCCTTGCGCCAAAGCCAGCATGTATCGATCAGGTAGGCCGGATCTTTTATCTGGCTGATAGCATCACCCAGAGATATCTTGCGGCCGACCCTATTAGCCCAAAATCCCTGGACAGATGCAGACGCCATTGCAAGCAGGAGGGCATTCAGATGCGTACAGCCCTTGGGTCCACCGAAAGTTTCTTTTACCCACTGGGTAAATCCAGGTGCAATTCTATGTCCGACCAATGGCTTCAGGCTTTGCGACGTTTCCCGGCATTTGGTCCTGGGAACATGGTTCATGTCTATCTCTATGTCCTCTATCTTGAGATCGGCGCCCAGTAGCAGCCGAATTATCAGGTCATGCAACACCCCGGGAGGTTGCATTTCCCCGGTTGTCATATGATAGGTTTCTGTCTTGCGATTATCCGTAAGCACACCTTCAACCATCACTCTCGTATCGTCTATCCGATAGGTGGTTATATGAATATCCCTTGTATGAACGGGCTCGTTTTTGAAACGCCTGAGATCTGCCATTTAGCTGCTCCTTGTATTTTTTTCTAGAATAGCGCTCCGGTTCATCCCCGTCAAGCAAGAGCACTGGGAGGCATCCCCAAACAGCATGTTCGAATTCAAAGAGAAGTTCTGTATTTTGCCCCCAGGTCTCCTGAGGGAGCTTCGATAATACCGGCACAAAGAATTGCATCATCTTCGTCATAGAGCACGGCGAGCTGTCCAGGGGCATATATCCCGTCAAAATCAACCCAGAGATCCCCGGATGGTGACGGTTTGACATTTGCAGAGCGTGCGCGCTGCCGATATCTTACCTTCACCTTTGTACGGAGTGGATCATCAATTCCGGATGTTTTCATGTAATTTATCTGTTTTACAAAAAACCCATGGTAAACCCACTGTTCACGGTCTCCGATGGTTATGCTGTTTTCCTTGATATTTACAGCAAGCACATATTTTCTCTTACCAAAGCCCATCCCAAGGCCTTTGCGCTGACCGATGGTATATCTGATTGCACCCATGTGCCGGCCGATACTGTGGCCCGACGCATCATAAATTACCCCCGGAAGAGACGTATACCCGGCATAGGCTTTGATAAAGGCCCCATAATCACCCTTCTCGATAAAGCACACATCCTGAGACGAGGAACTTTTCAGACCATCAATGCCGGCGTCCTTTATTACTTCAAGCACATCTGCCTTGGTAAGATCTGCCAGAGGAAATTCACTCTTGGCGATTGCCTCCTGTGATATAAGTCCCATGAAGTATTCCTGAGAATTAACTTCTTTGGCTTTCGCAAGGTAGTAGCGGCCTTTTTCAAAGCCTTTACGAACGAAATGCCCGGTTGCAACCTGGTCAACCCCAAGATCGGCAATTCGATCAAGCAGGAGGCTGAATTTCATATCCCGGTTACATATGGCACACGGGTTGGGCGTAGCGCCAGAGAGGTATGTATTGCAAAAATATTTTTTTATCCGATCGAACTCCCTGCGTACATCGATAATGTGATGATTGATTCCGAGATACCTGCATATCCTTGCTGCCCGGGCAATCTGCTCAGAGTGCGGATTGTTGTCATCGAACATCATAGTGACACCCATGATGGAGATCCTCTGGTTTTTGAGGCGAATTGCAGCAACTGCAGAATCAACACCTCCGGATAAAGCCACTGCAATCATAAACTCAGGCCTTGATTACCCCTCATCCAGTGGTTTGATTTTGAGTTCCATCTCTGACATTTCAACCACTTCTACCCTGTCGCCATTCTTGAATTGCGCCGGTCCTCTGGCATTCCAGTATTCGCCATGACAGAACACCTTTCCGGTTCCGTCAGTATTCCAGCTATAGACCAGGCCCTTCTCCCCGATCAATCCTTGGGCACCAGTGACCGGGGTTCTCCGGTGGGCCTTCGCAACCAAGTACACGCACAACACGAAGAAAGCGCTAAAACAAATTGTAACAGGCAGAATAATTCCCATTGAGACTTGAGCATACAGCTCAGGCGTCCTGAATAAAAGAATCGAACCGAGAAGCATTGATATAACCCCTCCCACAGTCAAAAGACCAAAACTGGGCACCTTGATTTCGGCAATAAATAAAATGGTGGCCAGGATGATCAGCGCAACACCGGCATAATTTACCGGCAGCGTCTGGAAGGCAAAAAATGCCAGAATCAGCGATATGCCTCCTACAACTCCCGGCAGAATCGCTCCCGGACTGGAAAGTTCGAAATACAGGCCTGCCAGTCCGATCAACATGAGAATATAAGCCACATTGGGGTTTGAAATCGTCGAGAGCAGCCGAAAACGGAAGCCCATGGGTTTTTCAATCAGATTGGCATCCTTGGTCTTGAGTTCAAAGGTTGTACCATCTTTAGTCACCACCATTCCATCGAGCTTTTCAAGCAGTTCATCCATATTGCTGGCCACAATATCAATCACCCCTTTTTCCAGAGCTTCATGGGCCGGAGTGGAAATACTCTTTCTGACCGCATCCTCGGCCCACTCTTCATTTCTATCCCTCTGGCGGGCTATACTCCTGGCATAGGCAACAGCGTCATTAGTCACTTTTTCCACCATAGTGTCACTTTCACCTTCCTTGCCACTATCACCTACCTTGCCGATACTGACCGGATGGGCGGCACCAATATTTGTTCCGGGCGCCATAGCAGCCACATCCGCCGCCAGAGTTATCAATGCCCCGGCGGAAGCGGCCCTGGCTCCCTGAGGAGAAACATATACTACCACCGGTATCTTTGCATTCATCTCCCTCTGGATTATCGCGCGCATGGCTGTATCAAGGCCGCCAGGAGTGTCAATACGGAGGATTACGGCCTGATAGTCTTTATTTACGGCATCGTCGATATTTTCGGTTATATACGATGCAATCGGCGGAGTGATGGCATCTTTGACTTCGATTACGACAATATCGGATGCCCCTGCCATAAAAGGAGCCAGCAGTAAAACTACCAGTAATATTAACGCAAAATTGGAAGGCCTAAGTATCCCATTACTTTTTTTATATCTTCCCATACGTCCCTCTTTTTTGCCGGATTTTGTAGTAAATAGCTTGGATGATAGGTCGGCATCAATACTATTTCTCCATACTCCTGAAAACTCCCCCGTATTCTATTTAGAGGATTTTTCGTGCCCAGGAGATTCTGTGATGCTACTCGGCCCAGGGCAATAATCACCCGGGGTTGGATCACCTCTATCTGAGATTCCAAAAAGCCTATGCACTGCTCTACTTCATCAGGCAACGGGTCACGGTTCCCGGGAGGTCTACACTTGAGAATATTGGCGATATAGACCTCCTGCCTTGAAAGCCCCATGCCGTTTTGGATAATCTTAGTGAGAAGATTTCCGGCAGGACCGACAAAGGGTTTGCCGGTTGCATCTTCTGTCGCGCCCGGAGCCTCACCGATAAACATTACATCGGCATTCGCACTTCCTTCCCCAAATACGATGTTTTTTCTTGTCTGCCCCAGCGCGCAGCGTTTGCAATCACCGAGCTTCGATCTGATAGTATCGAGCGTTTGAACCGGGCATTCCTCCCCGCCGCCGGATTGAGGCAGCAGCAGAAAATCCCCGCACCAACGAGCTTCCTCACGCAGGATGCCGGTTAAGCGATCCCTCACAATCGGTCCTTCACATGATCAAGAATTTTATGGGCCAGGTCTTGTTTTTCCATCAGTTCAAACCTCTCCATGATACCGGAGGGAGATAAGATGGCTCCGCTATTGGTATCAGAGGCAAACCCCGTACCTTCATGGCCCACTTGATTGGCTACGATCATGTCAAGCCCTTTGGACTCCATTTTCTGCCGGGCATTATCAAGAAGGCTTTCGGTTTCGGCGGCAAACCCAATGAAAATCTTTGCGTTTTTCATTGGAATCAGGGTTGAAAGAATATCCGGGCTTGGTGAGAGTTCAATCTTGCTTATTCCTGTACCACTCTTCTTGATCTTTTTTTCATTCGTCTCTACAGGCACAAAATCCGCCACGGCGGCCGCCATAATCAGAACATCAGCCTCACCGAGATGTTCCTTGGCTTGGCTGAGCATTTCCTTGGCAGATCTGACTTCAATCACCTCGGCCCAAGGAGAATATTCCAAATGTACCGGACCGCTTATCACCGTAGCCCGGGCGCCTCGTAAACAGGCAGCGTCAACAAGGGCAGCGCCCATTTTTCCGGTTGATCTGTTGGTGATATAACGGACCGGATCTATATCTTCACAAGTAGGACCACATGTAATCAATATGTTTTTCCCTGAAAGATCCTTTTTCGACAGAATGTTTTGCACTTCGGCCACAATCCGCTCCGGCTCGGGCAACCGTCCTTGACCTTCCCATCCGCAAGCCAGTTCTCCTGCCTCTGGCTCTAAAAGACGGATGCCGCGTGATTGTAATATTTGAAGATTGTCCTGTGTCGCCTGATTTGTAAGCATGTTTACGTTCATTGACGGACAAACGAGCAGAGGAGCCCTGGTCGCAAGAGCTGTCGTGGTAAGCAAATCATCAGCGATTCCATGCGCAAGCTTGGCTACACAGTTTGCCGTGGCCGGTGCGATCAGGAAACAGTCTGCTCGATCTGCCAGAGCAATATGGTCAATCTCAAAGCCGGATGTCGCAACGGTGGAAAACATCTCGGTATATACCGGATTGCCGCTTATTGTCTGCATGGTGTATGGGGTGATAAACTGCCGGGCTGATTCTGTCATTACTACGGTGACATCAAGCCCGAGCGCCCTGAGGCCACGCACAACCAGGGGGGCCTTGTAGGCTGCAATACCACCGGTTATGCCGTATACAACGGCTGAATTGTTCATAGCGGCTGCAGCGGAACCATCCATATTTCGACCTTTGTCCCCAGAGGATTCTCAGAAATCAGGATTGTAACAACTGAATTTGCATTCCGGAAAAACAATTTTGTAGAACCGTGAAACTTGTATTCCTGTAGCATTGTCCAGCGATCGGAGTCCATAGAGGAAATGAAGAATTTGGCCAGTGAATCGCTCTCGACACGACCGGATAGAACCAGACGTCCCCTCTCGTTGATGATATATGTTTCTTTATCGACCTTCTGAAGCTCACCGGGGATCAAAATTTTATAGAAATCCAGATATCGTGGCACAGGGCTGACATCCTGTTGGGGGGCTGATGAGCGGGAAAACATCTCCTTCATCGTTGTGCAGCCAGGTAAAAAGATTGAAAGACTCAGTATGAATAAGACTATGGCTGGTATCAAGCGTTTCATTGTAGTCCTCCTTTTATAAAAATGGATTATGCTTCCGTTCTACGCCGATCGTAGTGGCAGGGCCATGACCGGGCAACACCTTCATTTCGTCTCCCAGCGGGATAAGCTTGGTCTTGATGGAGTTAATCAACGTGCTATAATCACCCCCTGGCAGGTCGGTTCTCCCGATTGAACCTGCAAACAGGGTGTCGCCTGCAAAGCAATAAGTATTATCGGAAGTAACCAGGGAAATGCCTCCCGGCGAATGTCCCGGTGTTTCCACAACCCTGAGTTTTGTTTTACCGAAAACGACCTGTTCTCCCTCGGCCAGAAAACGATCCGGTTCGGGAGGCTGTTCGATCTCAACACCGAAAAGGCGACCCATTTTGGAAGAGCTCTTTAGGATCGGAAGTTCCAGCTGGTGCAACATGATCTCGGCATCGTAGGCATCCTTGATTGCACTCAATGCCCCGATATGATCCACATGGGCATGTGTATTGACTATACCGACTATATTTACACCCATATTATTAATAATCTGGATTATTCTCTCTTCCTCTCCACCCGGATCGATAACAATTGCCTCATTCGTTTCCTCATCTGCAAGGATAAAACAATTGGTCATGAACATGGTAACAGCAATCGAATGTAGCAACATGGCTCCTCCTATCAGATAATATTATTGCTTTATGAACTCTCTTTTTTATCAGCACTCTTCATATGATTACAGCATAATACAGCATGTATTTTAAATCAACAGGCTTAACCGTACCCAATTTCAGATAACAAAGGTCTGTTTCGCAAAGAACCTTTTATACATAAACAGCCATGTGAGTGGGTATCCAATATCATGTTGACATCATATTTGGATGTCTGATAGACAGAGAGTGAGTGATCACTCGCTTAAACTTAAAGGCAAGGGGGGAGGTTTCATGAAAATTGGCGTTCCGAAAGAAATCAAGAAATTCGAAAACAGGGTAAGCCTTACTCCAGACGGTGCCAAAGCCTTCAAGGAGGCCGGACACGAGGTCTACGTAGAGTCAGGCGCAGGGCTTGGCGCGGATATATCCGATGATGAGTACAGTGCCCAGGGAGCCATAATTCTCGACAGCCACGAGGAGGTCTTCATAAAGGCCGATATGGTTTACAAGGTCAAGGAACCTTTGCCGGAGGAATACGATCTGTTTCGTGAAAAACAGATCTTGTTCACCTATCTGCATCTGGCTGCAGACGAGCCCCAAGCAAGGGCCCTCCTGGACAATGGTGTGTCGGGTATTGCCTTTGAGACTATTCAGCTTGACGATGGGCATCTGCCTCTTCTGGAGCCGATGAGCGAGGTCGCCGGCAGGCTCTCGGTCCAGGAAGGAGCAAAATACCTAGAAAAAACTTACGGGGGCAGAGGCCTGCTGCTGGGTGGTATCCCCGGGGTTACAAAAGGGAGCGTCGTTATCGTTGGCGGAGGTACCGTGGGATTGAACGCCGCTAAAATCGCTATTGGCATGGGTGCAAATGTCCGAATTCTGGATATCGACAAACGCAAGCTACAGTTCTTTGACAACATTTATGGCGAGCGGATTGAAACGCTCTACTCCACTCCTGGAAATATCGCCCGCTCTCTGCTTGGCGCTGATCTCGTTATAGGGGCAGTCCTGATCCCCGGCGCAAGCGCACCGAGGCTGATAACCGCAGAATATGTCAGAAGCATGAAAAAGGGGGCAGTTATCGTAGATGTTGCTGTTGATCAGGGAGGCTGTTGTGAAAATACGCGCCCGACATATCACGATGATCCGGTATTTATAGCCGATGGCGTGGTTCATTACTGTGTAGCCAACATGCCCGGCGCAGTTCCGATCACTTCCACCTGGGGCCTTGCTGAAGCAACACTGCCCTATGCCCTGCGCATAGCCAACAAGGGTTTCAAAGAAGCCCTGAAAGATCCGGTTTTGCTCAAGGGACTCAACACATACAATGGGTATATTACACACCCCGGCGTGGCATCGAGTCTTGATTTGCCCTCAAAAGAAATTTCGACCCTTGATTTTTAGCAAATAACATTTGCCGGCGTCTCTTTGCATCGATGCCGGCAAAAACTTGCCCCCATCTATTCTTCGAACTAAAGTTTTCGCTTAATAAAACCGATTATTTCTATCGAGATGGCACATGTATTAATTGTTGAAGACGACACAAATCTTGGCCAGGTAATCTTCCAGGAATTAAAAAACCATTTCCACGATGTAGAGTTGGTAAATGATGCCGAAGCCGCCCTGGCAAGAATCAATAAATATATCTATGACGTCATTCTGACCGACATCAAGTTGCCCGGAATGGATGGCCTGGAACTGCTCAAGAAAGTAAAAGCCAACAACCCGACCACGCAGGTGCTGGTTATGACCGGGTATGCATCCGTGGACACGGCCGTGGTTGCCATGAAGAATGGTGCTCATGACTTTATTCAAAAACCGTTCAGCCTGCATGAAATTGTACAAAAGATAGACGATGTTCTTGATCTGAAACGGATGAAAAATGAAATCGACTATCTCAGGCATACCCAACAAGACATCATTTATCGAACATCCGATATTATCGGAGAGAGCGCATCTCTTTTGAAGGTGCTCTCGATGGTGGAAAAGGTGGCCTCTGCAGATTCAACTCTGTTGATTACCGGAGAAACCGGAGTAGGCAAGGGGTTAATCGCCGGAGCCATTCATCACAATTCTCCGCGCTCACGCAACAATTTTGTGCAAGTCAACTGCGCGTCCCTACCTCAAAATATTTTAGAGAGTGAACTCTTCGGTCATGAAAAAGGGGCCTTTACCGGGGCGATTAAAATGCGTGTGGGCAGGGTTGAACAGGCTAATATGGGAACCTTATTCCTGGATGAAATCGGAGACATGGATCTCTCTCTGCAGGCCAAAATACTGCGTGTTCTCGAAGACAGAGAGTTTGAACGCCTGGGAGGAAACCGGACCATCAAAGTAGATGTCCGCATTATCGCAGCCACGAACCAGGACCTTTTCCAGCTTGTCCAAAAGGGAAATTTCAGAGAGGATCTCTATTACCGGATCAATGTGGTAAATATACATATCCAGCCCATCAGAAAGCGCAAGAAAGACATTGAACCCCTTGTGAGGTATTTCATTAAAAAATACTGTGGTGAATTTAAAAAACCAATCATGGATATCGATCAAAGGGCGTTGGATGCATTGCTTAATTACGAGTGGCGGGGAAATGTAAGAGAAATACGCAACTGTATTGAACGGGCGATTCTGCTTGCTGAAGGCAAGACTATAGCTGTCGGTGATATTGCCATCTCTAATACCCGGGAAACTGATTGTATTGAAGAAAAGCTATCCAATTTTTCTACCCTTGCCATGAATGAAAAAGAGATGCTGCTCAATGCACTGCGCAACAATGACTGGATTCAAAAAGATGCAGCCAAAAGCTTGGGAATCAGCAAACGGGTTATGCACTACAAGATAAAAAAATACGAAATCACTCACCCCAGGTGGATTAAGAATCGATAAGTTCCAGATAAAGCTTCGTAATTTCTGGATCAAGAAGCTTTCCAGAGCAGGCTTCCATCTCAACAAAGGCATCATCTCGATCCATTCGGTGACGATAAAGCCTGGGGGAGGTAATTGCATTATAGGTATCAACCACCCGTAGGGCTCTTGCTCCCTCTGGAATACAATCGCCTTTCAATCCCCGCGGGTAGCCACTTCCATCCAGATACTCATGATGATACAAAAGAATATCGCTATCAAGATCAAGCACCGTCGGATCTTTGAATAATCTTGCTGTTATGAAAGGGTGTGCTTTGATCTTTGTCTGATCAAACGGAGTCAAATCTTCCTTGGTAAATATTGAGGTTGGAATCCCCAGGTATCCAAGATTGGATGCCAGGCAGGAATTTGACCATCTAAGCGCCTCGCCTTCATCTTTGCCCATTGCCTTTGCAAGAGTGTACACCTCATCAGCAATCTTGATTGAGTAACCCATCGGGCAACCGGAACGCATATCTGATAAAATGGATGCTGTTGTAAGTATTCCCAAATACCAGTTGTGCACATCTGAATCCAGGCCGCTGGCAACCGCCCAAGCCGGTGTTATGTAGGAGCTGATCCAATCGCCTATATCTTCGGACAGGTCTTCGAGGTAGAGGTATCCCAGATCATGACCCTTCCAAGAGATGGCACATCCGGGGCCGAAGGGCTGCACCCGGATCGTTTTGGCCTGGGATTGATTTTTTACCAGACGCAATAGGAGATTCAGAGTTTCGAGAGATGGCCCGGAATTCAGTACCTGCCGGATAAAAAATTCCAGCGAAAGATTGGTTTCCTTGAGAGTCCCTGTCTGGAAAAAAGAGGCTATCGAAAATGTATTTTTCTTTGCAAATGAAAGCGCCTGATGCGCTGCATTTATCAGCCCTTTGGCATCCTGAACTTCATCCGGAAGCGTGGCTACACCTATAGTAACATTATTTTCCGCCAAATCTGCTCCTAATCGCAAGGTCATATCTTGCAGGGCAGCAATTGCATCGACTGATGAGCATCCGGGCAGTATCACACAATAGCTCATTTCTTCATACCGCAACACCTTGTCATAACACCGAAGAACATCCTTTATGCGCTTGGCCAGTGCTTTGATCTTACGGGTTTGTCCAGCATAATCTTCGGGCAATCCCCATGGGGTCCCATCTTGAATAGAAATAAGTGCAATGCTCAATGGATAAGCAAGCCGTTTAGCCTGTTCTTCATACTGATGGATAATGTCGAGCAAAACGTGTTTCTGCGGCACATCTATCCTGACATCCAGGGCTTCATCCACGTTCTTTATGGGACCGAATACTTCCAATAAGGCTTTTTCAGAATACAGCAGCAAATGCTTGAGAAGAATAATATCATTTAACGTAAACGGTGTTTGCTCTTTTCGATAAAGCTCAACACACCCGATAGTCTTGGTATCAATATATATCGGGAGCCCTATCATAGAGGAAAAAAGTATTGGTATATTATCAGACTCAAATTCTGTTTTTGAAAAATCAGATATCAGGATTGGTTGACAATTC
>Ga0272441_10001576_pt1 | contig 48413 bp, 35 predicted proteins | sample SSMProp6N_FD_193582 | JGI IMG/M metagenome (GOLD analysis project Ga0272441, IMG submission 193582) | Marine sediment archaeal communities from Little Sippewissett salt marsh, Falmouth, MA, United States - SSM-Prop-6N | ecosystem: Environmental > Aquatic > Marine > Wetlands > Sediment ... | reverse complement strand
CGAGCTCGATCTCGAAGCCCCTGACCAGAACATGCTTCATTGCCAGGAGAATTTTCAGTAGAGTGGTTGCGCGCACGGGTGCTCACCTTTCGGATGGCTGTAAGCACCCAGAAGATAGGCGATTTATCCGTGCGCATCATCAAGGATCTGAGATTCTTGCGAGATCGGCACCGAGGAGTGGCGTAGCACCTGTTCAGACGCTGAGGCTACCCACAAGTAGTGAAGGAGAGCCCGTTTTTGCGACGACCTACACAATGTGTCATAGAGCAATAATGAACGCATTTAAGATCCGTGGTCAGCGTCGCTGCCACGTCCTTGTGTTGTCCCTGCTGTGGGGACTCACCATGGGCGGTTGTATACGCCGAATTTACGTGCGCGTGCCACCGCCGAAACCGCGCCTCTCGCTCATGCCAGGTCCGTTGCTACCCAAGGTGCTTGCTCCCGGATCAAAGCCATGTTTGAGGCTGTCCCTGTCCAGGTCGGTGCGCAGTCAGCACATGATCACCTCCGGCTCTACTTTCTTTTCCCCTTCCCTCCGCATCAAGAACTGGCGCCAAGCACTTCGTCAGGGTTTTGAAAATGGTTTCAAGTCACGCTTTGCGGTCACCTTAAAGGACCAGCCATGTGAGCTCTTGCTTGAGCTCGAGGCGACTCCGGGCCTGGACTACAAACAACACGGCATCCCGGCCGTCATCAGATTCCACGCTCGGCTGCGGCACCGCGATGGGCGTGTGTTGGCCCAGATCTCGGAAAGTGTGTCTCCCCCCTCCAAGCACTATCAAGCCCACATTGTGCTCCTAGATCCACAACGTGCGGCGAACCAAGAATCGGTGAAGAAGTGGTATCAGAGTGGCATTGAGCGTCTCTACGAGTACCTTGGTTGGAGGTTCTTCGGCAAGGAGCAGGAACGCCGAAGCCTGGTCAAGGTCTGCGGAATCCTGCATAAGCCGCAAACCCCTTTGGTCACATGCCGGGGTCCTGGCAGCCACCCCCTCGAGCCCCTCAGCAAGCTTCCCCGGCTGCGCGACTTGACCCTCCAGAGCCTCAGCGCGGTGGACTTCACCCCCGTCCTGGCACTGCGCGGTCTGAAGAAGCTTGGAATCGCCGACACCCCGATCAAAACACTCCCTTCACTGGCCCCGCTGAAGGCACTCCGCGTGCTCGAGCTTTTCGCCACAAAGGTCACGAGCCTCACCCCGCTGGCGGGGCTCAAGGGACTGCAGAAGCTCACCCTGAGGGAGTCGCCCATGCGCGACCTGCGGCCTCTGGCCGGCTTGTCCGGCCTGCGAGAGCTGTACCTCCTGGACCTTTCGGTCACGGACTTGACGCCCTTGGGGAAGCTGCGCGGCCTCACCTCGCTATGGGTCCGCACGCCCTTTCTCCACGTCAAGCCCCTGGCGGCGCTCACCCGTCTGCGCACGCTCCACCTGCAGTCGAAGAAGCTGCGGGATTTGACCCCGCTGCGCTCCCTGACCAATCTCAAGGAGCTACACGTGCATAACAATCAGGTCCGCGACCTCACGCCCCTGAGCAGCTTGAGCAATCTCAGACATCTTGATATCAGCGATACCCAGGTCCGCGATCTCAAGCCCCTGACCAAGCTGAAATCCCTCCAGCGCCTACACATCAGTAACACCCCGGTCACTGACATAACACCCCTGCTAAAGCTCGAGTTACTCAGTGTGCTCTACATCGGAGGATGCAAGATTCCCGCCGCTCAGCTTTCCCTGCTCCAAAAAAAGAAACCCTCCTTGAACATCGTCAACAGGTAGGTCTGTACTGGCTGGCAAGCACGTATGACGAACAATGGTCTTCTGCGGGGGATTCGAATAAAAGAGGAGGAGAATGAGCAGGAACTATATCCGAAGGAGGAGAATGAGCAGGAACTTTATCCGGCGGCACACCCGGATGAGGGCAGAGTCGGTTGTCTTGGGGTAGGAAGAGGTCCGTAAGGGCTTGGCCGGCGAGGTGGGTGGCGCTTCAAACCGCCGCATGGCGACCGGGGATCAGATAGAAGAGACGGTCCGCCAGGGACCGTACCCATGCGAGTGCCCGGACCCTGGACTCGGGCGTCGGTGACATGGCAGCTCTGGGTGGTTTTTCATCGGGAGCGCCGGCCGGCCTAAGCGGCCAGTCGCTTCGGGTGGGGGACCGGGCTGGCCCTCCCCGGCCAATAGGCTCCAGGGGGGAACTCCACCTCCCTGTCGCCATCGCGCCAGCGGTCAGCCGCGGCCCGGAATTCGCGCTGAAACCTCCAGTAGCGGTCACGGTAGGCGCGGACCTCCGGCGCCCCCGGGTCGTCCCAGACGATCATCCGCCGGCGCTCCTCGAACCACGGCGGCCTGGGCAGCTCCGAGCGTTGCATGATGTCGCCCCGCAGCACGGCGGCGACCCCGAGGACCGGCTTGCCCTGGCGCTTTTGTCGCGCCTCGACCTCCACCTCGGCGACGATTTTGGCCATCTCCGCCTGATATTCGCTCGGCGACAGGTGCGCCATCGCCGGCAGGGGGTCGAAGGTCGCGTTGGACTCCTCGCGATAGTCTTCGCGCCGCACTTCGGAGGGCTGCTTCTTGCGTTTGGCGCGTTGCAGGGCCCGCCCGTGGGCGGTGCCGTTGAACCAATACCCTTCGACCGGGCGACCGCTCACCAGGGCGGAGGCGCACGAGAATCCCGGCCAGTCTCCGGGGCGCTCGACCAGGTTCTCTTTAACCCCCTGGGCGAGGATGTACTTGAGGCAGCGTCGCTTGGCGGCCGGGGTGATGACGGCGCTAGACTGATAGCCCGGCTCGAAGATCCCGCGCCAGCCGATCCTGGGCCCCCAGCGTCTGGAGACCTCGCGCTTGAAGACGCGCTTGAAGAAGCCGATATACGGGGCGAGCTGCCTCGCGATACCACTGAGCTCGAGATGGACGTGATTACTCAAGACATTGGTAGCGTGGTTTTTCACGCCGTCGTAGGTCTTGCGAGCCCGATCGAGGACCCCGGCGATGATCCTGCTCAGCTCGCCCTGCTCGTCCGGCTTGAGCAGGTGGAAGCCTTGTACGGTTCGAAAAGTGATGTGGTAGACGACGTGATCCTCAGCGTAGCGGGCGTGCCTGCAGCGCTGGAAGTCGTCGTCCATAGGGACGGCAGGGGAGCTGCCGTTGTGCTGTGATTTGGCCATGGCTCTCAGCAGAGCAAGAGCCGTGCCGAAACAATGGCCACCAGAAATCAGTCACTTAGCCCTGGAACGCCGTCCGGATTCCGTCCGTCCGACGACGCTCGGACGGAATCCGGACGACCCGCCAACTGACGAGGACGGATAAAGTTCCTGGACATTCTGTCTTCATCCCGTAGGCGCAGAGCGATCACCTGGCCGGTGGCTGTCTCGGCGTGGGGAGCCCGAGCTCTTCGCGGAACAGCGGGCTACCGGCCCTTCCACTCGGGCTTGCGCTTCTGCATGAAGGCCATGAGGCCCTCCATGGCGTCCTCGGTGGCGACGACCTCGCCGAGCTTGTCGCAGAGGAGGTCCAGGGCTTCGGCCAGGGGGAGGTCGGCCACGGCGGCCAGGGCCTGGCGGCCTATGCGGGCGGCCACGGGGGCCTTGGCGGCGATGGAGGCGAGGGCTTCGATCACGGCGTGGTCAAAGGTGTCGTCGGGGAAGTAGCGGGTGATGAGGCCCATGTCCTCGGCCTCGGCGGCGGTGAGCTTTTCACCCCGGTAGATCATCTCGAGGGCTTTTTTGCGGCCCACGTTCCGGAAGATGAGGGCGCCGATCATCATGGGGAAGAGGCCCACGTTGAGCTCGGGGGTGCCGAACTTGACGGACTCGCGGGCGTAGGCGATGTCGCAGGACAGCAAAAGGCCGGTGCCGCCGGCCAGGCAGTGGCCGTCCACCCGGGCCACCAGGGGCTTGGGATAGGTGTCCATGTGCTTGAGCAGGTCGGCGTAGCCGCGCATGGCCTCGACGGGGTCGCCGCCCATGGAGGTCAGGTCCGCGCCGGAGCAGAAGGACTTCTTGCCCGCGCCGGTGATGCAGACCACGCGTACGGTGTCGTCTCCGGCCGCCCGGTCGAGGGCCGACCCGAGCTGGGTGATGGTCTCGCCGGAGAGCGCGTTGCGCTTGGCCTCGCGGTTGATGGTCAGCCAGGCGGCGCCCTCTATTACGTCGTATAGGACTTCGGGCTCACTCATCCGGGCCTCCCTTGTCGCCGTCTTTGTCGGCGTCGTCCGCTTTCTCGATCTCTACCAGGATGTCGCCCGGCGCCACCTTGGCCCCTACCTCGGTGTTGACGGCCGACACGGTGCCCGGGTAGGGCGCCACCAGGGTGGTCTCCATCTTCATGGCCGACACGATGACCAGGCGGGCGCCTTTCTCCACGGAGGAGCCTACCTCCACGAGGATCTCCTGGACCACGGCGGGCATGGGCGGGGTCACGTCGCCGCTCGGTCCGCCGCCACGCCCTCGGCGCGGAGCCTTGGCGGCCGCTGCGTCCTGAACCAGACGGCCGCGGCCCCTGGACCACACCCACATGCCCTCGGCGCAGCGGGCCACGTACAGGTCCTCGGCCCGCCCCGCCTCTTCCAGGCGGAGCCGGTGGGGGGGCAGGGCGGTGATCCGCAGGCGCCGGGTGGTCTCGTCTGTTGTGACCGTCGCGTAGCCCTGGTCGTCGGGGGGCGTCACGTCCACCGCTGTCTCGCTGTCGCCAATCTTCAGGTCGTAGTTCATGGGGCCTCTGGTCTGTGTCTCGCTCGAGTGGTGATCATGACCGAAGGGTCCACTGCCCCAGGGTCTGCCAGGGCGACGGCCACGCGGCTGCGCCGGGGCCGCCCTCCGCGGCGCCGGCGATGCCGCCCGCGCCTACGCCCACGGCCGAGTGGCCCGCGCCCGTGAGGTCCGCGGCGACGTAGCCGAGGCGGGCCTGGGCGTCGCCGTCTGCGGAGGGGCGCCAGTCGGCGAAGTGATCCTCGATGAACCGCGTGTGGGTGTCGCCCGCGCCAAAGGGCGCGGACCCCAGGATGTCGATCATGAGCTCGGTGGCGGTGTGCACGCCGAGCACCACGTTGTCCTGCAGGGCCCGGATCATGCGAGCGATGGCCGCCGGGCGGTCCTCGGCCCAGACAATGACCTTGCCCAGGATGGGGTCGTAGTGTACCGGCACCTCGGCGCCGGTGTAGATGCCCGAGTCGAAGCGCACGCCTGGGCCCGCGGCCGGGCGGCAGTAGAGGATCGTGCCGGGAGAGGGCATGAAGTCTGCCGCCGGATCCTCGGCGTAGATGCGGCACTCGATGGCGTGGCCGCGCGCCGAGACGTCGGATTGGGCAATCGACAGGGCGGCGCCCGCGGCGATCTCCACCTGGTGCCGCACCAGGTCCAGGCCCACGGTGACCTCGGTGATCGGGTGCTCCACCTGGAGGCGCGTGTTCACCTCCAGGAAGTAGAAGTCCCCGCCCGAGTCGAGCAGGAACTCCACGGTGCCGGCGTTGACGTAGCCCACGGCCTTGGCCGCGGCCACGGCGGCCTCGCCCATGCGGGCGCGGAGGTCCGCGTCCAGGGCCGGCGAGGGGGTCTCCTCGATGATCTTTTGGTGCCGCCGCTGGATGGAGCACTCCCGCTCGCAAAGGTGGATGGCGTGGCCTTGGCCGTCGGCCAGGATCTGCACCTCCACGTGGCGCGGGCGGTCCAGGTACCTCTCCAGGTAGATGGACCCGTCGCCAAAGGCGTTCTTCGCCTCGCTGGAGGCGGCCAGGGCGGTCTCGGCCAGGGCGTCGGCGGTCTGGGCGATGCGCATGCCCTTGCCGCCGCCGCCGGCGGTGGCCTTGATGAGCACCGGGAAGCCGATCTCCTCGGCGGCCTCGGCCAGGGCCGCCGGATCCTCGGCCAGGGCCGCCGGATCCTCGGCCAGGGCCGCCGGATCCTCGGCCAGGGCCGCCGGGTCCTCGGCCAAGGCCACCATGCCCGGCACGATGGGCACGCCGGCGTCCGACAGGAGCCGGCGAGCGGTGATCTTGTCGCCGAGGTTGGCGATGACCTCGGCGGGCGGGCCGATGAAGGTCAGGCCCGCCTCGGCCACCTGGGCGGCGAAGGCGGCGCTCTCCGACAAAACCCGTACCCGGGGTGGATGGCCTGGGCGCCGGTCTCCCGGGCGGCCTCGATGATCCGCTCGGCGTTCAGGTAGCTCGCCGCGGGGTCGGCCTCGCCCAGGAGGACCGCCTCGTCGGCGTCCAGGACATGGAGCGCCCGGGCGTCGGCGTCCGAGAAGACCGCCACGCTGGCCACGCCCATCTCCCGCAGGGTGCGCAACACGCGCACGGCGATCTCACCACGATTTGCCACCAGGACCTTGTCGAACATGGGTGCCTCCTACATCCGGAAGGTGCCGTGGCCCTGGTCGCGGCCGTCCAGGGGCGCGTTGAGGGACGCCGCCAGGGCCAGGCCCAGGACGTCCCGGGTCTTGGCCGGGTCGATGATGCCGTCGTCCCAGATGTTCGCCGTGGAGTAGTAGGCGCCGCCCTCCTTCTCGCCGGCCTCCTTGACAGGGCCCCGGATGAACTCCTCGAAGTCCGGCGTGAGGGGCGGCTCCCCCTCTCGGGCGAGCTGGTCGTTCTTGACGGTGATGAGCACCTTGGCCGCCTCCTCGGCGCCCATGACGCCGATCTGGGCGTTCGGCCAGGACCACAGGAACCGGGGCGAGTAGGCGCGGCCGCACATGCCGTAGTTGCCCGCGCCGAAGGACTGGCCGCACATGACCGTGAACTTGGGCACGGTGGCCGTGGCCACGGCGGCGACCATCTTGTGGCCGTCCTTGGTGATGCCCGCCCGCTCGTATTCCCGTCCGATGATGTAGCCGCTGATGTTCTGCAGAAACAGCAGCGGGATCCCCTGGCGGTCGCAGAGCTGGATGAACTGGGTCGCCTTGAGGGCCGACTCGGAGAAGAGGACGCCGTTGTTGCCGAGGATGCCCACCTGGTGGCCGTGGATGTAGGCCCAGCCGCACACCAGGGTTGGCCCATAGAGCTGCTTGAACTCCAGGAGCTCCGACCCGTCCACCAGCCGCGCGATGACCTCGCGGATGTCGTAGGGCGTCGAGAGGCTCGGCGGCACGATGCCCCAGATCTCCTGGGGGTCGTACAGGGGCTCTGTCGGGGCCCGCCGGGGGATCTCGGCCTTCTTTTGCACCGGGAGCATGGAGACGATCTCGCGGATGATCTCGCAGGCCATGGCGTCGTCGTCGGCGAAGTAGTCCGACACGCCGGACTCGCTGCAGTGGAGCTTGGCGCCGCCCAGGTCCTCGGCCGACACCTCCTCCCCGGTGGCGGCCTTCACCAGGGGCGGCCCGCCCAGGAAGATGGCGCCCGTCCCGTGGACGTGCACCACGTGGTCGGACATGGCCGGGATGTAGGCGCCCCCCGCCGTGCATAGGCCCATCACCGCGGTGATCTGGGGGATGTTCATCTTGGAGATGATGGCCTGGTTGTAGAAGACCCGGCCGCCGTCATCCACGTCGGGGAAGATCTCCGACTGGAGCGGCAGGTACGCCCCGCCGGAGTCCACCAGGGTGATGGCCGGCAGCCGGTTCTCCATGACGATGGTCTGGCACCGCAGGGTCTTCTTGACGCCCATGGGGTAGATGGTGCCGCCCTTGATCATGGGGTCGTTGGCGCTGATGAACACCTCCCGGCCGTGGATCAAGCCGATGCCCGCCCGGGAGCCGGCGCCGTGGATCCGCCCGTCGTACATGTCCCAGGCCGCCAGGGGCGCGATCTCCAGGAAGGGGGCGTTCCGGTCCAGCACCCGGTCCAGGCGCTCGGTGACCGTGAGCTTGCCCAGCTCGGCGTTTCTGGCCTTGGCCTTGTCGGACCGGTCCTCGTGGGCGCGGGTGAGCTCCTGGCGGAGCTTGTCGACGAGCCCGGCCGTGTGATCGTAGTTGGCCTTGAACTCGTCGCTCTGGGTGTCGATGCGGCTTTCCAGGACGGGCATGACGGCGCTCCTTTGGGTGCGGGGTCCTTGGTCTTGCGCGAGCCCCTAGATGGGGTTTCTGGCCAGCATCTCTTGGGCAATGGCCATGCGGGCCACCTCGCTGGTGGTGCCGGCGAGGCCGAAGTACTTGGCGTCGCGGTAGGCCTGCTCCACGGGGTTGCCGGTGACAAAGCCCTGGCCGGCGAGGATCTGGGCGGCGGTGGCGGCCACCACCTCGGCGGTCTCGGCGGTGAAGACCTTGGCAGCGCGGACCACGGCGGCCGCGTCGAAGGCCTCGGGGCCGCCGGTGTCGGCCAGGAGCCAGGCCGCGCGGTAGGCGTACAGCTGCGAGGTCTGGTACAGGGTGAGCATCTCGGCGAGCTTGAAGCGGATCTCCTGGTAGCCCATCAGGGGCTTGCCCCCGCGGTGGTGCGCGTTGGCGTGGGCCTTGGCCGTCTCGAAGGCCCGGTGCATCAGCCCCACCGAGGCCACGCAGAGGATCAGGTCTTCGAGCCGTCGAAGGGGCGCCAGATCCAGCCCGCCGTCGGGCCCGCCCTTGGGCCCGCCGTCGGACCCGCCGTCGAGGCCGAGCACGTGGTCGGCGTCCACCTCGCAATTGTCGAGCTCGATGGCGCAGACGGCCAGGCCCCGGAACCCGAGGGTGTCCAGCCGCGGACCGCGGACAAAGCCCGGGCTGTCGGCGCGGACCAGCCCCACCACGGTGGCACCGTCCAGGTCAGCCGACACGGCCACCCAGTCGGCGATGGGGCCGTTGGTCACCAAGCCCTTCCGTCCGGAGAGGAGGACCTTCGCGTCCTTGGGATCACCGGCCCGAGTGGCCTTGACGCCGACCTGGTCGCCGTCCTCGGAGGCGCCGTCGGCCAGGCCCACCGCGCCCAGGAGGGCGCCTTTCCGCAGGGGCTCGACCAGCGCGGTCTTCGTCGCGTCGTTGCCGTGGTCTGCCACCAGGCTCCCGAAGAGCCTCGTGGAGGCCTCGGCCGCCAGGAACGCCGCGCCGTTGACCTCGGCCACCACCTCCTGGCCGGCCACCAGCCGCACGGCCTCGGCGAGGCCGGCCCCGCCGGTTGCCACCGAGAGGTAGCCCGTGGGCGCCATGCGGCCCAGGACGGCCAGGACCGTCTCCCGGATCTCGTCGGCCTGGGCCGTCTCCAGGTCTGCCAGCCGGGCGCGGGTGTCATCGTCGAACAGCGCGGCCAGGTCGTCGCGCAGCTTCTGCTCTTGCTCGGTCCAGTCGAAGTTCATGGCGTCCTCACATCATCCGGGAGATGATCATCTTCTGGATCTCCGAGGTGCCGCCGCCGATGGGCGCCAGGCGGCCGTCCCGGAAGACCTGCTCGACCTCGTACTCGTGGCAGTAGCCGTAGCCCCCGTGCAGGACCACGGCGTCGTTGGTGGGCTTTAGCGACCAGTCGCCGATGAAGAGCTTGGCCAGGGCCGCCTCGAGGTGATTGAGGGGGCGTCCCTGGTCCTTGCACCAGGCGATGCGGTAGATGAGGGACCGCGACGCCTCCAGGAAGATCTTCAGGTCGGCGATCTTGTGCCCGATGGCCTGGAACTTGGCGATGGGTCGCCCGAACTGCTCCCGCTCCTGGGCGTACCGCGTGCAACGGTCCAGGAGGAACTGCATGGCGCCCACGAAGGGGGCCATGAGCGCCGACCGGTCCCACTCCACGGTCTGCAGGGCCATGAGGAACCCGCCGCCCTCGAAGCCCAGGAGGTTCTCCTCGGGGATCTCGCAGTCGTCGAAGGCCAGCTCCGAGGTGGGCGAGGTCCGCACGCCCATCTTGTGCAGGTTCCGGCTGACCACGTACCCCGGGGTGCCCTTGTCCACGATGAAGGCGGAGATGCCCGCGTGGCCCGCCTCGGGATCGGTCTTGGCGTAGACCACCGACACGTCGGCGATGGCGCCGTTGGTGATGAAGATCTTGCTGCCGTTCAAGACCCACCGGTCGCCCTTCTTCACGGCGCGGGTGCGCAGGGCCCCGGCGTCGGACCCTGCTCCGGGCTCGGTGAGGCCCATGCAGCCCACCCACTCACCGGAGGCGAGCTTGGGCACGTACTTCTGCCGCTGGTCCTCGGTGCCGTGCTGGAAGATCGTGTCGGTGCACAGGTAGGTGTGCGCGCCATAGCTCAGGGTGAGCCCGCCGTCCACGCCGGCCTCGCCCAAGGCCTCCCCCGCGAGGACCGCGGTCATCACGTCCGCGTCGGCGCCGCCGAGCTCCTCGGGCAGGTGCAGCCCGAGGAGTCCGAACTCGCCCATCTTCCTCCAGCCCTCCCAGTGGAACTCCTCCTTGAGCTCGCAGTCCTGCGCCCCTGGCCGGAGCTCGTTCCGCGCGAACTTGACCACCGACTCCTTGAACATGCGTTGCTCGTCGGTAAGCGAGAAATCCATTTCGACTCCTTTTTTGATGAGCGTCGACAGTATACAGTTATGACGCTCTGCGTAAATCTTTCATTACGCGCTAGGTGCCGAATTTCGTTGGATCTGAGGAGGTCGGGCGCCCAAAGTACAGTGGTTCCACTTCTCTGGGCGTCGTTGCCGCTCCCAGACCATCGAGGTGCTGTCGGCGCGCGTGAAGCCCGCGATGTTAGGCAGTGGATTCCGAGGGGACGACACGGGGCATTTGGTTGTCAGCAGGGGTGAAAACAAAGAAAATGGCCTGGAGGATACATGAGCGGCACCACCCGGCAGGTCGACGAGCTGATTGAAGGGCTCCGTGGCGAAGCGCAGGACGACGGCGGACACTGGACCCTCGAGCGCAACCGCGCCCGGGACCTGGCCGAAACGCACCTCCTGGAAAGCCCCCGCGAGTACATCCTTCTGCTGGTGCGCGCCGCTGTCCGTCGCGGGGCTCCCGACGTGCGGATCGCAGTGGGGCCAGCGCGGCTTGTGGTGGTCTTCGCCGGGGAGCCCTTTCGACGCCGGGAGCTCGAGAATCTCCACGACGCGGTGCTGGCTCCGCAGGGCGGCGCTGCCACGCCCGGGCTTCGGGAGCTGGCCCTGGCGCTCATCGCCGCCCGCAGCCTGGGCTTCGAGCTCATTCAGGTCGCATCCGGCGGGGGAGAGGCAGGGACAATCCTGAAGCTGGAGCCCAAACGGACGGACGAGCTGGTCTCTGCTCTTCGCAGCTCGGCGGTCACGCAGGTCGAGGTCCGTGGGGTGGGTATCGGCGACGCGATCCAGAGGGGCTACCGCGTCGAGCGATTGCTGCTCGAGCGGTGCTGTCGCTACTCGTCGCTGCACATCGGGATCAATGGATGCCCCATCTCCGATCGAGCGGCCTTCGCCGGTGTGACGGCGGCCACGGTGGAGCGAGCGGAAGACGGGCTCAGGGCCACCGCGGGCTTCATGCCCTGGTCGGACGCCTCTGCCGAGCTTCGCTTCGTGGTGGACGACGTCTGGGTGGCCACCGAGGCGTTGGGCGTCACGGCAAAGGGGTTTGTGGCCTATGTTCAGGCCGACGGGCTGCGTCTGGATCTCTCGCAGTCCAAGGTGATCCACGACGAAGCCCACGCGCGGGCCTTGAGCGTCGCCGAGCTGCTGCTGGCCGACGCACGGAAGCGAGAGGGGGTAGACACCGAGACGAAGGATCTCGCGCGGCGGTACAAGTCCGCACAGGAGCAGCTCGACAAGATCGTGCGAGGGTACGGCAGCAGGCGGTTCGGGCTGGGAGTCGGGGGGGGCGCGTTGGGGCTGGTGGCGTTCACGCTCACGGCGATGTTGACCATCTGGTTTTCGGCGTTTGCCGGCCTCATGTCGGCGTCGGTGGGCGTGATCGTCGTGAGCATATTCCTGGACCGGTTGTGGAATGGAAACGACGCGCGAGTCGCACTCCATCTTCGTGCGGCCTTTCGACCAGACACCAGCGATCGGCACCTCGCCTTTCTCGCCTTCAAGGCACGCGAGGACCAGGCGCCCTACCTCCTCTTTCGCACGCTCATGGATGACTATCTGAAGCACTGCGCCGTGGCGTCGGTGGACCCGGGCTAGCGCGCACCTCAGTTGCGTAGGCGGCGGCCCACGACGCGGGGGATGCGGACGCGGGGGCCTAGCTCGAAGGTGGCGCGGCGGACGTTTCGGTAGTGCTCGCCGTCCACGATGGGGGTGAGGAGCTCGTCGCCCAGGGCCTCGATGGTCATGCGGGAGCAGGGGCCGTCGTGTACGTCCTTGGCGCGGAACTCGCGGCCCAGGCTCATGTTCGGGATGTTGGCGATGACCTTCAGGGGTGAGGGCGCGCCCACCATGGCGTGGAGCTGACCTGGGACGTCGGCGTGGTGGAAGTAGCGGAGCACGTTGCCCAGGTTGATGGACATGGAGGCGATGTTCAACCCCGTGAAGTGGTCCGAGGGGAAGACGCGGTCGTCTACGGTCACCCGCGCGTGGGTCGGGTTGAACATGTCCCGGGCGTACTGCTTGAAGCCGTGCGGGATCCCGGGGACATGGCGCAGGGGCGCCAGGGTCATCGGATAGGAGCTGAGGGTCTTCGCGATGACCGAGACGATGTTCTTGCTCGTGTGCTCCCCTTCGGCGTCCAGCTTGTCGAAGAAGCGCTGGCCGAGGCCGCCGGCGGTCACGGCGAAGCCCATGGTCCGAAAGGGGCTCTCCGTGCCGTCCGCGGCCACCTCGATGCCCGTGATGATCATGGAGTCCACCTCGCACTCCTGGATTTCGCGACCGGCGTGGAGGTCTTGCTTGAGGGTGTGCAGGATGGACTCGGCGTCCCCCTTGATCCCGACGTTGTGCGCCACGAAGTCGATGGACCCGCCGTTGGTGGGCAGGGCGAGGGGCAGGTCGAAGCCGCTGTCGGCAAATTCGCTTTCCTCGAGCACCTCCATACCCATGCGGAGCATCCAGTGGAGGGACCCGTCGCCGCCGTCGGAAACCCAATACTCGGCCTTGCGGCGCAGAAAGTCGCGGAGCACGGGCTTGAGCGCCTCCGGGTTCGGCGTCTCGTGCACGGTGCCGAGCCCCCCGAGGACGGTTTGGAGGGTTGCGGCGCGGTCACGCCTGTTCCGGTTCTTGCGGCTGTTGGGGTTCGTGATGACTCCGATCAGCATGGTTCCTCTTTCGGTGGTGTTGACGCGTGGCGTCAGTATGCACGATTCAAGCCATGGACAATGGCGTCCTGATTGGCAGCGCAGCGTGACGGAGCCTACATTGTTTTCCGCAAAGTGCGAAGAAAACTACGCACTTTTTTTTGCAAAGTGTCACCCCCATGGGGCGCCGGGGCATGGCGGACGCGCCTCTTCGGGGGGGCGCTGAATCGCCAGTAAAAAATCCCGTCGAACTGGGGGACGACCGTGCCATACTGCACCGACCAAAGAGGGATCCATGAAACCAACCGAAAAAACGATCGTGGTCTTGGCTGCCGCCGGCCTGTTGCTCGGACTGGGCGCCGCCGAGGCGCGCGCCAATGATCCCTGGACCTCCGGGGCGACCTGCGGGCGGATGCTCAAGGCCGGCAAGCGGCTCGGGCGGTCGGGGGCGGTGGTGCGCGTGGGCACCTGGAACCTCCACGGGTTCCCGGACGGGGCGCCGGGGAAGCGCCGCCGGGGCGTCAAGCGTACGGACCTGGCCTGGCTGGCCTGCGCGGTGGCGTGGATGCAGGTGGACGTGGTGGCCCTGCAGGGCGTGAAGAACCACTGGCGGGCGACCGTGGCCATGCGCAAGGTCCTGGGTCGGCTGCGCAAGCTCACGGGCGCCCGGTGGCGGTACAAGCTGGACAAGTGCCGGGGCGCCACGCGTGACCACGTGGGGTTTCTGTGGAACACCAAGCGGGTCAAAGGGACCAAGTTCGGGGTGGAGGAGTCCATCAACCCCTACAAGCGCGCCTGTCGGAGCGGCCAGCGCCCGGGGCTGCGAGGGTACTTCAAGGCCCGGTTCGGCGGTCGCGTGGACTTCCACCTGGTCTCGGTGCAGCTCGCCACGGGCGGTGGCCTGGGACGCACCCTGCGCAAGCGCGCGGTCAACGGGATTCCGGAGGCCTATCGGTCCGGCCGGCGCCTGGCGCCGGACCCGGACATGATCGTGGCCGGGGACTTCCACACTCCAGCGGCCTCCTGGCTGTCGCGCACGGCGGCGAGCCTCTCCACGCCGTTTCTGCTCAAGAAGTCCAACCTCCAGTGCACCGGCTACACCAGCCAGACCCGTCGGGCCTGGAGCCACTTCCTGGTGGCGCGGGACATGGTGGAGGTTTCGTCGCGCAGCCGGACCCGCGTGGTGGGGTACTGCGCGGCGGCGCGGTGCTCCGTGCGCACTCCCAGCCCGGTGCCCGCGGCCTTTGCGTCCCTGTCACCCCACTGCCCGGTGATCCTGGACGTACCGAACAAGGACGTGGATCCCGCCCGGCAGGAGCTCAACGCCTGGGCCACCAAGACCTACGGCACCAAGGTGGGCAAGGGCGGCCTGCCACGCAAGCTGAGCGCCACCATGATCAAGAAGGTGCTGCGCAAGCTCAGGGGGCGGCTCCACCGGGCCTGCCGACGGCACGGCAGCGGCGCCTATCGGCTGACCATCATCGGCGCGACGGGAAAGGTGAAAGAGGTCAAAAAGGACGGCAAGGCCCCCACTTGCGCCCTCCGCGTGCTCAAGCGGGCGACCTTCCCTCGCTTCAAGGTGTCCGCGTTACAGCTCCTCGTCCCGGTCATCTGGTAGGTGCAACATGTCGAGACCCGATCCCCACCCCTCCGAGATCCTGGACCTGCTCAAGGTCAAGACCACCGAGACGCGCATCGCGGTGGTGGGCGCGAGCAACAACCCCGAAAAGTACGGCAACATCATCGTCAAGAACCTGCTGGGCAAGGGCTACGCGGTGGTGCCGGTGAATCCCAAGGAGGAGACCATCGCCGGCCTGAAGGTGGCCGCAGACCTGGCCTCGGTGGAGCCGCCGGTGCACATCGTCAACCTCGTCACGCCGCCTGCCGTCACCCTCGGGGTGCTCGCCAAGGTCGCCGAGCTGGGGCTGCCCAACGTGTGGCTCCAGGACGGCAGCTTCGACGACGCGGTGCTGGACTACGTGGCCACCGCTCCCTTCAAGACGGTCTACGACGCCTGTATCATGGTGGTGAGCAACTACTGACCCGGGAGGACTCCATGTCGAAGTCTCAGCGTCTGCACGACTACGCCGTGCGTTGGGATCCCAACGATCGCGGCGGGCATGTGGAGAGCTTTTTTCTCAAGGCCAACGACCCGGGCTCAGACCGGGCCATCTGGCTCAAGTTCACCATCTACTCCCCCCTCGGCGGCATTCCGACGGTGGGAGAGGTCTGGGCGATCCTCTTCGACGGGGACGAGGACCACGTGGCGGCCAAGGAGACCTATCCCATCGCCGACTTGGCCCAGGGGCCGGGCGGCGTGGGCCTGGCCTTGAAGGACTGCACCCTCGACCCGGGGCACACGACCGGGCTCTTGCGCACGCCCGACGGCGCCGACCTGCGCTGGGACCTGGAGTACGACGCCACCCGGAGCCCGCTGTACCCGCTCCCCATGGAGTGGATGTACACGGCGCCCTTCCCCAAGTTCAAGACGCTGACGCCCACCGCCGACAGCCGCTTCGGCGGCTTCATCGAGGTCGGCGACCGGCGGCTCGAGGTCGACGGCTGGCCAGGCATGCAGGGGCACAACTGGGGCCGCGCCCACGCCGAGCGTTACGCCTGGGCACACTGCAATGTCTTCGACGACCCCGGCGACTCCAGCCACGAGGGGGCGATCTTCGAGGGGTTCTCGGCGCGCATCAAGGTGGGCCCCATCACCACGCCGTTTCTGACGCTGGTCAAGCTCGTGCACCGGGGCATCACCTACGACTTCACCGACGTGATGTGCTGGCTGCGTGCCTCCTCGAAGCTCGAGCACACGGCCTGGGACTTCGTCTGCGTCAAGGGGCGCCAGCGCCTCGTCGGCAGCCTCTGGACCACGCCCGACCGCATGGTGGGGCTCACCTACAGAAACCCCAACGGCGACATCACCCACTGCCTCAACAGCAAGATCGCCCACTGCGACCTGAGGCTCATGGAGGACGGCGCCTCCCGCGTCCGCCTCCGCTCCACCGCCAAGGCCGCCCTCGAGGTGGCCATCAAAGAGACAGACCACCCGGTAAAGATGTACGTGTGACCCAGGAGGCAGGTGACCCTCATGCGAATCGCTGTACGAATCGTTGCGCTGCTGGTCCCGATGGTCGCCGCGGGGTGCTTCCCCATGGTGAACCCCGGGTACATCTCCATGCAGCCCCGACAGGGCGGCAAGGTGGACTTCCAGGCCCACGTCGGCAGCGGGTATCCCTATCTTGGCTGGGGCTCGGTGCACGTGGAGCCCTACGCGACCTCCAAGGTGTCCATCCCCATCGGGGTCACCGCCTCGTACCCCGGCGCTGGCGCCGGGCGGGTGGGCGTGCGCTACCGGGCCACACGGATCCTGAGCGTCGGCGGTGGAGCGGGCATCTCCGTCTTGGGCCTCGCGGTCAACGACGACTTCGCCAGCATCGCCTATGGGCTGGTGGACTTCGAGCTCGGCCTGGGAAATCGCTGGGGCAAGTTTGGCCTCTCCTTTGCTTTCCGGCCGACCTACCTGATTCCCTCACCCCTGGTATACCTGCCCGTGGAGCTTGGCTTTGCCTTTTACGTGTCCAAAAGCTGGGCCCTGACGGTGCTCATCAACGGCGGGTTGGTCGTGGGCAGCGTTGTCTGGGGCGGAGGGGGCGGAGCCCTCGGCGTGATCGGACATCTGTAACGGGCCATGGGGGGGCCATGGGGACGCAGTCAGTTTCCGCCCCAGAAATCCCATCGAATTGAAATCCTGATGGAAACGGCGCAAGTCCTCTCGCGCTTTGATCCGGTCTATGCGATCTTCGGAATGTCCAAACCCTGAACATCACACGGACCCCGGAAAACAAAGGAGAGAGAAGTCGCGCACCTCCCTACCAAGAACAGCCCTCGTTGCCTCCGATCGCGTTGGCCCACAGTCACGCGGACGAGCTGAAGGCGGTCAGTTTTCTCCTCGACGAACATCCTACGATTGCCGAGCTTGCGAAAGTGTCTTTCGAGCTGCCGGGTAACAGTCGATGTATCGGTTATCATCTCTACAACGGAGTGGATCCGGTCTCCAGAGTTCGAACCATGAATTGCCCGACACGGAAGGGCAGCTCAGGAGCACCCTATTTCGACTACCAGGGAAGGGTTCGTGCGATTCACAACGAAGGTCCGTGTAGCCCTCCTGATTGGATTGGCCCAACCACGAGGTACTCAGAGTCCTGGGCAACGACCACCCTCGGGCTCATCGAGCTCGCAGAGGCGAACGGGGTCTATCTCGTATCCGGCCCCGACGGGAGCGAGCCGACCTCCAGGCAGCGCAACCTCTACGACTCCGGAGCCGCAGCCGTCTTTCAGGCGATGCCCTATACCTGGCCGGACGCTCCCCGGTTGGGGACCAACTTCTGGTTCGGCATGGTGAGCAACGGCTCCGGCTTCCATGACGCCAACCCGATCGTCTCGTTGATCGGGAACATCGGCGAGAGGTTCATCTTGGGCGACTTCGACGGGGTGCACGGATCCGACATCCTGCGCATCCGCGAGACCACCTTCGGCGTCGTCGATCTGTGGGTGGCGAAGTGGGACTGGCCGCTTCAGCATTTCGAGCTGATGGAGCAGTCGCTCTGGAAAGCCTCTGCCTGCGGCAAGGATCAGATCCTGCTGGTCGGCGACTTCAACGGGGACGGCCTGGACGACGTGGCCTGCGGGGAGGGAGCTCACGACGATTCCGTCGAGAACGTCGTGTGGAAGGTGATCCCCGCCACCCATCAACATGGTGCCTCGGCCGCTGTTTGGACGGATTTGCCCTGGGGCACGCTGGACGATCGCTATTATGTCGGTGATTTCACAGGAGACGGCCGGGACGACATCGCGCGGGCCAGGTTCGATTCCGACGAGCTATCTTTTGTCTGGAGCGTTCTCGAAGCCGACACTGTCCCCCACGACATGGGAGGCGGTCTTTACGTATTGTTCGACGAGTTCACTCCGTTGGAGCCCGAATGGAATCTGTCGCTCGGCTCGGTGGGCGACAAGTTCTACATCGGCGACTTCGACGGTGACGACCGGGACGACATCCTGATCGCGCCGGCCGCTCGAGACGAGCTCCGGGTGTCGCGGTCGACCGGAGATTCGTTCGCGAGCTCCTGGCACTGGGGAGGGGGCTTCTACGGAAGCGCGAAGATCTACGTGGGCAACTACGACGGAGATCACCAGGGGCGGGAGGATGTCGCCTTTGCCTTGGAATCGTGGACAACCAACGAGTACGTCTGGTGGGTGAGAGCTTCGACCGGCGCCGGCTTCGCACCTGCCACGGTCTGGAGCTCGGGATTCGCCAGCGGTGGGGATCCGCTTTACTAGGCACGTTGCCGCGTTCGTGCTGCCTATGCGAAGGACATGAGGTCAGGGATGAGACGCGCTGTTGTCAGCCTCGCTTTGGTCTCGTTGCTCGCCGGCTGTGATCAGCAGTCGGTGGGCAACTCCAACAACAACGGCAACGCGGAGCCTCGCTGTGGAAACGGCGTCGTGGAGCAGGGCGAGGAGTGCGACGATGGGGAGGCCAACTCCGACAGCGAGCCCGACGCGTGCCGATCGGCCTGCCGGCTGCCCAGTTGCGGGGACCTCGTCGTGGACGAGGGCGAGCACTGCGACCGCGTGAATCTCGCGGGGAAGGAGTGCGCGGACGTCGGCTTCGTGAGCGGCACGCTGCGGTGTGACGACGAGTGCGACTTCGACGTCTCCGAGTGCAACTACTGCGGGAACGGCACACTGGAGGGGTACGAGGAGTGCGACGACGGGAACCAGGATCCCGGGGACGGCTGCGCCTTCTGCCTGGTCAGCGAGTTTCTGGTGAACACCTATACTGAAGGTGGTCAAAGCCAGCCGGCAGTGGCGATGACCGAGGACGGCAGCTTCGTGGTGGTCTGGACGAGCGGCCAGCAGGACGGCGATATGTCCGGCGTCTATGGCCAGCGGTACTCGCCGGACGGTAGCCGCATCGGAGTGGAATTCCGAATCAACACCCAGACAGAAGGTCGTCAGAACCACCCGGCGGTCGCGTCGGCTACGAATGGCTCGTTTGTGGTGGTCTGGGAGAGCAGCCTCCCAGGAAGCAATCGATTGGAAATCTATGGAAGGAAGTTCTCGCCGACAGGCGAGCTCGTGGGTGAGGAGTTTGTCGCGAATTCGAATGTTGGAGAGAGTAATGGAGAGATGCCCGCGATCGCCATGACAGGTGACGGGCGCTTCGTGGTCGTCTGGGAGAGCATCAACTACAACGGCCCCGGCAGCAGTGGTGTGGTTGCCCGGCGTTTTACAGCGGACGCTTCGGCGCTGGGAGAAGAGTTCCAGGCGAACACGTACACGGATGGGGGACAGATTGGACCGGCGGTCGCCATTGCGCCTGACGGCGGATTCGTGGTCGTCTGGGAGAGTTACGGACAGGACGGGAGTGACTTCGGGATATTTGGCCAGCGGTTCGAGCTCGGTGGGAGCCCACTGGACGCGGAATTCCAGGTCAACAGCTACTCGGACGACTATCAGAGGCTGCCGGCGGTCGCCATGGCCGATGACGGCAGCTTCGTGGTCGTGTGGACGAGCAATGACCAGGATGGTGATTATACGGGGGTCTTCGGTCAGGCCTTTGGCAGCAACGGTGCGGCGCAGGGCTCGGAGTTCCAGGTCAACACCCTCACGAGCTACAACCAGTCCTGGCCCACCATGGCTATGGCGGGTGACGGGCGGTTCGTGGTCTTCTGGAAGAGCACGCAGTTTGGCATAGTCCACGATGTGCACGGCCAGCGCTTTGGCGGCGATGGGAGCCCGGTGGGCCCAGAGTTCCAGGTGAACGCTTACCCGGAGGGGGATCAGAGCGCCCCTGCGGCGGCGATGTCCGAGAGCGGCAGCTTCGTGGTGGCCTGGGTGAGCGAGCTTCAGGACGGCTCGGGGGATGGCGTGTACGCCAAGCTCTACGACCCTGAAGGCGTCCCGGTGCCCGTAAGCGACTAGGCGTTGGGACCGGAGCCCGGAAATGTACTGCGTCGTTTTTGGCTTGTTCCCATCCCAGAAGTGGACTTCGGCTGCAAACGCGCCATGCACGCCGTCTGCACACCACTAAATCTGGGGTAGCACAACCGGTACGACCACCAGATCTGGTGTGCCTGGCGCGATGAAGCCGCGAGAGGCAATTTGTAGGGATGCTCCTAACCCGGCGTAGCCGGAACCATACAGGTCCTGGCTACGCCGGGAGCGGTTAGCTGCGCTGTTGGCCATTCGCGATTGGCTCAGAACGGAGCTGCGTCAGAGTTGAACCATGGTTCATGATCCGGCAAATCTTTACGTGATGCGGTTTTGCGGGCGCGTTCAAAAAAAACGTAACCAACTTGCACACGATTCCGTCGATAAGAGACTAACTACGTCCTCCATCAAATTCGGGGGGGGCCCAGGCGGGTGGTGGTGGGGCCTAGGAGTTGCTCTAGGGTTACGGCTAGGCGGACGAGGTGTGCGTCTTGGCCGCCGCGGGCCATGACCATGAGGCCCACGGGCATGGAGGCGGCGTCGAGGCCCACCGGGAGGGTCACGGCGCAGAGGCCCAGGTAGTTGGCGATGGAGGTGTTGCGGAGGCACAGGAGGTTCTCGCGGGGGTAGGCGCCGTCGGCTGCGAGGTCGGCCAGGCGCGGGGGGGTGTTGGCCACCGTGGGGGCGACCAGGGCGTCCACGGCGCGCAGGCCTTCGTCGACGGAGGCCGAGAGGTCGCGGAGGTGGGCGAGGCGGGACTGGTATTCGGCCTCGGGCATCCGGGCCGCGTCGCCGATGCGTGTCCGGACGTTGGGGTCCATGGTGTCCAGCCACTCGGGCAGGTCGGCGGTGAGGAACCGGCCAGCCTCCGGCGCCACTGGGCCTCCCTGGAGGAAGGTCGCGTAGGCGGCCGGGATCTGGGGGAGGTCGAGGCGCGACATGGAGGCGCCGGCCCGGGTGACCTCGGCCAGGGCCGCGTCCACGGCCTCGACCACGCCCGGGGAGCAGCCTTCGAAAAGCAGCGCGTCACAGCGGCCGAGGCGCAGGTCGCCAAGGCGCGGAGTCTCCATGGAGGCCGGGTCGGGGTCGGGGTCGGCTCCGGAGTCCAGGGCGGCGAAGCCGTAGGCGAGGTCGTCGGCGGTGCGGGCCAGGAGCCCCACGGTGTCGAGGGTGGTGGAGAGGGGCACCACACCGGCGGTGGACCAGCGGCCCTGGGTGGTCTTCAGACCCACGTTGCCGGTCCAGGCCGCGGGGATGCGCACCGAGCCGGCGGTGTCGGTTCCCAGGGCGAGGACGGCGGAGCCCTCGCAAAGGCTCACCCCGGCGCCGGAGCTGCTGCCCCCCGGGGCGCGGAGGGCCCCGGCGTCCCAGGGGTTGATGGGGACCGGATGGTGCGGGTTGGTGCCGATCCCGCCGAAGGCGAACTCCACGGTGTGGGTCTTGCCCATGATACAGGCGCGCTGGTCGACCAGGGATTGGACCACGGGGCCGGGCCGCTCGAACCGCGCGGGCAGACGGCGCGGGGACCCGGCAAAGGTGCCGTAGCCGGGCACACCGAACAGGTCCTTCACCGAGACCGGGATGCCCTGGAGTGAGCCGTGGTCCTCGCCGGCCCCAAAGGCGGCGTCGGCGGCGTCGGCCTGTGCGAGGGCTTGGTCGGGGTGCTTCTCGCGGTAGGCGCCGAGCCGGTCGTTCGACAGGGCTGTCTCGACCAACGAGCGGGCCGTGGTGGTCCCGTCGCGGAGGTGGGCGGCGAGGGTGCGCAGGGGCGTCGGCGGCGGGGCAGGGGCCATCACGGGCGCCTCACCGGAGCATCGCGAGGAGCTCCTCGGTCTTGTCCTTCATGAGGGACTTGTCACCGCGCGACTCCACGTTCAGCCGCACGAGGGGCTCGGTGTTGGACTTGCGTAGGTTGAAGCGCCAGTTTTCGAAGGAGATCGCGATGCCGTCGGTGTAGTCCACGTCGACGGCGTCGGGCTTGTACCTGGCCTCGACGGCGGCGATGCAGGCGTCGGCGTCGGCGATGCGCCGGTTGATCTCGCCGCTCACCGGGAAGGCGGCCATGCGCTCGGCGAGGAGCGAGGACAGGGGGCGGCCGTCGGCGCCCAGCTGCTCGAGCACCAGGAGCCATGGGATCATGCCGCTGTCGCAGAAGAAGAAGTTCTTGAAGTAGTGGTGCGCCGACATCTCGCCGCCGTACCAGGCGTTCTCGGTGCGCATGGCGGACTTGATGAAGGCGTGGCCACAGCGGCTCTGGATGGGATCGCCTCCCGCAGCGGTGACCATCTCCCGCGTGTTCCACGTGAGGCGCGGGTCGTGGATGATCTTCGCGCCCGGGTGCTTTTTCAAGGTGGCCTCGGCCAGGAGGCCCACCAGGTAGTAGCCCTCCACGAACCGCCCCTGCTCGTCGAAGAAGAAGCAGCGATCGAAGTCCCCGTCCCAGGCCAGCCCCACGGCCGCCTTGTTGGCGATCACGGCTTCGGTGGTGCGGGCGCGGTTGGGCTCGAGCATGGGGTTGGGGATGCCGTTCGGAAAGGTCCCGTCCGGCTCGTGACAGATGCGCGTGAGGTCGTAGGGCAGGGCCGGGGCGAGCAGGTCGATCCACGGGCCCGCGCAGCCGTTGCCCGGGTCGGTGACGACCTTCAGGGGCTCGAGCCCGTCCACGTGCACATAGCTCAGCAGGTGATCCAGGTAGGGCTCGGCCACGTCCACCTCTTCGACGGAGCCGCCCTCGCGCTTGCTCCCCAGGTCGCCGGTGACGCAGCGGCGCTCCAGCTCGGGCAGGCCGTCCTCGCCGGACAGGGGGATCGAGTGCTTGGCCACGAACTTGAGGCCGTTGTAGTCCATGGGGTTGTGGCTGGCGGTGACCATGATGCCGCCGTCCGTGCCCAGGTGGCTCGTGGCGAAGTAGATGAGCTCGGTGCCGCAGAGGCCGATGTCGAGCACCCGCACCCCGGCGTCCACCAGACCCCGGGTCAAGGCGTCGACGAATCCCTGGCTGGACAGGCGCACGTCCCGCCCCACCACCACGGTCTTGGCCTGGAGCTGGTCGGCGTAGGCGCGGCCGATCTTGTAGGTGAGGTCTTCGTTCAGCTCGTCGGGCACGCGGCCCCGCACGTCGTAGGCCTTGAAGCTGGCCAGGTTCTGTTCGGTCATTGGGCGGTTTCTTTCTTGGCGATGCGGTTGGCGAGCCCCTTGACTTCCTGGGCTCGCGTCTCGTCCATGATGAGGGTCTTGTCGCCGGCGCGCACCACCACCAGGCCGCTCACTCCCACCAGCGCCACGGTGTCGCTCGGGTCTTGGCAGAAGACGAGGTTCTTCTCGGCGTCGACGCACTCCACCTCCCCCCGGTGGTGGTTGCCACCCGCGTCGGCGGGGAGAAAATCTCGCAGGGCCGGCCAGCCGCCCACGTCGTACCAGCGGAAGGCGGTCTCCACCATGCGCACGTCCGCGGCCTTCTCCATGACACCGAAGTCGATGGAGATCTTGGGGAGCTGCTCGAAGGCCTCTGCCAGGGCGACCTCCCAGTCGGGGGCGCCCACCTTCTGTACCAGGGGGCCCATGAGCCGGGCGTGGTCGGGCAGGTGGGCCTCGATGTTTTTCCAGATGACGTCCACGTCCCAGGCGAACATGCCGCTGTTCCAGCAGAACCGCCCCGAGTCCACGAAGTCCTTGGCCGTGGCCAGGTCCGGCTTTTCGCAGAACCGCTCGAGCTGGTGGTGTCCGGTGGTCCCCGGGACCTGGACGGGGGCGCCCCGCTCGAGGTAGCCGTAGCCCGTGGACGGGTAGGTGGGCGTGATCCCGAAGGTGTACAGGGCCTCGCTGCCGCTGGCGCCCAGGGCGGCGCTGCGGAGGGCCTCCTGGAACGTCTCCACGGGCTCGATGATGTGATCCGCGGGCAGGACCACCATGACACTCCCTGCGAACCGGGCCCGGCCGATGACCGCAGCCAGGGCCACGGCTCCGGAGGTGTCCCGGGCCACGGGCTCGGCCACGACGTTCTCGGGCGGCACCTCGGGGAGCTGGTCCCGGATGGCGTCCACGTACCTCGCGTTGGTCAGGATCAGGATCCGCTCGGGCGGAGCGAGCGCCGTGGTGCGGTCCACGGTGAGCTGGATCAGGGATCGCTCACCGGTGAGGGCCAGCAGCTGCTTGGGGTGGTCCTTCGTGGACAGGGGCCACAGGCGCGTGCCCGACCCTCCGGCCATCAGCACCACGAAGAGGTCGGGTTTTTGTTCGGACATCGTCAGCCTCCAATAGGGGTCCGCGGGCGTGCGAGCGCCCACTATGCCACAGATGACCGGGTGATCAAACGCGGGTTAACGGCGGACCGCGAAGGCGCTATATATGGGGTCAGGTGGCCTCACGGCCGCGCGGAAGGAGCTCGAAGGATGCCCACGCCCACCAAGACCGGGTTCAGCTATCGCAGCATTGGTACCATTTACACTCCGTACAAGGAACGGGCCCCAAACCAGGCCGTGGATCGAGAGGTGGAGGAGGGGCGGTTCCGGGTGGTCCTCGATGAGCGCTATGCCGGGGCGCTGGGGGATCTGGACAAGTTTGCGTACATCTACGTGCTGTTCGCCTGCGACCGCCAGGTGGATGACCTGGAGCTCCGGGTCCGGCCGCCCTGGGCCGGAGGCAAGGAGGTCGGGCTCTTCGCCAGCCGCACGCCCAACCGCCCGAACCCCATCGGCCTGAGCGCTGTTCGCCTCATGCGGGTGGAGGGATCCACGCTGCACATCGGCCCCATCGACGCCTTCGACGGGACACCGGTGCTGGACATCAAGCCCTACCTGCGGCTCCTGGATGCCAAGGAGGACGCTGACCATGGCTGGGTGGAGGGCCTTGCCGGCACCGAGCATCTGATGGACCACCTCGCGGGACGGCCGCACGATCACGATCACGCTCAAGGCCAAGGGCACGGGCACGATCACGAGCACGAGCACGGGCACGGGCACGATCACGAGCACGGGCACGATCACGAGCACGGGCACGATCACGAGCACGGGCACGATCACGAGCACGAGCACGGGCACGATCACGAGCACGGGCACGAAAAGTAGAAGTCCGGGCTAGCTGGTGACCGCGCTTCGGATGGCGGCGGAGGCCTGGCGGTCTACCACGGTGAACTGGACGCCGAAGCCGTCGCCCTGGGGAGGGCGGCGCTCGGGGTTGGTGTGCCACATGACGCGGCCTTGGAGGCGCACGCGCTGCACCCTGTCGCCGTCCTGGAGCTGCAGCTCGATCTGCAGGTCGGTGCCCACATCTGGCGGGGCGTCCGAGAGGATGAACATGCCACCCAGGCTGAGATCATGGGCGTAGCCGAGGGAAGACGCCTCGGTTCCGGAGGTGCCGTACCGGACGAAGGTGGACCGCTCGACCCGCGGCGTGAGCCGCTGGCCCGCGCCGATGATGCCCGAGTGGGGCTGGCCCTCTTGGCCGGCAGTGAAGAGGAGCTCGTCGATGTACTCGATGATGACCGTGTCGGGCAGGAAGTCGGCGTTGGTGACGTCGGGCCCGTCGCCCACGTCGGCGATGATCTCCACCTCGCCGGTGGTGAGACGAACGGCGTCCTCGGGGGACTCGCGGTAGGCGGCGGCCTGGGCGAGGGCCTCGTCGGTCACCCCGTGGGCGGCCCCCTCGGCGCCGGTCGCGGCGTCGGATCCGGGCTCCACCACGATCATGTCGTCGAAGACCTGCTCCACGTGGGAGGTGGCGTCGGGGGCCAGCGCCTCCGAGGCGGTTCGCATGAGTCGGTACAGTCGCCGGATGAGGTTGTCGGCGAGCAACTCCCGGCGCCGCTCCTTGAGCACCCTGGCCACGCGGTGGGCGGCGTGCTCCGGGGAGGCGATGGGCTTGCGGATGCAGTCGGCGAACCCCATGCGGAGGGCCGACAGGGCCGGATCGATCTCATCCACGGAGGCCAGCAGCACCACGGGGATGCCGCCGGTGATGTCGTTGACGCGGCCGACCAGCTCCGCGGTCTTGATGTCTGGCAAGTCCCCCGAGACGATGACGAGGTCCGAGCCCTCCGCCTCCAGGATCTCCAGGGCGGAGCTGCCGCCGAGGGCCCCCGTGGGCATGAGCCCCATGCCGCCCAGGGCAGCGCCCAGCTGCCGTCTCACCATGGTGTCCGCGTCGGCGACGAGCACCCGGTTCATGGGCCCGAGGTTCTGGCGAAACTGATCCAGCTGGCGCTTGAGCGTGAAGATCAACATCCCCCGCTCCTCTGGGGGCGTCTCTTGGTGCAGGCGGCGCAGGTCGGTGACCATGCGCAGCTGGAGCTTGCGTCGACCGAGGCGCTCGAGGCGGAGTCGCGTGCGCTCCAGGATCTCCGCCGCTCCCTGCTCGGGCTCGAGGAGGTAGTCCACCACGCCGAGCCCGATGGCGTCGAGCACCTTGCGCGGTGACGGGCTCCGCGCGAGCACGATCACCTTCGGCGTCACGGGCAGCCCGCGGATGAAGCGCACCAGGTCCAACGCGCGCATGTCCGGCGGATCCTCGGCCACGATGAGCAGATCGAACTCCTGCCGCTCCAACCCCTGGACCGCGTCGTTGGCGGTCTCCACCGTCGTCACGCTCGCCGACGCATCCGCGGCGCCCTCCACGATGGCCGCTCGGGTGGCGTCGTCCGGGAGGCAGAGCATGATCTTCGCCCCCTCGGCCATGGACGCCTGCAGCTCCATCCAGGCTTCGTTGAGCGCGAGCAGCTTTTCGTCGAGCATGGGTTCACCCCGCCTGTGGACATTCATGGTCCATCTTCTCCAGAGATACCACACAATAGGGCCCTCGGGAGACCCCGATGGCGCGCCGAAACTACACAAGAGCGGCGAGGCGTGTCATAGTCGGGTGGCCTGGAGTCGTACATGTCGCTGAGCAATACCCGTGGCGCCGGACATCCGTGGAAAAAAGGACTGAAGTGGGGCGGGCTGTCGGTGGTGGGGGTGGTCGTGGTGGTCGTGGGCGGCTTTTTTGTCTACCACTGGGTGGCGGGGATGGTCTACGAGCCGAAGACCAAGACGGTCAAGGCAACCCGTCCGGAGCTCGGCGTGGTCGAGCTGGTGCCCGGCGTCTCGCCCGGCGGGGTGCCCGGTTGGGTGGCGAAGTTTCGCCTGGACGTGTCCATGGAGTTCGCCTGGAACTCGCTGAGCAAGTGCAGCGAGTTGGCCAAGGCCCTCAAAGGGGTCGCCTCCTGCACCCTCATCAGGAAGGGGGACGGGTGGGAGATCAACAATATGGTGCTCACCCACCCCGACGGCGCCTTCATGAAGACCAAGACCTGGTACGACAAAAAGCACCTGCGCAGCCACTGGAAGATGGTGGACGGCAGCTTCCAGGCGGCGGCGGGGTTCGTGCGGCTCTATGCGCTGCCCGGCCACCCGGGTTGGTGCCAGGTGGAGTACGGGTACTTCCTCAAGATCTCGCCCATGTTGCCCAGGAACTTCGAGCGGCCGCGGGTCCGCCGGTCTGTGCGGCACATGGCCCACGAGATCCAGCGCTACTTCACGAAGTCACCCGAAAAGCGCAAGTAGCCAAAGGGTTCACAGCTTCCGGCAGGCGGCCAGGGCGAGGTCGAGGAGCGATCGTCGCCGCTGGCCCATGCGGTTCCAGCCCCGGTGGTTCCATTCGTCACCGCCGACGTCGTCTCCGGCGTACAGGACCTGGCCGAAGACCACGTCGCGATACCGCGCCACGGCGAAGAAGGCGGCGGTCTCCATCTCCACGGTGAGGCAGCCCTCCGCCTTGCGTTGGCGGATCAGGGCGGGGGTCTCCCGGAAGATCCCGTCGGTGGTCCAGGTCTTGCCGGTGCGGTAGGGCTCGCCCGCCTCCCGGCAGGCCGCACGCAGGGCGCGCAGGGCGTCGGGGTGGGGGCGGCTGTACCGCCCACGTCGCTGGTAGCTGTAGGACGTCCCCTCGCCCCGCAGGGCTGCGTCGGGCAGGATCACCGAGCCCACCCCGACGGTCTCGTCCAGCACGCCGGCACCGCCGCAGGCGATGAACGCGCGGCCGCCCCGGGCGATCAGCTCCTCGAGCACCGCCGCGGCGTAAGGAGCGGTGAGCCCGGGCCAGCACAGGGTGACCCGTCGTCGCCCCTGCCCAGCCGCGTAGATGGGGATGGGCGGCCCCTCCCCGCGTACCTCGGTGATCCGGGTGACCTCTCCTTGGGCGGCGAGCTCCTCGATCACCTCGTAAAAGAAGCACAGCACGACGCGCGCGGGGATGCGCCTCCGGCGCTGGTGGAGGTCCTCCGGCTCGATGATGGCGCGCCCCGGACCTGGGGGTTCGAGGATCGGTGGGCGTGTCCGGGCCATGGGTTCCTCCGTCTCAACTCGTGCCGTACTTTTTCCGGAGCTGCCGCTTGAGGACCTTGCCGGTGGGATTCCGCGGCAGGTCGTTCAGAAAACGCCACACCCGGGGGACCTTGAAGCCGGCCAACCGCGTCCGGCAGAAGTCCTCGAGGTGCGGGATGTCGCCCGGGTCGGGGCCCACCAGGAAGGCCGCCACGATCTCGCCCCAGGTCTCGTCGGGCAGGCCTGCCACGGCAGCGTCCCGCACCGCCGGGTGCTGCGTCAGCACCTGCTCGATCTCCGCGGGGTACGCGTTGACGCCGCCGGTGATGATCATGTCGCTCGAGCGCCCCGAGAGGAACAGGTACCCGTCGGCGTCCAGGTAGCCGAGGTCGCCGGAGACCTGGGCCTCGCCCAGTCGGCTCTCCCTCGTGGCTTTGGCGTCCCGGTGGTAGCCGTCGATGACCATGTGCGACAGCGCCGTGACGCGGCCCACCTCACCGGCGGGCAGGGGACGGCCGTCGTCGTCGACGATGATGATCTGGGCGCCGGCGATGGCGCGGCCCACGGTGGACGGCCGGGCCTGCATCTCCGCCGAGTCCACCAGGGTCAGCCAGCCGTTCTCGGTGGTGCCGTAGAAGTCGAACACCACGTTGCCGAAGTACCGTATGGCGCGCTCCCGCAGGGCGTGCGGAAAGGGCGCGGCTCCGGATATCAGACAGGTGAGGCGCGGGCGGTGCCGATGCAGAACGGGCGCCGGGAGATCCAGGATCTGCCGGATCATGGTGGGCACCAGGAACACCGAATCGATCCGCTGGTCCCGCAAGGTGCGCAGGGTGGCTTCCGGATCGAACTTCGACTCCAGCACCAGGGTGGAGCCCATGCCGCTGTGCAGGGTGGCGAAGGCCTGGGCGCCGCTGTGGTACAGGGGGCAGACCACCAGGTGGCGCTCCCCCGCGGTGAAGGCCAGCCGCTCCAGGATGCCCAGGGCTTCGGCGAGGCCCATGTCGCTCATGTTGCGCACCGCGCCCTTGGGTCGACCTGTGGTGCCCGAGGTGTAGACGACGTTGTGTGCGCCCACCAGCCGCAGGTGGCCGATGGGGAAGGTCTCCGGCTGGCCTGCGACCACGGCCTCGAGGTCGCGCACGCCGGTGGATTCGCCCGGCAGGGGCGCGGTGGCGATCCAGAGGGTGTCCTCGTCGAAGCGTCGCCGCTGCACCTCGAGGGCCACCTCGGCGCAGTCGGGTGCGAAGATCACGGCCCGGGCGTCGGCGTGGGTGACGATGTACTCCAGCTCGGAGGACGTGAGTCGGTAGCTCGCGTGGACAGCCGAAAACCCTCCTCGGATGGCGGCGAAGTAGGCCACAAGGTACTGCCAGCTGTTGGGCGACATGAGCACGAGCTTCTGCCCGCGCCGGACTCCCAGCGCCCGCAGGCCGTGTACCAGGCGGTTGATGAGTCGGTCGATGTCGTCGTAGGTCAGGGTCCGGCCGGCGCCGACCACGCAGTCCCGGTCGCCAAAGGTGGCGGCGTTCACGGAGTGGATGATCGCGGGGCCGAGCTGCTGGGTGGGGAGCAGCCGGGCGAGGCGTGCCAGGCTGCGGACGCTGTGCTGGAAGATCAGCCCGGTGCGCAGGCCGACGCCCAGGGCGCGCCCGAGGAACTTCGCCGGTGTGTCCCCGGGACCAATCAGCTTGTCTCTCAGGCTCTTCTGCATTCGAACACGCTATCAGGTTTCACTTACTCGCAGTCAGGTTTTGGTGGGCACGGGGTGACCCTGGTGGGCCGCTGACGACGGCTACTTTTTCAAGAGGTCGGCGAAGGGGTTGTAGCTGAAGCCGGAGCCGGAGCTGGGGCTTCCCTGGGGGCGCTTCCTGGCCGGCCTGCGGTCACCGTCGCCACCGGTTCGCTGGCGCTGGGATTGGGGTTGGGGCCGGGGCTGGGCCTGGGGTGGGCTCTCCGAGCGGCAGGTCAGGGAGATGCGCTTGCGCTCGGTGTCCACCTCGAGCACACGAACCTGGACCTTGTCGCCCACCTTGACCACGTCGTTCGGGTCCTTGACGAAGCGGTCTGCCAGCTGGGAGATGTGCACCAGCCCGTCCTGCTTGACGCCGACATCCACGAAGGCGCCGAAGTGGGTCACGTTGGTCACGACCCCTTCCAGGGTCATGCCCTGGCCGAGGTCCTCGAGTTTGTTGACGTCGTCGCGGAACTTCGGCGGCGCGAACTCGTCCCGGGGATCCCGTCCCGGCTTTTTCAGCTCGCTGATGATGTCACGAAGGGTGAGCTCGCCCACCTCGGCGCTGACGTACCGCGCGATGTCGATGCGGCTCGCCAGGTCCGGGTCGCCCACCAGGTCGGCGAGGCTCACCTGCATGTCCTGGGCGATGTGCTCCACCAGCTCGTACCGCTCGGGATGCACCGCCGAGGTGTCCAGGGGATGGTCGCCGCCGCGGATGCGGAGGAACCCCGCCGCCTGCTCGAAGGCCCGCGGTCCGATGCCCGAGACCTTCAGGAGCTGGGACCGGGTGGAGAAGGCGCCGTGGTCCTCCCGGTGGGAGACGATCTTCCGGGCCGTCGAGGCGCCGATGCCCGCCACGTGCGCCAAGAGGGGCGCGCTGGCGGTGTTGAGCTGTACCCCCACGTGGTTCACGCAGCTCTCCACCACGTTGTCGAGCTTGCGCTTGAGCAGGTTCTGGTTCACGTCGTGCTGGTACTGGCCCACGCCGATGGACTTGGGGTCGATCTTCACCAGCTCGGCCAGTGGGTCCTGCAGGCGCCGGGCGATGGAGATGGCTCCCCGGATCGTGAGGTCCAGGTCCGGGAACTCCTCCCGGGCGACGTCCGAAGCGCTGTAGACGCTGGCTCCGGCCTCGCTCACGAGCACCACGAGGATCCTCTCGAGCCCTTTTTCTGCGAGGAGGCGCCGCACGAAGGTCTCGGTCTCGCGGCCGGCGGTGCCGTTGCCCACGGCGATGGACTGGGGATCGTGGCGCTCGATGAAGCCCAGCAGGGCCGTGGCCGCCTGGGCCTCGACCTGGGCGCCGCGGCTTGGGTAGATGGTCACCGTGTCCAGGTACTTGCCCGTGGAGTCCACGGCAGCGCACTTGCAGCCCGTGCGCAGCCCCGGATCGATGCCGATGACCGACTTCTCGCCCAGGGGCGCGGCCAGCAGCAGGTTGCGCAGGTTGCTCGCGAAGACGCCAACGGCCTCCTTGTCCGAGCTCAGCTTGAGGTCGGCCCGCACGTCGTTCTCCACGCTCGGCGCCAGCAGCCGGCGGAACCCGTCCTCGATGGCCTTGCGGACCTCGGCCTCCCACGGCGAGGCTTTCAGGCCCACTCGCCGCTGCACCCTGGCCAGGGCGCGGTCGGTGTCCACGGTGATGTGGGTGCGCAGCACGTCCTCGCGTTCTCCCCGGCGCACGGCCAGGAAGCGGTGGGAGGGGATGTCCCGGACGGGCTCGGCGAAGTCGTAGTACTGCTCGAACTTGGTCCGCTGGCCCTGGTTGTCCGGCGTCACCTCGGAGCGCAGCACACCCTCGCCGGCGAAGAGGTCTCGCGCGATCTGGCGGACGCCGGCGTCCTCCACCACGCGCTCGGCGACGATGTCCCGCGCGCCGGCCAGCGCGGCATCCACGTCGTCGACGCCGCGCTCGGCGTCCACGAAGGGAGCCGCGGCCTCCCGGGGGGCAGGGCCCTCGGCTTGGGCCCACATCTGCTCGGCCAGGGGCTCGAGGCCTTTCTTCCGGGCGATGGTGGCCCGCGTGCGGCGCTTCGGTCGGAAGGGCAGGTAGAGGTCCTCCAGGGCGGTTTTGGTCGTGCAGGCCAGGATCTTTGCCCGTAGCTCATCGGTCAGCCGGTCCTGGGACGCAATGGACTCGAGGATGGTCTTCCGTCGATCGTGCAGCTCCTTGAGGTAGCCGTGTCGTTCCTGGATGGCGCGGATCTGCACCTCGTCCAGGTCGCCGGTGACCTCCTTGCGGTACCGGGCGATGAAGGGCACCGTGGCGCCCTCCGAGAAGAGCCCCAGCACCGCGGACACGCCACCCTCGGGCAGGTTCAGCTCAGCCGCCAGCTGGGGAATCGGAAAGAAGGGTTGCTGCTCGCTCATGCGATCCTCGCGGGGGTGGTCCCACAGACGCGGTCGATGTCACCGCGTCCGTTTCCTCGGTCCTTGGGTTCACTTCGAGGCCTGCTCCACCTGCTTGGCGCACTCGAAGAAATCAGCACAGGTCTTGACCTTTACCCCGCAGGCGGCGTACCCGCGCAGCCGCCTCTTTCCCTGTTTGCAGGCGTCCACGCAGAACTTCAAGAAGCCGTCGTGGTCCTTCTGCTGGCGCTGCCTGGTGATCGCGCGGTTGGCGTCGGTGACGGCCTTGTCCAGCGCCAGCTCCTCGATGCAGGCGAGTCGGTAGGCGCAGCCTTTCTCGCAGATCTGGGCCTGGGACATCTTTTTGGGCTTGCACCCCCAGGTCGCCAAGCCGAGCGCCACGGCCGCCAGGCCAACCGCCAGGCTTAGGCGGTTGATCAAAACAACCTTGTCAACTGGACCGCCGATCCATCCCGCCTGGCTTTGTCGCTCCTCGGTTGTGTACAGCCCGGTACGCGCCCTCGTCGCTTCGTGCCATGCGGGCGCCTCGACGCCCCACCATGGCAATCTTATTTTGATCAGCCGCCTTACCGTCGGCAGATGGGTGTTTCGTGTCATGCCCGCTTCATACCGCTGGTGTGGTGGTCGGGTCAATGCTTCGAGTCTTCGACCGTACTCTCTGTGCTATAACAGCCGCATGCGCAACATCGGAGCTCTCGTAGTCGGCCTGGTGATCATCCACGGTCTCCAGGCCAAGGTCCAGGCCCGACAGCGTCGCCCCTCCCCGCGAACGCCGCCCACCCCGAAGCCCCCTACGCTGGTCGTCAAGGCGAAAAAGGGGCAGGGTCCGTCCGTTCGGGTGACCCTGGTCAAGAGCGGCACGCTGGTCCTGCGGCTCGGCCGGCGGGGCGCACAGCGCTTCAAGATCGCCGGCGCCGCGCCCAAGGGGGCCAAGGTCTGGGCCCGGCTGGTCACCGTGACGCAGTTCAAGAAGCGCTATCGCGTCCTTCACGTCCGGGCCCGCGGCACCACGACCCTCGAGGCCGCGCTCTGGCTCCGGGGCCGTCGATTCGTGAAGATCTGGGGCGGCGCCGTGGGACCCCAGGGCGTGGACAAGGAGTGGTCCCGCCACCTGGTGGTGGATCCGGCGAACCGCCAGAGCGTGCCCGTGGTGCTGTTTGAGAACATGCGCGGTCTGTGGCGCTGCGACGGCGTGCCCGCCCAGGGGCTGCGGCGGGGCTACCTGTTCAAGACCCGGCGTTTCGTGCCGCTGTTCGGCGATCTGCCCAAGGGCCAGTCCATCGAGCAGCTCACCGCCACGGTCGAGGCCCCCGCCGGTGTGCGCTCGACGCCCCTGGCGCCCTTCCGGTTCACGGCGGCCTCCAGCCAGGTCGGCTGCGCGGGCCAGGCCAGCCGGGTGACCCCGCCCTCGGAGCTGCACGACGGGCGTCCGCAGACCGCCTGGGTGGAGGAGTGGGGCGGCGTGGGTCGCGGCGAGTTCGTCAGCGGGTCGGGGACCCGCGGGTACCGCGTGCGGGCGGTGCGCATCGTCCCGGGCCACGCGGGATCGGCCGCGCAGTGGGCGCGGTACAACCGGCTCAAGCGGATCTTCCTGCTCTTTGGGCCCAAGCGCCGCTACGAGGTCGGCTTCGCACAGGATCCGGGCAAGTCCGCGCCGGGCACGCCCTATTGGGTGATCTTCCCCAAGCCCGTGATGTCGAGCTGTTTGACCCTCATGATCAAGGAGGCGTATCCGGGCACGGAGCACAAGCCGGCCCAGCACAAGTACGGCGACACCGCCATCTCGGAGGTGACGGTCTACACGGACATCGACTTTGGCAACGCCCACGAGACCATCATCCGGGACGTGGGCCGCGGGCGCCTCGAGCGGCTCACCGCGGTGCGCATGGTCCTGCGCATGGGTCGGGGTGTGGCGCCCAAGCTTCGGGCGATGTTCCCCAAGGCGGTGTCGGCGGCGGAGCGGGAGGTGGTGCTGCGGGCCTTGGCGCGGCTGGACCCCCTGGGATCCGTCAAGGAGCTCGCCGTTGGCCTTCGGGAGGCCCGCGGGTCGCTCCGTCGGCACCTCTTCGACGCGCTGGCCCGGGCCGGTGACGCGGCCGTCCCCGCCCTGGGGGCGCTGCTGGGCCGACGGCTGCCCGGCTCCCTGCAGCGGATGCTCGTGATGACCCTGGTGAGCATCGGCACCGACCGTGCCACCGCGTCGCTCCTGGCCGCCTTGCAGAAGGGCGGAGCGCCTCTGCGCGCGCGCATCGTGTCGGGGGTGAGGCTCTTGCCCCCGGCCCGCGTCAAGGCGCCGCTCCTCGCGGCCTTGAAGGTCGCCAACCAGCCCGCCCGGGTCCGCGCTGACCTGGTGCGGCTCCTGGGCCTGGTGGTCGTCCGCCATCCCGCCCTGCGGCCCGAGGTCGTGGCCGTGGCCCGAGCCCTCATCACCAGCGACAGCCGCTTCGCGGTCAGGTACCGGGTCATCGGCCTCATGCGCGACCTCCCGGATCCGGTCTTCGTCAAGTCCCTGGTCGCCATCGCGCAGGGTGCCTTCGATCCCATCCTTCGGGCCGAGGCGATCATCGCCCTCGGGCGCGTTGCGAATGCCCAGGCCCGCCAGGCGGTGCGCCGCGCGCTCACCGCCAAGCACCCACGGGTGCGCGGTGGCGCCGTCGCCGCCTGGGCCACGGGGCTCGGCGGACAGCCCGCCGGCCCAGTGGTCGCCCTGGCCCGGTCCGACCCGTGGCCCATGGTGCGCATCGCCGCTGTCAAGGCCCTCGGCGCCCGGTGCAAGGGCGGCAAGGCGCTGCTCGGGCTCGCCCGCAAGCGCACGGGTTGGCGCTACAAGCAGGTCCGCCGCATCGCCTTGACCTCGGCCCATCGCTGCAAGGTGCCCGGGCTTCGCCCGCTGCTGCGCGCCATCCTCACCGCGGATCGAGAGTGGGTGCCCCTGCGCGCCCTCTCGGCCCGCCTCCTGGGGGAGGCGCGGGATCGCGTCCGCGTGCCCTACATGGCCGAGTTCCTCACGCTCCTGTCCAAGCGCGTCCGCAGGCCCCGCTCCCGCAACGAGGTCCTCGCCGCGGATCTCGCCGTGGCCCTGGGCCGGATCGGCGACAAGCGCGGCCTCAAGGCCCTCACTGTCGCCGCCTCCACCAAGCTCCTTCCTCACCTCCGCGCCGCAGCCCTCGGTGCCCTCGGAGCCTTCTGCGACCCCGCCACCAAGAAGGTCGTCAAGGCCGGCCAGACCAGCGCCAGCCGCCTGGTCACCGCCGCCTCCGCGCGCACCCTCCGCAAGTGCGGCTGGTAGCGCAGGAACCCCATCTTCGTTTTTCGGGGATCACGGGCCGACTCAGCTGGGACAGGGACGGTCGGGAGTCGGAGAGGGGTTACAGGAGCGCGGCGATGGTGTCCTCGCAGTAGTCCACCACGAGGTACTGCTCGCCGCACACGGGCTGGCCGTTGCAGCTGCCCTCGCAGGTGTTGGGCGGGCAGGAGTCGCCGGGGTCGGGGCAGTCCAGGTCGGAGGAGCAGTAGTAGCCGGCGAGCTGGCAGTACCGGTCGCAGTCGTAGTCGTCATAGCAGCTGTTGCCGCTGGCCGAGCAGAACCCACCGCACTGCGAGTCCGTGTAGCAGGGATCGCCGTTGGCGCAGACGCCGGGGATGCAGTAGCCCGTGGAGCACTCCCAGTCCGACTCGCAGCCCACCCCCAGCATCTTCTGGACCTGGCACGTGTAGTTCGTGCCGCTGGCGCCGCAGAAGAGGCCGGCTTGACACTCGCTGTCGGTGTCGCAGGCCGCTCCGGCCGCGCGCAGGGCCTCGCAGTCGCCCGAGCTCCAGGAGCAGAACAGCCCCGTGGCGCACAGGAACTGCGGGCAGGGCTGCCCAACGGTGGGCAGGGCCCGGCACTTGGCGTCAGAGCCACAGTAGTGGTTGGGCTGGCATTCGTGGTCGTAGAAGCACTGGAGGCCCACTGCGAGGACCCCCTGGAACATGGTCTGGTCGCACAGGGTCTGCCAGGGGTAGTCGGTTTGGTGCAGGAAGCAGCCTTCCTTGGGCGCGGTCATGGCCTCGAGGCAGTTCTCGTACATGGCAGTGTTGATCACCGTGGCCCCGCGGTCCACCGACCAGAACACGGGCGTGAGCTGATCCTCACAGGTGAGCTTCACATCGCGTCGGCACTCGGACACGGTGGTGGATTGCGTGAGCCCGAGGGCATCCTCGATCTGCGCGCCCGTGCAGCAGCGGAACATGTTGTAGCAGGCGACGTCCGCGATGACCGAGCAGAGGTTCGATTCGCTCACGCCCACGTCGGGGCGTGGGTTGTCCTGGGCCTCACAAGCGACCGCTCCCAGAAAGCCGATGGCGAGAAAAAGTGGCAAGCTGCGACGTAACATATTGGTTTTCCTTTCTTTTTATTGAAAACACAGAAGCTTTTCGGAGGCATTCCGACTTGTGGAGTCCCTTTGACCTAGACTATGCCTCAGGTAGGTACGGTCGCGCGAGGAGTTCCTTCCCAACTCTTACGGCTAGTCGGCCCGGGGATCGTCTGGAGCAGGCTGGTGACCCGCGTTACTCGCCCCCTGTCAGGGGACTAGGGGATCAGGAGTGAGGCCAGCCAGCCCCCGTTGGGGCGGCGGCTGAGGCGTTTCTGCAGGGCGCGGGCGGCGCGTTGTTTGCGGGGGTTTTCTTCCAGGTCCCAGAAGGTGTCCACCGTCGAGTCTTCAGGCTGGTAGCTGTCGAAAAAAGCTCGGTCCGCCTCGTCGAAGTCATGCCTGGTGGCGGCGGTGGGCGGCACGGTGACCACGGTGTCGTCCAGTGCCTCGGCTCCCTGGGGTGTCTCGATTTCCAGAGCGGGCGCCTCGATCCGCACCGTGTCCGCCGTGTCGTCGGCCTCCAGGGTGGGCGGGCCGGTGACCATCGTATCCGCCGCCTCGTCATCGTCCAGCGCCGGCGGGCTCACCGGCTCCGGAGCGGCCAGGATCACGGGCCGTGCCAGGGTTTCGGGCTCTGCCGGGGTTTCGGGCTCGTCCGGCAGGACCGAGACCAGGTCCAGGTCCCGCAGTCGCCCGAAGACGGAGACGGTCATCCGGCTGGTGAGGAAGCTGTCCCGCAGCACCTCCCTCAGCCTTCGCCTGCCGTCGAAGAGCGTCGCCACACGGATCGCCTCCCGGGGAAGGCCGGGCGCCAATTCGGAGAGCTTCTCTACGTCAAGGGTATAAATCAAAGCCGGGTCCATGCGTCGCCTCGCGTCAGGATCGTAACGGTCACTTGGGTCCTGCTGGTATTCGCTCGCTCGGTCGGGGTCATTTGCAACTTGTGTGCCTGGTTCTCGTGTCAATTCTCAGACGGCCGCTGCCTGTTCCGGGGTTGCCTAAGGATCGTTGTCATTTCAATCGGTTTCCAACATCTCCATCGGGGTGACCCGACCTCTGCTGTCCCTAGTGTCGGTGTGAGCCACAAATGGACGGATGATCCGGGTGGCAACGTTGACAAAAATGTCCGGATCTGTAGCGGGTTGTTTACAGTAAATCACGCCATGTGTGACGCTATCGCCTCAGGTTTCTGAGCCTGACCCGATCCGGGCCCGGGCGCCGGGCGATCCGGTCCCTCTTTTGTGGTATCCATGGGGGACGACAACCTTCACATGGGCCCATGAGCGACGATTCCCACCCCGACTTCCTGGCCGATCTCCACATCCACTCGTACCTGTCCCGCGCCACGAGCAAGCTCTGCGATCTCCCGCACCTGGCCCTGTGGGCCCAGCGCAAGGGGATCCGCCTCCTGGGCACGGGGGACTTCACCCATCCCGAGTGGTTCAGTCGGATCTCCGACCAGCTGGAGCCCCGGGACAACGGGCTCTTTCGGTTGAAGCCCGAGGTGAGCGAGGGGATCCGCGCCGAGGTCCCGGCCGCATGCCAGGGCCCCGTCGATTTCGTGCTCCAGGTGGAGATCAGCTCCATCTACAAGCGCGGCGGCCGAGTTCGCAAAGTTCACAATCTCGTGTACATGCCGGACCTCGAGGCGGCGCGTAGGTTCAGCGAGGCCCTCGGCCGGATCGGCAACATCCAGTCCGATGGCCGGCCCATCCTGGGGCTCGACAGCCGCGATCTCCTGGAGATCGTTTTGGAGTGCTCGGACCGCGCCCACCTGATCCCGGCCCACATCTGGACGCCGTGGTTCAGCGTGTTCGGATCCAAGAGCGGGTTCGATGAGCTCGAGGAGTGCTACGGCGACCTCACGGGCCACATCTTCGCCCTGGAGACGGGGCTCTCGTCGGATCCGCCCATGAACTGGCGGCTCAGCCAGCTCGACGGGTACACCCTGGTGTCCAACTCCGACGCGCATTCCCCGGCGAAGCTGGGCCGGGAGGCCAACCTGTTTCGGACCGAGGTCACCTACGACGCGGTCTTCGAGGCGCTTCAGGCCGGCGAGCCCGCGCGGTTCGGAGGCACCCTCGAGTTCTACCCGCAGGAGGGCAAGTACCACCTGGACGGGTGCCGGCGCTGCGGCGTGCGGCTCGAGCCCGATCAGACCCGGGATCTCGGCGGCCGCTGTCCGGAGTGCGGCAAGCTGGTGACCGTGGGCGTCATGAGTCGGGTGGAGGATCTGGCGGACCGGCCGCCAGGGGCGCGCCCCGACACCGCCCTCGGCTTCGAGAGCCTGGTGCCCCTCCAGGAGGTGCTGGCGGGGTGCTTCGACCAGGGGCCGGCCACCAAGCGGGTGCAGCGGGAGTACGACCGGCTGCTGGGGGAGCTCGGCCCAGAGCTCACCATCCTGCGGTCGCTGCCCGTGGACGCGCTGGACCGGACGGGAGCGCCGCTGGTGGCGGAGGCCATCCGGCGCGTGCGGGCCGGGGAGGTGCGCATCCTCCCGGGCTACGACGGGGAGTTCGGCGACATCCGGATCTTTGGCGCCGACGAGCGACAACGGATTCTCGGTCAGGCAGAGCTCTTCGCCGCACCTGCGGTGGCGCCTCCGGACGTCGGGCCCCCTGGGCCCCATCGGGCCGTGGTCGACGGCGTCTCCGTTGACGGGCAGCTGAGCCTGTTCGAGGCGCGGTCCACCGCGCGGCCGGCGGCGGTGGACCCTGGCGCAGGTGGGGTGGACTCCGGCGACGACCCCCTGGTTCGCGGCCTCACCGAGGAGCAGCGGGTCGCTGTGGAGCACGAGTCCACGCCGCTGCTCATCGTCGCCGGACCGGGAGCCGGCAAGACCCGGACCCTCACCCGACGCATCGCGCACCAGGTGCGTGGGGGACTGGCGCCGGGGCGTGTTCTGGCGGTGACCTTCACTCACCGCGCCGCCGCCGAGCTGCGCCTGCGGATCGCCGGGCTGGTGGATCCCGCCGCTGCCGCGGCCATGACCGTGACCACCTTCCATGGGCTGGGTCTTGAGCTCCTGCGCGCCCACGGCTCGGAGGTCGGGCTCCCGCCGGGCTTCGCGGTGCTTGGCGAGCGTGCGGCCGCGGAGGTTTTCGCGCTGGAGGTCGGGGAGCCGATCTCGGCGGCCCTTCGCAAGCGGGTCCAGGCCATCGGGAACGCCAAGCTCCTGTCCCCCGGCGCCCTGGTGGACGAGGCGTTGCGGGGCGACCTGGACGTCTACGGGCAGGCCCTGGCGCGGCAGTCCGCCGTGGACTACGCGGATCTCATCCTGCGCGCGGTGTCTCTGTTGCGTGATCTACCGGATCGAGCTGCCCAGGTGCGGCAGCGGTGGACCTGCTTCGCCGTGGACGAGTACCAGGACATCGACCCCTGGCAGCGGGAGCTGCTGCGGCTGGTTGTGGGAGAGGCGACGGACCTGTGCGCCATCGGGGATCCGGATCAGTCCATCTACGGGTTTCGAGGCGCCGATGTGACCCTCTTCGCGGAGTTCCTGGAGGACTACCCTGCGGTGCGGCGGGCCTCCCTCGGGGTGAGCTTCCGCTCCACACCGGCCATCATCGGCCTCGCCCGGGAGGTGGTGCGCCACGCGCCGGATTTCGGGCGGGTGGCGATGTCGGCGGCTCGCGGACCAGGGGCCGGCGACCGGCCGGAGCTTCAGCTCTTTTCGAGCCCCGCGGCCGAGGCCGTGGAGGTGGCGCGGCGGATCGAGGACCTGGTGGGGGGCGTGCGGAGCCTCACCGATGCGTCGGACCACCGCCGGGAGGGCGACCTGGGCTTCGGAGACATCGCGGTGTTGGCGCGAACGGGGGCGCGGCTGGACCCGGTGGCCGAGGCCCTGGCCCGACTGGGCGTACCCACCGAGCGCGCGGGGGTGGTGGAGGCTGACGAGGGGGACGACAACGCGCTGGCCGCGTTGCTGGCGCTGTATGCGGGGCGGGACACGCCGGCGGACCTGCTGGTGCTCCTGGCCCGAGAGGGCGTCACCGGCTCGCGCCTCGACGGCGTCCTGCCCGGTCTGGCCGACGGGAGCGTGGGGGCATGGGTGCGGGCGGGCAGGGAGGTCCCCGGGGCGTCGCCGAAGGCCCGTCGGGCCCTGTCACGGTTCGCGGGGTTCCTGGAGCGGCTTCGCGAGCGGTGCGGCGCCCCGGATGCCGACCCGACGGGGGCGCCGCCCGGGGCGCTGTCGGAGGTGTTGGCAGAGGCGGCCGCCTGCCTCGAGGTGACCTGGCCACCAGACCTCGAGGCGCGGTCCTTGACCCGGCTCTGGGCCGAGGCGAGCCCAGGGCCGGGGACCCGGCCCCGGACCGTCGAGGCGCTGCTGGATCGCCGCGCCCTTCGCGCCACCGAGGATCGCTTCGAGGGTCGGGTGGAGCGCGTTGCCTTGCTGACCCTGCACGGTGCCAAGGGGCTCGAGTTCCGCGCGGTCTTCATCGTGGGCTGCGAGGATGGGACGATGCCGTGGATCCGCGCTGGCGCGGAAGGACCCGAGTCACCGCACGAGGAGCGGCGGCTTCTCTACGTGGGCATGACCCGCGCCATGGATCACCTGTGGCTGGGGGCTGCGCGCCGGCTGCGACGACACGGCGAGACCCGCGAGGTCCCGCCGAGCCGTTTCCTGGGCGGCGTCTCTCCGGATCTCCTTCGCGTCACGGAGCATCGCCTCCCACGCCGCACCTACCAGCGTCAGCTGGATCTCTAGCGTGGAACTGTCTAGCAGCCGTTTGAGGCCTGTATCGTGTAGTACTCGCACTGGGTGCCGCCGATCTTGTAGACGCGCACCCGGGCGTTGATGGCGTGGGAGCAGCTCGTGTTCCCCGGACACTGGCCCATGGCGCCAGGATCGATGTCCCAGTCCATCACGGTGATCCCGGAGTTGGATCCGGACTCGCAGCCCACGGGGCTCGAGCAGTTGTCCAGCAACACGTCCATGCGGAAGTTGCCGCCGCCCGCGGGGCTGGTAAACTCCAACCGGGCGTGGAAGGTCGTGGAGCTGGTGCCCGACGCAAAGGAGATGGAGTACCAGTCTTCGTCACCGGTGGTGATGGTGCCGTTGATGGTCTGGACGTTGCACGAGGTGTCCGCCAGCGCCGTCACTGCAATGGGAGACGAGCAGCTGTTGCCGCCCTCATCCAGACCGTTGTTCACGGTGCCATCGCAGTCGTTGTCCAGATCGTCGCACAGCTCGGGCTGCCCGGTGACCTGCCCCTGGCAGGCCGACCATGTGCCGCTCACGCAGGTTCGGGTGCCGGGCTGGCAGATGCCTCGACAGTTGGTGCCATCTGGATCACAGCCGGAGTCACCGCCGTCGTAGCAGCCCTCGACGAAGTCGTCAGTGGTGCCGTCGCAGTCGTTGTCCAGGCCGTCGCAGGCTTCCACGCCGCCGTTGGTGACGGTGCAGCCGTACTCGCAGCCGTCCGAGGGATCTCCGTTCATGTCCATGAGCCCGGGGGGGCAGCCCGCGATGGTCGCCGTGATGGGGATCGTCGTGTAGGCGGGTTGGGGGTTGTCGGTGTCGGTCGTGGTGATCTGCAGCACGTCGCCCGACAGGATCAAGAACCCGTCGGTGTTGGCGGTGAAGTTGATCCGGCCGTAGAGCGCGTCCGGGTCCGGATCCGCGCCGCTCGAAGACACCAGGATGTACGGCGCGGTCGCAGGCGCCTCCTGCCAGGTCCCAGAGCCCGGCGGGGTCTCCACCATGGTGAACAGGTCGATGGTGAACAGCGCGGCGCGTGCCGGGCTGCTGGCCTGGATGAAGAGATCTTCCACGGTGATGGTCTTGTTGCCGTCGCCGTCGTTGCGGATGTAGAAGCTGCTCTGGGCCGTCGCGCCGTAGTTCACCTGGCCGTAGTCCACCACAGCCGGAGCCTCGCAGTTCTCGGGGGCGGGCTGTCCGGTGTCGACGCAGACCGTGAGATCCGGGGTGCCGATGAACGACGAGAGCAGCTCGATGTTCACCACCGGGGTGTTCGGATCGTTGCTCTCGATGGTGAGTTGGCCCGAGTCGAGGGAGTCGTCCGTGGGGGTCAGGGTGACCTCGACGGTGGCGCTCTCTCCATTGGCCAGGTCGGTGGCCGTGGGTCCCGCGAAGGCAAACTCCCCGGTGGTGTCGTTTTCGCTGAGGGACACCCCCGTCAGGGTCAGCGTGCCCTCACCGACGTTGGTGATGGTGACGGTGTGGGTCTCGGGGCTCCCCAGCGACGCCTCGGCGAAGGTCAGCGTCTGTGGGCTCACGGTGATCGTAGGAGACGTGTTGGTGCCGCCGTCGTCCGAAGACAAGCAGATGCCGCCCACGCAGTGGTACCCCGGATCGCAGTCGCTGTTGTCGTTGCAGGACCCGGCGTCGTGGTTCTGCGTGCCCACGCCGCTGGCGCAGGCGGCCAGCAGGAGCCCGGCACAGGTCAGCACAATGAAGGGCAGGCTCTTCGGTGCGTGGCCAGGCATGGGTCGAGGCCTCCTTGTCGCGGACGACATCCAGACATCCAGAAATACAGGCGCCCCCATTTTATCCCGCCGGTGGTCCGTATGTAAAGGCATTGGCGCGGGAAGGGCCTCCGAGCGGCGATCACTTGTAACGCAGGCCCTGGACGGGCGCCTTGCGCATGGCGCTCACCGCGGGAAAGAGCGCCGCCAGGAGGCTGATCAGGATCACGGCGCCGGCCACCACGGCCACCTCCCAGGGATCCACGGCAATCGGGAGGCTCTTGATGTAGTAGATCTCGGGGTCCAGGGCCAGGCCATAGGCGCGCGTCAGCTGGGACAGGGCGATGCCGACGCTGATGCCGAAGATCATCCCGATCATCCCGATGTAGAGCCCCTCGTACAGAAAGATGGTCAGGACATTTCTGGCCTTGGCTCCCATGGAGCGGAGCACGGCGATCTCCCCCGACTTCTCGGTGACCACCATGATCAGGTTCGCCACGATGGAGAAGCTGGCGACGAGCACGATGATGACGAGCACCATGAACATGATGATCTTCTCCAGCTCCAGGGCCGAGAAGATCGCCTTGTGGATCTGCTGCCAGGGGCGCACCTCATACCCCGAGCGCGGCCCCAGGGCGGCGCGGATCCGTTTCGCCACGGCCTCTGCCTTGTCCGGGGAGCTGGTGTGGATCTCGATCCCCGAGATCAGTCCGACCTTGTTGAGGAACCCCTGCGCCTCACCCAGCGTCACGTAGGCGTACTTCTGATCGTACTCGTAGTGCCCTGAAAAGAAGATGCCCGCCACGCGGAAGGCCTTCAGCCGAGGCATGGGACCCGATACGATGATGTCCTGGGTCTTCGTCGAGATGACGTCCACCTGATCCCCGAGGTGCAGCCCCAGGGTCTTGGCCAGCTCCTTGCCGATGATGATGCCCGGCAGGACCCGGGGGTGGATCGTCGTGGGCTGCGTCGGGTGGGGCCGCGGCTCGGAGGGCGAGAGGATCTCGGTGGCCGGGCTGGGCTCCGGCGTGGGCTCGACGGCGCCGAACCGCTCGATCTTGGGCGGCAGCAGGGGCCGCGTTGGGGGCCGCTGCGCGATGGTTGTCAGGGGCCGCGGCGCGATGGTTGTCAGGGGCCGCTGCGCGATGGTTGTCAGGGGCCGCTGCGCGATGGTTGTCAGGGGCCGCTGCGCGATGGTTGTCAGGGGCCGCGCGGGAGGCGGCGACGTGGTGGTCGGGTCTGGTTCCGGTGCCAGAGTGGGTCTCGGCGGCGCTTCCCGCCGCGGGTCATCGACAGTCCTGGGCCACGTCGGTGCCACCCGTCGCGGATTGTCGAGGGATCCGGGGCGCCGAGGCGGTGTCGATGGATCGGGAGATGGCACGGGGGTCAAGGGGATCGTGGTGGGCGCCAGGTAGCGGAGCCGCTCCGGGTGGACCAGGTTGCTCAGGGTGCCGATGCGGATGTTGGCGCCCACCAGCTTGCGCGATAGGGAGCTCCGGGGATCGATGCCCTTGAGGTAGACCCCGGAGTGAGCCTTGGGTCCGGACAGGATCACCTCGTCCTTGAGAAACGGCGTCGCGGCCAGGACCCCTTTGACGCGGGAGCGCCCCCTGGCGTCGAAGAGCTTCCTGCGCAGGTCGGGAGCGTTCTTGAAGGGCTTGGGGCCGCGCCGGATCACCACGTGGGCGTTGTTCCCGAGGATGGAGCGCCTCAGGTTGCCTTCGAAGCCGCTCATGACCGACAGGACGACGATGAGGGCCATCGTGCCGAAGAACACGCCGAAGATGGAGATGGTCGTGAAGAGGCGGAACAGGGTCAGGCAGGCCCCGAACACTGCGATCAAGATGCCGAGCAAGGCCAGGATCGCGCCGAAGATGAAGACGATGCGCCCATACTGCATGGCGGGCGTGACGATCACTGCCCCCGGCTCGGGCCTGGGCATGCCGTACCCGGCCCAGGCGAGGACCGCGCCCGTGACCAGCACCGCCGCGCCGACGAACAGCCACGTCCAGTTCGGCCGGTCCCGGTCCTTGAGGTAGCGCCAGGCCACCAGCCACTCGAAGCGGCTGCTCATGGTGCGCGCCTCACGATTGGCCTCTGGCTCGGCCCCTGGCTCGGCCTCTGGCTCGACCCCCGGCTCAAGCGTCCGCGTCCTTGCCGGCGGTCTTTTCGTTGCCGTCGCCTTCGGGTCGCAGCAGCGGGAAGAGGATCACATCCCGGATGGAGGCCTGGTCACACAGCAGCATGGTCAGCCGGTCGATGCCGATGCCCTCACCGGCTGTGGGCGGCATGCCCACCTCGAGGGCCCGGCAGTAGTCCTCGTCGTAGTCCATGGTCTCCTCGGCGCCGCGCTGCTTGGCCTCGAGCTGCGCACGGAACCGCTGCCGCTGGTCCTCGGGGTCGTTCAGCTCCGAGAAGGCGTTGGCGATCTCCCGGCCGCAGACGAAGACCTCGAAGCGGTCCACCAGGTCGGGGTTCCCGTCCTGGCGTCTGGACAGCGGGGAGACCGCGCTGGGGTAGTCCACCACGAACACCGGCCGGTCCGCCGGCAGGCGCTCCTCGCCGAAGAACTCGAAGAGTGCCGCCAGCCGTTCGCCCCAGCCCTGGGTGGTCTTCCACCACTGGGCAAAGGCCTCGTCCTTGTCGGTGAGCTTCTCCCGCTCCACGTAGGCACAGAGGGTTTCCTCGGTGGTCAGGTCCGCCTCCTCGGGCGCGGTGAGCCCGAGGTCCGCGGCGGCCCGGGTGAGGCCGGCCTGGACGGCCTCGGCCACCGTGAGCCGGGGCCACGGCGTGGTGAAGTCCACCGGCTGGTCCTGGTAGGTGAGCCTCGGCTCTCCGTTGAGCTCGGTCACCAACCCCGCGACGAGGTCCTCGGTGAGCTCCATCAGCCGCTCGTAGGTGGCGTAGCCCATGTAGAACTCCAGCATGGTGAACTCGGGGTTGTGCTGCCGCGACAGCCCCTCGTTGCGGAAGCACCGCCCGATCTCGTAGACCCGCTCCAGGCCGCCCACCACCAGCCGCTTGAGGTACAGCTCGGGGGCGATGCGCAGGGTGATGTCCAGGCTCAGGGCGTTGTGGTGGGTGCGGAAGGGCTTGGCCGCGGCGCCGCCCACCACGGTGTGCATCATGGGCGTCTCCACCTCCACGAAGCCCAGGTCGTCCAGGTAGCGGCGCAGGTAGGCGATGATCCGCGCCCGGGCGCGAAACACGTCGGCCACCCCTGGCGTGGTCACCAGATCCACGTAGCGCTGCCGGTAGCGTAGCTCCGGATCCTTGAGGCCGTGCCACTTCTCCGGCAGGGACCTCACGGCCATGGTCAGGATGCGGAACTCCCGCGCCCGCACCGCCACCTTGCCCTGCCGCGTGACAAAGGCGTTGCCCGACGCGGCGATGAAGTCCCCGCGCTCGATCTTCTTGAAGGCCCCGAAGGTCTCTTCCCCCAGCAGGTCGCGCTTGAGGTAGATCTGCACCTCGTGCCCCTGCTGCCTGACCAGGGCAAAGGCCGCCTTGCCGAACTTGGCCAGGGACATGACGCGCCCGCCCACCCGGTACTCTGGGGCGTCCTGGGGCACGTCGGCCTCGCCACCCAGGGTCTCGGGATCGAGGCCGCAGACCGCCTCCATGTCCTCGAGCCGCACCCCGAAGTCGTTGGCGTAGGGATTGATCCCCGCGTCCCGGATGGCCTGGATCTTCTGTCTGCGCTGCGCGATGAGTCTGTTTTCGTCTTCCATGGGGCTCCGCCTGAGCTCAGCGTTGTCGCCTAGTCCTGGGTGCTGCCCGTCTGCAGCAGAAAGGCCTCGATGAAGGGGTCGATGCCACCGTCGAGCACCCTGTCCACATTGCTCACCTTGAGCTCGGTGCGCACATCGGTGACCAGACGGTAGGGCGCGAGAACATAGGAGCGGATCTGGCTGCCGAAGTCGATCTTCATCTTCTTGGCGTGGATGTCGCCCATCTTCTCTTCCTGCTCGCGCTGGGCCTTTTCGAACAGGCGCGAGCGCAGGAGCCGCATGGCCGTGGCGCGGTTCTTGTGCTGGGACCGCTCGTTCTGGCACTGCACCACGATGTTGGTGGGCAGGTGGGTGATGCGCACCGCGGACTCGGTCTTGTTGACATGCTGCCCGCCGGCGCCCGAGGCGCGGTACAGGTCCACGCGGAGATCGTCATCGTTGATCTCCACCTCGATGGTGTCGTCCACGTCCGGGTACACGGCCACCGACGCAAAGGAGGTGTGGCGGCGCGCGGCCGCGTCATAGGGCGAGATGCGCACCAGCCGGTGCACGCCGGCCTCGGCCTTGAGGTAGCCGTAGGCGTAGTCGCCCTCCACCAGGATCTCGCAGGAGTTGATGCCCGCCTCGTCGGCGTGGTTCACGTCCAACAGCTTGGTCTTGAAGCCCCGTGCAAGGGCCCAGCGCAGGTACATGCGCTGTAGCATCTCCGCCCAGTCCTTGGCGTCGATACCCCCCGCGCCGGCGTTGATGGCCACCAGCGCCTGGGCGGCGTCCATCTCACCCGAGAGCATCCGCTCGAACTCCATCCGCTCCACCGCCGCCTCCACCGCGGTGAGCTGGTCGCAGGCCTCCTCGACCGTGTCGGCGTCCTGCTCCTCGTCGGCCAGCTCCAGCAGGACCTCGGCGTCCCCCAGGGTGGCCTTCTGGCGGTCGTAGTTGTCCACAACCCGTTTGTGGGTGGCGCTCTCCTGGAGCACGGCCTGGGCGTGGTCGGGCCGCTGCCAGAAGTCGGCCGCGCCGCTCAGCTTCTCCAACTCCGCGATACGGGTGCGTTTGTCGTCGACGTCAAAGATGACCTCGAAGGATCTCGAGCTTCTGGGTGAGACTGTTCAGCCGCTCTCTTGTCTCGGAGTCGACGATGGACATGGTTTGCCTCCGTTGAAGGCTGATATATCGCAACCCCGCAAGAAGTCAACCGGATCGGGGGGCCCCCACCGGGGTTGATGGGTTCTTTTGAAGCGCAGTAGTAGCTCATGCGGGGCACGGGGGCCCCCACCGGGGTTGATGGGTTCTTTTGAAGCGCACGGGGGCCCCCACCGGGGTTGATGGGTTCTTTTGAAGCGCAGTAGTAGCTCATAGCAACCATTCGCGATCCTGGGATGCGGCCGTGCGGGCGATTTGGACTGCGAGGAGACCTTTTCGTTGAGGTGTGGGTGGCGTTACGCCCCGGGATCGATGGCGGTGACGATCAGGTGCATGGAAGGGCACACACGTTCAGCC
>Ga0272441_10001575_pt1 | contig 48442 bp, 42 predicted proteins | sample SSMProp6N_FD_193582 | JGI IMG/M metagenome (GOLD analysis project Ga0272441, IMG submission 193582) | Marine sediment archaeal communities from Little Sippewissett salt marsh, Falmouth, MA, United States - SSM-Prop-6N | ecosystem: Environmental > Aquatic > Marine > Wetlands > Sediment ... | reverse complement strand
TTGTGATACGTATGAGGATGGTGTAAACTTGTATGAAGTAAGGTGGCATCGAGTGAGTGGTAGGGAATGTAAGTGGGGAGAAATATGGAATATTAGAGATTCCATTTCAGAAGTGCCGAACGTCGGAGTGCGACAAGAAGCTGAATCCCAGATTGCTTGATGCTATCCTATTCGTTCAGGATATCCCTATTGCAGCATGCGTTTCTGGTAAACGGATCCGTGTGAAGCCTGCAGGACAACGTGGAAACATCGGAAACCTGATCCGGTCAATCTGCTAGGGAAAGGACGCCATGGAGAAACGAAAGTTGAACTATCGTAAGGGTCGTAATCGGCAACAAGCGAAACAGGTTGATACGCTTGAACCAAAATGGTAAGGGACCAGGCTATGTCGGCTTCCGACACGACATAGCGAACGAACAGAGCGTCCCCGGTCTAAAGATAGCTCCTAAAGCGGTCATATTATCTGGAATTTCAGAACTTGGAAAACCGCATACATTCCTCATAAGAGGTAGGATCTTCGCGAGAAGAAACAAAGATGTAGGCGGGAGAGGAGACAGCAAAAAAGCGAATGCCAAGCTGTAATGGGTTGGATAAGAGTTCAAGATTTGCTCTAACCTGAAAGGGTGCTGACTTGCTGTTGGTGTTTCACGGCAAAGAATGGAGGTATACCTGTGAATGTACGTCATTCAATTACGCCAGAAGGCGAGAAACGTGCAGACAGAGATCTAACACATCAATGGAATTCTATTGACTGGAAGAAAACAAGATCATATGTTAACAGGCTACAGACCAGGATTGCAAAGGCAACACGTGAAGGGAAATGGAATCTTGTTAAACGACTGCAGTACCTGTTGACACATTCATACTCTGCAAAACTTCTTGCAGTAAGAATAGTCACACAAAACCGGGGATCACGTACCCCAGGTACTGATGGTGAACGCTGGCTCCGACCCCATGAAAAGATGCGGGCGGTATTAAGTATTACTCGTAAAAGGTACGTTGCACAACCTCTGAAACGGATATACATTCCCAAACCTGGAAAGGATACAAAACGTCCGCTCTCAATACCGACCATGTATGATCGTACAATGCAGGCCCTCTATGCTCTGGGACTTCAACCAGTTGCAGAAACGAGAGCCGATAAGCGGTCATTTGGGTTTCGTTTGTTTCGAAGTGCACAAGATGCATCACAATATGCATTTTTATGCCTTCATCACCCAAAATCAGCCCAATGGATCTTGGAAGGAGATATTAAAGGATGTTTTGACAACATATCCCATGAATGGTTGAAGGAGAATATCCCGATGGAACGATCAAAACTGGTCCAATTCCTAAAAGCGGGTTATGTCTTCGAAAAGAACCTGTACCATACAGATCGAGGTACCCCTCAAGGTGGAATAATCTCACCAGTCCTGGCCAATATGGCTTTGGATGGAATTGAGGATATCCTGAATGAAGAATATCCTGACATGAAGGTTCACTTTATCCGCTATGCGGATGATTTTCTGATTACTGCTCCAAGTAAAGAGGTCGCAGAGGAAATCTGTGAGCGGATCCGGGTATTCTTAGCAGAACGCGGTCTTGAACTCTCAGAATCCAAAACGTTGATTACTCATATCAATGACGGCTTTGATTTTCTTGGCTGGTCCTTCCGTAAATATGATGGCACCCTGTTAATAAAGCCATCTAGGAAATCGATCAGGAGAATCATAGGTAAGGTTCGTGAGATTGTTCATAAAGCAGCTGCTTGGACCCAGGAGGAACTGATAAAAGCCCTCAATCCGGTCATAACGGGATGGGCAAATTACCATCGTCACGTTGTGTCCAAGGAAACATTCCAGAAATTAGATAGTATTGTCTGGAATATGCTATGGAAATGGGCCAAGCGAAGACATCCCAAAAAAGGACGTAAGTGGATCGCGCGACGATATTGGTATACTGAAGCCTCTAGAAACTGGGTCTTCAGGACAGAGACGACGAAACTTATTCTGTTTGCAGATACAAGGATTCGCCGGCATATTATGGTAAAGCTTGATAAAAATCCATATCTTGACAGGAGATATTTCCTGGGAAGACTGGACAAAGTCAGAAAATGTACACCTTGGATTCAAACAAGACACTCATACTTTGCATACCGCCGCCCAACATACGGGTTGTGAGATGCTTGAGCGGAGTGCGGTGAAAGTCGCACGCTCCGTTCTTAGAAGGGGGCATAGAAGCAATTCTATGTCCCTATTCGACCTTATCGGCACTTTCCTGGAAATAGATTCGAATCCAAGTTGCACCATCGCTGTGCCGTTCCACGTTTTCAAGGATGTTGGCAAAGACCTTTTCCAGCATTGGATCTGCGAAGACCTCCAAAGAACCCGTATTGATCTGAATATCGAGCCCCTCCGAGATCTGGCTCTTGGCTGCGCTTTTTGCCACCGACTCGACATTTTGCCATCTGGGGTTCTTAACGCCCATGTTCTGGTAATCCCTGGTGAACTCGACCTGACTCCTGATCGAGCGGATCAGCTCGATTATCTGGTTCATGTACTTTTGCATGACTGGATCTTGGGGCAGGATCTCGCTTAGCAGTTGAGAATATCCTGAAAGTCCTGTGATCTGGTTCATGAGGTCATGTCTCGTGATGCTGCTCAAGAGATTTAGCTTCCGGTTCGCCTCTTTGATGGCGTCTTGATACCGTTTCGTCTCGGTAATGTCTTGGATGATTCCGGTCACTCGGAGTGGATGACCATTTTCGTCTTGATCTGTGATTCGCCCCCTGGTATGTACCCAGATCCATTGACCATCTTTAGATCTCATCCTGTATTCCGTCTCGATGTAAGGCAATTTCCCATCGAAAAGCGACTGGACGATTTCTTTCATGGCCTCTTGATCGTCCGGATGGATTTGTTGCCACCAATCTTCGATATCTTGGCCCATTTTTTTAAGTCTGTATCTAAGAATCGCCGCATATTCCTTGTTTCGAATGACAACTCCTGTCTTCACGTCCCAGTCCCAGACACCAAGGTTTGCACCTTCGATGGCGAGTTTTTGCCGCTCTTCGCTCTCTTTGAGCGCCTCTTCAGCGCGTCTTTGTTCTGTTATGTCCTCACATGTAATCAGATACTGGCCGCTTGGGAGCTTGACGGTTAAGAAGCTGATTTTGGCTTTTCGACCATATTTACAGGAAACGTTGAACGTTCGCCTCATCTTCCCAAACGCGCCAAAATGCTTGAGATCTTCAAGCCAGGCGGCGATCACTTTGTGCCGGTATTCAGGATCTGGATAAGCTTTTCTGAACCACTCTTTTCCGTTTGGAACGTCTTTGAGATCGTAGCCGAAGATGTCCTTGAACTTGGTGTTGACATACTCAAAAGTGCCATCCTCATCGATGATCGCCATCCCAAAGGGGGCGTTATCAGAAAGCGCCTGAAACTTAGCCCTTTCTTTTCGCAGTTCCTCTTCCATCTTCCTTTGCTCTGTGATGTCTATGCTGACGCCCAAGGCCGCATACATCTCGCCATTTCGGTCGCGCAGAGGGTATGTGGAAAATATGGCTGGGAACTTCTCGCCCGATTTTCGTATGAGGGTGGAGGTACCGCAAAATCCCATAGATTCCTCCCTCATTTGTCTGTGGGTCACAGGAAACTTTGCCACATCTTCTGGCAGGTGGAGCAAAGATACTTTCTTTCCAACTACCTCCTCTTTTTTGTAGCCGAAGATGTTTTCTGCTCCAGGGCTAAATTCCAGTACTGTCGGCTCTGGATCTCGGGCATCTGTTATTATGAAAGAGACGTTCTCTGCAGCTTTGAATATAGCTTGAAGGTTCTCTTCGTTCTCTTTGAGCGCGTTTTCCATCATTTTGCGTTCGGTGATATCTCTGATGACGACGAATGATGCTTGTTTTCCCCCATCATTGATTGGAACTGATGCCACTTCGACATCGATGGCCTCTCCATCGAGCCGTAAGAACTTCTCTTCGATGAACTCAGACGGTTTTCTTTTGTCGTACCCCTTTTTAATCCGATCCCGCACCAGATCTTTGAAATCTGGGTGGATGTAATCCATTATTGGCTTCTTCTTAATTTCCTCGAAAGATTTGGCCCCGATGAGCTTCAACCCAACTGGGTTTATGTAGACGATCTCGCCCTCATGATGGATGACTATTGCCTCGGGAGATAGCTCTGCAAGGCTGCGATAGCGTCTCTCGCTCTCGTAGAGTTCCTGTTCTGCTCGTTTTCGATCCGAGATGTTGCGGGCAATTCCAAGAATGGCTTTGTCTTCTGCATACTCGATAATTCGGGCGCTCACCTCGACTGGGAACGTCGATCCGTCTCGTTTCTTGTGACGCCTTTCGAAGATGATGTGGCCCTTTTGGAAGATTTCTTGAATTCTGTCCTGTATCGTGGAAACTTCCTCAGGAGCTTCGACGTCCTCCAAACTCATATTGAGAAGTTCGTCTCGCGAAAGGTCCAGGCTATCACAGGCAATTTGGTTTGCTTCCAACATCCGGCCATCTAGGCTGGATATGAAAATGGGATCGCCGGCGTTCTCAAAAAGGGTTCGGAACTTCTCTTCGCTCTTTCGAAGCGCCATCTCGGCCCGTTTGAGCTCTGTAATGTCGCGAATGGACTCGATTGCGCCCACAATATTTCCATCTTTATCGAAGAGTGGCGATGCAGTTCCCCAAAGCCAAGTTACCTTGTTCTTGATAGGATGGAGGGCTTTGGACTCGCCACAGACAGTATGTCCTTTTCTCCTCACGTTTGTGTAAAGGGATGTAACCTCCTCATCGCTTGAGAAGATCAAATCGATCAAGATCGGTCTGTTGAATTTGTAAAAGGGTTCACCATAGGCGTAGTCGCCCTTTCCAAGGATCTCCTCTTTTCGTACATTCGTCATCTCCTCGATCGCCCGGTTCCATTCGGTTACCCTTTTTTCTTCGTCTATCACGAAAGTGGCATCAGGGAGGAAATCGATGATATCTTGGAAACGCTTTTGGGAATTGTTCAGCTTCTCTTCGGCGACTTTTCGTTCTGAGACGTCTCTGCAGATTCCGAATATCACGTCTTGGTCGCCCCATCGGCCCGGCGCAACATTGGTCTCTACGGGCATATTCGTCCCGTCTTTTGCCTGAAGATATCCCGTCCAGAGCATCTCTCCTTTGGTCGTGGCCATCTCGATGAGCTCTGAAAAGTCATGACGTTCGTTTGGTGGGTTTAATTGGGATCCACTTTTTCCGAGCAAATCACGGTGTTCGTACCCAAGACGTTCTTCTGCAGCTTTGTTCACGCGCAATATTCGTCCATCCGAATTCAGAACGAAAATTATGTCCTGGAGCGAATCGAATAGGGTCTGGAGCTCTCTTTCGTTCTCATGAAGTTTGTCTATCGCCTGTATTCGAGCGATGGCGTTTCCTGTCATGGCCCCGATGGTCTCAAGTGCGTTGTGACAGGTGGATGGAACTTCATCGATTGAGTGAGATCCGACGCTGTAATAACCGATAACGTGATCACCATGAACCAAGGGGAGAACCGCCATGGCTCGGATCCCTTCTCGTTCTCTTGTTTGTTGGTGGAGGAGTCCTCTGTCCTGGCACCTTATGTAAAGCGGCGTTCCAACCATCACAATGACTGATTTTTTTGGATTCAATCTACGGCATGATAGAAACTCGACAAATTCTTTCGATAAGCCTGCCGAATGGGCCAGAACTACGTTGTTGGAGTCTTCGTCTATGAGATATATTGTGCCGCAGTCCATTCCAGAAACTTTCATTCCCGTATTCAAACAGTTTTCCAAAGCTTTGTCAAGCTTGATAGATCCTGCAAGTTTCAGCGCCAGATCTCTTTGGGAGACGATCTGCTCTCGTGATATTTTGCGTTCGGTGATGTCGTGGGCAGCGCCTTCAATCTCCAATGGAACTCCCGAGTCATCAGAAATGTTCTGGACTCGTTCATAGATCCAGCGGATATCGCCGTTCTTGTGAATGATGCGATAAGATCTGTTCGTGGAATAGTTCGGAATCGTACGCAGTTTTTCCAGGCTCTCAGCCAGTTTGGGACGGTCTTCGGGATGGATTATTTCCCGCAAAAATTGTGCAGAAGATAATAGTTCATCTTTGGTGTATCCTGTGATCTGCTCGACTTGGCCGTGGACGAAGATTGGAGCAAGGTCTGTTTTGTATCTGAAGGCGATTCCTTGGAAGTTTTGGACAAAAGAACGGTAACTTCTTTCGCTCTCCTCCAGCGCTTTTTTGGTTTTTTCTCTTTCTGCTGCCTGGTGTACCTGGTGTGATAACTCCGCGTATAGGGATTTTGGATCGCCTTCTTTTTGGAGATAGTAGTCTGCCCCGTTGTTCAGGGCTTCTATAACCACTTCTTCTCGACTCTTTCCTGTGAACAATATGAACGGGAGGAATGGGTGTTTTTCTCGGACCGCTTTAAGAAAGGCGAGGCCGTCCATCTCCGGCATTACATAATCTGAAATTATGACGTCGTAAGAATCTGTCTCCAGTTTATTAGTGGCGACAACTGCCGAATCGAGGGTATCTACAGTTATGTCACCATATCGTTCGAGGAAAATTTTTGTGATCTCCAGGATCGTAGGGTCATCGTCCACCATCAAAACGTGAATCATGTTTTTTTCTCGCCTCACCTTGCGCAATCAGAAGTGTATTTTCGATTCAGGCATATATTTTGCGGCCGCCAATTAATTTATCAACTGGGACTATAATTCTATGTTTATCCATCACGCAGTCTAATTAATCGCCAAACTAAATTACATTACATTGAGAGCTACACATTCGCTCTCAAGTTGTGACGCTTGTATCCTTTGAGGGATTTAGACAAAAACACAATAATTGAGGCGGATCTGCTAGATCCCAAGTCAACTGATTTGGATGGGTCGCGAGAATTTGCAGGGCACAAAGTCCCATTTCGTGACATTTTGTGGGCGGGCCGCATTTTGGACTTATAGTGCTTAACGATACCTTTCAGCCAAATCTCAAACTCTTAAGAGTTTGAGATTTGGCCTATTCATACCGTTAAGCACTAATCTGGCGAGAACCGATTAGTATCATCTAATCGGTTCTAGACTATATTCGCCCCGGTTCTTTCAGTCCCGCTTTGCCTCATCTGGCGCCGCCTTCTGCAGAGGCTGGCGACAGGCCCCGTGAGCATGACGGAGCCCCCCAGCCTTGGACCCCGCCCCCGGGATTCGATCAGAGGTTCGTCCTTTCCCGTTTTCTGAGCGCTTTTGGCGTGCTGTTCCAGCCCTCGATATCATCGATGTGCTGCTCGTCCACCCACCCGCTCTTCGCCTCTTCTCGATGGTCGAACTGGCGAACGTAGGGCTTGATGTCGAGGAGGGGCGTTTTGTCGAGGACGTCTACTCCGCAGACCTCCAGGACGTTGCCCCTGATCGCCTTCAGCTCTACTATGGAGATTCCTATGGGATTTGGCCGGTTGAAGTGGCGTATGGAAAAGATCCCGCGCTCTTTCTCGCCATCGAGAAAGGGCTTCTGGAGGAGGGTGCAGCCCGTCGCCCGGTGGAAGTGGTAGAGAAGGATGATGTGGGAGAAAGATTCGAGGTCCTTTAGCCCCGGGACGTACTCGGCAAATAGCTCCACCTCGCCTTTGGAGGAATTGAAAACCCCCTGGATGGGTGTATCCTCCTGTTTCGTATGCTCCGAATGGATGATCCCGATGGGTCTATATTTGATTTCCATTGTCTCAATTCCTATTTTTATATTTGGATATTTTCGGGTGTTGCGGGACGAGTATGAGTTCATGAATGCATCACCGCACCGCTGAGGGGTTTTGCATTGAACACCTTTTCTGCAGGACCCGAGTGGAAGACATATCCTACAAGACGAATCTATGTGCGGAAATAAAAGAGGATCTCTCGAAACTTAGAGTGACGATATCATCTTTGAACTATAGTCGCGGACCTTAATTATATCCTGAGCGATCGACGGCGGCGTGCTAAATTTGCGCAACGATATTAGCTACTGAGCGTTAAGCACTATAGTTAACGCCCAGAACTGGCGACATCATTCAACTCTTTTCGCTTCCACGAACCTGAAAGCAACACCACGCAAAACAAGCTCCTTTTCGATCTCCTCCATGAAGACGCCCATCCCACGAATATGCTCATGGATCTCGGGCCTTATCTTCCCGCCCTTGTAACCTCTAGTTGTGCTCTCGATTCCGCATGAGGGGCTGTCTGCAATGCCCACGATCTCAATTGTGAACCCTTTTTTAGCAAACTGCTCGATCAAGTCTGCCTGATGCTCGAAAACTTCATGACAATAGCGCCTGTAGTTGGGGATATCGATCTGGTTCTTGGTGACCGCCCACCGATCGAGTCCAAGGTAGCCAGCTTCAGGACAGGGAAGTTGGATCAAGGGCGGTTCTGGATCGAAGATCGGCGGCCTGATCCCCTTCAGCCTGGCGTGAGGGTTGAGGAGACAGTGGGCCACCACCTGGAGCCTCATCGGTCTCATTCTCCACGTCTACCCTTGATATATTCTTTGATATACTTGTAGAACTGGATCCCGTCAAGCTCGTCGTAAAACCTCACGTTCTCGGCGGCATCTTTGATCTTTATCTTTATGGTGTTATCCTGAAACTCCTTCACGTACTCGACATCGTCAATGTTGCCCATAGGGAATTTGTCCACTTTGTTCCTCAATAAACCGCCCCTTATGAATATCAGGTTATCTTGGGTAACCACCAGCCAGGTGTTGATCCTCTTTTCGTCAAGAACCCCTATCCTGGCCATGGCCACGCTCTGTTCGCTCTGATACCTTCGGGGAACAGCTGAGAAGGCGAAGAGAGACTCATCTCCCTCCACTCTCAATCGATCCAGCGTCTTTTGGAGCTTCTTTGGATGCTTCTTCTCAGGCATCGTTTGCATTTCATCCATCTCAGACATGAGAACCCAGCAAAAAATATAGGTTAGGTTAAGATCTTGCTATCGTTCAAGTTACGATCTTGTCCAGCTCGTCGCTGTCAAGAGCCATCTTAACTTCTCGCATGAGCCTTCTTCCCGTGCTCATGCTGGTCCGCCACAGAGCGTTACCATAGGGGTGGCCGACTGCCATGTGGACGTTGGTTCCACCTCCGATTCTTGGAGCAACGTCATAGATGTAGAAGTTCAAGTCCTTATCGACACAAGTCTGAAGACAGAAAGGACCTATGATGCCGGGACTGTAATACTTTTTGGTGGCAGCCACGTACTTTTCGGCCAGCTCAAATGCCTTGTCCAGAAGCGACTCACGAAGAGTTGCAGAGTTGTGGCCGCAGACGGTGTACTCTGGGTTGATCTGGTCCTCGTTTAAAGCCAATTGCTGTGGCGCAGGTAACCTTACGTGACCGTCGAGGCTCGACTCAAACCTCCAGTCAATTCCAAGAAGCTCGATCTTCTCAGTGAGGGGCGAGTAGAAGAAATCCAGGTTGAAGACCGGCCCGATTACGTACCGCTCGATCCTGGCAAGCTCAAGGCCGTCTTGATCGATTACGCCTTGTTTCAACAACGCCTCAGACTTTTTGCAGTACTCATCGTAATCTGCCGCTGTGAAGAAACCTCGCTCCAGGGTCTTGACGGCGTGGGGAAGTTTCACCATGACCAGCTCGTCGATATCATCAGGCTCGACAGTCTCAGGATATGGTAAATCTGCTTTTTCCAAAATCCAGTAATAATCCCGCTCTTCGCCTCTGTCTTCAGACCGAAGAAGGTTTCTGCTCCCCAGAAGCGGTAACTCGAAATCGTTCTCCACTGCATCCATCCCGCAATAAGAGGTAAACGACCTGTTGGGAACAAAGAGGACGTTCTTGGACCTTAGAATATCTTGCTGATCGGTCTGTACTACGTCCGAGAACTTGTTCAGTATCCTGACATCATCCACGACGCCGGTCAATACCTGGCCGTCGACGCGATTGGTTCTGAAATACTGGGCGTAGGTCTTCTCTCTTCCCTTCTGGCAAACTGCCAGGGTTTTGAAACCCTCTTCGATGGCACCATCACAGGTGTCCAAAGCCGAATGAGACGCGATAGCCCCTATCATGGGGTTTCGCAAGTCATATCCATCCAAAATTTCCAAAATTCTGCTGCGATCGATCAATCCGAACACCTCAAAATTATCATGATTTTAACACCAATTGATTCAGTACTCACTTATCACGCTGGCTGTTATTCTACAGAGGTGGCATAGAGGTTCCCTTTGCCGTTGTCCACCAGATCGCCCAAAAACTTCTTTAGGGTCATGCCTTCAAGCCCCACGGTCCCTTCGAGCTGATAAGATGGGAGCACTCTTGCACGTCCCTTGACAATTATGGTCCCGCTGGCCATCTCTGCGCCGGGCAGGTAAGCGTTTCCGCCTATATGAATTGTCCCGCCCCGGTTGGAAGCGCCGGGAAAGTCTCCGACATCGCCTTCGACCGCGATCTTGCCTCCGCACATGTGTTCAGCCAGGTAGTCTCCTGCCGAACCTTCGATTGCGATCTCGCCGCCGCGCATCCCGCAGCTTTCGCCTCTGTATCCTGAACCGACGTAGTTTGCGGCGTTGCCCTTGACTGTGATCAGGCCGCCGCGCATCTCTCGTCCTAACCAATCGGCAGCATCGCCCTTTATAGTCATTTCGCCACCGGTCATGCTGTTTCCAGCATGCATTCCAGCGTTGCCTTTGACAACTACCTCGCCTGCGCTCATCTTTTCGCCAAGCCTCTTAACCCGAGAAAAGTCGCCCTTGAGACTGATCAGGGTATCTTCTGGCGATGTGGAACCCTCGTCTCCTGAGATCCGGAACAGATCTGATAAGGGCATCTTCCGGTTTCCTTCCCAGACTTCGATCCCCTCGATCTCCTTTAAGGCCAAAGAAGAAACGATGTTGGGACATATCTTCTCGGCTTCGATTGGTATGCTGAACGTCTTTAAGGGCGTTATCACAATCTCTCTCATCTAGATCACCCCTGCCTTGACCACCATGGGATTTGTCACATAAGCGTCTTGGACCATGTAGTTGGACTTCTGGATGCTGTAATACTTAGTGAACTTATCTACAAGGTCTGCTTCAACCCTCAAAGCGTGCTCTTCGGGTACGGTCGCATCGACCCAATAGGTCCTGCCCTGTGGCAAGGAGACGATCTCGCCGTCTTTGACAACCACTTCGCCACCTTTGACGTTGTATTTGGCCAATGAGAATGCCTCTTTTACCTTCTTGTAATCTTTGGATGGATCGATCTTCTCAGGGTTCAAGTTGTATATGGTGACATCAGCATCGGCACCAATGCCCAGGTGACCTTTGTCCTTCAGACCCAAGATCTTGGCAGGGGCCGCCCTCGTCATTATGGCGATCTCGCCCCAGTCCAACTCTCTATCAAGAGTGGCAAGGGTCGACCTTTTCGGGACCAGACTGTGCAAGGTGGCGATCTCCTCGTCTCTCTTTGGCTTGCTCATCAAGAGAGTCATGACCTCTGGATAGTTGACGAAAGGACCTCCGTTGGGATGATCTGTCGTCATCAAGATCTTCCAGGGGCTTTCGGTGAGCAGAGCCAGCTCTAGTCCAATCGCCCATTGGATCGCGTTTATGGGCATCTTTCGCCCGTAGGACAAAGGCACAACGCCGCTTGACTCTTCAAGCTCGATGTCGTGGTTGGACCATTTTGCATGAAGCAACCTTGCGTTGGCGTATTCAAGAGGCGCATCGGCCGTCATGGTGGTGGCGCTTCCGAATATCAATTGGCCCATATCCATGGTGAACTGGTCGTGTTTGTTGAAGTAATCTGCAATCTCGGGCGCTTTGGACTCGAAGTCTCGCCAACCAGTCCCACCATAAGCGCTGAACTGCATGTGGGTTATGTGAAGGACCTGTCGATCCATCGAAGACGCAATATCTTCTACCGCTTTTAGCGTCTCAAGGGTGGTGGCATAGTTTCCAGGTTTTCCCAGGTTGTTTGTGTGAAGGTGGACTGAATGAGGAAGCCTCAACATCTCGTTTGCCTTCATGAGCGACCTTATGATCTCTCGCGGGGTCACATCGAAGTCGGGCACTGGATCGTCTAGACCGGTGACGTTTCCTCCAAATCCCCAGGCTTCACCGCCGCCGGGGTTTACGACCTTCACGCCGTAACCTCGACTCGCCCTAAGTCCCCAAGAGATGTAAGCCGCCAACTTGTCGATGTCGCCATCGCGGGCGCATTCTAAAACTTCCCAGTTGTTGCCAAAGAGGGTGAGCGCGCCTTTGTCGATGATCGGGATCTCTTCTAGCTCTTCGTGAGTGTGTCTTGACTCGATGATTGGAGTTGCAGCTTCAAAGGTGGTGGTGTAACCCAGGCGGGCGTACCTGTATCCCATCGCATAACAGTTGGGGACTGTGTAGCCAGTCGAGGGTCTGAGCAGCTTTGTCTTTGGTTCAAGACCCCGCCTTCCGTCTTCCGGCCGCATGATCCTTCCTGTGTTGACCTTGGCCCCTGCGATGTGGGCGTGTGCATCTACTCCTCCTGGCATAACCAAAAGGCCCTTTGCATCTATCACATCGCCCGTTTTGGCCTTCTCGACTACCTTTCCGTTCTCGATGGAGATGTCCATCTCTTCGCCAAAGATCCCGTTTGTAGGATCGTAGACGGTTCCGCCCTTAATTATCATCTCGAAGCCTCCTCACACACTCCAGAATGTTCGCTAGGATTTCTTCGTCGCTGGGATATTCTGAATCCACCAACTTTTTCATTCTCAGCGATAACCCGTCCATCCTGTAAGCCGTACCTTCAACCTCGACCCCTGCGACGGCGCTGGGTATGACCACATCAGAAAGATAAGTGGTAGGGTTTTCGAAAGGATCGATCTGTATCACTGGGATATCTGCCATCCCCTCAACCACCGTCTTGGGGAAATTGGATGCAGGATCTCCTGCAATCACCAACATGGCATCGGTCTCTCGTCTCCCTAAAACGTCACAGGCAGCGGTTTCTCCGGGATTGAAGTAAGGCATTCCCCGAGAGAAATCGACTGACATGGGAAAGCCAGTCTCCCAAGCGCAAACCTGGCCAAATCCGGTCACGTTGTAGTGGCCTCTCATGGCCATCACCACGAACTTTGTGTGGCTGTTCAGAGCCGCAACCAGAGAGAGGGCGTTATCGATGTTCTTGTACCGGCCCCGGGTGTGCGTCAACCCCAGGCCAAAGAGGAAGGAGCCAAACCTCGCAGATTTCATCATCTCTGCAACCTCTTCAAGATCGGCTTTGGAGACACCAGCTATATGTTCTGGCAAAGTGTCGCCCTTTCCAGCAACGATCATCCGAAGAGCGGAGATTATCTCATAATCGGTACCTGGTCTTATCTGGATGAACTTGTCTGCGTTTTTGGCGGTCCTGGTCTTCCTTACGTCCACAACTATGACTTTTCTGCCTTTTCGCCCTTCTGGAGTGTATTTTCCCTGTGAATTGGATGAGTACCTCTGTGCGTGCCTCGGATGAGCCTCGCCGGGGTTAGAGCCCCAGAAAACTATCAGGTCAGCCCTGTTCTTGATCTGGCCCAGGGTAGATCCGGCAAGCCCCTTTTCTTCAATCCCTATGATTGAAGGTCCATGGCAAACCGTAGCAGTGGAATCGATGATCGCACCTAACTCCTCGGCGAGAAGGACGCCCTTCTTCTGGGCTTCACAGACCGTAGAACACCAGCCATAAAGGAGGGGCCTTTTCGCATTGAGAAGGATTCGAGCTGCTTTCTCGTAGGCGTCCTCGTATGTTGTCTCCACGAGCTTTCCGTCCACTCTGATCATTGGAGCCTTTATCCTCTCGTGTCCTCTTATCTTGCTGGATCCAAGCCTGCAAGCTCTCTTGACACCAACGATCTGGTTTTCTTCTACCTCTACTTTGATGTCGTCACAAAGGCAACCGCAGAATGGGCAAAGAACGTCTTCTATTATCACGATCTCACCTTCCTTTCGGCCTTGTCCAGATCGGCGAACAGCTCACGCACGTCTTTGACCTTCATATCCGTGGCCTCAACTTCAACTTCGATGCCCTTGTATTGGGGGGTTCCACATCCTCCAGTGTCTGGGCCAACCAGAACATTGGCCCAGGGCCCCATCGGTATGAAGATGACGCCCGGGGGCAGGCCGTCGTCGTTTTGGGCCGAGACTACTACCTGGCCGAAGGGTGCGGTCACGAGGACGTTTTCGCCCTCCTTGATCCTCAAATTGTTGTAATCGCCCTCTGAAAGGGAACAAAATGACGTCGCCTTGAAAAACTCTGACGACGTTTTAGACTCACAGGTTGCGCCCTGTCCCAGAGTGCGTCCAGAAATCATGATCGTCTTCAACAAAACCACCATCCCAACTTCAACTCCCCGACTCTTAACCTTCCAAGTGCTAAATATTGTGCGGTCTGGACGAATGCACAAATCAGCTACTAATCCTCACTCGACTATGTAGCTCAAACTCCTTAACTGATGACCGACGAATCCCCATTACGACGCCAAGAAGATTCTAGGCAGAAAGAAAATTCTAGATAAAAAGAAGGGAAAATATTCATGGATATAGAAATACTCGGCACCGAATCGTTGGGCGTGAGGGGTCTATCTTGTGTTGTGAAGACCGATGGGCGCAATATCGTGATCGATCCAGGTGTTGCTCTGGGATATCTGCGACATGGAAAGCTTCCTCATCCACACCAAGTCGCGGAGGGATGCCAGGTCAAAAAGAAAATCGTTACTGCCCTCAAAGAAGCAACCGACGTTGTAATAAGCCACTATCATGGCGATCACATACCTTTAGCAGATGCAAACCCTTATCAGCTCTCCTTGCGCGAAATCCCGCCCCTCGACGACGTCAGCCTTTGGTGCAAGGGCCCCCACGACATATCCAATCTGGCAGTCCAACGTTGGATAGATCTTTCGCAATTCTTAGGAAGAATCCTGCCGGACTCAGAAAACCAGACAGAAGGGATCATGAGCTTTTCTCGATCAGTTCCGCATGGATCTCAAAGGACGGGACTTGGCACCGTGATGATGACCCGCATTCAAGAAGGTGACGAAGTATTTGTTCACGCATCGGATATTCAACTCCTGGACGATGGCGCAATCACAACGATACTGGAGTGGGAACCTACAATCGTCCTCGCCTCAGGGCCGCCTTTGTATCTGCCCAAAATAGATCAAAAGGCGCGAAAGTATGCATGGAAGTGTGCAAAAAGGCTGGCTCTAAACGTGGAAACCCTGATCCTGGATCACCATCTGCTCAGATCGGATGAGGGATATCAATGGTTGAAGACGCTTTCAGAGACCTCAGGAGGATCTGCCACTTGCGCTGCCACTTTCATGGGCAAAGATGTCCGCCTCCTTGAAGCCTGGAGAGATCAGCTCTACGCGAAGATGCCGGTGCCGTCTGGGTGGCATGAGGGCTATGCCAGAGGCGAAAGCAGCTTTGAGCAGTACGTAACCTTCGAGTAAATATCTAAGGCCCACCTCAAAATGAGGGCGATCCCAAGTTACTGAAAAAGACTGGAATCAGGGTTTTTTCAAGCCGCCTTTGAGTTGTCCCATCGCAGAGGCGATCGACTTATAGGTCGAAGCCACCTGATCGTAAAGAAATACGCCGAAGATACCTATCAACATCGCAAGCACCACAATTGTGATTAATCCACCTATTACCCAGCTAATCAAGGCCATCTTTTTTCACCTCGTTGTGACTACTCCACCGACTGAAGTCGGGAGCATAATAGGCTTTTGCCAGAGACTGTCATCGGTTCTTGCCAAAGGTGAGGACCCTTCCGGCGATTCGCTGGAAGGCCAGCCTCAAAATGTGTATGTGTTTCGCACCCTTCAATTCCCTATTTTAAGGTTCTACGTCAAACAGAAAAGAAAACTGTTAAATAGATATAGGTAGCACTACCATAGCCATATTTAGAGAGAAAGATACAGGTTAGGGGGATTAGGGGATTTTGATGAAATTGATTACTTGCGTTCTGATTGTGTTTCTCTTTTTTGTGCCGCCCGCATTTGGGGCGATAGGATTGGCTGAGAGCGCTACGGCCATGGGGATCGAGACGTATGCCCAGGTGTCTGACTTAAGTCCAAAGGCGCCTTCCATCGGGGGTCCTTATGAAGACGGATTCTCGCCAACAGAACTGAACTTGGGGGTTCCAACAGAAGATTCATTGTCACCAGACGACTGTGTAAGCTTCAGGTCTGCAACGCCACCTGAGATGGTCCGCCAAAAAATGGATAGCGTATCAGAAGAAAACTCTGGTTCTTGGTACTGGCCAGGATCAGTCACCACTCTGAACAAACTTTATATCCAGACCTCAGAGGGTCTTTCCACCGTTGCTGGATGTAAATACGGCGGCCATCTTCCACTCTGGGCCAAGACTGCGTATACAGGAAACTTCTTCGTCTACGAATGGTACCCTAGCAAGTCCACACCCCAAGTGAATTGGTGGTCCTGGACTTGGTCTGGCTACATGAAAGGATGGTTCAAGGGAGACATTTCTGGCTGGCACGTAATCTGCTACCAATGCGAACACACCAGCAATTATGTCTACATCTATGTCTGGCCAGAGGGCGGATATAACATGTACGCGGCCACTCCTTATGCCACGTCTGCATCTGCATCCACACCTTATAGCACACAGACTACTTACTCCACTTACCCCACTTCGTCCTATGCGACGCCCACAACTACGCAGTATGCTTATACTTCGCCAACCACATATTCCACTTTGCCACAGAGCAAAGGTTACACCACTACATCGATGGGCACTGGCATGCCTACACCACCAGATCCCTGCTCAGAAGGGCAGACACCCACCGCCCTTCGGCTGGTTGCACCAGAATACCAAGCTTCCGGTAGCTGTTACAGCTCAAATCCCACCGGATCTGGAAGTTACACAGGAAGCACCGCTGGAACTGCGGGATCGACAGGCGGTTGCTACACGCCTACCAATCTCCAATGCGCCACTGACATGTCATTGGTCTACACCAAAATGGTTGCCTCGAAATATAACGAGTACTACGTTCAGACCTGGCCCAACAAGCTAAACACCGTAACGAGCGTCCGGCAGGGCGAATGGCTCCAGCTCTGGTCTCAGACAAGGAAGCCTGGAATCTACTGGTCCTTTGAGTGGCGACCTTGCGGTGCAGGACGGTTCTCAAATCCCGAGGTCAAGAACTTCGGATACAAGAAGGCTGGATGGTTCTCGTCTTGGTTCCATAGCGATACGCCAGGGTGGCACTTTCTCTGCTATCAATGCGGCGACTGGAGCAACTACATCTACGTCTACGTTTGGAACCCGTAACTTATTGGATAGAGGTGGCGATCTCTTTATATACAGTAAGCTTGGGTCTAACCTGGAGAATTTAATCTTCCCGGAGGATGTTTATTGGCTAGAAGGATGAAGAGGAAGTCCGACAGCAGGAAAGCTAAGTCCAAAGAGTGGTATAAGATCATAGGACCAGACATGTTTGGAAAGTCTCAGGTCGGTGAGACCGTGGCTAGCGATCCCAAAAACGTGGTGGGCAGAATCATCGAGACCACCTTGGGAGAACTGACTAACAATTTCTCCAAACAGAATATCAAGCTCAAATTCAAGGTGGACCAGATTGCTGGTGATTCCGCCTACACGAAGTTCGTCGGTCACGAGCTGACCTCCGACTACGTGAGATCCTTGGTCAAGAGGAGAACGTCCAGGATCGATACCATTATCGATGTCATCACCAGCGACGGCTACAGAGTCAGAGTCAAGCCTAGCTGTTTCACAGTTAAGAGGGCTAAGACCACTCAGGTAAAATCGATACGAGAGGTCGCTACCGTTCTTATTCAAGAGAAGGCGAAGACGATGGACATGGCCCAGTTCATCCAGGAGATCGTTCTGGGCAGGCTTTCCTTGGACATATACAAGAACGCAAAAGCAATCTACCCGCTCCGCAGAGTTGAGATCAGAAAAACCGAAGTTATCGGAGAGCCGGTGGCAGCATGAAAGTGATGGGATTCTTCGGCAAGGGTGGAACCGGTAAGACCACCCTGACGGCCCTTATCCTAAGGGAGCTGACCAGGCGTGGCCAAGGAGAAGTTCTGGTCGCCGATGCCGACCCCAACGAATGTCTGGCCTGTCTACTTGGCGCAGAGGATACGCCCAGCATCGCCGATATGCTTGATCGATACAAGAAGCAGCGAGAGCAGAGCCCTGAGCTGACTGGACTTGAAGTTTTCCAGCGTCTCTTTGAAGCGCTCCTGATGGAAGGAGAGCAGAACGGCTATGACATGTTGATCATGGGCCGAGGCGAAGGCGAAGGATGCTACTGCGCAATTAACGATCTACTCCAGGCAGTATTCAGATCGATCATCGATGGTGACACTTACGAGTATCTACTCATGGACTGCGAGGCAGGCGTGGAACATATCGCCCGCAAGACCTCGGGCAGAATCAACAACGCCATAATAGTTACTGATGCGAGCAAAGTTAGTCTTGACACTCTGAAACGCATACAAGATGTGGCAAGAGAGGTCAAGGCGGATATCGAAAACTATTATGTAGTGGCCAATCGGACCAGTCCAGAGATGCTAGACAAGATCAAAGAGGCCGCAGAAAGTCTGGGGTTCAAGTATCTAGGGGCCATACCCCAAGACGAGTACTTTGCAGAGGTTGCCTACGAGGGAAAGACCGTCTTCGATTTGCCAGACGACTCACCTGCAGTCTTAGCAGTCAAGAAGATGGTAGACGAACTCCTGGAGGATTAATTTCTCCAGAGTTTTGCATTTTATCATGGTCATGAAAACTTCAACGCTGATTGCACTGCTGGTGTGCGCGGTAGCTTGTCTTTTTGCTGGCTGCGCAGATCAGGGCGAAACCACGTCTGGAGAGGGTGCCGAGGCGGTGCCCGATCTTGTGGTGGCCATAACTTCGCCCAAGACCGGCACGGTAGTATCAGGTGACGATGAGATCGAGTTCGAAAGCTCGATAGAGGGTGGCAAGAGGCCCTATACCTATCGATGGTCCACTGGCTTGGATGGAGTGATATCCACAAAAAGCTCTTTTAAGCTTCGTTCTTCAGAGACGAGCAAAGGCCGTCATGTGGTAGTCCTCTTTGTGACTGATTCCTCGGGCCAGCAGAAGCAGACAAGCGTGATAGTCACTACGCTCTAAAAGCGGGTGTGGGGTAGCAAAAGTCCCCCACATCATGCAAAGCGAAAGTGGCCAAGTTACCAATTTAGCAGTGCATATATTGAGTGCCACATATCTTGACTATAATTTTATTTTGGGGTTTAGAGCTTTGCCTGAGAAAGAGCATCCTTGCAAGGACAGTGTCTTTCTACTGGAATCTTTGTCAGAGCTGAAAAGACCACTTCTTTCAAGAGGCCCATGCTATTTGCCATCTGGTCCACTATCTCTGAGGCGGTCATGGAATCTGGCCTCATCCCTGCCGCAGGATTTGTCACTATGCAGAGTGCAGCATAGCAAAGCTCCAGCTCTCTTGCCAAAACCACTTCAGGATAACCAGTCATTCCGACCACGTCTCCGAAGTTTTTCATCATCCTTATCTGGGCAGGCGTTTCCAGGTGAGGCCCCTCAGTGCATACGTAAACCCCATCGTAGGGCTCTAACCCCTCCGCCTTCACACCCTCTTTCAGAGCATCTCTGATCTCTGGGCAATAAGGATGAGTTAAGTCGACGTGAACTGCCCTTTCCTCAAAGAAGGTGGAATGCCGCGACTTGGTAAACTCCACAAAGTCAAGAGGGATGACGAAACTTCCAACGGGATGGTGAGACATGCTGCCCACGGTGTTGGTGGAAACGACCCTTTCTGCGCCCGAGATCTGGGCTGCGCTGAGGAGCGCTCTGTAGTTGACTCTATGAGGCGGAAGATGGTCTTCGCCGTGACGGAATATGAAGATGACATCCAGTTTTCCCAAAGAGGATTCTTTGGCCTGGACCTTCCCATAAGGGGTGTTCAAGAGAACAGGATCGCCCCCAAGATCGATCCCCACACCTCCGATCACAGCGACTTTACTTCTCATCAGGTGGGGGCAAGAACACCAACCTTTAAATCACTTACAGTTGGAACAAAAACCAGATCAAACAGATCGGCTTTTTGCCAGCGTTGTACTCGACAAAAGAGATCCTGCCCCATCTCGAACTTGTAACATTTCGAGCGCATTTCAGAACAATCTCCGAACGTATCGCAGAAAGCCGTATCTTGAAAATAGAGCGTTCCAACGCCGAAATCTACATAAAGTACATCAGGCCAGTTGGCTTTGAGAAGCTCTCAACGCGAACCTTATAATCGAAAACCAATTATTGTCAAGAACCGATTAGTGCTTAACGACACGAATAGGCCAAATCTCAAACTCTTATGAGTTTGAGATTTGTCCGGAAAGTATCGTTAAACACCATAATATCCGGATCATACCCCTGTCAGGGGCCTTTTTGAGGAGATATCCGATGGAATTTACTGCGCAGGAAAAGTACGAATTCAAACGCCTGCTTGAAGATCTGAGGACGAAGAGCGGGAGAGGTACCGAGTTGATCTCGCTTTACATACCTCCTGACAAGCAGATATTTGACGTGACGTCGCAGCTGCGAGACGAACACGGTCAAGCCTCCAACATCAAGTCCAAGCTCACACGCACCAACGTCCAAAGCGCGCTAGAATCGGTGGTGGCAAAGTTGCGACTGATACCACGACCGCCACCCAACGGAGTCGTGATATTCGTTGGAGCAGTAGACGTGGGCGGAAACAAGACCACCATGTACAGCAAAGCGCTCGAACCACCCGACCCAATAGTCACCTACAGGTATCATTGCGACTCCAGCTTCCTGCTTGAACCTCTCGAAGATATGCTGGCCGATAAGAAGACCTTCGGCCTGATCGTTCTGGACAGACGTGAGGCCACCGTGGGACTCCTAGAAGGAAAACACATCGAACCCGTTAAGCACCTCACTTCGTCAGTTCCTGGAAAACAAAGAAAAGGTGGTCAGAGCAGCCGGAGGTTCCAGCAACTCAGGCTGATTGCCATACACGATTTTTATAAGAGAATCGGTGAGAGTGCAAACGAGGCGTTTCTCCCCATCGACCACAACGATATGGAAGGGATACTGATCGGGGGCCCATCTCCCACAAAAGACGAGTTCATCGATGGCGAGTTTCTTCACCACGAACTCCAGCACAAGATCCTGGGGGCGATCGATGCATCTTATACTGACGAGTCTGGCCTCTACGAGATGGTTGAAGCAGCTCAAGATCAGCTTCAGGACCTAGAGCTCACCCACGAAAAACTGATTATGAGAAAGTTCATGAAGGAGCTCGTGAGCGATAAAGGCCTTGCGTCCTACGGCGAAAGTGAGGTCAGACAAAACCTGATCCTGGGGGCGGTCGATACACTTATTCTCTCAGAAGACCTTCGCAAAACCAGAGCCAAGATCGAGTGCGTCAACAAGAGCTGTGGCTATTTTGAAGAGGTCACCAGGACTCAAAGCACACCTCCGCCAGAGAACTGCCCAAAGTGCGGATCTCCCTTGGAGATCACAGATGAGGTCGACATTGTCACGGATCTTTCCCACCAAGCAGAGCAAAGCGGAAGCGACGTTAAGATCATATCCTCTGATTTCGATGAAGGTGCCCAGCTCTACAGGGCCTTTGGGGGAATTGCTGCCATCTTGAGGTTCAAGACAAGTTCCATCTAAACCTTGAAATATGATGGTTGTAACCTTGAAAACGCGACCTCTGAGAAAACGACTTTTGGGATTTGAATTGAAGTGGACACGAACGAGATCGAAGTTTCTGTAATGGCGTCGGTCAGGCCGACGGAGAGCACTGAGAAGGTGGCCAGAGCCATCGAGAACCTCTTTTTTGGCCTTGACCTCACGATAGGCGAAAGCGTGGTGGAAGGGCGAGGCGGAATCGATTCCCTTAGGACCTTTCACAGGCTTTTGAGAGAACAGAAGATACTGGACACCGCAAGGTCTGTCCTCCTCCGGGGAAAGATAGGCGACGACATCCAGTTCAGGCTGGGCAAGCAGGCGGCCACCGTCAGCCGAATCAACTTTCCACCCGAGGAGGAAATGTTGGGCTCCATACACGTCAATATAAATGGGCCCGATCTACTCGTGGACTGGCTGGCGCCCACGACCGCCGAAGGCAAGCCGATAGAGGAGATTGAATTGGAACTGGAGGATCATGTTTAGCTTTTCGTCTAGCGCGCTCGTGGATAGGCCCTTTGACTGGGCCTACGAGTTGAAAGATTTGGGTTATACCGGCTGGGAGATCGTAAACGAGGGAAGACAAAGGCTCACGCCTGATACCCTTCCTCTGGCAGAAGCGATTTTAGAAACCACTGACCTTATCATCACAATTCACCTTCCTTATTCTGACCTGAACCTCGCGAGCATAAACCAACCCATATGGGAAGAGTCTGTAAAGCAGACCAAAAACTGCCTCAACCTCGCCAGCAATTTCAGCAGACTTGCCGTCCTTCATCCTGGGCACTTATCGCCTTTGGGAAAACAGATGCCAGATCGGGCCTGGGAGCAGAACATCTTGGCGATCCAAGAGATATGTGATCATGCTGCAAATCTCGACATGGTCGTGGCTGTGGAGAACATGCCTGTCATAGAATCGCTTCTTGGAAGGACCCCTGCAGAGATTATTGGGATTATCGAGAACGTTGACAGGGAGAACCTCGGATTTGTCTTCGACGTGGGACACGCCAACACCAACGGGAACGTGGATCAATTCTTGGAGCTTTTAGGTGATCGGATAATTCATGCCCACATTCACGATAACCATGGCGAAAGGGACGAACACCTTCCTGTAAAGTTCGGGACTGTGAACTGGAAACATGTGGTCAAGGTCTTTAACGGCTACAGCGGCCGTTTCGTCACAGAATCGAGGTCCCTTGACGAGGGTGCAAAGAGCATGAGGAACCTGAAGACCTTCATGGAGTGATCATGATTGATTGAGTCTGTAGACGACCTTGCCGAGGAGATATCCCGATACTTCGAGTCAAAAGACGAGGCGAGGGAGCGAGCGCTCAAGCTGAACCGGCTCGTCATAAGGAAATGTGGTGCTGCGATCAGATCGGTCCACAGAGAAGAGTTCGAAAAGGCCGAAGACCTGATGAATGAAGCAGGGTCGTTTTTGGAAGAGATAAGGACCCTACTCTCTGATCATCCTGACGTTCGTCATGCGGGGTTTGTGACGAATGCAGAGCAAGAGTACGCCGAAGCGAGGGTGGTCTACTCTATAATCACCCGGAACAAGACGCCTGCGCCCGATGAGGTGGGGGTTGAGATGGTCGGTTATCTGGGCGGTCTTGGCGACACTACGGGAGAGCTTAGGCGTCACATATTGGATCTGATCCGGAAAGGCAAGCCCGAAGAAGGCGAGCCGTACCTTGAGGCGATGGAAGAGATCTACCATCTTTTGATGCTGTTTGACTATCCCGATGCCATCACAGGGGGCCTTAGAAGAAAGAGTGACATGGCCCGCTCACTCCTCGAAAGGACTCGCGGCGACCTTACCAACGCCATCGGTCAAAGAAAGCTGGAAGTCCAGTTAGCGCAACTGGAAGCGCAAAGGCAGTCCACAAACGCAAACGGCCGCTGAAGGATGTCAGGCTTTCGGTGAGCTCGAAGGCGAGAACTTACATGAGAGGCTCGGCCTTGGCGCCTTGATTTTCGTGCACCCATTGGCGCCACGGTAGGGTGGAAGTACAGTCGTTCTCCAGCCGGAGGAAATGCAACCTGCCGGGTTTGTGGATCTCATGTCACGGCGTGGGGAAGGGTGAATACGCTGGCCTCTCATGAAAATCATCCAAACGCTCAGAGAGAGCATGCCCGATCTTGCCGAACGCTACAGCGTGACGAGTCTGGGCGTCTTTGGCTCTCGTGTCAGAGGTGACGCGGATGAGGAGAGCGATCTCGATATCCTGGTCGAGTTTGAAGATGCGCCCACTTTCTGGGAGTTCATCGGGCTCGAACGAGAGCTGGGTGTCAAGGTGGATCTGGTGATGAAAAAGACCCTCAAACCTCAAATTGGGGCGGCAATCCTAAAGGAAGTGGTGGCTGTTTGAGGGCCAGAAGGGATCACAAGGATTATCTGCGGGATATCGCTCGTTATGATCTTGGCGGCTATTCTTTCAGTCGACGCTCTATCCGTTCTTATGAGATATTTAAAATCGGTTTTTAAATTTGGGCTCGATTTCGTATGTACAGATCACAAAATCGCGAGGAGACGTTTCAGTCTTCGAGGAGATCTGCTGTTAGGTCGTCGACGTCGTCAAAACGCTTTCCGAGGCCCAGCTCGGCCTCTCTCTTCGCCTCCAGCACGTCGGCTATGAACTCCTCGCTGAAATCCCCGCTGGAATCGGAGGCGTGCAAGGGGGCGCCATCTTTCTGGGCCTCTGTAAGAGCCATCTATCCCTCTTGTGTCAGTCCTGATACAAAATTCCATCCCGATCACCCCAAGACCTCACCCCCTCTGCCTCGTAGCTATGCCCCGCCATGCTTCTCCTCCTCGTCTGACTCAGATATGGGTCTATAGATGATCCGCTCTATATTTTCCCAACCCGATGGTGATGTTTTTCTTGCGGTCGAGTGCCGAACTCAGGTGTTCGTTAAATCGCTCGGCAACACTATCAGCTTGTTCCCACTCCTTGCGATTGGCATGATACACAACATCGTCTGCGGTCTGACCCATGACTTTTAAATCTTCGAGGTATGATTCGAACTCGGTTTTGAGATCCTCCAATTCTTGGGTGACGTATGAGCCCTGGCTCCATGAAATCAGGCTATTTACATGTGTAACTAACACCCCGCCCGTCTCTCTCGTCTTTTCCAGGTCGTAGTCAAGGTAAGCTTCAGCCAAAACATTCGATTCGTCATCCAGTTCTTCCATCGACGTTTCGACCTTCTGAACCCATATTTCATCGGGATCTTTCACTGACTCGGAGTCGGAAGACTTATCGATTTCTGAGGATGACGGTTCTCCTCCAAGGCAGCCACATAACAATGCAGATACGCACAGCATTGCCAGGATTGCCAGCAGTTTCTCTCGTAGTCCCATGTCCTTTACCTCCTATGCTTTGAAATGGAAACAACCCACAAAAAGGTTTTGGGTTGATTTTTGAGAGATAGAGCTTACATGTTTAGAAAAATGTGAACATATTTCTAAGGACGGACCCCCAGATCGGAACATCTCCCACTACCACCCCGAAATTCCTCTTCAGCTCGCAGACACCCTCCCCCCCGCCTCTTCTCGACCTCGAAGCCCATCTTCCCGAAAACGTTCTACATCGGCCCGTTGATAGAAAGCCACCTCAGAGCCTCCATGAGGACAAAGAGGTTCTGAGGCTCCAGAAAGATGTATATTTTGTTAGAGACATCGATCCAGCGAGGATCGAACAACGCTCTTTCCGAGATGATCTTTTTGGACCCGTGGCACGCCTTTACCATTCCTGAGACCCTCGATAAGCTCAATACCACCGAGAACGGCATTAGCACCGAGGAAGCCGAGAATAGATCGATCGAATACGGCCCAAACCAGCTTGCTGAGATCTACAAACCATCGAAAGCCAAGATGTTTCTCCGTCAGTTTGAAAACTACCTCATAATCGTCCTGATCGCAGCATCTGTCATATCCTGGATATCAGGAGAGACCACCAACGCCTACGTTATTTTGGGAATAATATTCTTCATATCGCTCATCGGATTCGTTCAGGAGTACAAGGCAGAGCGAGCCATGGAAGCCTTAAGAGATATGGTGGCGCCCGAAGCTCACGTCTTAAGAGACGGAAAGGTCAGCCAAATCTCTGTTACGGAAATTGTCCCCGGCGACGTTATCCGCCTTGAAGCTGGCGATAAGGTCCCGGCCGACGCCAGGATTATCGATCATACGGCTCTTGAAGTGGTGGAGTCGTCCTTAACTGGCGAATCGGTGTCAGAAAAGAAAAGTCTCTTGCCAGTCCTGGAGGATGCGTCTCTTGGTGATAGGACCTGCATGGTCTACATGGGGACCATTGTGGTTTATGGTAACTGCAAGGCTGCAGTCACCGCTACTGGCTCGGCCACCGAATTGGGACGGATATCTGGCCTGATTCAGGAGACGCCAGAAGATCCGCCGCTCAAGATCAAGTTCCAGGTGCTTGCAAAACAGCTGGCATTGGTCGTCCTTGCTGCCTGCGCCATAATCTTCGCGGTGGAGATCTCGCGAGGCTCGCCTTTGCTTTCCACCCTGATAATCGCTGCAGCTCTCGCAGTCGCCGGGATTCCCGAGTCGCTCCCATTCGTTGTGACCGTAACTCTTGCCTATGGCACGCAGATAATGGCAAAGAAAAACGCCATAATCAGGCGCCTTCCTGCAGTCGAGACCCTCGGAAGCACTACAGTGATCTGTACCGACAAGACCGGCACCCTGACCCGAGGGGAGATGACTGCAAGAGAGATCTGGACAGATAGAAAGATAGAGGTTACTGGATCGGGTTATGACCCTCAAGGAGATTTTCTCGTCCAAGGTGTTAAGCTCGACGTCCAAGAAGAGGGGCACCTTGAAACTTTGCTTGCGGCAAGCGTCCTTTGCAACAACTCTAATCTTGAGATTACAGATCACGGCTGGCGAGTGATAGGCGATCCCACCGAAGGCGCACTCGTCGTTCTCGCCAAGAAAGCGGGCCTCTTGGAAGCGGTGCAAACCCAATACAAAAAAGTTCTGGAATTGCCTTTTGATTCGGAACGAAAGAGGATGGTGACGGTTCACAAATCCGATTCATCAGGCCTCGAAGCCTCGATGAAAGGTGCGCCAGAGATCGTGCTTGACTTTTGCAGCCATGTCATGACTTCGGAAGGACAAAAAGATCTCACATCAAAGATGCGCCGCGAAATTCTCATGACGGCAGAAGGCATGGCCAGCGAAGGACTTCGCCTCCTTGCCATAGCCCGTAAAGAGCTTGATTCGCCCTCTATGGAAAGGGAAGACGTTGAGACAGACCTGACATTCCTTGGACTCGTGGGCATGATGGACCCTCCAAGATCTGAGGCCAAAGATGCCATAAAAGTCTGCAAGAGGGCGGGAATAAGGCCGGTGATGATTACTGGAGACCACAAGCTCACGGCCGCAACTATCGGAAAAGAGCTTGGAATCCTGGATGGGGCGGTCTTAGAAGGGTCAGACCTTGAGAAAATGGATAATGCAGATTTATACGAAATTATTGACAGCGTTTCGGTCTTTGCCAGAACCACAGCCGAACACAAGGTCAGGATCGTAAAAGCCCTCAAAGAGCGAGGCCACGTGGTGGCAATGACCGGAGATGGGGTGAACGATGCGCCAGCCCTCAAGGCGGCGGATATAGGCATTGCCATGGGGCGAACAGGAACCGAAGTCAGCAAAGAAGCTTCAGACATGGTCATAATCGACGACAATTTCGCGACCATAGTCTCGGCCGTCGAGGAGGGAAGGAGGATCTACGACAACATCAGAAAGGCATCTTCATACCTTCTCTCCTGCAACTTCGCAGAGGTCATGACAATATTTCTCGGGGTGATGCTGGGCCTTCCAGTTCCGCTTCTGGCGCTTCAGATTCTCTGGATCAACTTGGTGACTGACGAGTTTCCTGCAATCGGGCTGAGCGTCGAGCCTGCTCACTCTGAACTCATGGAACGAGACCCGCGAAACCCAAAGGAATCCATCCTGACACGAGGGCTCTTTATGTACACCCTTGGAATATCTTGCGTGATATTCTTAGGATCTTTGGGACTTTACGCCCTTGCCCTCGAAAAAGGCGTGGATCTGCCTGAAGCCAGGACCACCGTCTTTGCAGCCTTGGTAATATTCGAGCTTTACAACGCCTACAACAGCCGATCTCTTACAGATTCGGTCTTTGCGCTCAACCCGAACACAAACAAGAAGCTAATGTTGGGACTTTCGGCCTCTGTAATAGCGCTACTTGCGGCCATATACCTGCCCTTCATGCAGTCTCTCTTCAAGACTGCACCCCTAGCTCTTGAAAGTTGGGTATCGATCCTCGTGGTCGCATCACTTGTGGTAGTTGCAGCAGAACTGTTCAAGAGGTGGAATATTCCGTCAAGGGTGTGAAGAGATAAAAACGGGCCTGGCCCCGGTTTATCAGCGACCTTTGAAAGCCGGAAAGCTTAGCCACCTCGTCCGCCAGGGGCCGAACTATGACCTCGGCCCCAATCTCTTGTGCGAGCCTGCCCATTGCGAGCTGCAGCTCTAGCGGTGGCCTTATGGCGTAAATGAGACTGGCCCCTTTGTAGAGTTCCTTTCGAGGCGAGAATATGTCGTCGCCCACTATGCCCAAACCGTTCTCTTGCCCGCCAACAAGGTCAGTGGCCATGAGATCTAACGTTTGAGAAAGTTCTGCAGAAACTTCGGTCGCTTTGCCCACCCCAACCTCGACCACCTTTCCTGAATACCTTTCCAGGATGAAATCAACCAGGTCTTTTGCTCCTCTGATGTCCGGCATCGCTGCAACCTCTATTGAAAGATTATAGTCGGGAAGGTAGTCCCAGAAAGGTGCCCGCCTGTAATCCCGATATCTGACGTTGATGTTAACGTTGGATATTTCAAATCTAACGATCCAACTTATCCAGAGCGAGCATGGCGGCCTTCTCACCAGAAAGAAGCATCCCGCCGAAGATTGGCCCCATCCTGTGGCTGCCTGCAACTGCAGAAGCTGCCATTCCAGTGGCGATCAGGCCTGGATATACTTCTTGGGTGACCTCAACCACGCTTTTTTCGCCAGCATCAGCCCACATGGGTTTTTCGCCGACAACACCAGAAGGTCCGACACAAGCTCCTGGGATCTTCTTTTGGACGACGTTGCAGATGTAAGATTCGTGGCCAGTTCCGTCGATCACCACTTTGGCCCTAATCGATAAGGGATCTACCTGAAGGCGCATCCTCTCGACTGCGTTCCAGTTGATGACAAGGCCTGCAACTCTCTCGCCTTCTCGGATCATGACGTCCTCAACCGCGACTAGGTTGATTATCTCGGCTCCGGCATCGATGGCTCCTGCTGTCAGCTTGGCCACAGTCTCGATGGAGTTTGCTACGTAGTAGCCTTTTTCATATTCTTGATACCGGATCTCGAACTCGTCCAAAATTCTGCATCCTTCTTTCTGGACAACTATCCTTGGAAACATCATTCCGCCGCCCCAGATGCCGCCGCCCACGGAGATGTTTTTTTCGAAGACCACCGTCTTTGCACCCGCCTCTGCCAGCTTTTTAGCGGCCACCAGGTTGGCGGGGCCCGCCCCTACCAGAGCCACGTCCACATCGGTGAACTTCAAGAAGGTGTTCATGTAAGATTCTACTATCGCCCTTGTGATCGTAACCTCGTCCAGCGCCATGGGATTTGCCTCGGGTTCGATGTGAGATAAAGATATCCTTTCTGAAAACGGGTGCAAAAAGTGGTGAAAAAACAGGCACTATTTGCCCATTGGCTTATCCAACCTGGAGATTGCAGGCGTAGACATGTCTTTTCCTGCATGATACCCGTAGAGGTCTTCGAGGTCTCTTGCGATCGAATGCATGATGAGTGAATTGGGTATATCCATTGGACAGAGTTCTTCGCACTGGCCGCAATTGATGCAGGAATCGGCCACATGGGCGTAACGGGTCAGATGGAACTCAAGGCCAGGAGGGACTTTTCCAGGATCGATCGTAAGATATGGGCTCGTTGAGTCGAAGAGTGCAGGGCAGACTTCGACACAGGTGTAACACTTTATGCAGCGAGCGGTCTCCTCGATCATCAGGCGCAAACGCTTCTTTGCCGACCTCAACGGCTCAAGGTCTCGTTCCTGCCAATCATTGGCTACGTCTAGGATCTGCATCTCTCTTTTTCTTCGAACATCTGCATATTTTGGTCCAGGATATCCAATCTCGATTGCGCCAGAGGCTTTTGCCTTTTCTATCAGCTCTGCGCCCCGACGACTGCAAACCTCAACGAAAGTCGCCTTTCCGGTCATGTCAGAGGTGACGCCCCAGTTTCCGCAAGCAAGGTCTGCATGTCTTGGTATCTTCATCTTGCAGCGTCGGCAGTTGCTCCGCCTTCCGTAACCGTCTTCTTCGAGTTTCGGGATCGAGATCCCTTCTTCAATTCCGTCGTGCTCTACGAAGAAACGGCCTCTTGCAATCGTCTCCTTGGTCACTGAATCGGGATCGATGTGGTACTTTTCTTCGACCATCCTCCTTGCCATTGCAGGAGATATAGTGCCGCCGCAGTTGAACCCTATCATGAAGATGTTCTCCAGGTTCACAAGGCCCCTCTTCGCCTGTTCATAAAGGCCCATCACGTCGCAACCCTTGAGCGAGGCTGCGATTTTCAGATCTTTTGTCCCGTTCAAGTATTTCTCGAAAAACTTGGATAAAAGGAGGGTGCCACAATGCATCGAACCTGCAATGTCTTCGATCTCATCAGGATCGGTAATCAAGACGGGCAAAGGATCGTATACGTCTGAACCTTTCTTTACGGCAAGAACTGCATCTACCGTGTTGCTCTCTAGCGCAAACTTCAGGATGGCGGTGACAGCGCCTCCAGATTCGCCCATTTCCACCACACCAGGGTCTGTCGACCAGGCGTATATCAAATCGCCCTTCGAAGTCATCTTTCACCCTCCGCCTCAGTTTTCTCGGGATCGCCCGGTTTCATGACCCCATTCCGATTCACATCTTGGTTTTCGATATAATCTTGATTTTCGATTCTTTCGATCTTTTCGATCCTCACGGCGCAGGCCTTGTACTCAGGGATCTTTGCGACCTCGTCGCAGGCTCTGTTTGTCAATAGGTTGGCCGCACACTCCTTGAAGTGGAAAGGCATGAAAGCCTCGCCTCGTCTGATGTCTTCAGTCACCTTTGCAGGGACTAAAAGTTCGCCTCGGCGCGAGATTGCTTTCACGATTTCGCCATTCTCGATCCCGAGACCTTTTGCGTCCTCTGGGTTGATCTCGATCCAGCCAGTCGGAACTTCCCGATCGAGGGTTTCAGATCGGCGGGTCATGGTTCCTGTGTGCCAGTGCCAAATCGACCTTCCGGTGGTGAAGATGAGAGGATACTCTGAATCCGGAACCTCGGCGGGAGGCTTCCAGTCAACAGGAGAAAACGTGCCCAGGCCGTCGGCGGTCCCGAACTTTTCAGCGTGTAAGATGGCAGTTCCCGGGTGATTTGCGTCGGGACAGGGCCATTGGAGCGCTTCGGGCCGATCGAGCCGATCGTAATTCATTCCGCCGTAGGAAGGCGTGACCCTTGCGATCTCCTGGAATATCTCTTCTTCAGATCCGTAGGAGAACTGGGACCCGTATCCCATGCGCTCGGCGATCTCAGTGATTATGAGCCAGTCTGGCTTTGCTTTGCCTGGTGGATCGATAGCTTTTCTCCACTTCTGAACCCTTCGTTCAGTGTTGGTGATCGTCCCGTTCTTCTCGGCATAACACGCGGCAGGAAGCACCACATCTGCAAATTCCGCAGTCTCGCTTAAGAAAATCTCCTGGACCACGAGAAACTCCAGGTTCTCCAGGGCGCGTCTCACGTGATTTATGTCGGGGTCTGAAAGCATTGGGTTTTCGCCCATGATGTACATGCATTTGAGGACTTTTGGATGATCTGTGAGAATGTCCATCATCTCGGTGACGGCGTATCCCACCCTGCCGGGCGCAACCTCTTCTGCGCCCCATAGCTTCATCATTCGCTCGCGGATTTTAGGGTCAGTCACCTTCTGGTATCCGCTGTACACATTTGGCAAACAGCCCATATCACAGGCACCCTGGACGTTGTTTTGGCCTCGGAGCGGATTTACACCTCCGCCGGGTATCCCTAAGTTTCCTGTAAGCATCATCAGGTTTGCGACGGACTTCACGTTGTCTACACCGGTGGTGTGCTGGGCGATCCCCATCGAGTAGATCAAAGCCGAAGGCTTCGAGTTTGCGATCCATTCGGCTGCCTTTGCAATATCCTCTTTAGATACGCCCGTGATTTCAGAGACGTTCTCTAGGCAGTACTCTGGCTTCAGGACTGTATCTCTGAAAGGCTCGTAACCTTTCGTTCTCTCTTGGATGAAGTCTCGATCCGTCCAGCCATGTTCGATTATGTGGCGCATGATCCCGTTCAGAAGGGAAACGTCGGTTCCCGACCGCATCGGAAGATAGAGGTCTGCCTGTTTTGCAGTGGGCGTCCTTCTCGGGTCGGCGCAGATCACCTTTGCACCCTTCTTCTTGGCAAGGACGATCCTTCTTCCGATCAAAGGATGCTGCTCGAAGGTGTTTGAGCCGATAACGAATATGCATTTTGCCTCTTCAAGGTCGAGGATGGAGTTGGTCATGGCGCCCGATCCGAAGACTTCGGCCAGGCCCGCAACCGTGGAAGAATGGCACAACCTTGCGCAGTGGTCGATGTGAGGAGTCTTGAGGACGACCCGGGCGAATTTTTGCATCAGGTAGTTTTCTTCGTTCGAACACTTGGCTGAAGATAGGCAGGCGCACTCTTCCGGTTCGAAAGACGCAAATTTCTCTGCGATCAGCCTGAGCGCCTCGTCCCAGGTGGATTCGACGAAGTGGCAGCCTCTCCTGATCAGAGGGCAGGTGAGCCGATCTTCGCTATGGATAAACTGGTGGGCATATCTTCCCTTCTGGCAGAGCTTGCCCTCGTTTATGGGGGCGCGGTGCCAAGGCTCCACGCCTTTGACCAATCCGTTCACAACTGCAAGAAGAAAGCCGCAGCCGGTTCCGCAATAAGGGCAGGTGGTGGGCACAAACTTCACGTTAGGGGGCAAGGCGGTGTCTCCAAGGCGCATGAATTACAATTATGCCGGAAAGTAGATTTAGGTTTTGCTCTTCGAAACCCAAAACAAAAGTTATACCCTTTGAGAACAACACCGTCGCATGAACAACCGACTGATCTACTTTCCCTTCGGCTTGCTCATCATAATACTGCTCGCAATGGCGCTCTGGCTGAGCGTGACCGTTCTATTCATTGGAGCGCTCAGCACCGCCTTTATCAAGATTGGCTTTTCTTGGTCTGACGCGCTCCTGCTACTTTTGGCCACATTCGTAGGAGCGGGCATAAACATACCCCTGACCACGATGGAATCGAAAGTGCCGGTGGTGGCCGACAGGCTCGTTCGAGGCTTTGGGATGATCTACAGAGTCCCAGTAGCAGGAACAAAGACCAACCATACGGTCCTCGCCATAAACGTGGGCGGAGCAGTGATCCCAATTATGGTGTCCGCATACCTTCTGAGCAGATTCGCCCAGACGATACCCTACGCCCTGATCGCGATTGCCATAGTCGCCCTTGTGACCTACAAGATCGCCCGGCCGATTAAGGGCGTGGGAATCGCAACACCTGTATTCGTCCCGCCCCTGACCGCGGCCCTTAGCGCCATATTGCTCACCGTGGCCTTCTGCCCTGGCCACCACGATTGCCTCTTCGTCATGGCCTACGTGGGCGGTGTGCTCGGGACTCTGATCGGGGCAGATCTCATGAACCTTGGACGGATTGCAGATCTGGGCGCGCCAGTGGCCAGCATCGGAGGCGCTGGGACCTTCGATGGCATATTCCTGAGCGGGATAATCGCGGTACTGATCGTCTGATCGCCTGATCTACCATATAATCAGGAGTTATATATTAGTTGTATTAAATGTACTATCGGGTGCAGAATCTACGGCCCAGGATTATAAAAGGGCCTTCCGTGACCTGGAACGATCCAATCGGCCACATCCAACGCCATCTTTCGACTATTTTTCAGCGCAGCAAGGTCTGAGGCTAACTCGTCTTCTAGGCTCAACAAAGACCCAATGTCGGTCTTCTGCTCGGCATCGTCAAACCACCAGAATAGGTCGCCTGCAATCAGGCACGCGCCCTCGTCAGTTTCTGCCAGCAAAGAGGCATGTTCTGGAGAGTGACCTGGCGTTGGGATCGCCTCGATCTTGGTTCCGGGAATCGCGCCTTCGTGAGGATGAGGGATCTCGCAATCCTCGCGGTAGAGGAAGTATTGGTCGCAGACATCCACTTCTGGAAATAGCCTGATGTTGAGCAGATGGTCCAGATGATAATGTGTCACGAATATCAGGTCCACATCCTTGGGCGTAAGGCCCAATCGGCTCAGAGCCTCCAAAAGATGGCTGGCGTTGGCACCTGGATCGACGAGGACACAAACCCCCGAGTCTTCTATCAAGACCGATGTGGGTGACGCCTGGATCTTGCCTGTGCGCCCGTGACGACGAGCGTATCCTTGGGTGAGGAGAGTTACCTGAGCCATATCTTCATTCTGGCTCGATTCCGAAGATCTGGACCAGGGAATCACGAGCCTTTTCCACAATGGGGGGTGAGCAGCTCTTGCAGGCTTCTTTCAAGGAATTGATTGCCAGAGGATCTCTTATCTCGCCCAAAGACCAGGCAGCCCAGGCAGAGATCTCATCATCGTCTTCGCCAAACATGATCTCGACGAGACGGCTCAACGCCTCAGTTTCTCCAATTTCGCCCAAGGTCGTCACGGCCGCAAGCCGCACTTGCGGGTGATCGTCCTCTGTGAGTTTCAAGGTCATCCTGCAAGCGTCAAGTCCACCGACTGACGCCAAGGACTTTACAGCAGTCATCCTGACCACGTGGCTTTCGTCTTTCAGTGCTGGTTTCAGGAAATCTTTGGCCTCCGATGTGCCGATCTCGCCAAGGTACCAGGCGGCTCTTCGCCTGAGCTCTGTGTTTTCGTCTTCTATTTGGCCCCCAACCTTCTCCAAAGCCTCCTGACATTTCAGGCAGCCCAGCCCCACTACGGCCATCTGGCGAGTCATAACATCGGGCTCGTCTAAAAGTTCTAGAAGGGCCTTTGAAGCTTGAAACGCCACCAGAGCAAGAGTCGCTCTTTGCCTCACGCCTTTGTTCGAATCGGACTTGAGGGCTCGTGCAAGCTTCGGAACTGCGTTTCGATCACCTATTGATTCCAGAGCAGCTGCCGACCATTCCCTGACTGATTCGTCCTCGTCTTCCAGGAGGGCTCGAATTAGGGCATCCAAAGCTCTTGGGTCATGTATCTCACCAAGCGCCCAGGCGGACTTGAACCTCACCTGAGAATTCTCTTCGTTCTCCAAGGCCTCGATGAGCGGTTCCACTGCGCCGTCGCCCATCTCGATCAGCTTCCAGGCGGCTTTTTGCCTATCAAAGAAGTTGTCACTGCTCAGCGTTCGGACCAGTTCTGAAGCAGGCTCCATGCTTTGCTCTTCTTAAGCTCCACTAAATTAAACTTTGCTGGTCAGATCTTTTGAGTTGATCTCGCTCGAAATGGATCACTTCACCCAAAAACCTCAAATAGTTTGATCTGACGTTCATGAATCCCCAAAAGCGAAAATGGAATTTGTCACCAACAAATCCCATCTGGATGTGTAGTTCTAATGTCCCAGAAACGAGTTTACCATGTGCTTCTCATCGGTCACAACCCGAAGGAACTCAACTCGATGAATCGTTCTTTTGAGATCGCTAGCATCGAACTTGATTTCGCCACCAACGGCTCAAATGGCCTAAAGAAGCTTTCCGAGGAATCTTATGACCTCATCGCCCTTGATTCCACCAGCAGGTCAGACGAAGACGAATCGCTCGATAGATTTATCGAGGCGATCGAGAGGCTCGATCCCAATATTCCGATGATAATTTTGGGATTTGATGACGACGTCTCAGCCGAAGGTTTGGGGTTGAAGGGCGCAAAATTGATCACCTCGGGACAGGATCAGCTCGTCGATCTATTTGTGGCCGAGATCAAAGATCACGCTCTGCGACGTTTGGGTAAAAGGCTCAAAACCTTAAAAGAAAGGGCCACGTCGAAAAACTCTGATTTCAGCAGCGAATCACAAGATAACTCATCGTCGACTCCAGTTGGCTCAGAGCTTGCCACCATCCTGGAAGAGTTGAGCGAGATTGCAGTCGAAATGCGCGAGCAAAACAAGGACCTCGTATCAACCATTCAGAAAAAAAATTCGTCTGTTGATGGCCGGACGCTCGCCTCTGAAAACGACCTGAAAGATGCCCTTGATCTCTGCGAACGAAGGTATAGGTCTTTTGTTGAGAATTTCAATGGAATTGCGTTTCAGATAGTCATCGGTCCGCCTTATGCTTCAGCCTTCGTTCACGGCGCTGTAGAAGAGATCACAGGTTATCCCAAAGAGAAATATCTCAAAAGTGACGACTTGAGCTGGCTTGTCCATCCTGACGACTTGCCTGGGCTGCGTGACCAGATCGCAAAGTCTCGATCAATTTCGAATTACTCTGCCGAAAGGGAATACAGGATCATCCGAAAGGACGGCGAAATCAGATGGGTTCACGAGATGGTGCAAAACATCTGCGATGAATCCGGAACGCCCATCGAGGTTGAAGGGACAATCTACGACGTCACCGATCGAAAGATGGCAGAAGAATCCCTAAAGGAGAGCGAAGAGATGCTCGACCTTGCCATCGAGGGCGCAGGCTTGGGAATCTGGAACTGGGACATGACCTCTGACGAGATCATTCACAACATCCGTTATTCCAAGATAACGGGGTTGCCACCAGAACGTTTGAAGAGCGATATGGAGGATTGGAAGCGACCGATACATCCAGACGATCTCATCTCGGTTGAGAGGAAACTCAAAGCCATCATCAAAGGTGAAGTGACACACTTCGAGATGGATTACCGCTTGAGATCGGGAAGTTCTTGGAGGTGGATTCACGACAAAGGTAAAGTGGTCTCTTGGGACGAGGCAGGTAACCCCGTCAAGATGGCGGGGATCATGCAGGATATTACTGATAGAAAAAATACCGAAGAAGAACTACGTCACACTCACTACCAGATGATGAAAATCATCGACCTTCTTCCAGACGCAACCTTCGTCATCGATAAAGATCGAAAGGTGATCGCATGGAACAGAGCGATCGAGAAGATGACCGGCGTTTCCAAAGAGGAAATTGTGGGAAAAGGCGAGTACACTTATGCAGTTCCAGCTTACGGACTCGAAAGGCCATCTTTGGCTGACTTTGTCTTCACAGGAGACGAGGATATCGAACAATACTACGATTACGTCGAGCGGAAGGACGACACGATCTTCGCCGAAGTTTTCATATCTTCGCTCTGTGGTGGAAAGGGCGCTTACGTATGGATCAAAGCATCTCCAATCTTGGATGAGGAAGGCAACGTCACAGGAACTATCCAGTCAATCAGGGACGTCACCGACCGGAAAAAGGCTGAAGAAAAGCTACGACTGGCTCACCACCAGCTTCAGGACATCATAGATTTTCTCCCCGACGCAACCTTCGTCGTCGACCGGGAACGAAGAGTGATCGCTTGGAACAGGGCCATCGAGAGGATGACCGGCGTTTCCAAAGAGAGCATAATAGGAAAGAGCGATAGCATTTATGCAGAATCGGTCCACGGGAGCAAGCGACCTATAATTACCGACTTCGTCTTCTCAGACGGCGAAGATGTAACGCCTTACTACGATTACGTAAAGAAGGTGGGCGATACGGTCTTTGCCGAAGTATTTGTGCCGTCACTTTATGGTGGCAAAGGGGCTTATGTGTGGATCAAGGCATCGCCCCTCTTTGACAGCGAGGGCAACATTGCAGGAGCGATCCAATCGACTAGGGATATTACCGAGAAGAAACAGATCGAAGACGCACTCAAGGAAAGTGAAGAACGTTATCGAGTTCTCGTGGAGCTCTCTCCCGAAGCGATAGGCATCCACTTTGAAGGAAAGTTTGTTTACATGAACTCGGTGGGGATCAAGCTCCATGGCGCAAAAAGCTTTGACGAACTAGAGGGCAGATATGTGACGGAGTTCACCCACCCAGATTATCACGATATTGTGAAAGATCGGATTCAGAAATGCTATGAAGAGAAAATACCTGCACCATTTGTGGAGGACAGGACCGTTCAGCTGGATGGAACCGTCATCGACGTAGAGGTCGCATCAGTTCCAATCGCGTATCAAGGAAAGCCTGCGTCCCTTTTCGTCATCAGAGATATCACCGAGCGCAAAAGGACTGAAGATCACCTAAAGCAGCTGGCAGATATTAGCGGGAAATTGATCGAGATCAGCAATCCCATGCTCTTCGTCGTAGATCAAGACAAGAGAATCATAATCTGGAACAGGGCAGCAGAGGTGGTTACAGGTTATACGGCCAAGGAGGCCACAGTCGGAATGGAGTTCTGGGAGCGGCTATTACCTGATTCCCAGACCAGAGAAGAGACACTTGCCCTCTTTGAATTCGTCGAGAGGGGCGGTTCAGTCCTAAATCAGAAGATCAAGATCAAAGTCAAGTCGGGCGAGGATAGGATGATCGCCTGGAACGGCCTTAAGCTGGAAGACTCTACAGGAACGACTGCCGGGGTCGTTGTAACTGGCCAAGACGTAACTGAACACATCAAGATGGAAGAAGAGATCCGATCTGAACGCGAATTTTCTCGAAGCATAATCCAAGGTACTGAACTTTTCATAGTCAGCCTCGATCCAGAGGGCGTGATACACCTCTTCAACAAAGGTGCCGAGAACATGACCGGATACACCGGAAAAGATGTGCTCGGAAAGAACTTTTTCGATCTTTTGATACCAGATGCTGCAAAAGATGATTTTCGAAGAGAGATCGAATCCGTGGTGAAAGAAGGTACTTCTGAACAGATGGATGGGCCCCTACTCAACCGTTTCGGCGAAGAGATCGCACTCCAATGGAGCTGGAGCGTTGCCAGAGATTCTTCTGGGGTTGTGGAACGGGTGATTGCCTTTGGCCAAGACATGTCTTATAATCGGTGGCTTGAAGAGCAGATGCTCCTCTTCATGGACGCCGTAGAGTCTTCCAACGACGGGATCGCCATATTCGATCAAAACGGTCATCTGCTCTTTGCAAACCCTGCCCTTCTGGACATGTTTGATTTCAAGTTGGAAGAAGTGAAGGGAAGGCTCTATGCCGACTTCATCCAAGAAAGAGACGAGGTCGACAAAAGAGAGATCGATAGCAGAGGATGGCGAGGTAGGATGACCTGCATAAAGAAGGACAAAACTACTTTTCCAGCTTCGGTCAGCTTCGCCCCTGTTTCGGGAAGAGACGGATGTTTCAGTTCTATCGTTGCGGTGGTGAGGGACATATCCCCGACCATCGATTACGAACGGAAGATGGAATCCCTGAACCGCGAGCTTGAGAGCTTTGCCTACACTATATCCCACGACCTTCGTGCGCCTCTTCGTGGAATTCAGGGATTTGCCACATTCCTCATGGAAGATTACGCCAACCAGTTGGACGAAACTGGGATAAATTACCTGGAACGGATAGTGAGAAGCTCTGCCAACATGGATCGATTGATACTGGACCTTTTGGACTATTCCCGAGTAGGCAGGATAAAGGGTCTGCCAGAACAGCTCAAAATGGACGATCTTATCTGGGAAGCTTACGAAGAGGTCGGTTTCCTCATCAAAGATCGCGATGTGCAGTTCGACCTTGAAGGAGAGTTTCCAACTGTCGTTGGCGAGAAGAGCAGGATCAAACAGATCTTTGCCAACCTGTTAAGTAACAGCCTCAAGTACACCGGAGAAAAACCCAAAATCGTGGTGGGCTGCATCGATCGAGGTGATCGATACGAGTTTTGGGTTCAGGATAACGGAAAAGGCTTTGACATGACATATCACGACAGGATCTTTGAGCCTTTCTACAGGTTGGATCGAAGCCGCGAAGGGACCGGGATTGGACTTGCCACGGTCAAGAAGATAGTCGAGACGGCTGGTGGAACTATCTGGGCAGATTCCATCCCTGGAAAGGGGAGCACGTTTCGCTTTTACTTATCCAAGAAAGCCTTCCAACATCCAAATAATGATTTATAGGACATAACAAGACCTGTCAACGAATACGAGGGTTAACTCTATTTCCGTTGTCATGTGCCACCTCAAAAACCTTTTTGACGCAACCTATTAGTAGGTCTTAATTCAGTAATTTGCGTAACGGAGAGCGTGTGAAAGATGGAACATCTATTTGGCCCTGTGCCATCCCGCAGGCTCGGGCTATCCCTTGGTTTGGACCTGTTGCCTTACAAGACCTGTACTCTGGATTGTGCCTATTGCCAGCTGGGCAGGACTACTTGCCTTACTCTGGAGAGAAAACGGCGCGTTTCTGTCCAAGAGGTCTTAGAAGAACTCGAATCCAAGCGAGAGATGAATTTCGATTATCTAACGCTTGCAGGATCTGGCGAGCCCACCCTTCATTTGGGTCTCGATGAGATCATCGAAGGCGCAAAAGAGATCATTGATCAACCCATTGTGATCCTGACCAACGGAACGCTCTTTAGCAGCCAAAAGGTCAGGGCTGAGGTGACAAAAGCAGACCTGATAATACCTTCCTTGGATGCTGCAACCCAATCGACCTTCGAAAGAACAAATCGACCCCATCCTGACCTCAGGATCGAAGAGATCATCGAGGGCCTCGTTGCCTTAAGAGAGGAGTTCGAAGGGGAAATCTGGCTTGAAGTGATGTTAGTAAAGGGCCTGAACGACTTTGAGGTTCACAAGATCGCTCAGGCGGCCAAAAGGATCCGGCCAGACAAAATTCAGCTCAACACAGTTGTCAGGCCGCCGGCAGAACTGGTCTTGCCACTGAGCTCTCAAAAGATGGAAGAGGCGCTGAAAGCCTTTGAAGGTGCCAATGTCATCGCCGAATGGGAACAAAAAACAGGTGGCGAGATCGAGATTCAAGAGCTTCTCTCAAGGAGGCCTTGCACTTTAGATGAGATCTGCACGTTAACTGGCTTGCACAGAAACGAGGTCCTAAAGCACTTGGGAATCCTGGAACAGGAAGGGACTGTGGAAGGTAGAAGGCATGAGGGCAAGCTATATTTCCAGGTTTCTGGCAAAACCTAGTTAGCAGGATCTAATATAATCCTATAGATTGAATTGGTTGTCGATTATAATCGCGCTTAAGAAATTCATTCTGGTGTTTTTATGGAAAAATGTGATGGCGTATGTGAATCATGTGCCGACAGTGGCACTTGTGACGATCCTCGAAAAGAGATGGCTGAGCAGATGAAGACAGTTTCCCGGAGGATGGGACGGGTAAGACACAAGATCATAGTGGCCAGCGGAAAGGGCGGCGTTGGGAAAAGTACCGTCACCGTGAACCTCGCCCGGGCACTCCAACTTAAAGGTTACAAGGTCGGAATCCTGGACGCAGATATAACCGGGCCCAGCGTCGCAAAGCTTCTGGGTCTGGAAGGATCTCAACTCAGCATGGGGTCAGAAGGGATTGAGGCGATTGATGCAAATGGCATAAAAGCGATATCGATGGCATTTGCACTGTCCAGCCCAGATTCGGCCGTGATCTGGAGGGGGCCCATGAAGATGGCTGCCATAAAACAGTTCATGTCTGATGTGAACTGGGGCGACCTTGACTTCCTGATAATTGATCTTCCTCCTGGAACCAGCGACGAGCCGCTTAGCGTGGTCCAGTTCCTTCCAGACCTTAGTGGTGCCATCATCGTGACGACGCCCCAGGAGGTTGCCCTTCTCGATTCCAGAAAAGCCATTAACATGGTCAAGTCAATGAAAGTGCCCTTGCTTGGTATCGTCGAGAACATGAGCGGACTTCGGTGTCCTCACTGTGGCGAGATCTTGGAAATTTTCAAGATCGGTGGCGGAAAGAGGGCTGCAGAAGAGATGAAAGTCCCGTTCCTTGGAGCAATCCCCATAGACCCAGAGGTTACGCCTTTGGGCGATAGCGGTATTTCTTTCATGGATAAAGAAACGCAAGCAAAAGAGAGCTTTGAAGTGGTTGTGGACAATCTGCTCAAGGGATTGGGCGAGGTTTGAGGTTGATCGATTCGACTCGGGGCAGATTCAAATAGAACGGAGAGACTGGCTGTGGCATTTTCAGGGCCACAGCCCAAAATAAACGCTCATCGACAATACGCCTGCGCCCGTGGCCGCGCCAAAGGCGATCACAGTTTTTGGTTCCAATTTAATCGCAGTATCGTCTGCCTCAAAGTACCTCATCAGACCTGCAGAGGACATGAGGCCGCTTCCGTCTGACTTTTTCTTGGCCATAGGGCACCCCTATATCTTAGCTCGTTCAAGTACGTTTCGGCTTTAGCTAGATCTTGTATAGTCCCGAAACCTTTGACTTTATATACTCAACTTTCTCGCATGGGAAAGCGAAATAAGGTCGTAAAGCTAACAGATAAGAAGATCAGGTATATCATTCGAGCAAAAACCAACAACGTAAGCACCAAACGTATCGCGTTGGAAATGAAAGTTAGCGAATCCACTGTGAAACGTGTATGGATGTATTGGATTAAAAACCGCAAGCTGCTGCCCATTAAGAAATTTGGTCGGAAGTCAAAGGAACTGGATGAGGAGTACGTAGATCTGATCCTCAAAACCCACAAAGAGCAAAAATTGGGCGCAAGGCGATTGGAGAAGATCATAGAGTTTAAACATGGCATCCATATTCCTCACAACAGGATTCACAAAGTCCTTCTCGAACACAACTTGGCTAAAGAAAACAGGAACAAAAAGAAGCGTCGTAAGGCTTGGATCCGGTACGAGCGTGAGCATAGTTTGACGGCAGTGCATCTCGATTGGCATACCAGCAATATCAACGGAAAGGAAGTATGTGTCGTTCTTGATGACAGCTCAAGACGCATCTTGGCAGGTGGTGAATATGATGCAGCATTGGCCGATATCAATATCGGATTGGTTCGAGAGGTGTTAGACAATTTTGGTGAGATACGTAAGATTGAGGAGGTCATAACTGATAGAGGAAGTCAGTTCTATGCCAATAAAAAGGACAAAAATGGTGTGGGTGATAGCAGATTCACAACATTTCTAAAGGGATCTGGCATAAAGCACATCAAAGCTCGTGTCAAACATCCTCAAACCAATGGTAAAATCGAAAAATGGCACGATACTTACGAGAAACGTAGACCTGATTTCGATAATTTTGACAAATTTGTGAATTGGTATAATACGGTACGATACCATGAAAGCCTAGATACAAAACGCTATCTTCAGACCCCAGATGACGCCTTTTGAGCGAGATTGCCAGAAGGATGCAAGTTGAATATGTTCCTGAAGCATATGGAGGATGAATTTAATGTATAGGAAAAATTTTAGTAAGGGCGGAGGGGTATATAAAGTCAAGACATTCGGGACTATACAGCTTTAGCTAGATCTCAATGAGTTCATAGCGCGAGTCACCAAGACCGATCTTTTCGCTGTAACGTATCTGGCAAGTTTCATCGACCCGTTCCCAGACCCCCTTTGAACTTATCCTCGCCCTGTTCAAAATGGCTCTTGAGTGCAGACTCTTTGAAGCCTTGAGCCTCTTTGACGAGATCGTAGGAGGCTGCGTCCAAGGCCACAGGATCTGTTGTGAGGCCAAGATACCGATGTCTGGCACGATTGATGAATCGCTCCATGGGAGACAGTCGCAGTCTGGAGTTATATTTATTACTTCGGTAACGCGGAGGGTCACGAATCCCCCGTCCTTTAGGGCGGGGTGGGCCGCATGCAATTTGATTGCTGTGAGGTCGCCTTCTTTTATGAGATCTTCGAACCCTGCTGCCTCAAAGAGCCTTTGGACTTTGTTCGCCTTGTTTTCTCTGGGATTTCTCGCTCTCAGATTTGCGAAATATACCTTGCTAGCCATCTGGTTACACCTCTTGGAAAATGGATCATTATTTGCCCATCCAGTTGTTTTTCTATCTGGCAAAAGTTGTTAGTTGGCGTGCTACCTATCATTGGCCAAAAAGAACATCAAGCGAGCGATTTTAGGGGCGCTAAACACATACGTTCACGTTTGTTCTTCGTTCAGATGTGGAATCGACCAATAACAGGGCCAAAAGAGCACACTTCGTGAGCGTGTCGTTTTGCGGAAGATCGTAGGGGATTTCTGCGTAGCGAGAAGGGGACATATATCCACGAGAGGATTATGGCAGTGCTCGCGACATATCCTCCGCGGAGGCTCAAAATAGACGTAGTTTGCCCTTGAGGGATACAGCGGAGAAGGCATTGATCGCGCCTTCTCCCCGGTTTTTTGTTTCAGTTAGCTTTGATCCAGCCACGAAGCTTCATCGCATCGACAACGCGCTGGACTGCCACTGCATAAGCGGCCTGACGCATGTTTACGTCGTAGACTTTGGATGCGTCCAGAACGGAGTGGTAAGCGTCGGTCATCCTCCGGTCGAGACGGCTGTAGACTTCTTCTGTGTCCCAGGCGTACCTGTAATAGTTCTGGACCATCTCAAAGTAGGAGACTGTCACGCCACCTGCATTGCACAGGAAGTCGGGTATCACGTGGACGCCGTTCTTGTACAATATGTCATCTGCCTCTGGTGTCGTGGGCCCGTTTGCAAGTTCCGCCACTATCTTGGCCTTGACGTTGGGCGCGTTCTCTTCGACTATGACGTTCTCAAGAGCTGCGGTGATGAGCACATCTACATCCAGTTCGATGACTTCTTTGTTGGTGATGTTTTGTGTTTCCTCCCTTGGAGAGTCGACAACTGACGTAGTTTGGGCCTTATGACTGCAAGCAAGGTCTAGGTCGAGCCCTTCTTTGTTGTATATGCCGCCCTTAGAGTCGCTGATCGCAACTACTTTGGAGCCAAAGAGGTTTCTGCAGAGGAATGCGGCATGACAGCCAGCGTTTCCATAGCCTTGGATGGCTACAGTGGCCTTGGAAAGATCCAAATTGATCTCTTTTGCTGCCTCGCGGATTGTGTACATGCCGCCTCTGGCAGTAGCATCGTCGCGTCCACAAGAGCCGCCTATGTTGACAGGTTTTCCCGTAATGCAACCAAATTCGTTCTTCCCGTTCAGCTTTGAGAACTCGTCCATCATCCAGGCCATAATCTGGGGTGTGGTGTAAACGTCAGGGGCGGGCACGTCTTTTTCGGGACCTATGAACTGCCAAACCTGATCGATGTAGCCACGGCTCAGGCGTTCCAGCTCGTTTTCTGATAGCTCTTTAGGGTTGCAGATGACGCCGCCCTTTGCTCCTCCAAGGGGTAGGTCGAGAAGGGCGCATTTCCAGGTCATCCAGGCTGCCAGAGCCCTTACGGTGTCAATGGTCTCGTCGGGATGGAATCGGATTCCGCCTTTGGTTGGGCCCTTGGCATCGTTGTATTGGACCCTGAAACCCTTGAAAACTTTGGTGGTGCCGTCGTCCATCCTGACTGGAATTGAAACGTGAAGTTCTCTCATAGGGTTCTTGAGAACCTCTCGTACATCGTCATTCAGCTTGAGAATAACCGCGCAATTGTCTAATTGTCGTTGTGCAATCTCGAAGGGGTTAAGTTCAGCCATTTTTATCACCCTTTATAAATATATGTTCTCCAATCATCTCATTCATGACTTGGGGGAAAGACGGTTCCAAGTGCAAGTATTTAAATCTTCTTGGTTATATTTATTAATGTCGAAATAGGGCATATAAGCCGCGTTTCGATATTTAAAGCTTTTGATACCGCAATCAATCGTAATTTTCAGGATGACAGAGCTACTTTTTAGATACACTTTTGGATGTAATATAAAATTTAAAAATAAATATGACACTTATTTATAGAAATTACTTTGTTCAAAATCGTTTTTAATAGGTCATATAAAGTACTAATTTTTAATAAAATCTGTATTTCCATTAGGCTGTAATACGTGGCTATAAATCGAAATCACTCTCTTATAGAAGCGTAATGAAAAAAATGGATGTGGAAGATATATAAAGAGATCCGTGATATGGTTGACACTTTGTCATAGTTGATTAACCCCTTAAACGAGAGATATTTTCGCCGAAGTCCTGGCGCCTTCAGAATGAAATATCAGAGTATATGCGATACAATCGCATATACTTTCGAATCATGTCATCTGGCGTTCTAGAGTGCTAGAATGAATGATCTTTTGGCCCTATTCGTCTAGGATTGCATCTGCCACATCTCTGTAAGCGTCCATGACGTAGGGAATTCCTGAGACTCTGGCTGCCTCTTCTGTCAAGGCCATCAGATCGTTTTGAGAGACAGAAGTGAGGCCAAAGTTCCTGCTTCCAGCCATGATCTGCTGAAGTCCGGTCTTGAACCTCTGACAGTACGTGTAGATTCCCACGGCACCGAGCGGGATATTTTCAACATCCTTTCCGTAAGTTTCTGCCAGCTCCTCGTAAGCGACGAATATCTCTTTCACATCGGTTCCGTACTTTGATACTGACTTTGGAAGCTCGCCTTTTGCGATCCACTTCTGAATGTTCTTTCCCACCATTCCTGGTATCATGAGGGCTCGTCCCATGCATACCGCCTTGAAATAGGGGGCGCCCATCGCAAGTCCTTTGAATACGCCGTCTTCTGACGAAAATCCGCCCGCGATCGCAAGATCGGGCACCCTCATCCCTTTGTTTGTGAGCCGTTCTGCAAACTCGTAGGCGAGTGATTGCAGATAGAACGTGGGAACGCCCCACTCGTTCATCATCGGCCAGGGGCTCATTCCGGTCCCGCCGGGTGCACCGTCGATTGTGAGAAGGTCTATTTTCGCCTCAGATCCGTACCTCAGAGCCATCGCAAGCTCGGCCATCGAGTAAGCTCCGGTCTTGAGCGTGATCCTCTTGTATCCAAGGTCTCTGAGTCTGTCGACTTCGTCGAGGAACCCCTCTTTTGTCACGAACCCGAGCCTGGAATGTCTTTCGAACTCCTTTATGGCACCGTCTTTGAAGGCTCGCTGAACGTCGGGTCTGCTCGGGTCTGGCCTCACAATGTAACCTCTGTTCTGGAGCTCAAGAGCCCTTTCCAGAGATCTGACCTTGATCTCGCCGCCGATGCATTTGGCACCCTGACCCCATTTCAGTTCGATGGTGTCAAGCTCGTGCTTTTGGGAGACGTATTCTGCGGTCCCAAGTCTCGTATCCTCGACGTTCATCTGGACTAAGATCTCGCCGTAGCCTTCGTGATGTTCTTTGTAGATCTCGATCCTTCTGTCCATCTCAGGCGACTTTGTAACTTTTCCGTCTTTATCCCGGACCAGTTCCGGATCGACACCGCAGACGTTCTCGCCACAGACCAAGGTGATCCCAGAGATAGCAGCACCGATGGCAAAGTGTTCCCAGTTCTTTTGGGCAATGTCGGTCGATCCCAAGGCTCCCGTGAAGATGGGGATCTTCATCCGGACCTTTCTGTCCCAGCCGTACTCTGTCTCGGTGTCTACGTTGTGAAATAACGCGGTGTCGGGGTTGCCTTCAACGCCTTCAGGAAGGCCCTTGGCACCAACAGCATAGCCCTGGATGTTCAGGTGAGAGTAGTCGATGGGGTATTCTTTATCGGCTCCTGCAGTGACCTCGCCAAAGGGGCCAGGGTAAAGGGCCTCTCGGCCCCTGAAAGATGATAGCCAGATGTCGCAACCGCCCCTGCAACCATCGACACAGCGGGTGCAGATTCCGGATACTGGGGCGACGTTTCGGGAACGGTTGAAGGTTCCAATAGCTTCGTTTGCGTTTGGCTTTCTCAGATTCATAATTTACACCTTTTTAATATTTGCGACTCCTGTAAACGTGGGTCGAGTATCTAAAGGGTCTTATATAACTAACAAGGACTTCCTATCATCTTGAATATAAAGATTTCTTAGGACAGGGAATTCCTATTCCATCATATATAATGTTATTCAAAGAAGCTAGCTTCCTACTTAATGATATATACATATTGTGATTCTTGCAGTATCTCCGAATCACTACTTTAATTTTTTGATGATTGCAGTTTACCTGCCCAAACTTTATATACATTAATATATACATATTACATACTGTGAAAAAGATCAAACTGCAAGCCCAAAACCATCTTGAGATCGATGACATTCAAGGATTCTTCGTTCGCAAAGTAAGCAAATTCGGGAATGGTGTAAATGTCGACTGTCCTAAGGAATATCTCGGATGAACGGTCTATCTGGTGATAATACGACAATAGATCCTGCTAAGTATTTTCGTACTTTAAAGACATTGGATACATTCATAGACCGTTCTCTGGAGTTAAAACCAAAAAGCAAATTTCTTTCCGGTTTCCACTATAATCGAGATCTACTCAAAGCTTCGGTTGCTAACACTTATGTTGAAACTGTTGGAAACCGAGCAGACTCTTTGCATCTTGCAATAAAGAAAGTCCCAATATCAAAAATTTACTGGGAATACCTCGAAACGGTCAAAATCCAGGGAACAAAGTTTGGGCTTCAAGAGAAAGATGTTGTGTTAGCTTTTGATTATACAGATGAAGATTTTTATGGCGATCCACAAGGTTTTTGGATCCATGGGTGGACTGGAGCAAATGGAGTATCGGGGAAATTCAAATTCTTAACATGTTCAATTGTCAGTTCAGATATTCCACAAAAAATTCCCCTCATATCTATCCCGGTTAGGATGGGGCATAATATGGCACATACTGTAACATGGTGCCTCACAGTTATCGAACCAATAGTAAAATCAATATCTCTAATTT
>Ga0272441_10001574_pt1 | contig 48444 bp, 35 predicted proteins | sample SSMProp6N_FD_193582 | JGI IMG/M metagenome (GOLD analysis project Ga0272441, IMG submission 193582) | Marine sediment archaeal communities from Little Sippewissett salt marsh, Falmouth, MA, United States - SSM-Prop-6N | ecosystem: Environmental > Aquatic > Marine > Wetlands > Sediment ... | reverse complement strand
TACCATTGTTGAGCAGTAGCCTCGACGTGGCCGCGGCCGAGCACGAGGAGCCGCCGTTCATCAAGGGCAGCACGACGCTGGTGGTCCTGCCCGACACCGAGGGCTACGCCGGCAAACGCCCCCATATCTTCAACGCCATGATGCAATGGGTGGCCGAGAACCGCGAGGCCCGAAATATCGCCTACCTCTTACACGTCGGCGACGTGACGAACAATAACACCAAGGGGGAATGGAAGAACGCCCGGGCGGCCTTCGACATCATCGAGGGCAAGATCCCGTACGTCCTGGCCGCCGGGAATCACGATTACGACCACACCGAGGGTCGCCTGACCTACATGAACGAGTTCTTCAGGCTGGAGGACCTGAAGCAGTGGCCCACCTTCGGCGACGTGTACGAGGCGGGAAAACTCGAGAACCACTACCAGTTCTTGGAGATCCACGGCCGCAAGTGGACCGTCCTGTCGCTCGAGATGGGGCCACGCAAGGAAGTCGTCGAGTGGGCCAACCGGGTGCTCAGCGAGCACAAGGACCGCCTCGCCATCATCCTGACCCACGGCTACCTGTATTACGGCAACGAGCGGTACAACCACCTGCGCGGCGGCCAGCGCGCGAGCCCCTACAACTTCTACGGCGACGGTGCCGATGGCGAAATGATGTGGAACCAGTTGGTCCGCAAGCATCCCAACGTCATGATGGTGGTTTGTGGGCACCTGTCGTCGCAGTACGTGGGCTACCGCAAGGACGAGGCGGACTACGGCAACATCGTCCACCAGATGCTCGTGGACTACGAGAAGATGCACGGCGGCTACGGCTTCCTGCGCCTGCTGGAGTTCCTGCCGGACGGCAAGACCGTCCAGGTGCGGACGTATTCGCCCGTGACCGGGGGCAAGAACCCGCGCAATCCGGACCTCGAGGAATTCCGGTTCGAACTCCAGACCGCCACGCGCGACAAACCCCGCCCCGTTGCCGCAACGCCGGCGACACCGCTCGCCCGTCCGCCCGTCCACCGTTACAGTTTCGACGGCGATGCGAACGGGCAGGTGCTGCGCGATTCCATCGGCGGACGCCACGGCAGGCTGGACAAGGGCGCCAGGCTGGACGGCCGGGGGCACCTCGTCCTGCCGGACAACAAGAGTTTCGCCACGTTGCCGACCGGCCTGCTCGACGGCAGGACGGATCTGAGTGTCGAACTGTGGTTCACGCCGACGGCCGATCAGTACGGCTGGAACCACCCCTTCAAGTTCGGCAGTCGCGACGACTGGCTCTGGTACTGTTTCCGTACCTTCAACGTCCACCGTGCGGAGATCGCCGTCGACGGTCACAACGAGGACATTCAGCTCACGGTGCCCGTTAAGGTCGGTAAGCCGATGCACGTGGTTGTGACGTACGATGCGGACGGGGCCGACGGCCGGCCGCTGCTGTGTTACTACCGCGACGGCAAGAACTACGGTCGCATGCCGACCGGGCTGAAACTGACCGATATCGTGGAAGAGACGAACCTGATCGGCCCGTTCGCCGGCCGGTTCGACGAACTGCGCGTGTACGCCTATCCCCTCAGCGAGGGCGAGGTGGCCGGCAACTACAACACGGGTCCGGACCGGCTCAGACTGGCCGAGGCGAAACCGCCTTTGTCATCCTGAGCGCGGCGAAGGATCTCGCCGGTTAACGGATTCCGTCCTTTAAGGTATACTCCCTTACTCGTACAATCCTCTGAGGGTCTTGCAGGAGGGCCGTTCGTCATGCGGCTAGGGTGTGTCATTGGGGTCCTACTGGTTACCGGCCTTGCGGTTGCGGTCCATCCGGCTGCGGCCGCCGAGCCGCCGAATCCGGAAGAGATGATCGGGCAGCCCGCGCCCGGCTGGAAAGGCGTGTCGGACTGGGTCAACCTACCCGCGGGCAAGGAGACGCTGAGCCCGGCGGATTTCCGCGGCAAGGTTCTCGTGCTGGTGTTCTGCCAGAAGGCGTGCCGCGGCTCGCAGCAGCACATGTTGCCACTCGCCAAGCAACTGGCCGACCACTGCGCCAAGAGCAGCAACAAGGTGGCATTCGTGGCGATTCAGACGGCGTTTCAGAAGTTCGACGAGAACACGCCGGCGGCCGTGGCCGAGATGGCCAAGACGCACAACATTACGTTCCCCTTCGGCCACATGGGCGAAGAGGGCAAGATGCCGCGCATCCTCTTCCGGTACAAGGCCAAGGGCACGCCGTGGCTCATTGTGATCGACTCGGAAGGCATCATCCGGGCCAGCGGGTACGAGTTCCGGGGTCAGGACGTGGTGGACCACATCAACGCGCTCGTCGGCAAGGCCACCGGCGAGGCCCCGCCGGCCGAAACGCCGGGCGAGAAACCGGCGAAGCCGGCCGAGACGCCTCCCGAAAAACCGGCCAAACCCCAACCGCCCTCACCCGCCGCCGAAAAACTCAAAGAGCAACTCGATGGCGTGCTCAGCCGGTTCCAGACGGTGGCCACCCAGGAAATGGAAGTCCGCATGCGCATCATGACGGCCCAGCAGAAGGCCATGCAGGTCGTCAAGGACCAGGACGAGGCCGCCAAAAAACTCGCCAAGGGCCAGTACACGAAGGAACTACGGGCCTACGAGCAGATGATGGTGGCCATCATACGCCAGCTGCGCGGGTTCGACACCAAACTGGCGTCCGTGCACGCCACGTTGAACCGGCTCCGCACGAACCCGGCCGCCGCCGAAATCAAGACCGACTTCGACCGCGTGGCCGCCATGATCGAGAAACGCCGCGTCAACCTTCTCGACCAGATCGGCGACTACTGCGTCAAGGCCGGCCGGCTCGAGGAGGCCGTCAAGATTTACGACCGCCTCCGCAGCATCCTGCCGCTTGATGCCAAGGACATGCGCCGCTCGTACCGCGAGAAAACCGCCAGCGCGTACGAGAAGTTCGAAAAATGGGCCTCGGCCGTCAACCTGTACGAACTGGTGTACAAGGGCCTCTCGCCCACGGAACAAAAACAGGAACTCAACCTGCGCCTGAAACTCGGCAACCTGTACCAGCACGTTGGCCGCAAAGATAAGGCCCTCGAAATGTACGAGGGGGTCAAAAAAGACCTTCCGGCCGGCCAGAAGATCGACGGCCTCGACGCCGTCATCGCACAACTCAAGGCCCGGGCCTGAGGCAGTCGGCCGTCGCCACACCTTGCAATGCCGCCCCGGGCCGGGTAGGCTTATCCGCATCTGGCCAGTGTGCCAAAGGCGGGGAGTGTAACGCGCATGCGAATCCGATGCCCCAAATGCCACGTCGTCTTCGAACCGGGCGCCCCGAACGCCGCAGGCGTGTTCGAGTGCCCGCAGTGCGGCCAGCGCCTCAAGGGAACGCCGTCCGCCCCGAAGGCCAAACCCCAAGCCGGCGCCGAGCCCCTGGCGCCCGTCCGCCTGTCGGGCCGGGCGACGGCCAAGCCGAGCCGGTTGCCGGGCAAAGCGGGCCGGCGGCCGGGTAGGGCGCCCGCCCCGCCGCGCAAGGCCCGGAGCCCGGGCCTCATCATCGGCATCGTGGCCGCGAGCGTGGTCGTGCTGAGCATGGCGGGCGTGTTCATTTACATGGGGGTGTCGCGGCGCGGGCCCACGCCGCCCACACCGGTTACCCCGCCGGTTGCGCCGCCGACCCAGCCGACGACCCCGACGGGCGATCCGGTCCAGCCGACACCGCCGGACCCGGCGCCGCCGTCATCGACGGTGGGGCTACCGATTACGGCGGCCACCGACCTGGAGCCGTCGGCCCTGTTCGCGAAGGCGTCGCCGGCCGTTTGCCGCATCGATGTCATGAACGCCGCCTACAAGAAGCAGAGCCAGGGGTCGGGGTTCCTGGTGTCGCCGGACGGCCTGGTGGTAACGAACTACCACGTGATGCACGTGGGCCTGCGGGGGCTCGTCCGCTTCGGCGACAGTAAGACGTTCCCCGTGACGGCCGTGCTGGCCCAGGACAAGGAGAAGGACCTGGCGGTGCTGAAAATCGCCGGCAAGGGCCTGCCGTACCTCGAGGTGCTCCGGCGGGGCGAGAAACCCACGGTGGGCACGCGGGCCTTCGCCATCGGCACGCCCTCCGGGTACACGAACACGCTGTCGGAGGGGCTCGTCAGCGGTCTGCGGGAACAGGAAAACCGGTCCGTGGTCCAGACGACCGCCGAGATCGGGTCCGGGAGCAGCGGCGGCCCGCTGCTCGATGCGCGGGGACGGGTGCTGGGCGTCAACACGTTCGTGCGGGTCCAGCGGCACGGCCACACGGTCGTCGAGAACCTGAACTTCTCCGTCGCCAACGACGAAATCCACGACATCATGGACGAGGCCATCAAGGCCCGGTCCAAGGTCAAGGCCACCGAGGGCAAACCCCTGGACGATACCGCCGCCTCCGAATTCGCCCGGGCTTACGAACTCATGGGCAAAGAGAAACTGCTTGAGGCCGCCGGCATCGTCGAGACGCTCGCCAAGCAGTACCCGCAGAGCATGCAGGTCCGGCTGCTCCAAGCCCGCATCAGCATGCGGATGAACTTTATGGACGAGGCCCTCAAGGCCTTCCAGGCCGCCGCCCGACTCAACCCGAACGAGTCTGAACCGCACGTCGGCATCGGCCTGGCGCACAAACGCAAGAAGGCGTACGCCAAGGCCGCCGACGCATTCCAGAAGGCCGTGAACCTGAACCCCGCCGACCCCTCCGCCCAATGCGAACTCGGGGTGGTCCTCCTGAAACTCGACCGCAACGACGAGGCCCTCACGGCCCTGAAGGAAGCCGTCCAGCTCGAAGACAAGGATCCCAAAGCCTGGATGGCACTCGGCGACGCGTACCTGGCCGAGAAACTCTACAGCCCGGCGGCCGACGCCTTCCAGAAATCGATCTCGCTTAGGCCGACCCAGGCCCTGGCGTTTGCCCGCCTCGCGCTGGCGCACTATCACAACGAACATTACGATCAGGCCGTGGCGGCCGCCTCAACCGCCATCCAGATGCGGCGCGACCTGCCCGAGGCCTACTACGTCATGGGCCTGCTGCTGAAGCACTCCGGCCAGAAAAAGAAACTCCGCCAGGTCCGCGACATCCTCGAACAACTCAACCCCGAAATGGCCGCCAAACTCGCCAAGGAACTCGCCGCACAGGGCGACGACGACAAAACCACCAAGCCCAGCGAGGCCACCGTCAAGGAAATCCCCGACTTCAACGAAATGCCCGCCCCAAAGAAGAAACCCGACGAAGACAAAGACGAAGACGAGGACGAGGACGAGGGGTAGAGCCCTGAGAACCCGTAGGCAGGGCGCCACCGGCCGGTTCCCCGCCGGCGCGTTGCGGCCTTACCCGCGGCACGGGCCGACACACAACACCTGCCCACCGGCTTCGCTGCGTTTTCGGGCAGCGATTAGCCCGGTTCCACTTGTCGCCACACCTCAAAAATCGTCCGCGTGACGGGCCCCTGGGCAATGCGCACGACCTGCTCCTGGAACTGGGGCTCGCTCTGGGCAAAGGCGGCCTCGGCGGCGTCGCGTGTGTCCCACACGGTTAGCGCCCCGTACTCGCCGGCGTCGTTGTTGCGGATGAACGTGCCGCCCGCGAACCCCGGCATGGCCCGGAGGATGGGAATCCACACGTCGCCCATCTGGTCGGCCATCCCGCGCATCCCCGGCCCCAACGTAAACAGCGTCCACATGGCGTACATGAAAAATGCTCCTTCCCGTGGTTCAGCACACACCAGACCCGCATTCGGATACGAGCGTGAACCGATACCCTACTGAACCAGGAGCGGCGGGGAGAAGACAAGGAATTCCCGCCCGGCCGTGGGGGGGGGTCAGTCCTCCGGCATGGCCAACGACGCGAGTTTGTCCGTCCGGTCGGCCTCGATCATCGCCTCGACGAGGCCGTCCATGTTGCCCTGCATCACCTGGTCCAGATTGTAGGCGGTGTAGCCGATGCGGTGGTCGGTCACGCGGTTCTGGGGAAAGTTGTACGTGCGGATGCGTTGGCTGCGGTCGCCGGAACCCACCTTGGACTTGCGGTCGGCGGCGCGGGTGGCTCGGCGCTTGGACTCGAAGTGGTCGAAGACGCGGGCCGTCAGGATCCGCAGGGCCTTGTCGCGGTTGCGGTGCTGGCTCTTTTCGTCCTGCATCGACACGGTGATGCCCGTCGGGATATGGGTCATGCGGACGGCCGAGGAGGTTTTGTTCACCTTCTGGCCGCCGGGTCCGCTGGCGCGCATGGTTTCGATTTCGAGGTCCTCGTCGCGAATGCGGATGTCGAGTTGTTCGGGCTCGGCCATGACGGCCACGGTGGCGGCGGAGGTGTGGATGCGGCCCTGGGCCTCGGTCTCCGGCACCCGCTGCACGCGGTGCCCGCCCGACTCGAACCGCAGGCACCGGTACACGCCGTCGCCCTGGACGGCCAGGAGCACCTCCTTGAACCCGCCCAGGTTGGTGGGGTTGGCGCTGAGGACCTCGTGCTTCCAGCCCCGGCCGTCGGTGAACCGGGTGTACATATCGAAGAGGTCGCGTGCGAAGAGTGCAGCCTCGTCGCCTCCCGTTCCGGCCCGGATTTCGAGGATGACGCGGTTGGCGTCGGTGCCTTCCTCGCGGTCGATGAGGCGTTCGCGGATTTCAGCCAGCAGGGCCTGTTCGCGCTGGCCCTGGATGCGGGCCTCGGTTTCGGCCAAGCTCCGCATCTCGGGGTCGTCGGCTTCGGCGGCCAGGAGTTCCTCGGCCTCGCGGCGGGCCTGGCGGGCGTCGCGCCACTGGCGATACGGGTCCACGAGGCGCATCAGCCGGCCGCGCTCGCGCATCAGGGCCGTCATCCGGGCCGGGTCGCTCGCCACCTCGGGCCGAGCCACCAGGCCGTCGATTTCCTGGACCCGCTGGTCGTGCTGGCCCAGTTGGGCCACCAGCGGGCCATCGGTTTGGTGGGCGTTGCCGCTCATGGCAACCTCCAAAAGACCGGGGCGAAGCCGATGCGCGCACCGCCTTCGCCCTGCGTCATCGCAACGCTAATCGGGATACAGGGTCATCGCCCCGCATTGTACCGCGCGGGCCGGCCCAGGCAACCCCAAGCCGCCCGCCGGTTGCAATTCGCCGGACGGCCGGGTAGACTCCGGCAACCGTCGCTCGTATAAGTCCCCAGACTCTCTGGAAAGGGAACTCCTGATGCCCAGCCGTGCCCTGATGGCCGTCGTAGCGGCCTGTGTCGTCCTGGCGCCGGCGCCGGCCCTGGCCGCCGACGGATACACGTTTCCGCCCGCGGAGCACGTGCCCGACGTCCTGGGCGACGGTATCCTGTTTGCGTACTCCGGCCTGGACGGCAAGACCCGGGTGGAACCGCCGATGGTGGCCACGCTCGCCGGGGGTGGCCTGACCCTGAAGTTCCATTTCGAAAACGAACCCGCCCTGCGGATCCTGCTGGCCGAGAATCACCGGCTGACGTGGCGCGTCGTGTCGAACGACCTGCTCGTAGCCGACGTGGCCGGCGACGACATGCCCCTGGTCGTCGGGTTTACGTCGGCCAAGGTCGTGGTCGGCCGGCTGCCGTCGGGCGCCCGGGCCACCCTGACGGGCGGCGGGTCCACCACCGTGATTCTCCGCGACAAGGTTGGCGAGCGGTCGCGGTTTGCCCTGGCGTACGATGCGGGCGGCCCGCAGGTGGCCGCACGCGTCGCCGCCCAAGCCCTGAAGGTCTCGATCGAGACCCTCATCGAGGGCCGGCTCGACTTCTTCGCCAAAGCCCCGCACGGCGACGACAACCTCCGAGCCCGGCCCGCCGAGGCGCTGGCTAAGGCGTTCTCGGTCATGAAGGTAAACGTCTACGGCCCGGAACCGCCGCTCACGGTTCACTGGACCACGCCCTCGCGCTGGCCCGAGCGGCGCCAGAACGCCTGGGCCACGGCCTTCCACGCCCTCGGCCTCATGCATCTGGACACGCACCTCGCCAAAGAGGCGCTCGTCTCGGTGTACCTGACCCAGGAGGAAGACGGGCACATCCCCGGCTGGTCGGGCCCGGCGACCGCCGAGTCGCTGGTCCAGCCACCGCTGCTGGCCCAGGCGGCGCTCACCGTGTATCGGCACGACAAGATGCGCGACAGGCGGTTCCTTCAGGCGGCCTTCGACGCCGGCACGAAGCAGGTCGAGTGGTTCCTGAAGAACCGCCGCTTCGGCGAGGCGCCGCCGCCCGAGAAACCGCTCACCTACGGCGTGCCGCTGCACGCCTGGTCGACGGCGGAGGAGGCGGGCATGCCCGGCTCGCCGCGATTCGCCACCGGCACGTCGATGGCCGCCATCGACCTCTCGACGTACCTGGCGGTCGAGTGCCGGACACTCCAGCACATGGCCCAGCGGCTGGGGCTCGCCGTATCGGCCCGGACGTGGGGCCAGCGGGCCGACGAACTCGCCGAGGCCATCCGCACCCACCTCTGGAACGCCGAGAAAGGGTTCTTCTTCGACCGCCAGGGGGCCGACGGACCGTGGAGCGAGACGTGGTCGGTGGCGGGGTTTCTGCCGCTCGCCCTCGGCGTGGCCACCAACGACCAGGCCCGGCGCCTGGCCGACCACCTGGCCAGCGACCGCTTTCGGGGGACCGGCGGTATCCTCACACTCGCCCGCGACCAGACCGGCTACACCGGCGAGGGGTGGCGGGGCGCCGTCTCGATGCCGATGACGTACCTGGTGATTCGCGGCCTCCAGCAACAGGGCCTCAACCCGGCCGCACGCCGCCTTGCCCAACGAGCCGTTGCCACGATAACCGACCGCTACCACGAAGCCGGCACGCTGGACGCGTTTTACGCGGCCGGGGGAACCGGCTCGGCCGCCCCGGACCCGGGGACCCGAGACTACTTCCCCACGGCCGCCGTCTTCGCCGACCTGCTGCTCAGGCCGGAGCCGTAAGACGCCGCGCCGCCCAAACTGCCCGGCGCCCGAGAAGAAACATCCGGTGCCCCCGCACCGGGCTCACTAGCACCCCGTCACCAGCACGTCATGGCCTATGGCACCGGCAGACGCCCAACGCATCGGCCTGACCGCCACCGTTCCGGTCGAGGTTCTTCTGGCCGCCGGCGCGCGCGCCGTGGACCTCAACAACGTGTTCATCACGAGCGCGGACCCGGCTGCCCTCGTCCAGGAGGCCGAGCACCGCGGCTTTCCGCTGAACTGCTGCGCGTGGATCAAGGGCATCTACGCCACGGCCCGGCGGCTGGGCCTCGCGCGCGTCATTGGGGTGGCCCAGGGCGACTGCTCGAACACCCATGCCCTGATGGAGGTGCTCCGGTCCGAAGGCGTTGAGGTCATCGACTTCAACTACCCGTACCCGGCGGACCGTGCCGCCCTGTCGGAGGCCATCGACGCCCTGGCCGATGCGCTCGGCGCCACGCGGACCGAGGCCGAGGCCGCACGCCGGCGCCTGCTGCCGCTGCGGCACACCCTGGCCGCCATCGACCGCGCCACCTGGGACGCCAACACCGTCACGGGCGAGGAAAACCATCTCTGGCTCCTCGGCGCCAGCGACTTCGGCGGCGACCCCGACGCCTACGAGACCCGGGCCGCCGCGTTCCTGGCGGAGGTCCGCGACCGGCCGGCCCTGGCCGACCGGCACCGGATCGGGTACCTGGGCATCCCGCCCATTTGCGGCGGGTTGCACGCCTTTCTGGAATCGCTCGGGGCCCGGGTCGTGTTCAACGAGTTCCAGCGGCAATTCAGCATGCCGAACGCCTCCCATGATTTGGTTGACCAATACGCCCGATACACGTATCCCTACGGGGTGGCGGGACGCATTGCGGACATCCGCCAGGCCGTGGCCGAACGCCGCCTCGACGGCCTGGTGCATTACGTGCAGAGTTTCTGCTTCCGGCACATTCAGGACCGGCTCCTGCGCGAGGCCGTCGGCGTACCGGTGCTCGCGCTGGAGTTCGACCGGCCGGGGCCGCTGGACGGCCAGAGCCGAACCCGACTGGAAGCGTTCGTCGAGATGCTCGACGCCCGCCGCGCCCGGAGACGTGGATGAGCAACAAGCCGAAGAAGATCCTGTGGACGGTCCTGAGGCTGCTGATTGCCGGCGGCCTGGTTGCATACGTCCTCAGCCAGTCGCGCCTATCGGACACCGTCCGGCCCGGGCCCGACGCCGACCCGTGCCCCATCGTCCGCGAGACCGCCGACGCCGTCGTCATCCGGGCCGCCGACGGCGCCGAACAGCGCATCGGCCGCGAGGCGTTCGGGCCGGACGGCGCCGTCCGCGTGGACGGCATCCTGAGCATTGCGCAGCGGCTGTCGGCCCACTGGGCCTGGGCGGTAGCGGCCCTCGGGGCCATGATGCTTCAGTCACCCCTGGGAGCCATCCGGTGGCGGCTCCTGTTGCGTGTCCAGGGCATCCGCATCAGTTTCTGGGAGAGTCTCCGCCTGACGTACATCGGCTGGTTCTTCAACAACTGGCTGCCGGGCGCCACGGGGGGCGACTTCGTCAAGGCCTACTACATTGCCGCCCTTACGCACCACAAGCCCGAAGCCGTGACCGTCGTCTTTCTGGACCGGTTCCTGGGCCTCATCGCCATCTGCCTGATTGGGGCGGTGGCGGTGGCGGCCAGCCTGGACGACGCGCGCGTCCGTGTGGCCCAGATCGTGGTCGGCTCGTTCATGGTGGCCACCCTGGTCGGGGGCTTCATCTTTTACAGCCGGCGGCTGCGGGCGGCGCTGCGCCTGGACCGCCTCCTGGCCAAACTGCCCATGGCCCGGACGGTGGCCAAGATCGACCGCGCCCTGTTCGCCTATCGCTACCACAAGCGGACCGTCGCGCTCGCCATCCTGTACAGTTGGGGCACGCAGGTGGGGTCCGTGCTGGCCATGTGGTGGATCGCCAACGGCCTGGGCAGCCACGCTCAGTGGTATCATTACTTCCTGAACATGCCGGTCGTTTGGATCGGGTGGGCCCTGGTGCCGGTACCGGGCGGGTTCGGCGTGGCCGAGTCGCTCATGCAACACCTGTTCGGGCCGGCCATTCTGGGCGGAGCGGCTCCGCTTCACGGCGCCGAAGCCGCCAGTCTCGCCCTGGCGATGATGCTGGCGTTCCGGCTCGTCCAGATGGCCGTCAGCCTGCCGGGCGCCGTCTTCTACCTGGGCCGGCGTACGAACGTGTCGCCCGCGCACATGCGCGAGCAGTTAGAGGAACCGAACGACGAGGCCCCACCGCCCACGACCGGCGACGAGACCCCTGACCCCTGATCGGCGGACGCCCCCGGCCGCCGCGCGGAATTAGCCCATGCACGAACTCGTTGGCGGCATCCACCTGCATTCGGTCTATAGCGACGGCAGCGGCACGGTGCGCGAGATGACGGCCGCCGCCGCCCGGGCCGGCCTCGATTTCATCATCATCACGGACCACGACACCCGCCGGGCCTCCGAGGCCGACGGGTGGCAGGGATGGCGCGACGGCGTGCTGCTCGTGGTCGGCGTCGAGGTGTCGTGCCAGGACCGGACCCACGTGGTGGCCCTGGGCCCGGCCGATGCCGCCGGCCTCCGCTTCAAGCCGCTCCGGCGGGTGCTCTTTGACCTGACGCGCCAGGGGGCCGCACCGTTCGTGGCCCACGCCCATCCCGCCCACATCATGGGCGTCAGCCTCAAGGGCGGAGCCCTGCACGAGTGGGAGATTCCCGGCTTCGTCGGCGTGGAACTCTGGTCCCTGATGCACGACATCTGCGACCACCTGACGCCCTGGCGGGTGCCCTCGTTTCTGCACCACTGGCCACGCCGCATCACCGGCCCCCACCCCGACACCGTGGCCCACTGGGACACCATTACGCAAGACCGGCGATTCGTGGCCATCGGCACGCTGGACAACCACGCGTTGGCCCTACCGGTGCTCGGCCAACGCGTCTTGCCGTACGAGGAAACGTTCCGGGCGCTGTCGACCCACGTGCTGAGCGAGCCGATGACGGGCCGGCCCGACGATGCCGACCGCGTCATCCGGGCCCTGCGCGACGGCCGCTGCTTCCTGGCCCTGGACCTGACGGCCGACGCCCGCGGCTTCCGCTTTACCGGCGAGCCCCAGGACGGCGGCCCAAGCCTGGCCATGGGCGAGGAGGTCGCCTGGACCGGCCCCGTCCGGCTGACGGTCCGGTCGCCCCACCCGGCCCACCTGGTGCTGCGCCGCAACGGTGCCGTCGTGGCCGAGGCCGAGGCCGACACCCTGGACCACCGGGCGGCCGAGCCGGGCGTCTACCGGGCCGAGGCCCATCTTGGCGGCCTGCCGTGGGTCTACACGAACCCGATTTACCTGAGGCCGCCGGCGTGACGCCTCGCGGCCTCGAAAGGAGCCGCCACGATGACCGCCGTCCGCGTCTTCAAGACGCCCCTGGGCACGATGGCCGTCCGGGCAGGCTCCGCCGGCGTGGTCCGCGTGACCCTGCCGGGCCGCGCCGGTGGGGCGGCGTCCCCCTCTCCTGGCGGCCGCGCCGACCCGGCGGCCGAGGCGGTCGCCCGCCAAGCCGAACGCGAACTCGCCGAGTACCTCGCCGGCACCCGGCGGACCTTCACCGTGCCGGTCGACCTGGCCGGCACGACGCCGTTTCAGCGGAAGGTGCTGGCGGCCACGCGGCGGATCCCGTTCGGCCAAACGGTGACGTACGGCCGCCTGGCCACACGCGTCGGGTCGCCGGGCGGCGCCCGGGCCGTGGGCGGCGCCATGGCCGCCAACCCCGTCCCGATCATCATCCCGTGCCACCGGGTTCTGGCAGCCGGGGGGCTGGGCGGCTACGGCGGGGGCCTGGCCCTGAAACGCCGCCTCCTGGCCCTCGAAGGGGCGCGATAGCCGCCCCACGGAGCATTTGCCCGAAACCCCTTGCCGAAGCCGTCCGGCACGGATACACTGACCCGTCGCCCGCCCGTTGGAGGACGTAACCCGATGCCCATGCGGATGCTCTGTGCGGCCCTGGTGGCCACGCTGGCCGTTATCACCGTCGCCACGCCGGCCCATGCCGCCGACCTCGACCTCAAACGCTACATGCCCGTATCGGAAATCCGCCCCGGCATGACCGGTGTCGGACGCACTACCCTCCGGGGCAACGAGATCCTGGAATTCCAGGTCGAGGTCCTTGCGGTCATCGAGAAGTACGGCCCGAAGCAGGACCTCATTATCTGCCGGGCCTCCGGGGCGGGCCTCGAAGCCAGCGGCATCATCGCCGGCATGAGCGGGAGCCCGGTGTACCTCAAGGGCCGCCTCATCGGCGCCCTGGCCTACGCCTTCTCGTGGTCGAAGATTCCCATCTGCGGCGTCCAGCCAATCGAGCAGATGCTGGGGCTCGCGAGCCGGTTCGACCGGCATCCCGCCGAGCCCAAGGCCGCCACCAACGCCCCGGCGCCGGCCGAGTGGATGGCGTCGGATCCGGCGGCCGCCGTGCCCGTTCCCGCCACGGCCCTGGCCGGCGCCGCGCTGCCCGCCGACAAGGTCGGCGCGCACGGCACGTACCAGATGCACCCCATCGCCTCGCCGGTCATGGTCAGCGGCCTGCCGCGACGCGCCCTGGACGACCTGGCCAACGCGCTGGCCCCGTACGGCATGGTGCCGATGGCCGGAGGCGGGACCGAGGCCGACAAGGCCGCCGACGCCAAACTCGTGCCGGGCGCGCCCCTGGCCATCCCGCTCCTTCGCGGCGACATCACCATGACCACCATGGGCACCATTACCGAGATGGTGGGCAACCGCGTGTACGGGTTCGGGCACGCCATGTTCGCGGCCGGCGAAGCCAACCTGCCCCTCATGACGGGCGTCGGCAAGGTCGTGATTCCCTCGTTGCAGCGGTCGTTCCGCATGGGCGCCCCGGTTCAGGAAGTTGGCCGGCTCGTCTGGGACGAAGAGACGGCCGTCCTCGGCCTCCTCGGCAACGAGCGGGCCACCATGGTCCCCATCACCGTGAAGGTGGCCGGGCCGGGCAAGGCCCTGGAGCGGACGTACGCGTGCGAGATGGCCCACAAGCGTGGCTTCTCGTCGCTGCTGGCGGCGACGGCGGCCGGCGCCGGTTTCATCGCCCACAGCGACCTGCCCCGGGAGCACACCATCCGGTACCGCGTGCGGGTCGTGCCCGTCGGGCACGAGCCCATCGTCCGCGAGAACCTGGCCGTCTCGCCGAACGCCGACTCGTACGTCCAGGCCGTCGTCCGGCACCTGGTCCGAACGACCATGGACAACCCGTTCGAGAACCTGCGGCTGGAATCGGTCGAGGTGGAGGCCACCGTCGAGCCCGGCCGCCGCTTCGCCGAAATCGAAAAGGCCCGGCCCCTGCGCAACGCCGTCCGGCCCGGCGGCACGCTGCCGGTGGAGCTGCGAATCCGCCCCTGGCGAAAGGAGCCCCGGTGGATTACCGTTAGCGTACGCATCCCCGACGACTACCCCGAAGGCAAGTACACCGTGGTCCTGTGCGGCGGCGACGAGGCCCTGAGCCAGGAACAGCGCGAGGCGCCCGCCCACTTCCATGCGGACGACCTGGCGAGCCTGCTCGACCTCGTGGGCACCGAACGCCCGCGCGACCACCTGCACATTCGCCTGGAGCGTCCCGGCCAGGGCATCGCCATCGGCCGCCGGCAACTGCCGAACCTGCCCCCGTCGATGCGGTCGATGCTGACCACCTCGGCCCGACTGCCGGTGACGCCCGTCAAGCAGGCCCGCGTGACCACGCAGCCGATGGCCTGGTTCCTGCAAGGCGGCCGGAAACTGACCCTGACCGTCGACCGCGAGGCGCCCGAACACTAGGCCCGGTCGCGTTTGCCGTAACGGAGACTTGCGCGGCGGCCGGCTGAGCCGCCTCGCGCGATCACGAGAGCATGCGGAGTCATTGCCCATGAAACAGTTTGCCATCCGGATGGTCCTGGCGGCCCTGGCGGTCACCGCGGTCGCGGTCGGCGCCGACGCCCGGACCCAGACCTTCCTCGAAACGAACCAGACCCAGTTCAAAGGGGGCGAGAGCGACGCCGTCGTCTCGACGAACCTGGGCGTGCTGCGGCTCGGCCGGGCCCTCGACGACCTGCTCGCCGAAACCGCCGGCGTCGACTACGTGGCCTCCTGTGCCGAGGCGCCCGACGGCGCCATCTACGCCGTCACGGGCGGCGGCGGCCGCATCTATCGCGCCAAGGACGGCAAGGTCGCCCTTTATGCCACACTGGACGACCCGTACCTCTTTTGCGTCGTCGTGGACAAGAACGGCGACCTGTACGTGGGGTCGGGCGGGGGCAAGGGACGCATCTGGCACGTGTCGCCGCCCAAGGGTGACCAGAAAACGCCCCAGGCCCGTGTCCTCTTCGCCAGCGACGAGGTCGCCTACATCTGGGACCTCGCCTGGCTCGCCGACGGCGCCTTGGCCGCCGCCACCGGCGACCAGGGGCAACTCCTGCGGGTCACGCGCGGCGGCGAACACCAGGTCCTCATCGACTCCGAGGCCGATCACGTCCTGTGCCTGGCGGTGGCGCCCGACGGCACCCTCTACGCCGGCACCGACGGTGAGGCCATCGTCTACCGCTGGGCCAACGGCAAACCGTTCATCCTCCACGACGCCGAAGAGAACGAGGTCACGGCCCTGACGACCGACGCCGACGGCAACCTGTACGTCGGCACGTCGAGCGGCAAGGCCGGCCGGACCGGCGGCACGACCATCCGGGTCGTTCAGCCCCCACCCCAGCAACCGAACGCCCCCGGCAAACCCGAAGGCAACGCCGTGGACAACGCCACGAAAAGCGACGGCGGCAACAATGACAACGGCGGGGCCGACACGAAGCCGGCCGGCGCCGCCACGCCCGCCAGCACCGCCATGGCCGAGGCCACCAAACTCGCCAACTCCATCCAGGCGGCCCGCAAGGCCAAGTCGGGCGCCGCCGCCGCTCCCGGTGCGGCCACGGGCGCCTCGGTCCTTCGCATCACCCCGGACGGCCTCGCCACCCCCATCTTCGACACCGACGAGGCCATGATCCTGGCCTTGGCCGTCGCAGGCGACCGGCTGCTCATCGGCACCGGCAACCCCGCACGCCTGTACGAGGTAACGTTGGCCCGCGACGGCGAGGAGCAGGCCCGCCTCGCCAGCGTTGACCCGAAACAGGTGATGGCCATCACCGTAACGAAGGCCGGCCACCCCATCGTGGCCACGGCCGGCCCCGGACGCCTGTACACCCTCTCGGACGGATACGCCAAGGAGGGCACGTACACCAGCCAGGTGTACGACGCCAGCGGGTCGGCCCAGTGGGGCGCCCTGACGTGGCGCGGGCAGACGCCCGCCGGCACGGCCGTCCGCCTGACCACCCGGACCGGCAACGTCCGCGACCCCGAGAAGGGCTTGTGGTCCGACTGGTCGAAACCGCTCGCGAAGAGCCCCGCCACGGTGCCCAGCCCGGCCGCCCGGTACATTCAGTTCCGCGTGTCGATGACGACCAACCGGCCGGCCGTAACACCGGTGCTCGAACAGTTCGAGGCGGCGTACCTGCGGGCCAACGAGCCCCCGCGTATTCTCCGCATCAGCGAGATTGCCGTCGGCGACAAGCAGACCCGGGCCCAGGCCATTGAACGCTTCCGCCAAGCCGTCAAGAAACGCACGCAGAGCACCAGCACGAAGGGCTCGCCACCCAGGCCGCCGGCCCCCCAGGGCTCCCAACCGTTCCGCATGCTCCGGTGGCAGGCCGAGGACCCCAACGGCGACACCCTGCGCTACGGCCTGTGGTTCCGCGGCCAGGGCGAAACGACCTGGATCCTCCTGGACGACAACCTGGCCGTGGCCGAGTATGCCTGGGACACCGCCGGCATCGCCGACGGGTGGTACGAACTGAAGGTGACCGCCAGCGACCGGCCGGACCGCCCCGCCGACGCCGCCCGCACGGACCAGCGCATCAGCGACCCGATCCTGATTGACAACACCGCCCCCGTCATCGAGAACGTGGTCGCCAAGGTCGAGAAGCACCAGGGCCGGGGCCGGGCCATCATCACGTTCACGGCCCGCGACGCCGCCAGCCGTATCGACGAAGCCGCCTACACGGTGGACACGGCCGCCGACTGGCACGCCATCGCCCCGGCCGACCGCCTGTTCGACACCGACCGCGAGACGTTCCGAGTCGTCGTGGACGGCCTCGAATCAGGGGCCCACCGTATTGGCATCCGCGTGGTCGACGAGGCCAACAACCGCGGGCACGCCGCCGTTACGGTGGTCGCGAAGTAGCGACGATGCCTCTTGCGCGCGGCGGGCCGTCTTGCCCGCCGCGCACCCCTTTTAGGGCCTCACTCACGCCTTGCGCAGCGCCTCCGCCAGAAGCCGCTCCGACGCCGGGCCGCGCGGCGCCAGCGTCAGCCGGCGCGACGTCTCGCCCGTGACGACGAGCCGGACCTCGAGGACGTCCGGCGGCAGGGCCTCGGCCACGCGGTCGGCCCACTCGACCGCCGCCAGGCCGTCGCCGGCCAGCAGGTCGTCGGACCCGAGGGCCTCCAGGTCGGCCGCCCCGCGCAGACGGTACGCATCGATGTGGTAGAAGGGGATGCGCCCGTCGAGGTACTCGTGGCACAGGACGAACGTGGGACTGGTCACGTCGTGTGCCCGGGCGGCGTCGAGCCCCTCGGCCATGCCCTTCGCGAGGTGGGTCTTGCCCGTGCCCAGGTCGCCGACGAGGGCCACCACGTCGCCCGGCCGGGCGGCGGCGCCGAGGCGGCGTCCAAGGGCCAGCGTTTCGGGCGCGCTCGCCGAGTTCACGACCTGCCCCGCCGCGCTCATACCGGCCCCTCGCCGCGAAAATGCTCGTACCCGGCGGCTTCGACCGGCCGGCGCGACCCGTCGGCCTCCACCAGCGTCACGCCCTGCCCTTCGACCACGCGGCCGATGCGCGTCAGCGGCACCGACCCGAGCGGGTTCTCGCGCCCGAGGCGCTCGGCGTCGCCCGCCGACACCGCCAGAAGCAGCTCGAAGTCCTCGCCGTCCGAGAGGGCATGATCCAGCGGAAACCGGCCATCGCGGTCGGCCAGACGCCGGGCGTCAGCCGACACGGGAACGGCGACGGCCTCGATCTCGGCCCCGACGCCGCTCTCGCGGCACACGTGGCCGAGGTCGGTCGCGAGGCCGTCCGAAAGATCGATCATGGCGTGCAGGTCGGCCGCGGCCGCCAGGCGCCGGGCCTCCGCCACCCGGGGCTCAAACGCCAAGTGCCGGCCCAGGAGCGACCCGCCCAGCCGGCCCGTTACGAAGAGGACGTCGCCGGGCCGCGCGCCGTTTCGGCGAATGGGCGGCGTGCCGCCGGTCCGCGCCAGGACCGTCGTGCCAATCGCGAGGCCGGCCTCCCAACTCGTGACGTCGCCGCCCACGAGTGGGCAGGCGAACCGCTTGGCGGCGTCCAGGAGGCCCGCCGTCAGATCCTCGGCAAAGGCCATGGGCCGGCTCTCGGGCAGCCCGACCCACGCGACGGCCGCCACCGGTTCGACGGCCATGGCGGCGCAGTCCGACAGGCTGACCGCCATCGCCTTGTAGCCCACCTGCCGGGGCGTGGCCCGGTCGAGGTTGAAGTGCGTTCCTTCGAGCAGCGAGTCGGTGGTCAGGAGGCACTCGGTCGGGCCGATGCGGACGCAGGCCATGTCGTCGCCCGGGCCGATGGGTACGGCGGCCGAGTCGCCGCCGGCCTGCCGGCGGATCCAATCGATCAGCGCCCATTCGCCTTTGGGTTCGGTCATGGCGTGCTGCCTGATTCGCCGAGGGGGCAAGCGGCGTTGCAACGGCTGCCCGGCTCCGTTGCGGCCCGGCTCCCTCGGTCCCTGGCCGTTTTAGAACCACGGTTCGAGATAGGCGAACGCTTCCTCGGCCACGTCGCGGGCCTGGGCCTCGTACGGGTAGAGTTCCACGGTGACCCAGCCGGCGTAGCCGACGTCGTGCAAGGCCGCGAAGACGCTTGGGAAGTCGATGGCTCCCCGGCCGGGCACCAGGTGCCGGTGCTCGCGCGACGCGGCGATGTCCTCGAGGTGCACGTGACGGATGTGCTCGGCCAACCGGCGGATGGCCTCGGCCGGGTCCACCCCCACGCAGTAGAAGTGGCCGATGTCGAGGTTCAGGCCGATGCGTTCGTGCGGCAGCGTCAGGACGAACTGTTCGAACTGGTCCGGCCGCTCGATCAAGAGGGCCGGCTCGGGTTCGATAAGAAGGTCCACGCCGCACGCCTCGGCGGTCGGCAACACCTGCTCGAGCCCCTCGCGGTACAGGCGCATCGCCTCGTCGGGGTCCATGCCGTCGGGCAACGGCCCGCCGGGTTCCAGACTGATGCCGGGCGCCCCGAGGTCGCGGGCGAGTTCGACGGCGGCGATGGTGTGCTCGATGCGGCGGGCCCGGGCGCCGGCGGACGGCTCGATCCACGACGGGTGCCACGTGTCGCCCTGTGCGAACAGCGTAAAGGCGTTCAGGTTCGTCACGGCCAGCCGCAGGTCCGCCAACAGCACGCGGACGGCCTTGCGCCGCCGCACCCCCATGTGCGGGGGATAGGCGTGCGGCACGTCGGCCATGATCTCGGCGCCGGCGTACCCGCAGGCGGCGATCTCCTGAAGGCTCTCTTCCAGGCTTACTTGCTTGAAGGCGTTCGTGCTGAAGGCCAGTTTCATGGGGTCCTTTCCTGCCGATGCCGTGTCATGAGCCGCAACCGTGGGCGGCGGCCCGGGATGCTTAGCGCGCTTCCAGTATCGCCTGGGCCACCGTCCGGCGGCGGACCACGTAGAACCGGACCCGGTCGCCGCGATCCACCTGCACGAGCAGCGTGCCGAGTGTATCGAGGTCGTCCACGCGGTACCGGTCCACCTGGAGGATGACGTCGCCGCTACGGAAGCCGGCGTCCTCTGCGGGGCTGCCGCGGTCGGCGCTGGCCACGAGCAGGCCGCGGTCCACCCCCAACCGCATCGTGCCGGCCAGGTCGCGATTCAATTCCTGCAATTGCAGGCCGAACCGTTCGCGGGCCAGTTTGGCGCCGTCGGGTTTGGGGGCGGCCGCGAGGCGAAGCCGCTTCTCGATCGATTCACCGCCGCGCTTCAGCGTCAGACGAACCTCGTCGCCGACGGCGTAGTCGAGGATCATCGCCTCGAGTTCGATGATGTTGGAAGGCGTTTTGCCGTCGAGGCGCACCACGTGGTCGCCGGCCTGGACGCCGGCCTTGGCGGCGGGGGAGGCCTCGTCGGTCCGGTCGACGATGGCCCGGCCGGAGGCGTCGGTCCGGAAAACGATGCCCAGCCAGGGGCTGCCGGGCTGGCGGATATTGAGCAGGGCCACCATGATGTCGCGGACCTTGTCGACGGGAATGGCAAACCCGAGGCCCTGTGCCCCCGCCCGGATGGCGGTGTTGATGCCGATGAGGTCGCCGCGGATGTTCAGGAGCGGCCCGCCGGAGTTGCCCGGGTTGATCGGGGCGTCCGTCTGGATGAGGCCCTCGTACGCAACCCCCTGCCCGGCCTCCAGGGTCCGGTCGAGCGCCGAGACGACGCCGGTCGTCACGGAGTGCTGGTACCCGAAGGGGTTCCCGACGGCGATGACGGTCTCGCCCATCATGAGGTCGCCGGAGGTGCCCAGGGGGATAGCCTTCAGGGGCCGGTCGGCCTCGATCTTGATGATCGCGAGGTCGGCCTCCGGGTCGGCCGACACGAGCGTGGCCTGGTGCTGCGATTCGTCCGAGAGGGTCACGATGATCTCGTCGGCCTGCTGCACGACGTGGGCGTTCGTAACGATGTACCCGCGAGGGCTGATGAGGGCGCCGGACCCGAGGCTGCCCGAGACGTACCGCCGCGGGCGAAACAGGTCGTCGAACTCCCGGCGGAACACGTCCGGCAGATTGAAGTGCGGAAACGGCCGGACCATGTGCACCTGCTTCGTCGACAGGTTCACCACGCACGGCGCCACGCGTTCGACCGCCCGGACGACGGGTGTCCGGCGGTCAACCGGCGCCGGCGATGCCCCGGCGCGCGCAGACGCACCGGCAACCATGAACCAGGCGGCCGTCGCAACGGCGGCCAGGACAACCAGACGGGTGTATCGCATTTCATGCATGGCGGTATCCTACTCGATGCCCCAAAGGGCGGCAAGGCTCCGGCCGGTTGGACGCCCGAGATGGTGGGTTTGTTGCATCACCGCTGCTGCCGGAGGAACGCCTCGACGTCGTCCATCGTCGGCATGCTGGGTTGGGCGCCGAGGCGTGTGGCAGCCAGGGCCCCCGCGGCATTCGCGCGCCGCGCCGCCGACGCCAGGTCCGACCCCTGGACCACCGACACGGCCAGCGCCGCCGTAAACGCGTCTCCGGCGGCCGTGGTGTCGACCGGTTCGATGGCGAAGGCGGGCACGTGCTCGACGCGGCCATCCTCGGCCACAACGGCCCCGTAGGCCCCGGCCTTGACGACAACGGCTCGCGGCCCGCGGGCCAAAAGCAGGCGGGCCAGGTCCTCCGGCCGTCGGGCCCGGGGCGGCACGTCGAGCAGGGCGGCGGCCTCCGCCTCGTTCGGCGTCAGGACGTCGGCTTCGAAGACCGCCGTGTCGATCGGCCGCCGCGGCGGACCCGCGTCCACGACCGTGGGCGTGCCGGCGCGCCGGGCCAGCCGGATCGTCCGGGCGACCGTCTCGATTGGCACTTCGAGTTGCAGGATGACGACGTCGGCCGCCTCGATGAGGCCGGCGGCGGCCGCCACGTCGTCGGGCGTCAGGCGGCCGTTTGCCCCCGCCGTCACGACGATGCTGTTCTCGCCGGCGGCGTCAATCAGGATCATGGCCGCCCCGCTCGGGCACCCGTCCACCGTGCCGAGGGCCTGGGTATCCACGCCCTCGTCGGCGAGGCCCTGAGCCAGGCGTCGGCCGAAGAGGTCGTTGCCCACGCGGCCAAGGAAGGTAGTCCGGGCGCCGAGGCGTGCGGCGGCAACGGCCTGGTTGGCGCCCTTGCCCCCGGCAATCATCTGCAGCGCCTCGCCCCGCACGTTTTCGCCCGGACCGGGCAGGTGGTCCACGCGGGCCACGAGGTCCATGTTAATGCTGCCGACCACGAGGATTCGCATGAATAGAGTCTAAGGCGACGCGTCCGGCATCGGAAGCGCAAAGTCGGCCCTGCCCTGCGGCGCTGAGGGAATTGTCTTGCCCGCCCGCCCGAGGCGGCCTAAGATTCCCGTTTCGGCGCGCCGGGCCGACCGGACGCAGGCGGCTAGCGGCCGGCGCGAGCATACGCCCGGCGCCCTTAGGGAGCCCGGCGGGGGTCCACACGACCTCCGACCTCCGGGCCGGGCCACTGGATACACGTGATCGCGCGATGGCAGCCAAACCCCAACACGACCTCCAAAAAGCCCACCGACGCCGGAAGAACCGTGAATCGTTCCTCGAAACCATCGAGTCGATCGTGGTGGCGTTCGTCCTGGCCTTCATCTTCCGCGCGTTCATCGTCGAGGCCTTCGTCATCCCTACCGGGTCGATGGGTCCCACGCTGTACGGCCAGCATGCGGAATTCACCTGCACGGACTGCGGATACCATTTTGCGGTCAGCGTGGACGGCCGCCTCGGTAACCGCCCCGTGTGCCCGAACTGCGGGCTCACCCAGGCCGTGCCGCCACAGGCGCCGCTGTACAGCGGCGACCGCATTCTCGTTCTGAAGTTCCTGTACGACTTTGCCCAACCCCGCCGCTGGGACGTCATCGTGTTCCGCAATCCCAACCAGCCGGAGGAGAATTACATCAAACGCCTCGTCGGCCTGCCCGGCGAAACCGTTGAACTCGTCCAGGGCAACGTGACCATCAACGGCAAGGTCGTCGCCAAGGCCGACCGCGCCCAGGAAGCCCTTTGGATGCTCGTCCACGACACCCGCTACCTGCCGACCCGCAGCAACTGGCGCCGCCGATGGGTGGCCGACGGCCCCTGGAAGGCCCAGGGCGCCGGTTACGCCCTAGCCAACGCGGCGCCCAAGGGCAAGGCAGCGTGGCTGGCGTACCATCACCGCAACGCCCAAGGCCGGCGCGACAACATCCGCGACTGCTACGGCTACAACAGCGGGGCGGGCGGCTGGCGGTTCGGCCAGAACGTCTGCACCGATCTTCACCTGGCCAGCGCGGTCACCGCCCAAACCCCCGACACCGTCCTCGTGGTCGAGATGCGGGCCTACAAGGATCGGTTCCGCTTCGTCCTGCCCGCCCAGGGCAGCGACGCCCGGACCGAAATCCTGCTCAACGGCAAGCCGATTGCCTGGGCCGAGGGAGGCGTTCTGCCCGTCGGCCAACCCGCCCGCGTCGAGGTCGCCAACGTGGACCACGCCCTGCAACTACTGGTCGACGGCCACCGCGTCACCATGGGGCATCAGCAGGAGGTCACGACGGCAGGCGACGTGACGTACGACCCCACGCCGCTTTCCGAGGAAGCGTACCGGGCGTTCGAGCGGGCGCCGGACCCCATCGAGCCGCCCCCCGCGGCATACGACCTTCGCGTCGGGGCGACCGGCGGACCGATGACCCTGGCGTACCTGGAGGTCGCCCGCGACGTCTACTACACGAACGAGATGATGCAGGGCCCGACAGGCATTGTGCCTGGGCACGCCACGGAAGGTAACCCGTTTGCGCTGCGGGCCGACGAGTTTTTCGTCTGCGGCGACAACAGCCCGAAATCGTCCGACGCCCGCCTCTGGCCACTCAAACGGCCCGTGGTGCCCCGGCGGAACCTCGTCGGGAAGGCCTTCTTCGTGTACTGGCCCGCCGCCGGCACCCGGTTGCACGTACCGCTGGCGCCCGACCCGGCGGGATGGCGGCTGGTGAACTGACGCCCGTGGCCCCGGCCGAGCAAGCGCGGCAAGGGTCTATCGGAGGGTGTGAAGGGCATTCCCCAAGCGCTGAGCGATACGTACGTATGCTGGGGCACGGTTTTCCACAAAATCACGGGCCGCATCCCGGCCCTTCCCGACCGCCGACGCATCGCCGGACAACGAAACGGAGCGGCAATCACCCCTTGCGGTGGCCTTCCGGCAGTGTTATGGTGCCGGGCGGGGTTGGGGCGTTAGGCTGCCACAACCGCCCTCCGGGCCGTACGCCGGGGCATGGAGCGGGTCGCGACCGGCGGTTTTGCACACGTTTTCCACAACGCCGGCCGGCCCGAAGGCCGCCGCGAGGAGTACTGGGCGTGGAACTCCTTAACGTAACCGGTCTTACGAAAATCTACGACGGCCGAAAGGTCGTCGACGATGTCTCCTTCAGCGTTAATGAGGCCGAGATCGTCGGCCTCCTCGGCAAGAACGGGGCCGGCAAGACCACCAGTTTCAAAATGACCACCGGCATGATTCCGACCGACGGCGGCCGGGTCATCTTCGAGGGAGAGGACATCAGCCGGTTACCCATGTACCAGCGGGCCCGGCGGGGCCTTGGGTACCTGGCCCAGGAGCCGAGCATTTTTCAGCGGTTGACCGTCCGGCAGAACCTGCTGGCGATCCTGGAGATGATGCACCTGTCGAAGACCGAGCGCGAGGCCATTGCCTCGGAACTGCTCCGCGACTTCGGTCTGACGCACCTCTCGGGCCAGCGTGCCCGGACACTCTCGGGCGGCGAACGGCGGCGGCTGGAAATTGCCCGCGCGCTGGCCACCCGGCCAAGCCTCATGCTGCTCGATGAGCCGTTCACCGGCGTCGACCCGATTGCCATCTTCGACATTCAGGGCTTCATCCGGAACCTCAAGAGCCGCGGCATCGGCGTCCTCGTGACCGACCACAACGTGCACGCCACCCTCGGCATCGTAGACCGGGCCTACATCATCAACGAGGGCCGCGTCTTTCGCCACGGCACGAGCGACGAACTCATCAACGACCCCGAGGTCAAACGCGTGTACCTGGGCACCACGTTCCGGGGCGATGAGTTCACCGCGGCGGCCGGTCCGTAACGCCCGGCCGGCCTGGTGTGGCCCCCCCGCCTGATCGGCGGCCTCGGGCCTACGCCGACACGCCGGAACCTGACCGACGGCCATCGCCGCGCCTCCGATGGCCGCACACAGCCGATGGGGCAGCATCACCATGGCTCGCGAAACCCCCGCCGTTGTCTGCGTAGCGCTGAACCCCTCCTGGGACCGCACCCTCGACGTGCCGAACCTGGAAATCGGGAAGCATGTGCGTGGCCGGTTGCTGTCGGTCCAAGCCGCCGGAAAGGCCGTCAACGTGGCTCGCCTGCTCGACGCCCTGGGCACCCCGTCGGTCCTGACGGGGCTGGTGGGCGAGGGCGACCGCGACCGGTTCGCGGCCACCTTTGCGAAGACCCGCGTCCGGGTGGAGATGTTCGAGACGGCCGGCCGGACCCGCGAGAACATCACCCTCGTCGACACCGAACGGAAGGCCGACACGCACATTCGCGACCTCGGTTTTTCGGTGGCGGAGGAAGACCTGGCCCGCATCACGAAGAAACTGCGGATTCTCGCCGGCAAAGGCGCCTACGTGCTGCTGACGGGCAGCCTGCCGCCCGGCATGGACGCCGCGTCGTTCGCCGGCCTGCTGGACGTGTGCGCCCAAAAGGGAGCTCGCGTGGCCGTCGATTCCAGCGGCGCCGGCCTCGAGGCCATCCACCTGGCCCAGGACCTCTGGCTGACCAAACCGAACCGGGAGGAACTGGCCACCCTCGCGGGTCACACCATCGACTCCGACGCGGCTATTCGCGAAGCCGCCGAGACCCTGCGCCACCGCATGGACGAGGTCGTCGTGACTCTCGGGGCCGACGGCGCGATGGTTTTTGCCCGCAACGGCGCCTGGGTCGCGCGGCCGAACGTCGACCCGATGGCCGTCATCAACACCGTGGGGTCCGGCGACGCCTTCCTGGCCGGCTACGTCCACTGCCATGCCGCCGGCGCAAAGCCCGAGGCGTGCCTGCGGTTCGGGGTGGCCTGCGGCACGGCCGCCACACTCCAACTCCGGGCGGGCCAAATCAACACACACGACGTGCAGGCCGCCCTGGAGAAGGTAACCGGGGAACCGCTGGGGTAACGTGGCGGCCACCCCGCGTCGTCATTCGGCATGCGGCTACGTCAGGTACTTGCCCAGGATGGGGTCGAGGCGTTCGGCGGCCTCCTGGGGAATGAGGGCCTTTTCGGTCCAGATGGCCCGGGCAAGAGCGCTGCGGCAGCCGCACTCCGGGCCGACCATTTCGGCAATGCGCGGGATGGCAGCCCACATCAATTGCATCGCCACCTCGGTGCCCGCCTGGACGTTGGCCAGGATGCTCTCGATGACCTGGTCGGGGCTCTCGCCGGGCGTGTGGGGTTTCCAGCAGTCGTAATCGGTGGCCACCGATACGTTGGCGTAACAGATTTCGGCTTCGCGGGCGAGTTTGGCCTCGGGCATGCAGGTCATGCCGATGAGGTGCCCGCCCCACTGGCGGTGCAAGAGGCTCTCGGCCCGGGTCGAGAACTGCGGCCCTTCCATACACACGTACGTGCCGCTCGGGTGCACGGTGGTTTTCATCCCCATGCCGCACTCCACCAGCAGGCCGCGCAGACCCGGGCAGAACGGCTGGGCAAAGGCCACGTGGACGGCCAAGTCGTCGAAGAACGTCTTGCCTTCTCGGAGGGTCCGGTCGATGACCTGGTCGCAGACCACGATGTCGCGGGGCGCGATCGTCTCCTGCAGGCTGCCGCACGCCGTCGACCCCAGGATGTGCGTGACGCCGAGGTGTTTGAGGGCCCAGATGTTGGCCCGGTACGGCACGCGCGACGGGCTGTGGCAATGGCCGCGCCCGTGCCGCGCAAGGACGGCTACCTGCTGGCCGTGGACCTCGCCCATCACGATCGGCGCGCTCGGCGGTCCGTAAGGCGTCCGGACCTCGACGTCCTCGCCGCCCGTCTGCTCGGTCAGGGCCTCGCCCAACCCCGTACCCCCAATCAGGCCAACCAGCACGTCGCTCACGGTGGCTCTCCTTTCGCGAAACGCGTCGGCGGCACGGTACCAGACACCCTGGCAAGGGTCAAGCGATTCGGCGGGGGGGGGCGGACGATTAAGAAAGCGCCGCGGTCGGGGGAACGCGGCGCTTCCAAGACTCCTGCCGGCACGGGTTACTCCCGCGGTGTCCTGGCAGATATCCGGGTGTCGCTCCACACTACAGTACAAACTGTGCGGGCCATCCGTCCATCAGAATCGCCCGGTTGGGTGACAACTTGCTGTCACCACCCGGAACGGGGGAAAACGCGGCTCCTGGCCGCAACGCACCGTGGCCCCCGGCCCATCAGGGCAGGGATGCGGCCTGGATATGGGTGGTTGCGTCGACCGAGTCGGACGCGCCCATGATGTCCAGGAACGCCTCGACGCAGGTCTCGTCGAACTGGGTGCCGCAACACCGCCTGAGTTCGGCCACCGCCACTTCGCGGGAAAGGGGCGGCCGGTACGGCCGGGTGCTGGTCATCGCATCGTAGGAATCGACGACCGCCAGGATCCGAGCCTCCAGGGAAATCGCCCCGTCGCTCAGCGCGTCCGGGTACCCTTTGCCGTCCAGCCGCTCGTGGTGGTGGAGGATCGCCGGCCGGGCCGATGCCAGGAAGTCCAGGTGCCGGACCATCTCGACCCCGCGGCGCGGGTGTTGCTGGACGATGGCCCACTCGCTTTCGGTCAGGCCGCGCGGAGCCTGAAGGACATCGTCGGGGATGGCCAGTTTGCCGATGTCGTGCAACTCGGCGGCGTAGGAAAGAGCCCGCAGGCGGTTTCCGCGGAGGCCAAGCTTCTTGGCCACCTTCGTTGCCCACACCTGAACGCGCAACGAATGGCCGTGCGTGCACGGGTCCTTGGCCTCAATCGCCAGGGCCAGGCTGCGAATGGCGGCGTAGTTGCTGGCTTCGAGGTTGCGGCGGTCGAGTTGGCCGGCCAGGCTGATGGCGGCCGCCTCGGCCGTGAATTGCAGTTCCGCCAGGTCCTCGTTTCCGAACGGCCCGACCGGTCGGTCCGTGACGTTGATGACGCCGATCTTGCGGCCGGCGGTCTTCATGGCCGTCACGACCAGCGGCACCGACGCCATCGCGTCGCCGGCGTCCAGGCCGAGCGTCTCGAAAACCGCCTCGCCTCCCAGGTCGTCCAGTATCATCGGCACGCCGCTGTCAAACACCTGCCCGCAAATGCGGCTGGGAACCGGTACGGCAACCTGCTCGGCCACCTCCGGCGTAATGCCGCGCGACGCCAGGATCCGCAGCATATCGTCCTCGGCCACCATCACGCTGACGCGATAAACGCCCACGCTTTCGGCCAGGTAGGCCACGGTCTTCTCGCCCGCGTCCTGAAGCGAGTTGGCCAGCGTCAGTTGCTGCAGAAACGCACAACGCCGCTGAATACGTTTCCGCGTATCCTCCAAGTTGTTCAGCGACCCGATCAGGTCGTCCGTCTGTCGCGCAATCGCCAGCGACAACGCCACCACGCCAACGATGCTCATCGTCACGAGCAACTTCGTAACCAGCGGCTCCAGCGCCGCGTTCAGCAGGAACGCGACCACGAGCATCAGCACCAGCAGCATCGACGTCTGAAGACCGCAACACCAGCGCACGCTCGACAAATGGCACCACCGACACCGCTCGTACGGCGCCGTCGCCAGCGCCAGGCACACAATGCAGTTCGGGTTGCCTGCCGGCCGACCGGTGGGGAGAGATGGCCCGCTCCGCCAATGCAGCCGCCGGACGAGAAGCCGTCCCGCCACGTACAGCAGCAGGTTGAACGAGAAGGCGGTCGTGCCTCCCAGGATCGACGTCGCCGCAGCCGCCAGCACCGGCAGCCACCCGAACGGCCGGCCCAGCATCAGCAGAACCAGACCCGTCCCCAGCAAGACCGTGCGCACCACCTCATCCAGACGGTACAGGTCCGGGTGCGCACCCGGGTCCTCCCCGCCAACCGGGTGCTGCTTGCGACCAAACACGTACGCCGCCAACACCAGCCGGTCCGACACCAATGCCAGGGTACTTAACGCCAAGGCCAGCCATAGAGCGGGAAGCCATTCCAACAGGTAGGCGACCGCCGGCAACGCACCACACACAAACTGGTGCTGCCGCACACCGGCTGTGGAAACACGAAGACGGTCTGGCATAGAACCAGCCCTCCCAGCGCAACAACCATCCCACGCGCAAAACCCCGGACGCTCCCGGAGCCTTGCCCCATCCTAGTACTCTGTTTATCGGCAAGTCTCCGCGGAACAATCCGCATTAATCATACGGTATCGGCACCCGACCGTGCCCGGACGGACGGTCTGCGCCGCACATGGTTGGGGAACCGGCAACCGCTTCGCGTCGCCGGAACGAAAGGCCTACGGCCGCGGAATACCCGCCCACCGGCCCAGGCGGGCCTCTTCGAGCAGCGTCTCGAGGTCGCACCGGGCCTGCGGATTCGACGCCAGCAGCCGGTCTGCCTCCTTCCGCAGGGCCTCGGCCCGACGGGCATGGTCGGCCGCCTCCGGCGACGGCGTTTCGGCCAGGCGGGCGTAGGCATCGGCCAGCAGGGCCACCACCTCCGGCCGCGACGGGTCCTCGCGAACCAAGTGGTCCAGCAGCGATACCGTCCGTTCCGGCTGCTTGATCTCCAGGCGGACGACCGCCCGGAGGAGCCGCGGCCACTGCCCCCCCTGCAACGCCGCCGGGTGCAGCCGCTCGTTGCCGGGCAGCATCCGGTCGCCCAAGCCCATCGCGATGGCCGGGGTTTGCTCGGTGCACCGCTTCAGGCCTCGGAGGCCGGGGATCATCTTGCCCGACGCCAGGGCCTCGAGCGCCGCCAGGTAGTACCCCGCCAGTGCCGTCCCGGCCTTGGCATGGTGCCGGCTCGCCACCTCCGTTGGGCGGCCACCCGCCTCCAGCGTCAGCATCAAGGCCACCGCGGCGTGCACGTCGGCGGCGTGCGAACCACGGTCACCGAGGAAATCGAGCCGACCGCGGACCTGCTGCCAGCGGGCCGACCCCGCCGGCTCGGTCCGCATGAGGATTCGTGCCGCCGCCAGCAACGCTTCGACGCCCGCCTTGCGACCCGCTTCCGCGAGCGGCGCCGCGGCCGCCGCCACGCCGTCGCGGCCGGCCGGCGGATGCCACCCCGCCAGTTCCATCGCCAGCGGCGTCCAGGGCGCCATTTCCCCGCGCAGGGTCTCGAGCGCCGCCGCCGCCATCGGCGTCACGGCCGGCGGAACCGTGACCGTCGTCACCTCGTCGTCGGCGGCGTCCACGAACGTCAGGTGGATCTTGCCCGGCAACCCCCGCAGGCGGACGACCATCGGCCGGTCCGGCCGCAGCTCCGCCGCCATCGTCTCGCGCTGGTCGCCGGCGCTGACCCGCATCCGGCCCTTCCAGGGCGGACCCAGCCCCGCGATCCGGAGCGTTGTGGACGCCAGGTCGCGCTCCATGCCCACGGCCACGTACTCGTCGGCCCACACGACCGGCCCGATACCCGTAACCGCCGCCAGCTGGACCGGCATCACGTATGCCCCGAACGGCGGCAGGAAGTGCCCGGGATGCGCCGCCGTCACGTTCGACCCGACCGCCACCTCAACGCCGCCCCGTCCCGCGCCCGACACGTCGATCATGGCGCCGCACCCCGTGTACTTCGGGCGCAGCACCAGGTGGTTGATGTCGGCCCGGGGATCGTACACGCCAACCCAGTCGCCGTCCACGCCGAGGCCCCAGACGGGGCCGACCGCCGCCGCCCCGGCCTCCGGCGTCGGCGCCGCGGCCGGCCGGACCGGCCACGGCCGAACCTCGGTCAGGCCGGCGTCCGTCACCGACGCCGCCGGCAACAGCGTACGCATGGCGCGGTCCCACGGGAACCGGGCCGCGTGCCACAACCGGAAACCCTGACGCAACGGCAGTCGGTTGTCGACCCGGCCCGTGACCTCCAGGACGGGCGACTCCGGCCGCAGCGTCACGAGCACCGCTGCCCGCAGCGCCGAGAAATGGGCGGCCCCCGACCCGGTGAACTGGCGGAACCGCCGATCCATCGCCACCGTCACCGCACCCGTGTCGGCCCGGACGATGCGGTACGACACGCCCGCGTCGTGCGGCGGGGTCACGGCATCCGGCCGCGGAAAGCGGAACCCCGCCCCGCCGGCCTCGTCGTCCACGACCAGGACGTCGCGCCCGGTCGGCTTGTGCACGAGCCGCGTCACGCGGCCGCCCAGGGCCGGCACGACCGTCGCCACAAGATACTCATTCTCCAGAACGATGGCCTCGTGGGTCGCGGTAACGGCGTGGCCGCCGCCGGACGCCACGGCCTCGGGCACGACCTCCGGGATGACCGTGGCGCGGACGGTTGGCTCGGCCTCGGCCGGCGGGTCGGCGGCCGCCACGGCCCCCGCCACCCGGGCCGGCGTCAGCACCACCAGGATCACGACGGCTACCAGCCTCGATAGACACGGCATTCGCACCACTCCCCGCCACCGGACGAACGGCAGCGCCGTCGGCGCGCGCCTCGGGCGCTTGGCCTCGAACACAGCCTAATATCGGCAGAGAGGATGGAGGCAGCCTAGCGAAACCGCGCACCCGACGCCGTTCGGCCCGGCCGGCGCGCCCGGCTCACCGGACCCCGCGGGGCCTGAAGAGCACTTCCGACGGATCCAGGTACCCAACCTTGGCCTGTGGCAGCCGGGGGTCGATACTGCCCTCGGCGGGGCCCATCGCCTCGACGTGCCAGTCGGCGAACAGCACGTTCGCCCTTCCCCCGTGCCGGAAATGCACGTACCGGACGCCCGGTTGCAGGTAGAACCATTCCTCGACCAGCGGGTTGGCCGGCGTGGCGGGTGGCTGGAACGTGTTGATCCAGGCGGCGTCGGCAAACAGGACCGTCCGGCCGGCGTCCGACGCGCGAATCTCCTCGAAACTCCGCGACCCGCTCGCGCCGGCCAGTTCGGCGTTCACGCCGTACGTCCACCACTTGCCCTCGTACTTCGCCTTGTACGCGCCGCCGTAGTCGAAGGCCGGACAGATTTCAATGCCTTCGTTCGAGGCGATGTACGGGTACAGGGCGCCGCGCGTCCGGTCCAGCACGCGGTGGCCCTCACCGCCGGCCTGCGACCCGGCCGGCTCGAACCCGAAGTACCACGCCACCCCGTCGGCCTGCTGCTCGCGCAGCGGAAAAAAGATGCCGTCGTTGTCGTTCAGGTACAGGCGGGTGGCCAGGCCCAGTTGCCGCAGGTTCGACGCGCAGGCCACCTGGTCGGCCAGCCGCAGCGCCCCGAACACCGCCGGCACCACCAGGGCCACCAGCACCCCCGCGATGACCAACACGATCAGCAGTTCGATCAGCGTAAAGCCGTGTCGAACCCGCATCGTACCGCCTCCTGGGTCCCGCTGGGCGGCGACCCTCCCGCACGTCACCGTCGGCGCCGGGCCGCCACGACCAGCCCCAGCCCAAGCAGGCCGAGCGTGGCCGGCTCGGGCAGCACGTGCTCGTGCAGCGTCCACGGATCGGTCGCCGCGTCGCGATAGGCAAACAGCAGCCGGTCGCCGGCCGGGTCGTACGCCAGACCCATAAACCCCAGGCCCACGCAATCCGAAAAAACGTTCTGGGTCGTGTCGCCGGCCAGCACCGACAGCGCGCCGGACGGGTCCACCCGGTAAATGCCGTCGGCCGCCTGCAGATACACGTTGCCCTCGGCGTCGACCGCCGTGAACGCCGTGCCCGAGACCATGAGGCCCGTGGCAAACGCGTCGCCGGGGTCCGCCGGTACCGACCCGCCCGCCAGGCTGTCGAAGACGTCGCGGCCGAACCGCCACAGGTCCACCGGGTAGGCATCGTCGGTCGGCCAAGGGGCGAAGCCGGTGGCCACCGGAACCACCAGGTCGCCGGCCGGCGAGAACCCGATGCCGCTGCCGAACATTCCGCCCGCAAACGCCCGCACCTGCACGAGGGCGCCCATCCCGCTCGTGTCCACGGCGTACAGATCCGCCGCGTACGAATCGGTCAGGTACACGCCGCCGGTCAGGGGATCGACGGCCAGGCCGTAGTTCGCGCCGGACGGCATGGCGGCGCCCGTCAGTTCGCGCGCCGTGCCGTACGTGCCGGAGGCGGAATCGATGTCCACCTCCACGAGGCGGCCGGTCATGCCCGTTGCCACGTACGCCGTCAGGCCCGACGGCGCAACGGCGAAGCCCGACGGGTCGATCGTCATCTGCTGGCCGGGCCAGACCGCCGACTCCAGGTTCGCCACCTCGGTCTGGAACGCCCCGCCATCGAGCCGGTACAGCGTGTCGCCCTCGAAGGCGTACAGCGTGCCGGCGGCGTCCGCCGACAGCGCCGTGAACCGGTACAGACCGGGCTCGGGCACCACGATTCCCAGGTCGTGCATGCCGGCGGCGGTACTCGCCGCCAGGCACACCAGGCACACCGCCATCCAGCATTTGCCAAACATGAAAGGCTCCCTCCCTTGGCGGGCGGGCGCGCGGCCGCCCAGCCGACATCGCTTGGTTCGTTTTCCCCGGGTGCAACTCGGCAAATCGCCGGCCGGCCGGGCGGGGCCAAAGAAAAAACCCTCGGCCCCGCGGAGGAGGCCGAAGGCCATCTGCCTTCGTGCCGATGCATTCCCAGTCCGCGAGGAACACCTGGCGCGTCGGACCGGGAGAGGTCTTCTGGCTTACGGATCGTCCTACTGAGCCCGGCCTTCCCACCCGTTTGGGCAGTGACATCTGTCGGACCGTTCGTCCCCGTTTACAGCGGCGGGACCGCGGTGGAGTTACACCACCTTCCCTGTTCCCGGTTCCGTATTCGATTGTGCCGCTAGTATACCACGGGCGCAGGCAAAGTCAAACGCCGTTCGGGCCGACCGTGTCGTGCGCCGACGCGCCGACGCGCTGGACGCGTGCACCAATGCCCTTGTGGCGGCGGCCGCCGTCGCCTAGAATCCCCGCATGGTTTCGACGCGTTTCCACCTCGTTCTGCTGGCCCTGGCCACGGCGGCAGCCCTGTCGGCCACCGGGTGCGGCGAGGCCGACGCGCCCCCGCCCGCGGGGCGGGAAGCCGGCCGCCAGCCCCTCCGCATCCTCAGCCTCGCGCCGAACCTGACGGAGATCCTCTTCGCCATGGGCCTCGGCGACGCCGTCGTCGGCCGGAGCACCTACTGCACGTATCCGCCCGAGGCCCTGGCCGTGCCGGCCGTCGGCGACACGCTGCACCTGGACCTGGCCGGCGTTATCCGGGCCGAGCCGACGCTGGCCCTGCTGCTCACGCGCCGGACCGAGGTGGTGCGGCGGCTCGAGGGGTTGGGCATCCGCGTGGCGGCCGTCGAGGCCGACCGCATGGACCAGTTGCGCGAGGCGATCCGGACCATCGGCACGGAGACCGGCCGCCCGGACGCCGCCCGGGCCCTGCTCGCCCAAATCGACGCCGACTTGGCGGCCGTCCGCCGGCGTGTGGCGGGCCTGTCGCCTCCGCGCACCCTCTTTGCCTGTCCGATGACGGTGGGGTCGGCGCGGATCCTGGTGGCCGGCCGCGGCACGTTCGTGGACGACCTGCTCACGGCCGCCGGCGCCGAGAACGCGTACCCGGACCGGGCCGACTGGCCCACCATCGGCCCGACGCGCGTCGTGGACCTCGGGCCGGACGTCGTCATCGTCAACGCCGCCACCAAAGGCCCCGCCGACCGGCAGGACACCATCCGCCGGGCCTGGAACGCCCTCGGGAGCGTGCCGGCGGTCGAGGCCGGCCGCGTCCACATCCTGACGGAGCCGTACCTGACGATTCCCGGCCCGCGCGTCGGCCGGGCGGCCCGGCTTCTGGCCGAGACGATTCACCCCGGCCTCGCCGACGAGGAGCCCGCGCCGTGACCCCGCATCCGCTGACCGTCCGCCGGTACGTGCTCACGACCCTCGCGGGGGCGGCGGCCTGGCTCGTCGTGGCGGCGGTGGCGGTGGTCGTGGGCGGACGCCTGTGGGCGTGGGGCTCGGCAGCCCAGATGCACGACGTCCTTTGGCTCCGCCTGGAATGGGTGGCAACGGCGAGCGCCGTCGGGGCGGCGCTGGCCCTGTCGGGTTTGGCGCTGCAGGCCCTCTTGCGGAACCCGCTGGCCGAGCCGTACATCCTGGGCGTTTCGGGCGGTGCGGGCCTCGCGTATATCCTCGCGAGCCTCTTTGTGAGCGTCGTGGCGGCACCGGCGGTGGCGGTCCTCGGCGCACTGGCCACCGTGGCCCTCGTGTACGCCATCGCCCGGCGGCGGGGACGGCTGGAACCGTACACGCTGCTCCTGGCGGGCGTCATCCTGAACGCGTTTTACGGGGCGGCGATCATGCTCGTGACGGCCATCGTCCGGCCGGAGCAGCGCGGCGACATCGCCGTCTGGATGATGGGCACGATTGGGGCGTTCGGTCCCCAGTGGCCGCTCATCGGCGCCGTGGCCGCCCTCGCGGTCGCGGGCGGCGGGCTCTTTGCCTTCCTGGCCAAGGGGTTCAACCTGGTGGCCGCCGGCGAAGACACCGCCGGCGCCCTCGGCGTGCGGGTGGAACGGCTGCGGGTCATCACGTTCGTGGCGGCAAGCCTGCTGGCCGGCGTGAGCGTGGCCCTGGCGGGGCCGATCGGGTTCGTCGGCCTCATCGTGCCGCACGTGCTGCGCATGCTGATCGGGCCGGACCACCGGCGTCTGGTGCCCGCGGCCCTCTTCGCCGGCGCGGCGTTCCTGGTGCTGGCCGACCTGGCAGCGTGCCTGTGGGAAGGGGCGACCAACCGGTCCGTACCCGTGGGCGTGCTGACGGCGATGTGCGGCGGCCCGTTCTTCATCTACCTCTTGAGAACCCGATGGCGGAAACGGATGGCCGTGCGATGACCCCGATACGGCGTGACGGAAAGATGCCGCCCGGTGACGCAGAGATGCCGCGCGGTGGGTCTCCGCACCCACCGCGCAACGAACACCAAAGACCACGGCGAGATTCTTCGCTCGCGCCGCTCGCTCAGAATGACAATGCTAAGCGCGGCGGGTACGGAGACCCGCCGCGCACATCCCCCACCGACCCGCCGCGCACCAATCCGCCGGCAGAGCCGCCGCGCGCCAATGCCCCGTACATCGAGGCCGAAGGCCTCTGCTTCGCCTACACGGCCGGCGAGCCCGTTTTGGCGGGCCTCTCGATGACGGCCTGCGCCGGCCGCCTGACGTGCGTTCTGGGGCCCAACGGTTCCGGCAAGACGACGCTGCTGCGGGTCCTGGCGCGGCTGCTCGTGCCGTCGGGCGGGTCGGTCCGGCTGGCCGGCCGGCCGCTGGAAGCGTACCGCCGGGCGGACCTCGCGCGCCGCGTGGCGTACGTGCCTCAGGAAACCCTCGCGGGCGCCGGCTTCACGGTCATGGAAACGGTGCTCATGGGCCGGTCGCCGCACACGGGGGCGCTCGGGTTCGAGTCGGAGGCCGACTGGCAGGCCGCCGAGAGCGCCCTTAGCCTGACGGAGACCGCGCGGTTCGCCGGTCGCGACCTGGCGGACCTCTCGGGCGGCGAGCGGCAACGGGTCATCGTGGCCCGGGCCCTGGCCCAGGACCCCGCCCTCGTGCTCCTGGACGAGCCGACCGCGTTCCTCGACATCCGGCACCAGCACAGCATCTACGGTCTGCTCACGCACCTGGTGCGCGAGCAGGGACGGACGGTCATCGCCGTGAGCCACGACCTGAACCTGGCGGGGGCGTACGCCGACGACCTGGTGCTGCTCGCGCGGGGCGCGGTGGCGGCCGCCGGACCGCCCGAGGCGGTCATCCGGCCCGAGGTGCTCGAACCGGTCTACGAAACGCCCGTTGAGGTGAGGCGCGACGAGACGACCGGCCGGCCGCTCGTCTTGCCTCGGCCTCCGGGCTGAACCGGCCGACGGCCGGTCGCCGGCCGCGCCAAAGGGTGCATTTTCTCCCTGTGCGCGGCCGCTGAACGGGGTATGATGACCCCGGGTGCCATGCAATCGACGCGTGGAAAAACGTGGCGGAGTCCGTTGTTCGAGGGGTCGACCGGCCGGCCCGGCCCGCGCGACGTGGCTGCGCCCGCCTCGCCGGGGCCGCCCGCAGACGAACCCCACGGCAGCCAGCGTGTCTGGGCATTTCTCTGCCCCAACCCCACGTGCGACACGGAACTCGTGGTGTTCCCGGAATTCGCGGGGTCCACGGTCGAGTGCCCGACGTGCGGGTTCACGTTCATTTGCCCGCGTGTGGTGCCGCTCCAGGTTGTTCCGGAGTCCGGCGCCGCGGGTTCCCCGCCCGCGCCCCGACCGTTCGCCCCCGGTGCCCGGCTGGCCCAGCGTTCGGGCGACGCGGGGGTGATGCGTTCATTGCGTCCGCCGGCTCCACCGCCTCACCCACCCGCGGGGCCTCCGCGGTCCGAGAAGCCGAAGGCCACGCCGGCCGACGTTGCGGCCGCCATGCCCGAGGCGGCTGCCAAGCGCGGCGAAGCGGCCGATGCGCTCTCGGCCCTGGCCCAGACGGTGGGCGGCGCCGCGCCTCGCCCACTAACGGGCGAGCGGGCGGGCCACGACGGGCAAGAGTATCCCGCCGCTTCCGCGGCGGGCTCGAGCAGCACGGCGCCACACGCCGAGCATGCAGCGTCCACCGCCGCGCTCCGTGCCTTGGCCAACGCCACGACCACTCCCGAAGGCCGCAAGGCGGCCAAACGCCGTGCCCCGAAGGGCGGTGGTCTGGGAGCCCAGTTGGCGTCGGCCGCCTTCGAGGGCGACCGGCGTCGGGCCGAGCGGGTCTGCGTGGCATCCGACGGCGCCAATGCCCGCGAGGCCATGGACCAGGCCGCCCGCCGATGGTCGGCCCTGGACGGACCGCTCTCGGAGGGCGAACGGACGGCCGCCCGCCGCCAGCGGATGGACCTGGCCGTAACGTGGATCGTGGCGGCGGTGATCTCGGCCAGCCTGGCGCTGGTGGCGTTTGTGACGGGCGTGCCGGACATCGGCCTGGGCTCGCTGCTGTTTCTGGGCCTGGCGGGTGCACGAACGTGGTGGCTGATGCGCGAAAAGGGCGAAAACCGCGACGCACCGGGGCGTTGACATCCCCGGGCGGCGCCTTATAATACCGGCATCGGGCCTTGCCCATCCCCAACGCCAGGGCACGGCCTGTCTGTTTGCCGCTTGCGCGGCGCACAATTCGGGTGGGGGCATAGCTCAGTTGGGAGAGCGCTTGCATGGCATGCAAGAGGTCCGGGGTTCAAATCCCCGTGCCTCCACCAACCATCCAGAAGCCCTTCGGTTCACGGGCCGAAGGGCTTATTCTCTTTCGATTCGGGAACGTACGGCCCGCGTCCCCTTGCCCTTCCTTTTTGCGTCTCACCCCCTGCCCTTCTCGTCGAAATGCGGAAACTGGTACGCCGACGGGCACTGGTCCGCCACGACGCACCGGTCGCAGGCGGGTTTGCGGGCCTCGCACACGGCCCGCCCGTGGAAGAGTACGGCGTGGCTAAAGGCCGACCACGTCTTCTCGGGCAACAGGGCCGCCAGGGCGCGTTCGATCTTGTCGGGGTGCGTCTCGCGCGTCAGGCCCAGGCGGGTGCTCAGGCGAATAACGTGGGTGTCGCAGATGAGTCCGGGCAGGCCAAACGCCACCGCCCGAACCATGTTGGCGGTCTTGCGGGCCACGCCCGGCAGGGCTGTCAGGGCGTCCATGTCACGGGGCACCTTGCCGCCGTGCACCTGAACGAGCCGGCGGGCCATGCCCTGGAGGCTCTTGCGTTTGTTGTGGTAAAAGCCGGTGGGCCGGATGAGCGTTTCGAGGCGGCGCCAGTGGAGGCGAGCCAGGTCCTCGGGGGCGGGCGCCTCGCGGAAGAGGGCGGGCGAAACCTCGTTGACCTTGTCGTCGGTGCACTGGGCCGAGAGGATCGCCACCGCAACCAATTCGTACGGCGAGGTGAATGTAAGCCGGCACCGGGCGTCCGGATACTCGCGGATGAGGCGTCGGGCGATTTCGCCCGCTCGGTCAACCAGGGCGGGGGCCGGCGCGGCGTTCGGCTTCCGGGCCGCCGACGCCTTGCCCTTACGCAATCGCACAACCATGGGACGAGTCCTTTCACGCCAGTGGGCTTGGATGCTATAGTAGGCATGCACCGTGGGCGTTCGCAAGACGTGGCTTAACGGTTGAGGCGCCGGCGGCCCGGGGGTCCGGCGGCCATCGGCTCCTGGAAGGGGAGTGGATGCACATCGACGCCTGCACCTTCGGGCGAATGGTCGTAGACGGCAAGGCGTACACGAGCGACCTGCTGCTCCTGTGCGACGACGTCCGTTCGGACTGGCGGCGCGCGCACGGCCACTCGCTGTACGAGTACGACCTTAAGGACATCCTGGACGCCGCCCCGGACGTGCTCGTCATCGGCACGGGGTTTCGGGGCCGGATGCGCGTGCCTCCGGAAACGTGGGAGGCGTTGTGGGCGGCGGGCATCGAGGTTATCATCGAGCGAACCGACTTAGCCGCCAAAACGCACAACCTCCTCGTCGACGAAGGCCGCAACGTCGCCGCCGCGTTTCACCTGACGTGTTAAACGGGCTGAATACCGGCCCCGCCAGAGCGTCTATCGGGCCGACAGGACGCGTGCCACCGCCGGTCTTGCCCGGCCGTGCGTGCCGCCGTTCGGGGTCTTGCCAGGAGAGGTAACGATGAAGCGTCTTACCGCCGCACGGACAGCATGGGCGTGTTTGGTCCTCGTAGCGGCCGTGGTGCCGCCGAGCCTGGCGGCCGAGGCCGACCCGGCGGCCGTGCCCGACCGGCCGGTCATGTTCCAGGCCAACCCGGCCCATACGGGGCATTACGCCTCGCCGCCGCTGACGGAGCCCGGCCGCATCCTCTGGCAATTCCGGACGGAGGACCGGGTCGAGTCCTCGCCGGTGGCCTGGGGCGGTCTGATCTTCGTCGGGTCCAACGACGATAACCTGTACGCCGTCGACGCCCGGACGGGCGTCGAGCGGTGGCGGTTCCGGATGAAAAGCGACGTCTCGTCCTCGCCGGCCGTGGCGGGCGGCACGGTCTTCGTCGGATGCGACGACGGGCACCTGTACGCCGTGGACGCCCTCTCCGGGCAGGAGCGCTGGCGGTTCAAGGCGGGCAAGGATATCAATGCCTCGCCGGCGGTGAGCGGCGGCCTGGTGTACGTCGGCAGCGACGACGCGTACCTGTACGCCGTCGACGCCGCCACCGGGGTGGAGCGATGGCGGTTTCATGCCGAGGGCGGCATCAAGGCCAGCCCCGCCGTCGCGGGCGGCATCGTCTATGTGGGCGACACCAAGGAACGCTTCTGGGCCGTCGACGCCCTGACCGGGACACAACGATGGGGGTTCAAGGCGGACGACAAGATCGAGTCCTCGGCCTGCGTCGCCGGCGCGACCGTGTTCGTGGGCGACAACAAAGGGAACCTCTACGCCCGCGATGCCGTCACGGGCGAACCGAAGGGCCGCTTCGAGGCCGACGACGACATCCGCTCGTCCCCCGCCTACGCGGACGGGTTCCTGTACGTCGGCTCGAACGACGACCACCTGTACTGCATCGACGTAAACGCGGGATGTGTTGCCTGGAAGTTCCGGACCGAGGACGACATCCGTTCGTCGCCTGCGGTGGCCGGCGGCACGGTCTTCGTCGGCAGCGAGGACGACGGCCTGTACGCCGTCGACGCCGTTACCGGCCAGATGCGATGGAAGGTGCAGACCGGCAAGGACATCCACTCCTCGCCCACGGTGGTGCGGGGCATCGTGTACATCGGCAGCCAGGACGGGCACCTGTACGCCGTCTCGGTGCCGCCACCGGCGGGCGCGGCCGGCGGTGCGGCGGACACTCCGGCGATTCCCCCGCCTCCTCCGTTGCCGTAGGGGTCAGGCTAAAGCCTGCGCAGGCCGCGGCGCCGGAGGCGCAGGGCGCTTCTGAGCGGCACGACGTGAATCCTGGAAAGCGTGTGCGCGGCGGGTCTCCGTACCCGCCGCGCTTCATCGGGTTTCTGCGCGGTGGTTACAACTGGTTTCATAACCGGTTACCGCGCGGCGGCCTTCCCAGGCCGCCGCGATTCTGGCCGCTTGCTCGGCCGTGGTGGCCTGGAAAGGCCACCACGCGGGAGCCATGAAACCGCTTCCACGGAGAAGCACCGCCGTTTGCACGTGACCGGCCGCTCCCGCGGCCGGCTCGAACGGCGCGATACCGCTTACAACTTTCCCTGCCGCTGGGCGGTGATGTAGTTCATGCAGAAGTCGTCCTGTGCCACAAGGCAGGCCCCCGCCAGGCAGGTGGCCATGAGGTCCGGCTCCAGCGGGTCGAGGATGGCCGCGGTCAGCCCGGCCTCGATGGCCATCGCCAGGAACGTCCGGTTCAGGTACCGCCGCTCGGGCAGGCCGAACGAGATGTTCGAGAGGCCCATTGTGGTGCCGGCCCCCTGCCCCTTGTCGGCAATCTCGCGGATCATCTGAAGGCACGGGGCCACCTGCTCGGGGTTGGTGGCCACCGGCCTCACGAGCGGGTCCACCAAGAGGCGGTCGCGTGCGACGCCCGCCGCATCGGTCTTCGCGAAAATCGTCTCCAGGGCCCGCCAGCGGTCGGCGCACGAGGTGGGCATGCCCTGGTCGTCCATCGCCAGGACCACGACCCGCGTCTCGAATTCGACGACGAGCGGCAGCATGCCCTCGATCCGGCCCGCCTCGGCGCTGATCGAATTCAGCACGGCCGACCCCTTGGGCAGGCGTTCGAGGCCGGCCCGGGCCACGGCCGGGTTCGCCGAGTCGATGGAAAGCGGCGCCTCGGTCACCTCGCGGATGACGTCGACCGCCCAGACCATGAGGTCCTGTTCCGTCTCCGGCGAAAGGGCGGTGTTGACGTCCAGACACGTGGCGCCCGCCTCGACCTGCCTGCGGGCCTCCTTCTGGACGAAGGCGGCGTCGCGGGCCTCCAAGGCATTCGCGATCGGTTGGCGGGTGGCGTTCAGGCGATCGGCGATCACGAGCATGGTCGGCTCCTTGGGCACATGCCGAAACCATCCACGATGCAACGCGGCGGCCCGCAACAGCCGCCGCGCGCCTACGCAACACGATGACGACGTGGCGTTACTTGCTGTCGACCGTCATGCCCGGCCAGTCGTCCGTGCGGAACGGCGACGCCGGCAGGCCGGCGGCGTTGTACAGGGTGCACTCGGGGTTCTCGGCCCAACCATAGCGGACGGCCACGGGCTCCTTGACGGCGTCGCTCCAGGCCACGACGGTCTTGCCTTCGATCTTGGCGGTGGCCCAGACCCACTTTTTGTCCTCGCCGGCGATGGCGAAGCCCTTCAGGTCGCCGCCCTTGGCCACCAGACCGTCGCCGACGTGGTCGAACGAGAGGCGGAGCCGGTTGTCCTCGCGGCCCATGCCGCGGTACGTCGGGCCGCTGTAGACGAGGCGTTCGCCGTAGGCGATGGCACGCGCCGCCAGGGCAAGCCGTTTGCCAACGTCCTGCTTGTTCTTGGGATGGATGTCCTTGGCCTCGCCGATATCGATGATGACGGCCTGGCCGGTCTTGGGCAGGTCGAGGGTCTTGGACTGGGCCTCGCGGAGTTCGGCCCAACTGCTCTCGCCGGGCGTTTCCGCGCGTGCCCGGAAGTTGGCGAGTTGGACGAAGAAGAACGGAAAATCGCCCTGCCCCCAGTGCTGCCGCCAATCCACGATCATGGCCGGGAAAATCGTGCGGTACTGGTACGCCCGGCCGGCGTTGGACTCGCCCTGATACCAGATGGCCCCGCAGATGCGCATCGGGAGCAGCGGCGCGATCATGCCGTTGTACAGGGTGCTGGGCCGATGCGGGCTCAACGTGGGGTTCTGCGGCGGGCCGGGCCGGCGCGGGGCGCGTTTGCCGGCGGCCTTGGCCTTGGCGACCGCCTCTTTCCACGCGGCCATCCGCGCGTCTTTCACCTTCTCCCAATCGGCCTGGCGCTGCGCGTAGGTGGCAATCTGGTCGTCGAACCGCTTCGCGATCGGCGCGAAGGCGGGCTCCTTGGCCACCATGCCGGGGCTCGTCCAGGCCTCGCTCGGCGTGCCGCCCCACGACGTGTTGATCATACCCATCGGCACCTTCAGATGCGTATGCAAGTCGCGACCGAAGAAGTACCCGACGGCCGAGAACCCCGGCGCCGTCTCCGGGCTGCACAGGACCCACTCGCCCTTGCAATCGTCCTGCGGCTCGGTTGCGGGCGTCCGGCTTACCGTGAACAGGCGGATGTTCGGGTACGTGGCGGCCTTGGCCTCGGCTTCCGCGTTGTTCGACCGGTTGACGGTCATGGCCATGTTCGACTGGCCCGAGCAAATCCACACGTCGCCCACCAGCACGTCCTTGACCTCGATGGTGGTGTCGCCGGCAATCGTAATCGTGTGTGGCCCCCCCGCCTCCAGCGCCGGCAACGCCGCCTCGAACCGGCCGGACGCGTTGGCCGTCGCCACCGCCGATGCGTTGCCCATCGTTACCTTGACCTTGGCGCCGGCATCGGTCCAACCCCAGACGGCAATCGGCCGGCCACGCTGCACCACCATGTGGTCACCGATGGCCGCCGGCAACCGCAACGCGGCGTGCACCGCCGCGCACGGCACCAGGAGCATCAGACCAAGGGCCACCGCCAGACTCACCGCGGATACTCGTCGCATCGCTGCCTCCTTTGGTTGAAATGGCCTTGCCAACCCGCATAGCATAGGCCCGCGGGCGGGGCGTGTCAAATCTGCTTGCGGGCCGCTGTTCGAACCGGCCGCGGAAGCGGCCGGTCATCCCCATCCGCTTTGGAACGTGCCACCGCCATGCGAACGTAACCCGCCGCTCCCGCAGCGGGCTCGGCAAACCACGCAAAGCCCACCATGGGCGGCCGGGCTACATCGGCTTCACTTCCTTCTCGACAACGACCGTCCGCTGGCCGCCGCGCACAACGGCGGCCTGCCCCCCGGCCTCCTTGGGCGGGTCGGCGGCCAGGTACACCGTCTCGCTCGCCCGGCCAAGGGTTACGCACACACCGCGCCCGCCCGCGACCGGCTCGAAGGTCGGCTCCGCCCCGCCCTTCGGGTACGGATACACGACCGTCAGGAACGTCGCCTCGGGCCGCCCCCGAACACGCACCCACTGCTGCACCTCGCCGTTGCGCCACGTGTCGCGGCCGGGCTCGAAGCCGGGCGGGATGATGGCCGACCGGTTGCCCGCCGGCCAGCCCCATTCGGCCAGCGTCACGCCCTCCGGCGCCGCCGACGCCACGTACACGAGGGCGTCGGCGGCGAGTTGGCCCTCGAACCGCAGCCGCCGGCCCTGCCGCCACACCCGCCGCGCCAGCACCAGCAGGTTGAGCGTGGCGGGTTCCGCACCGGACACCTCATCGCGCACCACCACGTAGTCCTCCAGCACCGACCCGGCCGGGTGCTTGACGAGCATGACCCACCGCCGGTACCGGGCCGAACGGTCCAGCCGGCGCCGCGCCAGCGCCGTGCCGCGGGTCGCTTCCTCCGGCCGGTGCGGCATGTGGCGAAGGTGGGTCGTCCGGGCCTCGGCCACCGCCACGTCCGCCGCCGCCGACCGTTCCAGCACGAGCAACCGGCCGGCGGCGTCCATGTTTTCGTCCTCGCCCAGCGTCACGCGGTTGTGCATATGTTCCTGCGGCAGGAAAACGTCGGCGGGGGCGTGCCAGGCCGGGGTAATCGGCGCCCCCGCGCCGGCCACGGTAAGGCTCATGGCGTCGCCCCGCCCGTGTGGAGCGGCGCCGCCGCACCGCAGGGTCACGAACGTTTCGCGCGGCGTGTCGGCACGACTCCGCAGCACCGCTCCGAACCCTTCGTACGCCCGGCTCGGCCAGTTTGTCGACCCGGGCGGCGCGGCCCGAAGCGACGGGTCCGTCAGCAGAACGTCCGCCGCCAAATCGCCGCTGCCGGCATCGCCGTAATAGGCCCGGTACACGCCCATCCAGACGGCGGCGAGGCCCGCGTCCGACGCTCGGACCCCGGCGGCCGCCATCCCGAACAGCCGGCCCACGGCGTCGCTCCACCCGGCCTGTTCCCCGAAGGGCACGAGCACCCGGCGGCCCAGCCGCGGGTCGGGCGGCGTGTGCAGGTTCCGCAGACACTCGAGGCCCTCGCGGACCTCCGGCCAGGTAAACCCGTCCGCCAGGCCCGCGTTCTGGGCGGCTCGCAGCACCGGCAGCGCCCGGGCAAGGGTTCCGGCCAACCGGTCCGGGTGAACCGGCTTGCGTCCGGCCACCGGCGACACCCGCCTCAGGTCCGCCCGCAAGCCTTCCAGGGCCCGCGTCATCCACCGCTTGGCGTGCGGGTGGTCGGGCATCATCGCCGCCGCATACGCCGGCACCGTGAGCAGGGTGGCCCGGGCATCGGCCCGGCCGGGGTCCCAGCCGCCGCGAGGCCAACCGAAGTTCGGGTCCGTGAACACGTAGCCGAGCAGGGCGATGGCCGGCGACCCCGCCGCGCCCGCCGACGCCAGGTCCGCCCCGGCCAACGCCTCCGGCAGCCGCCGCGGATACGCACCCGGCGCCAGAAACGCATCCTGGTACGACCGGCCCAGGATCACCCCGGGGCTGAACCGCAAGGTGGGCAGGTCGCGCCGCCGGCCCGCCAGAAACTCGGCCAGGATCCGGTCCTCGGCCGACCCGCTCGCCAGAGCCTGACGGATGAGCCGCGTGGCCGGCGTGTCGCGCACCGCCGCCACGTCCACCCGAATCTGCTTCAGGCGCGACGCCGTCGTCAAAACGTGCGGCCCGGGGCGATTCGGGTCGCGGTCCCACGCGAAAACACACGTCGCCAGAACGCGGTCGAGCGGCACGTCCGCCCGCCGCCGCACCAGGCCCTGGAGCTCGCCCTTCGTATCGAACCGGCTCACCGGTCCGGCCAGAAGGGCCCACGCCCGGCGCCCCGCGACCAGCGGGAACCCGATTGCCATGCCCCGCCCGTTTGCCAGCGCCCGGGCCTGCGGAAACTGCTCGTATGGCCGGACCCACTCCGCCGGCCGGACCATGACCGCCCCAACGGCCGGCCGGTCCGCCCCGTCGCCCTCGCCCACCGCCAGGCACACCTGGGCGGTATCCGCACGCTCGGCCCACCGTGGGCGGAGCGTGGCAAACGGCGCGCCGCCCGCGACCTTGCCCGCCAGCGGCTCGCGCCGAATGGCGTACGCCGGCCGCGGCTGCCCGTCGCCCACGTACCATGGCAGCCAGAGGGCCTCGGTCGGCTGCAGATGCGCCTGGAGCGTGAACCGAGCCCGGCTGCCCTCGCCCAGGCGATACGTTTCGCGGAGGCCGAACCAGGGTTCGCCGGCCACCGCCTCCACCGCCACCTCGTACTGGTGCTCCGCGTTGCTGAAGGTATAGCGGAGGCGGACCTCGGCCCGGACGGGCCCGTCGGCCTCGACGGTGGCCTCGACGCGCCGAACCTGGCCGGGGCCTTCGAGTTGCCACGTGCCGAGCCACGGCCCGTCGCCGGGCGGTATGCGGACGCCGAACACGGGCGGCGGCGCCTTGGCCAGCGGAATCGGCTTCGCAAACGCCTTGGCGAAAGCCGGCAGCGCCACCGCCGCCACGCCCGTCGAGACGACGAGCCGGTCGCCCTCGCGGCCCGCCGTGACCCCGCCCGCCGGCCGCCGGCCCGGCCGCCCGTCGTCGCGGTACGTCAACCGATACCGCACCGCCTCGTCCTTCGGCAGCGTGGCCTTCCACCACAGGCGGACCCGGCTGACGGCGCTCGGCTTACCCTTGAGAACGCGGACCTGGAGCGGCACGGGTTGGCCCTGGGGGTCAGCCAGCGAGAAGGTCTTGGCGGCGACGGCCTGCTCGGCGATCGTGACGTCGCGGTGGACGAGTTCGTCGGTCCACGTGTAGCCGAGCGGCTCGCGCAGGGTCAGCGTTCGGGCATACTGCTTCGCGCGGACCGGCGCCGCGACCGCAACGAGGGCAACAAACAGCAGCAGAACGGACAGGCGACGCATGGATTCCCAGATCTCGGCCAGATGGGCGGGCGGTGTCACGGCGTGTGGCCGCCCCGCACACGCTTGAACCGCCGGGCCGGGGGTCGGTCTCGCCCATTTGCAGCCGTGGGGTCGGCTCGCGCGGCGTGTTTCCGCCATTTGCCGCCGTGGGGGTCCTGGTCGCGAGGTGGGTTTCCGCACCCACCGCGCGCCCCCCCGCCCGCGGAACGAGGAATCGATACTCTAGTTAAACCGGAACCTGGGTGCGCCCGGAAATCGGCCTTTTTGGAGGGCCGAATCGCCGTTTTCAGGGCTTTAATGGCGATTGGGCCTCAAAATGTTAAACTGGGCAATGTAAAACTGTCGACTTTTGTCGCCTTTTTCGTTTTTGTGTTCAGAATTGGCGCTTTTTGGTCGATTTTGTTCCGCTTATGAACGGAACTTAATATGCTCTAAAGTATGGATTCACTTCCCGACTCGCGCGTGTTCGGATAGCGAATTCGATGTTCTGGTTCCGTTTTCGGGGGCCGCACGCACCGCCCGATGAGGCCCGGCCACCTGGCGAAACCGGCCGGCGGACGCTTCACAGCGTCCGACACGCCGCCGATTACGGGTACCTGACCGACATCAGGCACAATCCGTGGGGCGGGGCGCACGGGCCGCCGGCCGTCCGGTCGCGGGCCGCCAGCACCTCGTCGACCCACTCAGGCGGCCGGTGCCCCCGGCCCACCTCCGTCAGCGTGCCCACCAGGTTGCGGACCATGCGGTACAGGAACCCGTCGCCCTCGACGTCGACGTGAACCTCGGGTGGGTCGGCCTCCGCAACGTCGAGGCGGAAGATCGTGCGGTCGGTCGTGGCGCGCATGTTGCCGCGCGACTCGAAACTCTTGAAGTCGTGGTACCCCACGAGGCGGCGGGCGGCTTCGCGCATGGCGTCGAGGTCGAGCGGCCGCCACCAGTGCCACACGTACCGGCCGGCGAACACCGGCTTGGCCTCGCTGCGCCAGATGCGGTACCGGTAATGCTTGCCGACGGCGTCGCGCGTGGGGTCGAACTCGGGCGGCACGGCGCGCATGTCGGCAACGGCGATGTCGTCGGGCAGCCGACTGTTCAGCGCGGCCTGGATGCGGCCGGGGGCGATGTCGCGCTGCGTCGAGAAGGCCGCTACCTGCCCCTGGGCGTGGACGCCTGCGTCGGTCCGCCCCGCGCCGTCGACGGCGGACCGCTCGCCCAGAATCATGGCGAGCGTGTCGGCCAGCGTGCCCTGGACGGTCGCGAGGCCCGGCTGGATCTGCCACCCGTGGTAGGCCGTTCCGTCGTATCGGACCGTCATCCGCAATCGCTGCATACGGGGAGTGTAGCGGCGGGACGGCAAGAGGTCATGCGGAAAGCGCGCCGCGCGGGACGAAACTCCAGGTGCGCAGGGTGCCACCGATTGCTTGTCAATCGGTGCGCGGGTGCCACCGATTCTTTGTCAATCGGTGCGCGGGTGCCACCGATTGCTTGTCAATCGGTGCGCGGGTGCCACCGATTGCTTGTCAATCGGTGCGCGGGTGCCACCGATTCTTTGTCAATCGGTGCGCGGGTGCCACCGATTGCTTGTCAATCGGTGCGCAGGGTGCCACCGATTGCTTGTCAATCGGTGCGCAGGGTGCCACCGATTGCTTGTCAATCGGTGCG
>Ga0272441_10001573_pt1 | contig 48457 bp, 28 predicted proteins | sample SSMProp6N_FD_193582 | JGI IMG/M metagenome (GOLD analysis project Ga0272441, IMG submission 193582) | Marine sediment archaeal communities from Little Sippewissett salt marsh, Falmouth, MA, United States - SSM-Prop-6N | ecosystem: Environmental > Aquatic > Marine > Wetlands > Sediment ... | reverse complement strand
GCATGCTGTAACGGACATCCGTTACACGGCGATGTACCTGAGCGGTGTCACAACAAGGACGTTGGGCAGGAAGGGGAAGCTCCGAGTTGGCGCCAGTCGGAAGCGAGTCTGTAGAGTGCGACCGGTGAGGCGGTCGGCATCGAGCACGGCGCTGTAACGCTTCAGGACTCGCCGTTCCGGTGCAGCTTCTTCGGTGTTCATGCTGCCGGTCTATCACGCCCCCGCGCAGCCGCCAAGTGGGTCGCCGACCGGACGCTTACGCACGTCGTTCGCAGAGGCCATGCAGGCCATACTCGGGAACACCGCAGGCACACAATGATCGCACGCTACGACAGGAACGTGGCATTCGGCCAACTTTTACGATCACAGCCCGGTCACGTGGCCAAAAAAACTACGATCAGAAAAAGGGGAATTCTACGACGCTAATTCGGTCGGCAACAACTACGATCAGAAAAAGGGGAATTCTACGACGCTAATTCGGTCGGCAACACGTAAGACACCATGGTCAAAGGAGCAGATCCGCCGCGCACGCGCCGTCGACCTGCCCGCTCTGCTGCACCGCAAGGGCTTCCACTTGCGTCAGACCGACGAAGAAAACTACCTCATCCGAGAACATCCCGGCATCATCGTAAAACGCTCTTTCTGGCGATCCGACCAGGACGATCGGGCGGGAAATGCCATCGACTTCTTCGTCTATGTGCTCGGCACGTCGTTCGCAGAGGCCATGCAGGCCATACTCGGGAACACCGCAGGCACACAATGATCGCACGCTACGACAGGAACGTGGCTATTCGGCCAACTTTTACGATCACAGCCCGGTCACAACATCGCTCATCTAAATTGAGCCAGGGGTAGTCACAGGGATTGAGCCACAGAACCACATCATGAGGCTGTGGCTTTTTGCTTTCCAAGTAGAAGAGTCTTCGCTGGCGCGTTGGTGTGGAGGGCCGCGATTTATCGGCGAGCCTTGAGGGCGTCATTCCAATCGTGCTTCGGAGGGCGCAAGCGGGTTGTGGAGGGATGGCGTTGGATCATGTTGGCGGCGGCGGCATCGCCGTGCTCATCGGCGTCGAAGCCACAGTAGACAGGGATGGGGATGCGGCTGATGGCAGGCAGCCAGGGAGGATCGGGCCGAGCGCCGGCAGTGGAGATGCACCAGGAATGAGGCTGGATGAGGAAGCAGCTGATAGCGTCGATGGCCGACTCGCACAGGACGATTCGCTCGATATGCGTGTCTCGGATGGAGAAGTAACCGAGATTCTTTTGCGAACCCCGGGCCATGCCGCGCCAGGGCCGCCCGATTGTTCCGCGCAGTTCTGCGCCTACGGGACATTGTTGTTTTCCAAGGAGCAGGAAGACGGCGTTGGCGTGAGCATCGGCGTAGAGACGGCCGGATAGGATAAGACGGTTGAGCACGGCATCGTCGATCGCGCGTTCCGTGGCCAGGTAGTGCTTGACGGCGGGCAGTGTACGAGCTTGGGGCACGGGCAGCTTCAGAGACGTTTTTTGGGATGAGGATGGCGGCGGGGCGGGGATGAGAGCGGTGAACCGATGGGAGAGCCACGCGAGAGCGGATCTGAAGTCCAGTTCATAGAGGTGAATGACCAGATCGATGGCGCCGCCACCGCCGCGGTCGCGGTTCCAGTTGTAGAACTTCATGCCGCTGAGGGAGATGACGCCGGCGGGCGTGTGCCAACGTGCCTTGTCGTAACGATCGGGCTTTGCGCCTGCGGCAACCAGCACCTCGGGCAGGGGGATCGCACGCAGGCGGTCGGTCTGTTGACGGAAGTGCTGGGGGTTCATGTGTTGTGTTGACGCTTCGGGCGCAGGCTCTTGCATCCTTTCATGTTGATGACATGGCTGTTCTCGGTGAGCCGGTCGACAAGCGCGGCGGTGAGGTGATCGTTTTTGAGGAACCCACCCCAGTCCTCGAAGCCAAGATTTGAAGTAATGAGCGTGGGTTTGCGCTTGTGCCGTTTGTGCATGAGGGTGAAGAACAGCCCGACCTGAACCGGCTCGACCTCGACATAGCCGATTTCGTCAATGAGCAGGCAGTCGTAGCGCAGGTATCGCTTGAGGACTTTCTGTTCGGAGTGATCGGCAACGGATTGATACAGATGGTCGATGAGTTCGGCGAACATCACGTAGCGGCCGGTATAGCCTTGCTGGATGGCCTGGGTAAGGAAGCTGGTGGCAAGCCCCGTTTTGCCACAGCCGGTGGGACCCAACCAGATGATGTTGCGTTTGGCGGCCATGAACTCGAATGAATCGTATAACGCCAGGACCATCTTGCGGTTGAGTTTGGGCTGTTTGTGGAAGGGGAACGTTTCCATGACGAAGGGTTCGGGGATGCGGGCACGCTTGAGCCTGAGGCGACAGGCATTTTCTCGACGCATACGGTATTCCTCATCGATGATGTGGCTCAAGAGCCGCGCATGAGACATGCGACGTTTGGCGGCGAGCTTGAGATATTCATCCCAGTGCGCCAGCAGTCCGCCGAGGCGCAAGTATTTGAGTTTTTCGGCGAGTTGCTCATTCATCTTCGTCCTCCTGGGTTTGTTCGTAGATGGAAAGGTCCGGCGGATCGGTCAGCCGGCCTTCCCGGTAGGCATCGCGTTCTCGGAAGGCCTGATCGACTTCGACAAGCGGAAGCCTCTGAATGCCTTCGGTCATGTTCAAAGCGATGATGCGCTCGATGGTGGCGATGTCGATGATGCGGTACTTGTGCGCCCGCTCGATTGAGCGCAGGAACAGGCGCGGGGCGGTCTTGAGCGAAAGCGCATGAAGCTTTCTGAGGAACCCGTTGCGCTGAATGCCCTTGGGTTTGAGCGCAAAATCCAGATAGGGCCCGACGCTTTCGCCGATGGCGCGCAGGTGTTGTTCCTCTTGTTGGGGCGGCCGGTTCTTGCGGTTGCGGGGGCCGCGAGCGGCTTTGGAGACTCCCGGCGGGTCGAACAGCGCGTTTTTGATTCCGTGGGCGGGCAACGCATATTCGGCCAGGCAGGTTCTGGCCCGATAGATTTTGAGCCGATCGGCGTATTCCAGCACCGTAACATCCTCGCGTCCCGTGCCCGGCACCCAGTAGTAGTTGCCGTCGAAGGCGGCGTATCCGTACTCGTCGACGCCTCGCTGGTGCGGCCGATACGGCGCCGGCAGATGCGCCGGGAGTTCAACGAGATATTGGCGTTCGAACTCGAAGGCTTTGGCCGGGATCAGCCCCGCCTTACCCTGCGCTCGGTTGTCCATACGCACCGTTGCCCACTCCAACGCCTGGCGGTTGAGATCCTCCAGGCTCTCGAATGTGCGGCCGGGAAAGAAGTTGGTTACCACGGTCCAGAAGCTGCGCTCCTCGCCGGCTTTTCGATTGGCATGGCCTTTCTCGTGGCAACGAAACTCAAAGCCGTAACGCCCGCCGAAGCGTTCCATCTCGGGCAGGATCACCGCATTGGCGCCCGTGCCCCTCAACCGCGCCAGATTCGTGTTGTCGATGATGCATTGCTTCGCCGAGCAGCCCCAGAACATCAATGCCTCGTGAAGAAAACACTTCATCTTGAAGCGATTGAAGGCCGGATAGAACTTCAGGTACCGCCGCTTCGAGTAACGCAGGTACAGCATGCTGGCCTGAACCCGCATCCACTTTTCGGCCAGCTTCAGGCGATAGGGGCTGGTGTCGTGCTGCATTTCCACGCCCGGTTCGTCCGGGACCCGGTCGCATCGCTCCTTCTTGGGTTTGCTGATCCCCAACTGCCGCAACATCCGCGTTAAGGTCGGGTAGGTCACTTCGATGCCCTCTTCCTCCACGAGCTTCTCATGCACCCGCTGCGCGAACCCGTTGCATTCAACGTACAGCCGTCTCAAGAGCTCTTCGTCGATCCTCTGTTTCGCGCGTCGAATCGGGGGCATCGCGCCCTGTTGTTCGATAATGACTCTGACCGTGTTGCGGCTGACTCCCATCCGACGCGAGATCTCACGATCCGACATGCCGTCCTGATGCATCAGGAAGATAGCCCTACGCTTGTCCGCTTCGATCATGCAGTTGCCTCACACTTTGAAGGAACGCTCTTGCCCGACTCAATATGCCCCCGGTCAGCAGATTGGCCTGGGCGTGGAACACTCGCGTCAAAAGCCGCCGGTCCTCACTCTTGCCCATCACCCGCTGCATGTACTTGCCGGCGATCTCAAGATCCCTGAGCAGTCCGCGCTCAAAGGCGTTGCACCCTTGGGGATCCTCAGGCACTTGCCGTACACGTTCCAAGGCCGCGACCACATGGCCCCCTTCGATCTGTTCCCGAAACGACTCCGGCCCTCGAAAGTACCCGTGTGCAAGCTGTTCGATATCCCGCACGCTCAAGCGCTTACCGCTGAGCGCCACCACAAAACGCTCCACTTCCGCCTTCGCCACCCCGTTCATGCGCATGAACCGCCGCAGCGTGTACATGTACGCATACACCGGAAAGGCGCCGGCGAAGAGTTTTCCTCGGATCGTCTCGCTCATTTCGGCGATTAGCCCCGCGCGCATGCTCACCCACCCCTTGCTTCGCGAGACCAACTCCGCGATCTCCGCCACACTCAGCTTCTGTACGTTGCGCAACTCGTCGATGAACCCCGCCTGCTCCAGGATGCTCAGGCTCTTGGTGTTCGAGATCCGCAACAATGCCACGATCCCCGCGGCTTCATCCTGCCCAAGTGAACTGTACGGCACCGTCCCGATACCCAGCTTGCGCGCGCAGCGATACCGCTTGAAACCGTTGAGCAACACCCGCACCCCGCCGCTGTCCACCCCTTCGAGCGCTTCGGCGATCCCGCGTTCGGCGATCGAAGACAGTAAGTGCCCTTCCTGCGCTCGATTCCTCATCCGCAGGCTCTCATATCGCAGATCCAAACTCTCCAGTTCCACCTCCTGCACCATCCTCCCCTTCTATGGCGGGCCCCTGTTCAAGCACATGAGAATATTATCGAGCTTCCTCCCGCCCGCTAGGCGGCGTTGTCTCCAAATCCGCGCGTGCATCTCCACCACCTCTTCCCGGCTCACCCCCCGTCCATCGATCAACCGACTCAGCATCCGCACGTGATCAATGATCGGCTTGTCCTTCACTTCAACCGCCACGGCCCTCTCATTCGCTTCCCTTCTCTGGGAGCGAGCACTGTGCAGGTAGCGGTTACGGTTGTGCCGCCGCTTCTCTTGCGGATATCTCGCGTAGTAGGCCGCGGTGCGCGCGGCCGAGGAGCGCTTTCGGTGGCCGGCCCGACAGCCGAATGGACAACGCAGATCCTTGCGAGCTGCGTTACATGGATGGGTCAGAAAGAATATGCCGCAGTGCCGGCAGTGCTTCAGGCACGCCCGCAGATGCGCATGTTCGCGAACTGTGGCCCGCAACAGCCAGTAGTACTCCAGAACGAGCTCTCGAACCTCGCCCGCTCGATACCACCCCGGCCGAAAAGAAAAATGAGCCTCGATCTCTATTGCAAAAAACCGAGGCTCTCGCTTACTATATGCTTGTGCTTGAGCATGCCCTCGTCTTACTCAATCGACGCTTCCGCGTCGAGCGGTAGGTCGAGGGCAGCTCTTTCTACGCCGCCCTCACGATCCCTCTATCCCCCTCAAACGGCCCAATTCCAATGAGCACCCCCTGGCTCAATTCTCGTGAGCGCTATAGCGGTCACGTGGCCAAAAAAACTACGATCAGAAAAAGGGGAATTCTACGACGCTAATTCGGTCGGCAACACCTATTCCAGCTGGCACAAGAACCGTTCACTTCTCTATCACTGAGGCCTCTTGCAGATTCCTGAAGAGCTCGACTGTTTCACGAAACGTCTTCTCTGCTTCCTGTGCGTCCGCATACGAGCGCTTGAGCCAATGGCATTCGCCGTTGCGCCATCTCTCAACGATCACTGTGGAGAAGTCGTCGCCGCTTGCATCCTCACGAAACCGTGGCAGCGCGAAAAGGCCAGACCGCTCAAAGCCCATGACAAAGGATCCGCCACTCTCTTCTGGCACGAGGTGTCTCGAACAGCGAAGAAATGCACTATTCGCTTCAGACTCCTGAAGCCACAAAACGAACTCCGGCGAGGCAAGCCCGCCAGGACTGTCCACGACAAACAGCGTCACCGCCTGGCGTCTGAACCCTCCGATTTGGATCAATCGGTAGGCTACGCTTGCCCTTTCTCTTTCTCTCGCCTGCGCCAGCGGAAAGAGCATCAGCTTCTGCAGTGCGAGCCTGATGCCGAGGTATTCCTGCAAAAACGATTCCGAGAAGACACCTATATCGGAGCCGCCATCACAGACAAGACAGGGAAGAAACACCAGCACCGACAGCAAGCACACTCTGATCGCCATGCCCTGCTCCCCCCTTCTGCCAATTCCTAGCCGGCCAACGAAGATGTCCCGGCACACGACGAATCACGGAACACGGAGCCGCGGCTTCGGCTTTGGCGGATAGACAGATCCGTCCAACGGCGGCTCGCCCTTGCCCTCGGTCGGACTGTGTTCCGTGGCGCCGGGATCACCTTTGTGGTCGGGATTCTTCTCCCACGTCAACTGGTCCTTCAATTTCTGCTCGTACTCACTTTGATATGCCCCCGCCTCGTCGTCACATTCGTCCTCACTGACGAATTCGCCATCCTCCTGTTCCAGCGGCTTGACGACGTTACCCCGAACCCGTTCGGTCCTGCTCAAGACATGCCGCTGCTCATGGCCGTAAACGAAAGAAACGGTCGTGCCCCAGGCGTTCGCTTCCTTCTTCGAGACTCTGATTCTCGCAGTGAAGCCAACGTGACAAGTCATCAGCCAATGCGTTTGGCCCTTGGGACAATTGCACCAGCATTTGACCTTCTTGAATGGGTAACTGGTGCCGCTCTCGCCACCTTCGGTCACTTCCGGGGCTATCTCTTTTGGCTTCGGGGGGAAGTACTTGACGCTCACCTTCGCCGTTAAACCAAGGGGATCAACGTATCGAACCGGCCGATTAGCAACCGCCGCATATGGATTCATCCCGCCCGCATCCTCGCCGATCGGATCGCGACTCAGCCATCTTCCCTGGATGGGTTGATAGAAGGCATGAGCGCTGGAAACAGCGCAGAGAAGAAGAACTATGATCGGAGCGTTCTTTGTAGATGTCATTCTTTGCTCCCTTCCTAGTCTACTCGTGCCGGCTATCTGCTATTTGCAGGGCTGCCTCCACTCGGCTCACTCGGCGCACGGGAAGAAGTGCGAGAAGAGAGAAGCTCGATCATTGATCCACAATCTCGAAAGAGAGCCACGGTGTCCTTAACTCGCCGAACCACGGCGCAGCCTGTAAAGAGGTCCTGGCCTTTTCGAGTTCTTCTGGGTCGCGAGGATAGGCAAACTCATTGACGTCGAGCAGGAATGACACCTCATACACCCCCGCACTCACTGCGTGGTAGTAGTCGGAGACATTGATTAGCATTGAAGCGCCCTTATGGGGCACAATCCCAGGTTCAAGCACTCGGAAACGGTATCCGGCGGAAACGCGTTGGCCCGGGACCAGCCGGCGAAGCTGTCGCAGCCGGATTGGCGCATAATCTCGGAAGAGAGTATCTCTTACCCGGGGGAGTATCCCATAGGTGTTCTTGAACAGACAACTCCCCCCCGCCGATTGGACGGCAAATCTTCTGCGGAAGAGGAAAGGTTCTGTCCCGACGTTTCTCGCTTCGATCCACAACGCGGCAGTATCCCCGGGCGCCACCACCGTGGGCATGATGGCCAGGCGAAGGGCCAGACCGTTTGTGGTAGCCCAGTCACTTGCAGCGCAAAGCCTTCTCTCGGAGGGCTGCGCGCGGTCAGTGACCATATCCATGCTGGAACAGCCCGAAGAGCCCAGCATAGCTAGGAACAGGAAAAGGCAAGCCGTTGACCCGACTGTCCGACCAGTTGCGAAACTACACATTGCTTCCTCTCGCATTCCAGGGAAGAAACCAGCCAGTAAGCCTACTCCGAAGGGTTTCCTTTGCCGCCCGGATGTCGAGCGAAATCGAACGCGCTGCTACTGCTCATTTTCTTTCTGCTTCTGCTGAAAACACTCGCATGCGTCCACGGCGCACTGCGCCTTCATGTACTTATCTGCGTTCTCCCACGTATCAATCCGGTCTTCCTTCGGCACCTTCGAGTGCTTGAACTCTTTCACGCAAAACTCTTTTGAGCTGGACCAAGCCTCGCTTCGGTATCCCTGCAACTCCTCCTCCTTGTTCTTATACAGCTCCCACCCTTTCGGATTGTCACCCCAGACCGAGCAGAACTTGGCTTCGACTTCCCTGCACAAACGGCTTTTGCAGTCGTGCTTTCCTTTCCACTTCTTTCCACATTCCTGCTCTGCATGCTGCACTTCTTCCTCGATTGTGTTATAGTAGTCATACGTTTGGAGGCCGAACGCGTAGTATATCGTGATCATGCCACTTTCGTAATCATAGCTTCCATCCGCCCCCTCGTATTCGTGGCCGCCCAAGTGTGCGGAGGCACAGTCCATATCGTCGTAGCATCCTCCTTTCGTCAGTCGGTCAAGAGTGGACTGATTCTCGGCCTTGAACTCCCTGATTGCCCGCAAGCACAGTAGCTGTTCGAGCCCGATAGGATCGATTCCAGAGGGCACACGGTTGTGCACAAGCGTGTACAAGTTGATACCGCCAGTCCTCTCCCCTGCTGCATCCCGACTCAGCCATCTTCCCTGGATGGGTTGATAGAAGGCATGAGCGCTGGAAACAGCGCAGAGAAGAAGAACTATGATCGGAGCGTTCTTTGTAGATGTCATTCTTTGCTCCCTTCCTAGTCTACTCGTGCCGGCTATCTGCTAGTTCGGGGGTGATCGCCTGGCCCCGCAAGCGCTAATCATCGATTTCCCGTCTAACCCCGTTTGCTTCTAACGGTCGCAACGATCCGAGAAGCTGTCTCTCGCTAATTGTCGTGAATTCGACCTTCCCACAAGCGAGCCCACTGACCTCGCGAGATGTCCGGTCAAGGACCAGCCAGCCGCCCACAAAAGCCAGTCTATCGCTTCGGGGCACATATGAGACCACGATCAAGCACGCCCTAAGTTCGCCATGGGCCTCGAACAGTACAGCTGGTTGCAGCCGCCAAGCCGCAAGCCGACCAGAGTATCGAAACTGCCTCTTCGTCCCTTCGAGGTCTCTCAGAAATGTCGCCACTTCGGCCGTGGCAAAATCTACGTTCAGTTGACTGATTGCCTCGCTGCCTGCGCCTGATATCGAACGACTGAGGAAACTGCGCAGATCGACGGCAATGTTAGAGGCCAGAGAGCCACGTCTGTCGCTCCCGCAGGCACAAAGAGCTAGGAGCACGCAAAGACAGCATCCGACATTTAATAGGTGACAGCGAACCTTCACTTGCTCTTCTTTTGCGGGGGGACACGAGGGGTCGGATCCTTCACCTCGATCACGCCGCGGCCCTTAAGCCATTTCACGTTGGTTTCGTGCAGCGTCACGTTTCCCTTCCCATACAACTCCTCCAGCGACTGCTGCAGGTCTTGGCCCTTGGTTCCCGCGCCTGTCTTGCAGGAGACCAATTCGAGTTTCCCTCCTTCGCACATATACTTCGAAAGATCTCTCATCTGGATTACGCTCTGAGCGAGATGACGGAGCTTCGGGATATTCTTCACCCTTTCGTACGTGTCAAAATCGGCATCGGTGAGGGTATTCTCCGAGGTCGTAGCGTCCGTCATCTTGGGCCCTCTGTTTATTTGCCCAGGGGCACCGTGGCCACCTATCCGAAGCGTCTCGACGCAATCGCATGGGTCCTTTCCGTCCTTCGAATAGCTTTTCACCCTTGACTTCACATCCTCGAGAATGTCCCCAAAGCCCTTCACTGGGCGTCCCTTGTCGAAAACCGTATGATCAGCCGCCAGGTCGTACTCAAGCGTCAGTCGCTTGAAGCCTAGAATGTCCCAGTACCCACAAGGAGCGTTCTGGACAAAGACATAGAGATTGACGCCTCCTGCTTCCCCCCCAATCGGATCCCTGCTCAACCACCGTCCTTGGATCGGTTGATAGAAGGCATGAGCCTGGCATCCGACACTCAGCAAGGTGATGAAACGCAAGATGTGTTTCATGGTCATTACCTCTTCTCTGCCTTCATACGGCGGTCGCAGGTGTTCGCCGCACGCATTGCGCCGGGCCCCTTTTGGCCCGCCGTGAGCGCACGTTCTCATGATCGAAGACCGCAATCCCTCCGTCAAGTAAGCATATTATGACAGGAGAAACAGCATTTGAATATAGAGGGAATACGTTACAAATCGTGCCCCGCCTTTCCGGGGCATGCTGTAACGGACATCCGTTACACGGCGATGTACCTGAGCGGTGTCACAACAAGGACGTTGGGCAGGAAGGGGAAGCTCCGAGTTGGCGCCAGTCGGAGGCGAGTCTGTAGAGTGCGACCGGTGAGGCGGTCGGCAAGGTGCCTATTCTCGAGTCGGCACAGTTACCTACTACGGCGAGCTTGACACCCGGGCCCTAAGCATGTAACAGCCCGCATGTCGTCTCTTCATCTGTGCCCGATTGAGATCAAAGCATGAACATGTCTGTCCTCAGCATGTCGCCGGATTGTCAGGAACGGTGGGACCCAACCGCGGCATCGCGCATGAGACGGCGTTCTCTTGCCTTGCTCACCGCGCTGATCGTCCTGAGCGGCGCTCTCGAAACTCCGGCAACACCCAAGATCCAGGTGGTCGGTTCGGCAACCCATGACTTCGGCAAGTATCCTGCGTCGGAGCAGAAAAACGCCTCTTTCGTGATCCGCAATGACGGTGACGAAGTCCTCAGGATCGTCAAAGTCCGAAAGACCTGCGGCTGCTCTTCGGCCGACGCTGACTGTACCGAAGTGAAGTCGGGCCAGACCTGCAGCATCCACGTCTCGATCCACGCCGACTCCGTAGCCGGCCAGTATGCGAAGAACGTCTACGTGGAGAGCTCTGACCCGACGAAGCGTTTCCTCAGACTCGTGGTGAAAGGCGATGCCGTGCAGTTGGTGGAGGTCATACCAAAGAGCCAGATGTACGCAGGACGGCTGCCACTCAATGAGGAATGGCAACAGACATTTGAGTTGAAAGAGCATCTCGGCCAGGTGACGTATGGCACGGCCGTAGTCGAAAGCGGTTATCCTGTCGATGTTCAACTGACGCCAAGGACCGGCACGAACGCATTCCGCAGTCTGGCCGTGACTCTGCGGCCACCCGCCACCTCAGGTGACTGGCGATGTTCGATAACCGTTCCTGTGCTTGAGCCGCCAAGCGTGAAGCCAATCGAAGTCAAGATCACAGCCAAGATCGGAAAGGCGCTCTTTGCGCTTCCGACCGCTGTCCAGATGAAGAAGTCCGGCGCCGGGGCGGCCGCAGAGTTCAAACTGCGGCTGGCCTCACCGGCCAACGAAGACGTGAACCCGAAGCTTCTCGAGTGGCCTCAGCTCTCAGGAGTATCGTGGCATGCGACCAAGACGCAGAAGCACGACCTCGTTGACGTGGCGGCAACTTTCTCGGCTGAATTCCTGGCTCGTCTGGGCGACCGCCGCAAGATCGTTATGCAGATCGGATATCCCGATGCGGCAAGCGCCGCATTGGAGTGCTTGTTCCTGGACTGATATGAATCAGCGTCCGGCGACCGATATTCATCGGTTGTCCGCGGTTTCGGGGAGTCGGTAAAACCTGAACGCAAGAGCGCACTCGACAGCGTTTCAGGCCTCAGTTCTTCCCGACAACGACTGGCTCCGCGTTCAATCATTCGCGGGCTTCCTGATCGGTCAAAGGCGGCGAGACTACAATATAGTGGAGACAGGGCACAAATGTCTTGGAGTCAAGCGAAAAGACGCCGCCACTCGATTTGGAGTGTAAGCGGCGCTTCAGATACAAGAGTTCCCCCGCGACCATCGCAGACAAGTTGTCTGTACTGTGGAGCTGGGCTTCTAGGAATGTCCGGGAGAAATCGTGGACGTATAGGTGCTCCAGTTCAACGGGCACAACGACGTATACTCTCGGGGCCAGGCTAGTTCCGCCTCCCATGCACGTTGGCCCGCTTTCGAATGAAGAGTCCGGAAATTTTTCCCTGAAGAACTTCCTGATTTCCTCAAACTTCGCTTCGTCAATTGGCGACCCAACAGAGGAGCGCTGAGGAAAGGGGGCTTCTTCTCGCTGCCTGCTAACGCTCGGGTTCACTGCTCTCGTCTGCTCCAGCCGAGTTCGTCTTGCTGAGAGGCCGACGCAACCAAGAACACTACACATGGACCCCACGGATAGGCATAGAATCAACAGTCGGCGGCCAGTGAAGAGCCAGAATGCTGTCGTCTGCTGCCGTGGCCGCCCACAGCAGGACGCCCCTGTGCGATACGCGAAGGACACACGCACATGCCACGAGCCCGACCTCGCAGAGCGCAGAGCGCGACCATACTGCACCAACCGCGGAAACAAACATCTTCTGTGGTGCCGTATGCTCATGGTATGGCGATCTCCAATTCCCGGCCTCCACTTGCAGTCGCTCAGTCGATCCCGAGCCCCCCTCCCCGCCGCCTAGATTGTCAAGGACTGGGCGTGTGGTGCCTACGGGGCCGCACGCCCCAAGCGGTACCCGTGTGAGGGCCTTTCTTCGCGACTTCCTCATCGTCGTTACAAATGTCGATCACGATCTGTTCTGCCGTGAACTCGTAGGAGATATAGTCATTGTCGGCCACTTTCGTGAGCAGAGGGCCGGGGTTGTCTTCTGTCCGGAAGTGCGAATCCGTGATGTCTTCTGTTCCGTCCGTGTCGTCGACCCGCGAGTAACCGTCGTCCACCAAGTCTCTGTAACTCAGCCTGCCTGCGTTTGGACCCAGAAGAACATGGTATGACCATCCGGCATTCTGTCTGAACTCACAACAAGCGGGACAGTGTTCGTCATCGTCCTTGAACACGATCTCAATATCCAAATGAAACAATGCCCATACGTCGTTATGGACTGCTTCACCGCTCGCCCAGAACACGTTGAAACTCTCAACGCCACACTTTCCGCAGCTCTCGTTGTTGGGATCGATCTCCGTCTTGTCTGGGCAACAACACTTCTTCGCCGCAGCGTCCCACGAGCCCCCCACGTCCTCACACTTGATCTGGTCCTTCGACCATACTGTCAGGCCAATCCTGTCGACAGCCCCTGCAGGGTTGTTTTGTGCGAAAGCATGCAGGTTGACCCCGCCTATCTCCTGACCGACAGGGTCTCGGCTGAGCCATCGTCCCTGCACGGGTTGGTACATGGCAGCCACGCGTTGGGCCGCCATGATAGAGGCAAAGATCAAAGTCTGTCCGACTATTCCCATTGGCTTCCTCATGACTTCCCCCTATGCCAGTCTCTCTCGAGAGCAATGCTCAGTGACATCCTGTGTTGGGCGATGTGCGGCGCAAGCAGATGTGCATACGCAAAGGCAAACTCTGCTTCCTCAAGACAATCGTGCTCCAAGAGACACAATCCTCTGTTCTCGAGAAGCAAGGCCAATTCCTCGTGGCGTGTCAGCGACTTGAGAAGATTGTCGCGCTTGATTTCCTGCGCCGTGACCGGCAGAGGCCAACGTCTGTAATGGTCATCTTCAAAGCAGCCCAGACCGCGGCCTGCACAGTCAATGTTGAATCGTTCCTCCCCATCGGGATCATGCCAACGGCAGAACAGATGTCCCTTTGTCTTCACGAGCCGCAGTGGGTAGCCCAGCCTGCGGGCCACAGCCACGACCAAGACAGGCATCGTGGAACACGTTCCCAGCTTCCGCTCTGGCAGTATACCATGGAGAAACGCATTACGGGAATCCCGGAAGAACTCGGTGCTTTGCATGTCTTTCATTATGGGTGAATCCGCCAACTCGGGATCGTATCGGACCCCGATGTCACGTTGCAGAACAGTGACGAGAACGAGCATGCGGAAGTAGGCCTCAGAGTTGCGGTATTCACCAGGCGCCCGCCAGTATCTCGGGAGGGACTGCTCGGTCTCAGCGCGGATCCTCCTCGTCCACGCATTCAGAACGTCCAGGGACTCCTGAACCGATGTCTCTTCCGATTGCGGCAGTCCCAGACCGCAGATCAGACTGGCCTCTGCGAGGTCCCAATCCTGACTGCCGGGATCGAGGGAACAAAGCAGAGGCGTGATGTCAGAGGGAGAGGTGCCCATCGCAGCAGTAGGCCCAGGCGACGGAGCCGCCTCTCTTGTCCGTGAATAGCCGCCTGCGACGCAGAAGCCGGCGAAGACGCCTATGGAGGAAAACAGAATCGCCAGCCCGCCGAGCCACAGCCAACTCGAACAAGCCGACAGACAAGGACGACGTGTGCCGCCGCTCGCACTGCCCCGCACATTCGGGTGCCGTTGTCGTTGACGTGCCGGCCTCATGAGAATCGCCCCGTTGTTTCCGATGCCCAACACCGCGAGCGCACGCTCTGCTCGCTGCTGCGGCAACGTACCACGCTGCTTTGAGAAGTGTCTATCGGCAAAAGTGCCCATTTTCTTCTACGTAGGATTACCTAGGTGATCGGGCACTGCCACGAACTGGTGACGATGCAATCCCGTAGCGTTGCGAGATGTGTCTGGAAAGGAGGACAAGGGCATTGCGGAGCCTGTAGCTGTTTCTTCTTGCTAGATACAGATGCCAGCGTTAGCCCTTGACAAGGGCAGTCCGATTCCACTTCTTCGAGAGGTCGACCCCAGCCTGTCAGGAGTGCGGGCTGCCCCTCTCGTTCTAACGCGCAAGTGTTTCCCGTGACCGTCCCGGCAGACCAGCCGAGCCGGTCACAACCCGCGACATGGCTCTCCTAAGCGCTAACCTGATATAGCCTTTCACATAGGCGGTCTTGGCTCCCCTCGTTGGCTGTGTTCTCATTGGTCGGCAAACAGATTTCGGCAGCGCGCGCGCCTCCTTTGCTGGGGGGTGGGGTATCTATGCGCGGGGGGGGGGGGGGATGGCTTCGGTCCCTTTGCTCCGTTCGATCCGGCCGCGTCACTGGCAGACCGCACACGTGCGAAGAGAGAGATCTACAGTTGACTTGCGCGTCTACGTGGAGTAAAATTTATTCGTGGCGGCGATAGATGTTCAGTGCCCCACAGGGAGCGCCTGCCAGGATAAGGAGGACACCGTGTCGCTTGTGTTCGCGTCGATACTCCTTTTCGTGCTGTTCATGCAGCTCATCAACGCCGCCCAGTCTTCCTCGGATGACTCACCGAAGAAGAGCACCTCCCCAGAGGCCCGGGGCGAAGGGCGCGGTTCGCAGCGCCTCAACGCTCAGACAGCACCGCTCGGGGACTGGGCTAAGACCGCGGCGGGAAGAGCCGCCCTGGATTTCTACAGCGCTGAGACGATGCCGCACCCCCTACCACCGGACCCTATGAGCAGCTTGCGGGGAGGGGCCCTGGATTCGGCCGGATGGATCCATAAGGGCGGCCTGACGTACCCAGCTCTGGACGAATTCGGTCTGCTCAAGGACCCCTTCGGACACTCCGCGGGGCGTCTTGACGCCTTCGGGAATATCCACGGTATCGACAGCCGTCGGATGATCGGCCGAATCGAGCCGCCTTTCGGGCTGATTCGTTAGCAGCGAAGCCGGGCGGAGCGTCAAGACGGGAGTCAATGGACCGCCACACGGATTCACTCTTGACGGTTCAGGAAGTAACGAGCACCTCCGTGGTGACGCCACCAGTGAATCAAGAACCACCAGAGCAATTCTTCGTCCGGTTTGGCGGCACAGGAGAGCACATTGTCGGGCGTAGAAAGCTCCAGGAGAAAGCAGACCACAGAGTCGATCCGGACCCCTAGGAGATATGCCTGCACGTCCGTCAATGCAGGCCAAGGCTTTCCGGAGAGCCACTGCTGGACGGCTGCCTCGACCGCGCTGCGGTTACTCTGTTCGCACTCCCGATAGAGCGCTTCGGTCTGCTCAAGCTGGGAGTCGGACTCCGGCACGGCCAACCAAGGCGCTTCGGGCCAGGGCTCATACGGATAAGCTCCCACAAGATGCTTGGCGAGACGTGAAAATTGATCGTCAGGTTTCATCACAGATTGTCCTCAGCAAGCGGCCTCCTCCAGATGACCCTCTCGCAGCAACGTCAAAACACGACTGCGGTCCTTCTCCCATGTCTCCGCAGACGATTTCTCCAGAATGCCCACAATCTCCCTGTCGCGCGAAGACAGAAGCTCCTTTGCGCTTGGCTGAATGCTCGCCTCATTGGCGCCGACAAACGCAGGCAGAGCAGCCACAGCCTGGCTCGCAGCCAAATCCCCAACGTGGGTATAGTGACGAGTCATGGCAGGATTTGAATGGCCGACGATGGCCTCGACCACAGCCAACGGCGTGCCAGCATCTCGACACAGGCTCACGAAGCTGTGCCGCAGGCTATGAAATCCAACCTCCACAACAGCCCGTTTGCCGGTGTGGACCTTGCGTTCCTTGCCGTCCTTGCCTTTCACCTTCTTTAAGCCGGTCCCTTTCTTGTGAGTACGTATTCCGCACGTTTCGAAGTGAGCTCGGATCCTGTTTGTCACATCCCAGCTTGCTCGATCATACTCTTCGGCCATCCCCGACATCACATACTCCCCGCGTTGTTTCCTTGGAGTCTCCTCAAGAATTGTCTGGAGAACAGGATGCACAGGAATTCGTACAGCTTGCCCTTTGGTTCGGGCGGTCTTGTTGGGGATGCGTATGATGACACGGCGACGGAGATCGACCTCAGCCCAGCGCAATGTGCAGCAGTCGCCCAAGCGCATGCCCGTGTACAAGCCAAGAGCGAGAAGCGTCTTCAATTCACCCTTGCTCTTGCCACAGACCTCCTTCAGTTCCTCGACAGTTAGTTCGCGACGGCTTTGAGTGCGTAGCTTCTTCCTGGTAATCTTGGACCAAGGGTTCCTCTCCATTCCTGCCTTGTCCTCAAGCACCCGGAAGACCAGTTCCAGAAGACGAACATGCTTGTTGTAAGTATTGGATGAATACTTGGCTTTCGTCAGATCTTCCGCATACTCGGCCGCGATTTCAGACGTGACGTCCCGGAGTGCAGGCAAATCGGGGTGGTTATCCTTCATCCATCTCACGAAACGGCCAAACTGGCAGGCGTAGTGCCTCAGAGTCACTTCCCCTGCGTCAGGCCTATTCGGGGTCTTCTCGTAGGTACTCCACGCCTCGTCGGTCAGTATGGAGAGGGTGCCAGCCACCTTTCGTCGAGCTTTTACGCCGTTGAGGCGCTGGGTGATGCTCTCCAATGCCTGCTCTTCGTCGGCAACCATAAGCGGCGCCATCCGCCTGTTTCGTTCAGTTTCTGCATCCTCCAGGTTTGTGACGCCAAGCGATTCCTTGACGCGCTTCCCGGCTACCTTGTACTCAAGATAGTAGATGCCAGGCTCACGAGAGCCAGGGGGCAGTTGCCTGCCATCTTTGGTGCGTTTGTAGAGGTACCCCTTGCGATGCTTCATGGTTCGCTCCTGATATTGCACAGCGTCACGCCGTGCACCGTATGGCACAACATGACAGAACGGACCGATGATAGTACACCACAAATACCCCAGTCAAGACAATAGTGCTGTAACTACTATACGATAAGCGGACTCATAATCCTCTGGTCGCAGGTTCGAGTCCTGCTGGGCCCATTTCGCTCCTGTTGAATACAAGGATAGTCCAGAGCAATGCCCCGATTCGCTATCGCTCGCCGCCGCCACAGGGCGCAGCGGCATTGGCGAGCGATAGCGAGTCGATGCGACTTTGGAGGAATCGTACAATGAGAAGCCCGATGCTCCCGGCCGACCACCACGAGGCCGTCCAGCGCACGTTGTTCCTTGGACGCAGTGGCGATCCGGCAGCGTTGCCCGAGCTGATCGAGCTGTCACGCCTTCCTTCGAACGAGGTGCAGAGATTGTCGGCTTCGGCGATCGGGAAGCTTGCGGGGTTCGGGGCCGACCCGCAGGCGGCGGTGGCGGCTCTGGCACCGCTCGCGTTACATGGTCGACATCCGCAGACCCAGCAGTATGCCATCCGTGCGCTCAAGAAGTATGGTGCGGCAGCGCGGGCGCATGTGCAGGATCTTCAGGATCTGGCGCGCAACCCGGCGCACAGCGACTACGTGCGGGCAGCCGCAAGAACCACGGCGGATGCCGTCGAGCAGGCCGCACAGGACAGCGAGACGGGTGTCGAGCACCGATGCCAGCGCTGCAACGCGGCTGTCATGCAGGAGGAATTCGCTCGTTCGCGCGAATCGTTCCAGCGTGTCTTCTGCGACCGGTGCTTCGACGAAGTGTTCCTGGTCCGGCGCAATTTCGAGACCCAAGTCGAAGTGAACAAGACGGTCGAAGCGCGTGACGGCACGCTCGTGCAGTCGGAGGGCGAGCGTCGCATCGCCGAGTGGCTGACCGCGCACGGCCTCGCGTATCGTTACGACACGAAATACAGGATCATCAACGAGTTCCAGATCCGGCCGGACTTCTATCTGCCCGGGCTGGACGCGTACATCGAGTACTGGGGGCTCGACACTCCGCAGTACAAGATGAGCATGTACAAGAAGCAGATGCTCTACCAACAGGAAGGCAAGCGCTTGATCTCAGTGTATCCGAGGGATTTGCCCACGCTGGAGGATCTGCTCACGTCGAAACTGGGCGTGTTCGGGTTCTTTCCAGGAAACAGGCCGGAACGCCGGGCCAGCGGCCACGAGGCCGGGCCGTCTCCGCAAACCTGAGCCACCGGGCCCCGTCGTTGCTCGTCAGCCCCCTACCAGATTCGGCAAGGCGGCCCTTCCTCTTTCTCGAAGAGCATGGCGATCCGGTCTTCGCTGACCTTGACGGCGGCCCCGAACTGCGTGGCGAGATAGCGCGCGGCGGTCGTGCGCGCGCCCTGTTCGGCGGCGCTGCGCGGGACTTTGACAACGGCACCGTATCCGAGCACGCGCCCGTCGTTGCGATCGATGAAGGTCGCCCCGTCGACACGGCACAGGTTGAGCAGGAACTCCCACGGCGTATTGTCGAGTGTGTACTCGCCGCGCATGAGCCATCTGTTGAACTGGCCGCGCGTCTTGGAAACGGCGGGCGGCAGGTCCTCTTCCCTTCCGAACAGCACGGGCGTACATTCCGGGTTGGCGATCTGTTGGATGCGCTTGCCGTGCTTTTCGCGATCGACCAACACAAGAATCGCGCCGGACCCCGTATCGCACAGATCCAGCGCGAGTCGCAGCGTTTTGAACCCGACGTGTTTGTTCGGCATGCGTTTCATGAACCGTTCGTGCGCGAGCCACCCCCAGCGCCCGTTCATGTAGCGGAACCGGCAGACGCCCCTGGCCATCACGCAGATGCTCGGGGTCCGGTCGAGATGCACGCAGATCGCGCCGCCCCTGACCGACAGGGCGGCGAGCGCGGAGAGCCGGGTCGGCACGCGCAGCCGGTTCGCCGCGCAGGGCAGCGGAATGACGTCTTCGAGCGTGCCGTCGGAAGTGACGGCGAAGGCGGCGGCACCCTCGCTGCCGAGCGTGAGCGCGGCTTTCACGCTGCCGAACAGGTCCAGGGAAACCAAGCCGAGGCTTTCGTGTTTACGTCGCTTCTTCTCGCGCCGCAGGATTAGCGAGATCTCGGGCGGTTCCGACTCGTAGCGATGCTCGGAAGCGAGCCGCAAGAACTTGAACAGCAGCGCGAGCGTCTCACGCACATCGCGTTGGCCTCGATCGTATCGGGCGGTTTCAGGCACGACGTGTTCGGAGACGAGCTGATCGTCGAACTTCAGATGCCCGGCGCTGATGTCCTGGACACTCACACAGCTTCCGTAGCCGCCGACCGCCTCGCCGCCGTGCGCGTCGCGTACGATCTTGCCCGGCACCGTAGCCAGGAAACGCTGTGCGGGCTTCGCCTGCAGCGGGCCGGCCTTTTCGATATCAACCGCCAGCACGGCCCGCGGTTCCGCGATCTTGCCGTCGTACGGAACCCGAAAGAATCCCCTGCCGGCCGGCAGGTCCAGCTCGGGCGGACACGAGTACCTGGCACCGGGAAAAAAATGCGAGAGTACCCGCACCATCACGTCATGCACATCGACATCGGTTATCAGCTCTTGTGCCATGCCCTGCCATCCGCCGTCTGGAGCCCGGCCAGACGATGTAGCTTATCCGGCCGTGGCCCAAAGTGCAAGATTGGGGCGAGCCTTTCTCGTTTGACTTTCGGGACAACAGGGTTTACGACGAAGCTAGCGGCTGGCCCGCCGGCGGCGGGACACGGTTGTGTCGGGGGGAATTGGTTGAAGAAGCGTTTCTGCATCGTGTTGGGGCTCGCGGCGACCGTTGCGGCGGTGGCCGTGGGCTACATGTACGTGGGCCGGTGCCGGTTCCCGGCCGTATCGCAGGTTGTGTTCGACCGGGAAATGAAGAGTCCGGGCTGCAATGTGATTCTGATCAGCATCGACACGCTTCGGGCCGACCATCTGGGCTGTTACGGCTATGCGCGGGAAACGACACCGAACATCGACCGGTTCCGCAGGGACGCCGTGCTGTTCAGGCAAGCCATAGCGCACGCGCCCTCGACGGAGCCGTCGCACGCCTCGATGTTCACGGGGCTGATCCCGGCCCATCACGGCGCGCTGTTTGTGCCGCGGCGCCCGATCGCGACGAACGTGGCGACCATGGGCGAGATTCTCAAGGCTGAAGGCTACCACACCATCTCGTACAACGGCGGCGGGCAAGTCGCCGCGGCGTTCGGGTTCGGTCGCGGGTTCGACGAATACGTGAGTTTCCCGAACGTCAACCGCTACGTCGAGCAGACGTTCAGCGGGAAAGTGAAACTCATGATCGAGTGGCTGAACAAGAACCGGGACAAGAAATTCTTCTTCTTCCTGCACACCTATGAGACGCACCACCCTTACACGCCGCAGAAGGAAGACCTGGCGTTGTTCGAGAGCGGCTACGCGGGCACGCTGCCGGCTGAGATCTCGGTGGATCTCTTGCGCCAAATCAACAGCGGCGAGCGGGCACTCGATGCGGCGGACCGCGCGCACATCGTGAACTGCTATGATGCCGAGATCTATTCCGTCGACCGGGCGTTCGGCGTACTGGTCAAATTTCTCAAGGACCGGGGGCTGTACCACAACACGATCATCATTTTCACGTCCGACCACGGCGAAGAATTCGGCGAGCACGGCAAAATGGGTTGGCACTCGCACACGCTCTACGACGAACTGTTGCACGTGCCACTGATCGTAAAGTTCAAGGACTCGCAATTCGCGGGACAGGTCGTCACGCCGCAGGTGCGGCATATCGACCTGCTGCCGACCCTGCTGGACGTTCTCGATATCCCAGGCTCGGATCCGTTCGAGGGCGTGAGCCTGATCGAGTGGTTTGCACACCCGCGGAAGCAGACGCTGTTCGCGGTGAGCGAAAGAGACTCGAAACAGGCGGTCAACCCGCTCAGCATCCGCACCGCGCAGTGGAAACTCTACATTGGCGACCGCAAACCGCGTCTTTACAGCCTGCGCTCCGATCCCGGCGAGCAAGACAATGTGTATGACTGGCTGCGCACCAAAGTCCGGCGCACATTGCACACGGAACTCGCGGCGCGCCTGGAAAACAGAGCCTACGCGCCGCAGGGCAAAACCGTCGAGTTCGACAAGGAGACACTGGAGCGGCTGCGCTCGCTGGGCTACGTGAAGTAGTGGCTCAGGTATCCGGCGGCTGATAGATGGCGACGAGCTCGTGCTCGAACGCAGCGACAAGGCCGCGACCGCTTTTTCCATAAGGTTGCCGCTCGCAGGTCCGGCTCTGCGATGAATTCGTAGCTCAGTGCCGAGAATGAAAACGATTCGAGTGACCATATCCTGTCACGCCGGAATTCAGCGGCGCGGCGGGCCGGCACGGTAGTTGCGGGCGACTTCGCGCGGTGTGAGCGCGCGGTCATAGACGGCGACGAGGTAGTAGTCGCCGAGCCATTCGCGGTCGCCACCGATCTCGTTGCCGAGCGCGAGCGCGGAAGCCGTGCTCCATGTCTCGAAATCGCCGGTCACGACGATAGTCTTGTTCGGCGCGTCCTCGGGTTCCTCTTTCAGCGTGACAGGTTGACCGTCGATGTAGCAGCGGATCGCGCCGTAGACCGCGCGCGTCAGTGCGACATGCATCAGCCGCGGTGTGGCGGTTGCGGGGGGCGTGCTGAGCGCCGCCCAGCGCTTGACGCCTTGGTGTCGGACATTGACCCGCACTCTCAGCTGGTCGCGTTCCTGTCCGATCATGCAGTTCAAGGTGTGCGGGCCGCCGGAAAGCGTCACAACGCGCGCGGGCAGCCTGCCGGACACCGTGGCTACATGGGGGCCGGCCGGCCTGAGCCAAGCTTCAAGCGTGACTTCACGGGTCGCCATGCAGCTATCCGTAATGCGCGCGGCGGGCCCGGCCGTCTTCACGACGGTCGTTCGCCGCAGACTGAGAGCGCCGTCGGGCAGCCAAGCGATGGCGTCGCGATCCTGAGGGATCAGATCGAGCGAGCCACCCCGGCTGCACAGGTTTCGGATAGCGGCGGCCGGCTGGTCAAACCGATAGAGGGCGAGCAATCCGTTTGTGACACGGCCGCCGGCAGCGGTCGGTTCGATCGGCCGGCTCGCGAGCGGCCTGTTCGGCGCCGCGACCGCGTATTGGCCGGCCGTCACGCGCTCGGTCCCGCCCCCGGGCAGCCGTTCGAGGCACACGACGCCTTGCCACACGTCAACGCGGGTTTCCTGCGAGTCCACGGCGACCGCAAACCGGGTGCCCGCGACCTGTAGGCGCGCATGCGGGGTTAGTACGACGGGCGGCTTTAGGCCCGGCGCGACTTGTACGTCCAGTTCGATGCGGCCCCGCGTCAGTTCCAGCTGCAGGCCGTCCGGGATATTGTTGAACGCGATATGGGTCTGCGCGCCGGCGAGAACCCGTGCAGCCACGTCATGGTATTCCAACGCCAGAGCGCCGCGGGTACCCGTCAACACGCGGTCGCCGGCGCACAACGTAAGACCGTGTGCAGCAGTGATGCGCTCGTCCGCGCGCGCGACGAGCGCATCGCGCGCGCGTTGCACGGTGGCCAGCGCACGGGGTGGGACAGGCGCGCGCAGCAGGAAGCGGACACCCAACACGGCGACTACGCAGGCGGCGGCAAGCGTGATCCGGCGCGCCCAGCTTGCACGGCGTGGGGACGCAACCGGCAACCGGGCGGCCGGACGCTTGCGTACTGCGGCGTGCGAATGTGCCGTGACTTCCGCCTTGGCCCATTGCCGGATCTCGGCCCGGAGCCTGCCCTCACGGATGAGGCGGCGGCGCAGCGCACGGTCCTCGCTGAGCCGTGCGCACAACACCTCTTTCTCGGCTGCGCTGCACGCGCCGTCGAAATAGCGCGCCAGGATATCCTCTATGCTTGGCTCGGCCATGGGCCTTGCCTCCCCAGCTCCGTTCGAATGCATTTCTCGAGGAAACTTCTGATCCGGGACAATCCGACATAGACGGCGTTGAGTGTCCAATTCACGGCGCGGGCTGCCTCCTTGCAGGAGAGCCCTTCGCCGTATCGCTTGAGGAGCAGGGCCCGGTTCTTGCCCTTCACTTTGGCAAGGCATTTCAAGAGTGCGTGGCGTTCAGGGCTGAAAGAGCCTTCTTTCTCGAATGCCAGGCTTTCCTCGGCGAGCGTGTCGGCCAGTTCCGGGGTCAGTTGGACAACGTCCGGTCCCCGTCCTTTATCCCGGTAATAAGACAAGATCTTGTACCTGGCGATCTGCATGGCCCAGGCCTTGAAGTTCTCGATCTCGTCAGAGTACTTCTCGCAGATCGTGGTGCAGACTTCCTGGAAGATATCCTCCGCCGTGAAATGGTCGGCGGTATGCGTGAGAATATAGCCCAGCATCATGTTTTGATGCTGGAGGATCAGTTTCGTCAATTCGGCTGCGCCGCTCATGCCAGGTCTCCGCTCGCCCCAAAGTTGCCATCCTTTCAGCAAGGAGAGTATGGATTCCGTTGCCTCCCCTGCGGCCGGCACGGAGGCCGGCCCTCAACCCAACATGATGGGCTTTTGGAGCGCGCGGCTCCGTCCGCGCCGGGTTCTTCAACGGAATCAGTATAGCAGCCTGACCCCGCAAGCGGGGAAAAGAGTTTCGCCCGCCAAGACATCCTCCTTCGCCGGCAGGCCACGGCGGGACAAGTGCGAGACAAGGGAGGAAGACGAGTTCGCCGGCTGACAGCCCGCTCTCAAGCGGGCGTCAGCCGGCGAGCTGGGGCGAAGGGCGCCGAGCGATCCGCTCGGCACACCTTCACTCCAGCCAGACCCGGGCGCGGAAGACCGCGGCAGCTTCGGGGTCGGCGAGCGTGCAGTTTTGGGCTTGGCCGGTCGCCTGGATCCGGTCGTAGCCGCTGACCGGCGTCCAGGTGCCCGACGCGATGTCGGTGCAGCGTTCCAGCGCATAGTAGCGGGTCTTGCCCTCGTAGCCGGCCCCATCGGCCACGATCGTGTCGAACGAGGCGGTGAGCTGGCCGGCGACCAGGCCGAGTCGCACAGCCAGGTATTCGTCGGGATTCGCGGCGCTGGTTCCCATCACATACTCGTCGCCATCGGACAGGCCGTCCCCGTCCGAGTCAGCCTGCGCAAGCTCGTAGGCCTTGAGCATCACGGCGCTGACATAGAACTTCGGTTTTGTCGGCGACTCGTTGTCGTAGACCAGGATCTGGAACTCGCCGTCGGTGCCGGGCTCGACATCGATAAACCGCGCGACGTGCCCGTTCTGCGTGTTGTACCCGTTCACGACCGCCGTGGAGGTGTCGGACGGGCCCGAGAACGCGGTGCCCGAGCTGCTCGCATTCACGAAGGCGTCCGCACCGGAGATCGCGTTCTTCGTGATCCGGTCCGTATAGTCCGGCTTGTTGCGGTTGCCGAACACGACGACTTCGTAGAGCAGCGCCGGGTCCAGCCCGCTGAACGTCAGCGTCAGGTCGGTCGCGCCATAGCTGATCAGCCCGAGACAGTCGACGATCCCGCCGAACACATTCGCCGCGTCGGTGCCCGCCGCCGGTTCCGCGCCCATGGTCGGGCCCGTAAAGTCGCCGCCCATATTGAGGGTCAGCGTCGCGCCCAGCGTGGCGCCGTCCGCGTAGTTCTTGAGCGCGCCGCCCTCGCCGCGCGTATAGGTCGTGATGTTGAGCGAACGCTGGCCTTCGGCCCAGGCCAGGTCGTTGTAGGCCGCGAACGGAGCAGCCGGTGCGGCTGCCGCTGTTATCGCGAACGCGACCAAGGAATAGGCCGAGTCCCCGCCCGCATTGTGGGCCATCACTTTGTAGTAGTATTTCGTCTCCGGCGACAGACCGGCGTCGGTGAACTGAGTGACATCCGCGCCCGGCGTCCCAATCCGAACCCACACGTCCGTCATCGATCGACGCCGATCGATCTTGAACCCGTCCTCGTCCGTGCTGTTGTCTTGCCAGCTCACCCGGATCTCGCTCGAGGACAGTGCCGTGGCCGCCAGGTTCGACGGCGCCGAAGGCGGTTGCACGGCCGGTGCCGTCACCGAGATCTGCACCGCAACCGTGATCGGGCCGTTCGGCGCACCGGAGCCGTCGTCCTCGACGTTGATCGACCGATCGTAGACGCCGACCGCCAGACCCGCGGTATGGAACGTGATCGTGTGCGTCTGCTTGTCGGCGCTGCCCGTCGACGTGCCGGTTGTCGGCGTAACGTCCAGCTTGCTGCTGCCCTCCACTACGTTGTACGCGAGCGTCGCCGCGTCGCTGTTCCAGACCTGGAACGTCGTGTCCGCGGCGTCCGTGCCTTGCTCGCAGCTGACCGCGATGCTCGTGGTGCTGACCGCGATCGCGGGCGTCGGCTCCGGCTCGGTCTTGGCGCCGGCCACGGCCGAATAGGCTGAGTCGCCGTCCGCGTTGTAGGCCTTTACCTTGTAGTAAAACGTCGTGTCCGCAAGCAATCCGCTGTCCGTATAGCTCGTGACGTCCGCGGCAAGCGTACCGACCCGCACCCACGCGTCCGTCATGGTCTGGCGCCGGTCGAGCTTGAACCCGCTCTCGTTGTCGCTGTTGTCCTGCCAGCTCACCGCCAGCTCGCTCGCGGACAGGGCAGTGGCTGCCATCGCGCTCGGCGCCGCAGGCGGGTCGAGCGGGCGCGCCGTGACCGTGATCTCGACGGCGATCGTGATCGGGCCGTTTGCCGCGCCCGAGCCGTCATCCTCGATATTGATCGACCGATTGTGTATGCCAACCGCCAGGTCCGCGGTATGGAAGATGACCGTGTGCGTCTGCTTGTCGGCGCTGCCCGTCGAGGTCCCGCTCGTCGGCGAGACGTCCAGCTTGCTGCTGCCTTCCAGCACGTTGTACGCGAGCGTGGCCGCGTCGCTGTTCCAGACCTCAAACGTCGTGTCCGCGGCGTCCGTGCCTTCCTCGCAGCTTACCGCGATGCTGGTGGTGCTTACCGCGATCGCGGGGGTCGGCTCAAGCTGCGTCTTCGCTCCGTCAACGTTCGAGTAGTCAGAATTACCGCCGGCGTTGTAGGCCTTCACCTTGTAATAGAAGGTTGTATCCGCCGGCAGTCCGGTGTCCGTGTAGCTCGTGGCGTTCGCCGCAAGCGTGGCGGGCCTTTGCCACGTGCTCGCGCCGCTCTGGCGACGGTCCAGCTTGTACCCGTCTTCGCTGCCGCTGTTGTCCTGCCAGCTCACCGCGATCCGGCTCGAATCCAGCGCCGTGGCCGCCAGGTTCGACGGCGCGCTCGGCGTGGCCTGTTGCGTCGTGGCACTGGCCGCCGCGGTGTAGGCCGAGTCGCCCGCCGCGTTGGCCGCCCTGACCTTGAACCAGTACTTCGTGTCGGCTGCCAGACCCGTGTCGGTATAGCTCGTCGTGTTCGCGGAAACCGTGATCGAGGACAATGTATACCAATCGCTGCCGTCCAGGCTGCGCCGAATCTTGAAGCTCTCCTCGTCGTTGCTGTTGTCCGTCCAAGTGAAACGGATCGCGCTCGTCGAGAGCGCCGTGGCAGAAGGGTTGCCCGGCGCGGCGGGCGGCTGAAGCTCGACCGGCGTCGTTGCGTCGTCGGTATTCGAATAGCCCGAGTCGCCGTCGCCGTTGTACGCCTTGACCTTGTAGTAGAAAGTCGTGCCGTCGGCGAGCCCGCTGTCCGTATAGGTCGTCACGTTCGCGCCGGGTGTGGCCACACGGGCCCAGGTGCTCGCGCCGCTCACGCGTCGATCCAGCTTGAACCCGCTCTCGTTGCCGCTGTTGTCCTGCCAGCCCACTCGGATCTCGCTCGAGGACAGGGCGGAAGCTGCCATGCTGCCCGGCGCGGCAGGCGGCTGCGGTGCGCTCGTGACGGTGATCTGTACGCTGATCGTGATCGGGCCGTTGGATGCGCCGGAGCCGTTGTCCTGGACCGAAATCGTCTTGTTGTGCGTGCCCACCGCCAGTCCTGATGTCGTGAACGCGATGGTGTGCGTCTTCTTGTTCCCGCTGCCCGTCGAGGAACCCGTGGTCGGCGATATGCTGAACGTACTCGTGGCTTCGACCGTCTTGTAAAGGAGCGTACCGAGGCCGGAATTCCAGACCTGGAACGTCGCGTTCGGTGCGTCCGTGCCTTCTTCGCAGCTGACCGCGATGCCGGTCGTGCTCACGGCGATTGCCGGCGTCCCGCCGGTGACCGTGAACTTGGCCGAGGCCAGTGCGCTCCAGGTCGAACCGCTCCGCATGCGCGCCTTGACCGTGCTCGTGCTGATAAGCGAGATCGTCTTGGTCGCACTGCTCGCGCTGGTGCCGGACCGGATAGCGCCGCCCGAGACGCGCGGGTCCTGGCCGTCGGTACGGTAGTAGATCGTGCCCGAAGTCTTGGTCAGCGTAAGCTTGTAGCCGGAGCTGACTGTGCCGCCGTATTTGCTGTATTTCGGCGGGTCCATCGGCGGGATGAACGGGATGCCGTTCAGTGTCTGCCCACGCATCTTGCTCTCGAGCCTGGTCACGCAGCCGCTCATATCGGCGCGCATCCGGTCGCGCGCGCCCCGCCAGTCACTGAGATTGCGGGGTGTGCCGCCGTCCTGGTCGCCCCATCGCGCGGATTCGCCGACCATCGCGTCTTCGACGTAGTTGGCGATCGCGTCCAACCTGGCCTTACAGTTCGATTCGGTGAGCGCGCCGCCGTTGTGCAGGTGCTTGTACGCGTTGTCCGCGAACAGGATCCGGAAATCGGAGTTCTTCCACAACCCGCGGAACAGGCGCGCCACGTATTTGTGGCCGCTGGTGCTCTGGTAGTAGCCACCGTCGCGGAACGCGCCATTGACGTCCGGCAGGTGGCCGCCCGTATCCGTCACATCCCACGAGTACTCGGTGTCCCAGCAGAAATACATGGTCGGGCCCGCGGAACTGTTCCTGTTGCACGCATACATGTTGTTGTGATGCCCACTCGACTTCTGCCAGTCCCCGTACCCGAGCATCCAGGCCAGCAGTACGTAGTCGGCGAACTGCGGAATGTCCAGGTATTGCTGGATCGTGCTGTAGTTGCTCGCACTGCTCTGGTCCTTGGGACCGAGCGTGTCGATCAGGTAGTCGAAACGGTTGTCGTTCCCGCTCACATCGCCGCCCTGGTTCCAGGCGAACCAGTCGCTCTTGCCGCCGCCGAGGTAGTCGGCGCAGAACCGGGCGTCCGGCCGCTCGCAGACGTTGTAGACGCCCCAGTACAATCCGTTGATGTACAGGTGTCTGAACGTACCGTGCGCGCCCAACCCGGACATCGAAATCTGCGCGTTGCGGCCCCACTCGTCGCGCAGGTTGCAGGCGTTCCTGCTGTCGCCGGAGGCGAAGCTGTCGTTCATGCCGCCACGCAGAATGAGCTTGCCGAATGATTCTATGGCCGAGCCGGAATTCAACGGCGCGTCCGTGAAGAAATCGTCGTCCAGTTTTGCGGGGCCCCCATAGTTACTCTTGAACAGCAGGCGCAGGGACCGTTTCGGGTTCTGCCAGCTGTGCGGCTTCAGCCCGCAATCGATCTGGAACCCTTCGCCGCTCGGTGTAATGAGTTCGAGGGAGACGCCCTTTTCGAGGGTGTTCTCCCCGCCGCCCCCGTTGCCGAACCCGTAGACGCCCCAGGTGCTGCCGTTGCCGAAGATGTCCTGGACGCTGCCGACGATGGACAGGGACGGGATCGACTTCAGATCGTTCTGGATCCGGCTCTCATAGCTTGAATTGTTGACGATGTCGGGGTCCATGTCGTAGTCGGCGTGTCCGTCATAGGACCACGGATCGCCGGTCCCCCACTTGGTCGGATAGCCGGTGGGCCGCGTCTGTGTGAGCACCTTGCTGAGAAAGATGTAGGTCTGCGTGAAGGGCTGGGAGGTGGTCATGCCGCTTTTCGCGCCAACGGCCCGCAGGCAGGTGGTCGTGTTGATACTGACCGAACCGCCGTTGGCCAGTGCGGTCCCATGCGAACTCGTCGGTTTCGACCCGTCCGTCGTGTAGCGGATCGTCGCGCCGGACGTGCCGGACGAAATCGTGACGCTGAACGACGAGGTGTAGAACCCGTGCGCCTTGTTGAAGGTCGGTCTGGCTACAGTTGCCGCGAAACCGGTACCGGCGAGTGTGAGCCAGGCGAGAACAGTGATGAGTGCCGGATGCAGGTGGCGTTGCATGTGTGCGTCCTCCAGTGTTTGGGTTAACCGCTCGATGCGCGGGCCCGGACATGGGGCCCTTCTACAAGAGTTGTTCCCGGTCCGGCCAAATCCTTAGCAGGAGGAATGCAGCTTCTTTGCGGGGATATCGTCGTGGTGCCCGCCCGTTCGCACGGCGGATAAAGGTAGAGGGCACGTCTGGAGACGTGCCCTCCCGTGCGTATCCCCTCGGCGGGCGTGCGCTTCAGTCCTCCAACCAGACGCGCGTGCGGTAGTAGGCCGGCCCGCCGGGCACCGTGTTGGTGTAGGCTACCGTCTGGCCGACGCCCGTGATGTCCTCGTGTCCGGCAACGGGCGCCCAGTCGCTTGGCGCGTCCAGCCCTGCGCGCGACTGGAGCTGGAAATGGCGAGTCAGTCCCAGCCCGTCGTAGCCGGTTCCCGTGGCCGGCTGCGCGTCGAATGTGACGATGAGGTCGCTGCCCGACAGCTCCAGGTCCACCGCGAAGAAGCTGTTCGAATCGGTGGCGCCGGTCCCGAGCACGTACTCGTTCAGGTTCGACAGCCCGTCACCATCCTCGTCCACGGAGGCGGGCTGCGTGGTGCCCTGCGCCGCCTGCCAATCGTCGCGCAACCCGTTCGCATCCGTGTCGACCGAAGCGGACAGCTCGCTGCGTGCCACGGCCACTTCGGCGTCGAAATACGCATCGCTGCTGGAGAGCGAGTTGTTGAACAGCTGTACGGCAACGGTATTGCCGGCTGAGAGCAGTTCCGGCAACGCGGCGCCTTCGATCGTGACCGCGTGAGTCGCCGGTGTGCCGCCTACGTACCCGGTGCAGGTCGCGTCATGTGCAACGAAGTCGCCCGTGCTGCCTTGCACATTGTGGCGGATCAGCTCCCGGCCGTTCAGCCACAAGATGAACCCGTCGTCGTGATAGATCTTCAGGTCCACACGGTTCACCCGCTCGGCATCCGACACCGCGAAACTCTTGCGGAAGAAGACCGACGCGTAGTTGTCTGCCATGTCCAGCGTGGTTCCGTAGCTCGCGGACCCGTAACCGAAGGAAGCCGGGTCGATGGCCCAACCTGAGTCGTCGAACTGGCGCGCACGCCAGGCGCTGACGGGACTCGACGCTTCCGCCGAGCCCTTGCGGTACCGCCAATCCGCGCCTTGCGCCACGACGACATCCATTGTCGGACCGGGCATCTGAATACCTTGCAACATCAGAGCGTTCACGTACGGCTGCGTGCCATCCACGCTCACCACGATGCTCCCGTCGGGGCCGGGCTTGATCTGGGTATACTTCGCAACGAACCCGTTCACGGTATTGCTCGCGATGATCTGCGTGGCATCGTTCGGCATTGAAACCGTGCTGATCGTTGCGCCCGCCGAGCTCTGGTTCGCGAAGCTGTCCGCGCCCGAGAGAATGTACTTCGTGTTGCGGGCTTCGTACTTGTCGCGGTTGTTGTACAGCACCAGCGTGTACGCCAGGGCCGGGTCCATGCCGGAGAAGCTCAACGTCACGTTCGTGTCTGCATAGCTGATCAGGCCCGCGCAGTCGACAACTCCGTCGAACACATCGTGCGCGTCGGTCCCTGCTGCAGGATGTGCGCCCTGCAGCCACGGGCCGGCGCCGCCCGTGTCGACCGTGAGCGTCACGGCCGTCGGGGTGCCGCTGGGGTAGTCCACGAGCAAGCCGCTCTCGGCGCGGCTGTACTTCGTGATGTTCGTGTCCGGCTGGCCGGAGGCCCAGCCGAGATCGTTGTAAGCGGCGAACAGGACGACCGGCGCGTCGTCATCTTCGATCGTATAGGTGTGTACGGCTGTGCCGAGGTCCGCGTTGACGGCGCCCGAGAGCGTGACCTCGACGGTTTCGTTGCCTTCCTCGTCGTCATCGTCAACGACGAGGATTGCGATCGGTTTGCTCGTCTGGCCGGGCGTGAACGTGAGCGTGCCGGCCGCCAGTGTGTAGTCCGTCCCGTTTCCCGCGGCGCTCCCGCCGCTCACAGCGTAGTTCACGCGCACCTGCGCAGCGCTCGCAGCAGTCAGTTCGACGGTGAGGCTGCCGTTCGTCTCCTCCCCGCCGCTCGATGCAGCCGAGTCGAATCCGACCTGCGGCAGGTACTTCGTGTACTGTGCCGAGGCCGTATGGCTTGCGAGCAGCCCGTCCGTGTAGGCTTTCGCCTTGAGCGTGCGCGAGGCGCTCAGCGCGACCAGCACGCTGTTCAGACCGGATCCATCGTAGGAGGAGTCCGACGGGTCGGCGCCGTCGGTCGTGTAGAACACGGTCGCGCCGGAGGTCGCGCTGCTGATGGTGACGTTCACCGAATTGGTGAACGTGCCGGCCGGCGGGCTGAACGTCGGTGTGGCGACGTGGCCCTGTTCCTGCACTTCATGTTCCAGCTCCAGGTCCATGAAGATGTCGCTGCTGGACGCGGAGACCTGATGTATCTCGACGGCCAGCACGTTCAGGCCTTGCACGAGCTTGTTGATGTGCGCGTCCAGGTTGACCGGCTCGTAGGCGGTCCCGGACCCGCCGTTCACGTTCGCAAGCGTGTTGTAGTTGACCGTGCCGGCCGCCATCCCGCCGCGGGCCACCTCCTGCCCGTTCAGGTACGCCACATAACCGTCATCATAGCGGATCCGCAGGGTCAGGCTTGGCACCTCAGCCTGCTCCGCGTCGGACAAGAACGCTTTGCGGAAGTATGTGGTGGTGTGCTTGTCGCCGGGGTCACCGCCGAAATCGACCTCCGTGTCGATCTCCAGGTTCGTGTCCGGATAGCCCAGCGGCGCATTCCCGTCCTCCCATGCGCTGTCGTCATGCCCGGTTGCCCGCCAGCCGGTCCCGAGATCTGCGCCTCTGTCGTGGTATTTCCAGCCCGTGGTCTTCGAGACGAGCATTCCCGAGTTCGCCCCCCCTGGCGTACCGTTGCTCTGCGCGCTGGCGGTCCAGTTCGCCACATCGTTGCCGTAGAGCGACGGCGCAAGCCGTTCCAGCGACGGGCCTCGGCCATCCGCGCTCTCCGGCCACGGGCTGTTGTCGTTGTACTTCACGCGATCGACCAGGATCCACGGGGTCCCTTCCACATCCGGCGTGTCCGGCCGCCACAGTTTCAGGCTCTCGCCGCCGTTGTTCAGGACGCCGACGTATTGCTTGTAGATATCGACTTCGGCCGGCACGCTGTACTTGGTGCGGAACCCGGTCCGGCTGTTCGTGGCCACGACCAGAATGATCTCGCCGGCCTCCATCACGACGCCGGTCGGGAACATGTACTCGATCGCACCGTCCAGCCGCCACGTGTTGGTCGGCACAGCCGGGTCATAGAGCTGCACGGGCGCGTCCGAGATGTTCTTCAGTTCGATGAACTCGTCGCCGCCGCGCGCCGGGTGGTACATGAACTCGTTGATCACCACCGGCCCGACCAACGGGTAGGCATTGGCCGAGCCCAGGGTGTTCGTCTCGCTCTGCGCGACAAAGTCGGCATCCCCGTCGCTCTTGATGTACCGCCCGAACGCGCGTGCGTTCTCCGCGCCGCCGAAGCGCGCCTCCGCAAGGTATTGGAGGTTTCCGTGTGCGTCCCACTTCGTGAGGTAGATCTCGTCGCCGTGCGAGTTCAAGGCGAAACACGAAGGGTCGTTCGTGTCCGTGTTGAAATCGCTTTCATCGAACGTCTTGTAGCCGCCCGCGCCAAGCAGGTGGCTGGGGATCTCGTACTTCTGGTAGTCGTTATCGCTGTCGCTCAGCCACCAGCCGCCGATATCCACGCTTGTATCGCCTACGTTGTGCAGCTCGATCGTGTCGACGCTCGGCGGGTCCGTGTGTGTCAACGCCTCGTTGATCACGACGCGGTAGGCCGCGCCTTCGTCATAGCCCGGCGAGCCGCCGATCAGGTTCGACGCGCGCCATTTTTGTGGGTCGTCCTGGTCGCCGGTGCCTGCCCATACCAGGGAGAAGCCGTTCCCGTCGGCCTCGCCCGGCCACGGGTCCTTGTCGTTGTAGCGAACGGACGTGACCGTGTTGCCGGCATTGTCCATTAGTGTCAACCGTTCGCCGCCGTTGTCGAGCGCGCCGGCATAGACCCCGAAGATCTCGACGTCGGCCGCGCCCTTCACGGCCGGATAGCGGTTCGTGAAGACCGACTCGTTACGCACGAGCACGGCGAACTTGCCGGGACCCAGCTCCGCGCCCGGCGCGAACGTGTAAGAGAGCCCCTTGTCGAACGTCATCTCCGAGAGGCCGACGGTCGTGCCGCCACTGATATTCTGGAGCTCGACGAACTCGTACTCGCCGCCGCTCAGCGGGTTGTAGTGGATTTCCGAGATCTTCAACAACGGATGGTGCGCGGTGTAGTTGTAGGTCGCCGCGTGGACCGCGCTCCAGGTGTTGTTCGACTTGTAGACCCGCGCCCTGACATGCGTTGTCCTGCCCAAGGCCACCGCACTCGCGTATTGGACGGCGCCCGAAGCCTTGGTCCCGCCCGATGCACGCGGATCCGAGCCGTCCTGCTTGTAGAACATCGTGCCTGTTGCCCCGTTCGGGTTTGTCATCGTCAGGCTGAACCCGGCCGAAATCGCGCCGCCGTGCTGCTGGAATTCGGGGGGCTCAATGCTCGGATACATCCGCGGTGTAACGTTCCTGAACTGGTTCAGAACGATGCCGTTTCGCTGCGGGAACCACTCGTCCATCACCTTGTTCTTGATCGTGTACCATTCGTCGCGAGCGGTCAACGGATCGATCGGCGGGTCGTACGGATCGCTGACGCCGCTCCTCGCATGCGTCCATCTGGCCAGCTCGCAGATGAGGGCCGGCTCGAACTCGTCGACGATCGCCTGGTAGCGCGCCTGGTTCGCGCTTGGCAGCATGGGCGCGCCGGGCGCCAGGAAGGCGCGATACAATCGATCGGCGAATTCCATGCTGTAATCAGGATTGACCTCCATCTGCTCGTGCAGAGTGCCGATCCCGTAATGGGTCGTGATGTCCCTGGTGAGCTGGGTGAGGCTCCACATGTACATCGTGCCCTCGTAGTCCCAGACAAACCACGTGTATTGCGGGTCCGAGGGCCGGCGGTTTCGGCTCTTGCGGCCGGCCCGGAAATTCTTGCCCGGTTCCGCTCGGCTCGGCGGCGACCAGTCCCCGTCGCCGCCCCACATGCCCTGCAGCGTGTAGTCGATGTAGGACGTGATGTCGAGGTACCCGCGCATCTGCTGGTAGTTGCCGGCTGTGGCCAGGTTGTTGTTCTTGGCATAGCTGATCATCGCGTCCCAGGCATCGTCGTTGCCGTCGACGACCCGCTCGCCGGGCGGCGGGGTCGGCACACATTGGTACCACCGCTGGTTCGTGATCAGGTCGTAATCGGCATCGTCCCCGCCGAAGTGCGAGGCCATAAACGAACTGGTCGGCTTCTCCGCGGCATTGTAGACGCCCCAGTACATCCCGTTGATGTAGACGTGAGCCCAGGTACCGCAGGCCGCGACCCCACCCAGCGCGCGCTGCGTGTCTCGACCCCATTCATCACGGATATACTGCGACAGCGGGTTCAGCTTGTCGTTGCCCGGCGCACGCAGCCGGATCTGATCGAACTCGTCCACGTTGGTGTCCTTGAACAACTTGTACCTGAGCTTGCTCGGCCCGTACCGGGACCGGAACTTCAGGTTCATGGACATCTTGCTCTTGCCTTTCGGGTCCCGGTGCCCGCCGCCGGCGACCGTGACGCCGCAATCGATCTGGAAGTTCTCGCTCGGGCTGTCCGGAAAGACGAACTCGGCCGAGCACGCGCGTTCCCAGTTCGTGCCGTAAGAAAGGCTGTTGTGAAAGACGCCGGCGGCGTTGCCGAAGATGTCGGCGTAGGGCGCACTGATCGATATCGTCGGAATCGCCTGCAGCCCGTCCTCGATCAGCCCGCGCCACGTGGGGCTCGCGGCCAGCCCGGCGTCCATCCGCGTGTCCCGACGCCGGGCCGGGTCGCGCTCCAGAAGCTGCGCTGTCGAGTAGGTCCCGGGCTGGCCCGGCACCCAGTCCTCGCCGGCCATCACGTTCGCCTGATCGGGCACCTCGCCAAGGAAGAGATAGGTTTGTGTGTCGACATCGGTTGGCTCGTACTCCGTGTCTGTCGGGTGATACGCAAATGCGCGCAGCACCACGCAGGGCGCCTTGCCGCCGTTGATGGCGCGATGGCTGGTGCTGGCCGGGTCGATCGTGACCGTCAGCGGCGCGTCCCCGCTGACTGTGTCGCCACCCGTGCGCGGGTCGCTGCCGTCCAGCGTATAGGTGATCCGCGCGCCGGGCGTCGCCGAACGGATCGTGCAGACGAACGACGCGTCATAGAAACCGCGGTCGTGACTGAACGTGGTATCGGCAACCTTCTTGTAGGTCTCCAGCTCAGCATCCAGGTAACAGTCGCTGCTGGACAACGAGGCGTTGAACACCTGCACGGCCACGACGTTCTCCCCGATCTCCAGATAGCCTTCAGGATCCGGCAAGGCGTTCGTTTCGTAGGCGCCGGATGTGCCGCCGTACGCGCCAAGCGAATCGTGTGCCGGGGGCCCGTCCGGCTCGTTCTCGTCCCAGACCCGTTCCCCGTTGATCCACATAATGAAGCCGTCGTCATACTTGACGGCCGCGCGTAACCGCGTCTCCTCGTCCAACGCGGTGACCGTGAAACTCTTGCGCAGGAAAATCGTCGAGTAACCCCCGCTCATGTCCGGCAGGTACGTGTTCACCGATCCGGACGGATACCCGACGGGCGCCGTTACGCTGGTCCAGCCGGAGTCGTCGTAGTCGAGTTCACGCCACGCGTCACTCGGGTCCGACGCTTCCGCTGAACCCTTCACGTACAGCCACGAAGAGCCCGCAGGAATGCGCGTGTCCGCCACAGCCAGCGAGCCGAGCAGCGTGCCGGCGCAAAGGGCGAAAGCCAGGCCGGAAAGGGGGGATCGTTTCCTCTTCATCTTCTTCCTCCGTCGATGTAACCGACAGGACTAGAGCATCCGCGCGACGACCAGGAAAACGAGCAGCGTCGCGAGCCTGTTCAACTGGTAGACGCGGATGTTCCCAAATGCGTTCAGGACTCTCATGGAACTCTCTTGCTCGTTGTGCCCGGCGCCGAGACGTGTGGGCCCGCACGATAGTTTCGACCGACCTCGGCCGGCGTCAGCGCCGTGCTGTACAGCGCGACCAAGTGGTAGTCGCCGAGGAACGCGCGGCGGCGGTCGCCCGGTTCGTCTGCCAAGGCCAGTTCCAGCGTACGCTCCCACACAGACAACTCGCCCGGCACCGGGACCACGGCCCGCGGCGTTACCAAGCCGTCGTGCAGCAGACCGACGGGCCGGCCATCGATGTAGCACGAAACGATACCGGATACAGCCCGGACATATGCGATGTGGATGAGGCGTGCACGAACGGTACCGGGCGCAGTATGCAACTCGCGCCACTGATAGCCGGCCGCGCGTGCCGTGCTCAATCTCATGCGCAGCGAGAGCGCGTCGGCCAGCTGCCCGAGCATCACGTTCATGTGGCGGTGGTGCCCATGTGAAATCGTTACGATTCGGGCAGGCCCCGTCTGCGCCGCGTTGTGCGGGCGGACCCAGGCTTCGACCGCGAATTCGCCGCTCGCCTTGCAGGCATCCGTGATCTTGGCGGCAGGCCCCTGCGAAACGATGAGTGTCGGGCTCATGATCCGCAACCCGCCCCCGCGCAGCCATCGGACTGCGTGAGGCTCGGGGATCTGAAGATCCAGGGGTCTGCCTACGCCGCTTCTGTCCCGTATCTTGCGGCCCGTGGCTTCATTGAAGAGGTACAGCGCTGTGAGTCCGCGGTTGCTGCGGCCGGCCGCCTGGGGAGCCGCGTGGCGGATCGCCGTGGCTGCCAGCGCATAGCCGGCTCCCGCCACTGCAAACTGACCGGGCCCCACGTGCACGGCCTGCCTGTCCGCCAGGCGAGTCAGTCGCACGAGCCCCTTACGGACCTCGAGCCTGGTCCGATCCGGCAAGGCCTCGAGAGTGAACCGGGTACCCAGCACTTCCGCCACCGCATGCGTCGTGAACAGGACCAGTGGGTTGCCGGGCGCCCGGCGCCCGACTTCCGCTTCGATTCGACCGACGTCCAGATCGATTCGCTTGCCCGCCGGGCTGTCCGTGAGCCGCAATGCGGTCTCCGGCGCGGCGGTGATGCGCGTGCGCTCGCCGCGGTACGCGAAAGAGAGCGCGCCATCGACGCCCACCACAATCTGATCGCCGATCCGCAGGGGGGTGCCGGGCCGGGCCGCGATCCGCACCTGACCGCGACACACGGTGCTGCTGCCGGGCTCTTGAACGACGGCGAGCGCCTGCCTTGCGGCCATGCGCGGCCTGAGAAAACGCACCGCCCCCACAATTGCCAAGGCGACAGCCGCGACGGCAAGCGGCTCTATCCACCTGCGCCGGGGCGCAAGTCCGCGGTGCGCAGCCGGCCTGTCTGCCGAATGCATTGGTACGCGCGTGATTCGCCGGCGCCGACGCCCGTGCAGCACAGTGAGCGCAGGTACGATGCCCTCGTCCGAAACGCGGCTCTGCTCTGCTTTCGCCCACCGCCGGATCTCGGTCCGGACCCTGGCTTCGCGCAGGAATCTGCGCCTCAACCCGGGGCTTTCTGCGAGCCGCGCGGCCAGCTCAGCCCGGTCCTCGGCGGTGCTCGTCGCCTCGAAGTACTGGGAAAACAGGCGATCTGTGGCCTCATCGTTCATGAAAGTCCGTTACCCTCCTCTACCAGAGAGGTTCCGGACGAAGGCCGACCCTTAGCAGAAATCTGCAGATCGAACGGAGGGGGTTCCACGACAGAGAACACATCGCGGCGCAGCCGCAGCCAAAGGAGAAGAGATCTGCCCGCCAAACAGGCGAAACAGCGCGAAAACTGAAGAGCGCTGCCCGCGAACCATGCGCATGACCGCGAATTACCGATGCACTTGCGCTTCTTGCACTGCTAGCAGTCCAAATGGGCTTCTGTCCGTGTGCGGTAAGCCTTCGCGGACGACGCGGAACTGTAGAAAAGAAGTGCACCCTGATCCGGCCGGCACTCCGAACCAGGGTGCGATGTTTTAACGCGCCCTGCCTGAACTCAGTCTACGTCCAGGCATACTTTGGCACGGTAAAATCTGGGTTCTGCAATTTCTTCGCCGGGCAACACGTAGACGGCGGGCCCGCCGGACGCGGCCCGCTTGTGGAAGCCCGGGATCGGGGTCCATTCTCCGTCTTCGCCGATCTTCTGCTCGATCGTGTAGCAGCGGCCGTAGCCGGCGAACATCTCGGCATCGAGCACTTCGATGGTGTCCATCGAAACAATGACCTCATCGAGCGACGAAACGATATCGAGCCAGAACCAGCTCGTCTCGTCGGTCGGATCCGTACCCGCGATCCATTCCTCCCGATTCGAGGCGGAGTCTCCATCCGGATCCGCATCGGGGTCGACCGACGCGGTCCCGAAGTATGCCATGCCCCAGCTCGCCGTGATCTCGGTCGGCTCGGCGGCGGCGATGCTCGGGCTGCTTGCGGCGGCGGCCGTGGCGGCTTTGCTCTTGAGCATGACCGCATTGGCGTAGGTATAGTACTTCAGCGCGGAATCGCGATCGACCGTCAGCACGATCCGGCCATCGCTGCCCGGATCGATGTCGATGAAGCGGGTCACATACCCGTTCTGTGTGTTGTATCCGGCATTGTACTTGGTCGTGTCGTTCGCAGCCGTCGTTGTCAGTATTTCGGTGCCTGCCGTGCTCTGGTTGACAAACGCGTCGGCACCGGACAGGGTCGCGACCTGGTAGCGCGAATCCGCGCCCACATAGTTGTTCCCGCTCCGGTCACAGTACAGGACCAGCTCGTAGGCCATGCTCGGATCGAGCCCGGCAAAGGTGAGCACGAGATCGTCGGCAGCCGAATAGCCGATTTGCCCGTCGCAGTCGACGACGCCGTTGAACACGCCGTAGGCGTCCGTGCCGGAGGCCGGATGCTGACCGTAGGACTGGACCCCGCCGCCACCGCCTTCCACGGTGAGTGTCGCGCCGAGCGTCGTGCCGCTGTTGTAGTCGACCAGCGCGCCGCTGGTCGGCAGCCCGTCGCTGTTGCTCGGCGTCGTGTAGGTCGTGATCTTGGCGGTCGCCTGGCCCGAGAGCCAAGCGAGATCGTTGTAGGCCACGAAGTTCTGCACGCTTTTCGGTGTGGCCTTGAGCATGACCGCATTGGCGTAGGTGTAGTGCATCAACGCCGAGTCGCGGTCAACGGTCAGCACGATTTCGCCGTCGCTGCCGGGATCGATATTGACAAACCGGGTCACATACCCGTCCGGTCTGTTCAAGCCCGCGTTGTATTTCGTCGTATCGTCGGCAACCGCGCTCGTGAGGATCTCGGTACCGGCCGTGCTCTGGTTGACGAACCCGTCCGCACCGGACAGGGTCGCGACCTGGTAGCGCGAATTCGCGTCCACATAGTTGTTCCCGCTCCGGTCACAGTACAGGACCAGCTCGTAGGCCATGCTCGGATCGAGCCCGGCGAAGGTTAGCACGAGATCGTCGGCAGCCGAATAGCCGATTTGCCCGTCGCAGTCTACGACGCCGTTGAACACGCCGTAGGCGTCCGTGCCGGAGGCCGGATGCTGACCGTAGGACTGGACTCCGCCGCCACCGCCTTCCACGGTGAGTGTCGCGCCGAGCGTCGTGCCGCTGTTGTAGTCGACCAGCGCACCGCTGGTCGGCAGCCCGTCGCTGTTGCTCGGCGTCGTGTAGGTCGTGATCTTGGCGGTCGCCTGGCCCGAGAGCCAAGCGAGATCGTTGTAGGCCACGAAGTTCTGCACGCTTTTCGGTGTGGCCTTGAGCATGACCGCATTGGCGTAGGTGTAGTGCATCAACGCCGAGTCGCGGTCAACGGTCAGCACGATTTCGCCGTCGCTGCCGGGATCGATATTGACAAACCGGGTCACATACCCGTTCAGTCTGTTCAAGCCCGCGTTGTATTTCGTCGTATCGTCGGCAACCGCGCTCGTGAGGATCTCGGTGCCGGCCGTGCTCTGGTTGACGAACCCGTCCGCCCCGGACAGGGTCGCGACCTGGTAGCGCGAATTCGCGTCCACATAGTTGTTCCCGCTCCGGTCACAGTACAGGACCAACTCGTAGGCGAGACTCGGGTCCAGCCCGGCGAACGTCAACACCAGGTCGTCGGTGGCGTTGTAGCTGAGCTGCCCGTCGCAGTTGACGACCCCGTTGAACACGCCGTACGCGTCCGTGCCCGACGCAGGATGTTTCCCGTAGGACTGAATACCGTCACCGCCTGCGACGGTCAACGTCGCACCCAGCGTCTGGCCGGTGTCGTAGTCGACCAGCGCGCCGCTGGCCGGCAGGCTGCCACCGTCGTTCGGCGAGGTGTACGTGGTAATCTTTGCCGTCGTCTGGCCGGCGAGCCAGGCGAGGTCGTTGTAGGCCGTGAAGGCGGCCGGCGGCTCGACCTGGCCGGGCACGTACTCGATGTGCAACACCGGCGCGCCAGCGCTATCGCCCTCGAATGCCTCGGCCGTGCGTTTGCCGCTGCCGCTGATGACGATTGCCAGCGCATTGCCCGCGGCCCAGCCGGGCCGGCTCACGATATCCTGGATGACGGCCGCGATGTCAGGCGTCTGCTGGTCGGCGCCCGCTTCGCCGACGGTGCCCCAATCAGGCGGGTTCCACACCACGGATGACGCCGTCTTGGCACGGCCGGATATGTCGGCGCTCGCCGCAGTGAAGGTCGCGGCGTTGTCCGCAGCTTGCCCCTCGATCGTCAGTGCGGCTGCGCCCGTCGAGATTTCGTCGACCTGGAACCGCAGATGCGCGGCAACAATCGTCGCGCCCTGCGGGACCGTAACGCCTGTGAACCGCATGCCGACAGCCTGGTCCTGCCCGCTGCCGTAACTCTCGAACGCCAGCTCGAGGTCGGAACTGTTCAGATACATGCTGTTGTCGTCGAGCCGCTCCTCGGCATCGTCGGTGCCGGCGGCGACCTGCAAATCAAGCTGCTCCGCGCCGGTCGAGAACTCGACGTGCAGCAGCGGCGCACCTGCACTATCGCCGTTGAACGATTCTGCCGTGCGGCGGCCGGTCCCGCTGACGATCATGGCCAGCGCATTGCCGGAGACCCAGCCCGCGCGGCTCACGATCTCCTGGACGACAGCAGCCAGATCCGGCGTCCGTTGCGCAGCGCCGCTTTCTCCGACTGTCGTCCAGTCCGACGGGCTCCACGCGACGGATGTGGCCGTCAACGCGCGCGAGGAGATATTTCCGGCTGCCGAGCTGAAGACGGCCGCGTTGTCCGCGGCCTGTCCGCGAATCGTCAGGTCCACGGCACCGGTCGTTATTTCATCGACCTTGAACTGCAGATGGGCGTTGACGATCGTGGCGCCCTGCGGGATGGCGAGCCCCGTGAACCGCATGCCGATAAGCTGGCTCCCTGTCCCGTCCTCGGTCAGCTCGAGGTCGGAGCTGTTCAGATACATGTTGTTGTCGGCAAGCCGTTCCTCGGCGTCGTCGTTGCCCGAGGCGACCCGCGCGTCGACGACGCCGGCCGAGGTCGAATATTCGACGTGCAGCAGCGCCGCGCCCGTCGGATCGCCTTCAAAGGCCTCAGCCGTGCGCTTGCCGCTGCCGGTCACGATGATCGCCAGCGCGTTGCCCGAGGCCCAGCCGGAACGGTTCACGATCTCCTGGAGCACCGTAGAAAGATCCGGTGTGCGCTGTGCGCTGCCTGCCGCGCCGACGGTATCCCAGGCGGCGGGACTCCAGGCGACCGACGCCGCGGTCGCCGGCCGCGAGGAGATGTCCGCGCTTGCCGCGCCGAACGTGGCGGCATTGTCGGTGTTCTGGCCTTGGATCGTGAGCGCGACGGGACCGGTCGTGACCTCGTCGACCTGGAACTGAACGTAGGCGTTCAGAATCGTGGCGCCCTGCGGAATCCCGACGCCGGTGAACCGCATGCCGACCGCTTGGTCCAGCCCGCCGCCCCCGCTCTCGAAGGTCAGTTCGAGATCGGAGCTGTTCAGGTACATGCTGTTGTCGGCGAGCCGCTCTTCGGCATCGTCGGTCCCGGCGTTGACCCGCACTTCGACCGTGTTGAGCGCGGTGTCCGGTGGGGTCGCCTCGCTCACTGTCGGTGTGTAAGCGGAGTCGCCCAGCGTATCATGCCTGGCTTTGACCTTGTAGTAGTAGGTCGTGTCGGGATTGAGCCCGGTATGCCTGTAGCTCGTTGTATCGGCCGCCAATTCCACGGCCGTCGATGTGGCAAAATCGTCAATGCTCCACCGGACCCGGAACCCTTCCTCGTTGCTGCTGGTGTCGTTCCAGGTCACCTTGATCTCGGTTGTCGACAGCGCAACGGCGGCCAGCGCGCTGGGTGCGGTGGGAGGCAATTCGTCGGTGGTTGCGGAACCTACGTTCGAGTATGCCGACTCGCCGTCGGTGTTGTAGGCTTTGACCTTGTAGTAGTACTTGGTCGCGGGCGCCAACACCGTATCGGTGAAGGCCTCGACGTCCGGCCCCGAGCTCAGCACGGTGACCCAGGCGGAGGTCCCGCTCTCGCGGCGGTCGAGCGTGAACCCGTCTTCGTTGCTGCTTCGGTCGGTCCACGTGACCCCAATCTCGCTGGCGGACAAGGCGGACGCGGCGAGCGTGTCCGGTGCTGTCGGCGGGTCGGTAATCGGGTCGGGAAACGTAGCGCGCATGATTTCTGTGATCAGCCACGTCTCGATCGGCAGTCTGCCCATTGTGTACGGGTTGGTTGTCTGGCCGTAACGGCCGGTCGAGGGAATTACTCCCGCCGCGTAATCGGGCGAAGGCTGCTCGAAGAAGCGAACATAGAAGACCTGCCCGCTCTGAGCGTTGTTGTACATATCCCCGGAGAACCAGCCGTCGGCGTAAAGCCAGACATCCTTGCCGACGTGGCTTGTCGCCCGCACGGCGTCGCTCGAGCTCGACGGCAGCCCGTCCGGCTGGCCGGCATCAAAGTCAATCCCGCCGCCGTCTACGTCCTCAATAAGCTGAATAAACCCGGAATCCACAGGCGATGCACTGCCCGGTAACAGGTTCCCATCCCGATCCTTTAGAACCGGGCCGTCACCTCCCCACTGCAGTGCGGCGCCGTGCGCGCTGTGTGTGGCAAGCGAACTGACGAGAGCGACCCACAGGAATGTTCGAATCAACTTCATCCTCTTCCTCCTTCTTCCCGAACATGCTTCTCTTCGTTCAACGTAACCGCGGGCCTGAGCTTCTCGCAGCGTGTCTCAGTCGCGAGTCCTCCGCGTGCGCATACGGCGGAGCGGAGGACTCGCGAGGTGCGGATGGACAACGGCCAGCGCACAGCAGAAGTGTGTGCGGCGTGACGGAAGTCGAACCGCTGATGAGGGCACACTGACTGGCTACCCACCTCCTTCCGATCTCTTCCGGTTCACGACAGTCCGAGCGCAGGCCCTAAAGGCTACGCGACGGACACAACGTCGTTGAACCGACCGGAAGATTTCGGATATACGATGCAAACGCTCGTTTGCCGCGGGTCCCGCAAACATGCAGGCCGCGACACGGGAACAACACCGCAAATGCCGAGATCAAGCGTGGGTTGATGGAGATGCGGCGAACCAGAAAAGAAGGGTCCGCAGCTGCAATGGGAAGTCCCGAACTTCATGCCTTCTTTGCCTTCACATAACCTCACGCTTGATTTGAGCAACGAGTCCCATTGCGGAACTCACGCGTAAGTTTGGCCAACAGCCGGTGGGCTGTCAAGCCCCTTTTTTTTGGGGCAGCACGGCCGGCACAGGAAACAGCGCGTCGAGCAGAGCGCGTTGCCCGCAAAACACGCGGTTTGACGCGAATCAGAAGTGGATGCCGACCGTACCCGAAAAACCCGGATTCGCTCGATTCCCCGGCTATCCCGGTGTGATCGGAGAGACCCGCGGCCTGTCTCTTGCAGCCGGCTCGCCTACGGCTTCTGCAGCGCCGCAAGCTGGCGAGCAAGTTGGGCCACGTGGCTTCTTTCCTCGGCAATGACCCCGTCGATCTTGTCCTTGCCCAGTCGTTCCGGGACCATGTCCTTCATGCCGAGGTAGAAGAGTATGGATTTCTTCTCTAGCCCGATGGCGATTCCCAGGATGTCCGCCATGGATTCCTGCCCGGTCAGCCCGTCGGCGGCGGCCGGCGTTCCCTCGCCGCCGTGACCCGCGGCCAATGCGTTGAGGTACATCTGCGTTTCGTCATCAGGGTCAAAGGCGGTCGGCTGCTTCTCCTCGTCGGAGAGCTCGACGGCCATGGCCGCAAACGTTTTCTCATGCTCGTCTTCCATGTCGGCCAACCCGACAAGCAATTCGCTGTCCGCCTCGGTCCCGCAGTTCAGCGACGCGGCCTTCCTGTAGAACGCGGCGCCGTTGCGTTCAATCTCCCGCGCCATCTCGAGTACTTCGCCGGCGTTGAATACGATCGCCATCTCAAACCCTCCCGTGGCCCCCATTTCGACTTCGAAGAAACATGCCGTATGCTAGCGCTGCCCCATGCGTTTGGCAAGCCTCGGCGGCTCGCCGCTTGACGCTGCCATGTCCGAGACGTACCATCCACCATCCGCTTTCGTTCCGAGGCGCTGGCGCGCTCGGGACTTCGGCGGGCCAGGTCAACCATGAACCATCAACCATTTCTTGTGGATGCCGCGGCGCTGCAGGGCGTGCTGCGGCGGGCGGGCCAGCTTCTGAGCTGGGAAGGCTCGGGCATTCTGCCGGAGGGTCCGGAACAGGCGTTGGTCGACTACATGGCAGAGCACCGCACGTCGGCGCGTCCGCTGGTGTTGGCATTGTTGCACACGTTTCGGCGCATCTACGGCGGGGGTGTGGCAAAAGTCCTGGAGCAGGTCGAGCGTTACGGGAATGCCTTGGATCTGTTCGTCGGCGAATACGGGGCGGGGCCCGTCGCCTTGGCGCGGGCGCCGGCCCGAATCAACATTCTGGGCGAACACGTCGACTATGTCAGTTACCTGCCGACCGAAGTCATGCCGTTCGCGAGCCGAGAGCATGACATGCTGCTGCTGTTCCGGCCGAACAAGACGGCAGCGGTGCGCGGCCGCTCAACGCTGGCGGGTACGGATCCGACGGAATTCGCGATCGAGGACGGCCCGCGCGACGGTGGCTACGCGGGCGAGACATTAGAGGCAAAGTGGCTGTCGTACCTTCACGAGACGGGCATCCCGGCGCGTGATTGGAGCAACTATATCAGGGCTTCTGTCTTCTTCTGTCGGATGGCACACCCGAGGATCGCGCGCGGGTTCGATTTCCTCTTGGATTCTACCGTACCCGCCGCGGGAGGCGCTTCGTCTTCCTCGACGCTGGTCGTCCTGTCGGGCGCGGCGATTCGGATCTCGAACGGGATCGCGCTGGAACCCGGGGCTTTGGCGCAGGACTCCGCCAAAGCCGAATGGTATGTCGGGACGCGCGGCGGGAACATGGACCACTGCACCATGTGCCTGTCTCAACGCCAGCATGCGTTGCACCTGAATTTTTCGCCGTTCCGCGCCGAGCACGTCCCGCTGCACCGGTTCCGATATCGATGGGTCACCTTTTTCGCGCACCCGGCAGACAAGAGCGGCGAGGTCTTGCTCGAGTACAACGAACGCTCCGCTGTCTCACGGCTGCTGATCCCCGCGCTCCTGGAACGGCAACTCGGCGCGGATCCCGCGAAACGGGCACGTTGGAACGAGCTGGTCGCAACGCTCGCCGCAAACACAGCGGATATCACGGCCGCGGAATCCGCACGCGGCATTCTGGCCGAGCTGCCCGAGTGTCTCACACTCGGCCAGATCCGAAGCGAGTTCCCAAAGGTCTATACGGAGCTGGAAACATCCTATCCGCACCTCGCGGAGAATATGGGCGAGCGGCCGCTGAAGATCCGCGCGCGCGCATTGCACCACGTCGGCGAAGTGATTCGAGTGCGTGAGGCGGTCGGCATCCTCAACGAACTGTTCTCTTCGAGCCTGCCCGAAGAACCGGAGAAGACGGAACCGGGCCTCCGCGCGGTCGGCGATCTGATTTGTTCCTGCCATGAGAGCATGCGCAATCTCTACGAGTTGACGACTCCGGACATCGACGAACTCATGGAAATCCTGCTCGGGCATCCCGGCGTGTACGGCGCGCGGCTGATGGGTGGCGGGTTCGGAGGCAACATTCTGGCGCTTGCTTCCAAAGAGTACGTTGCGGAGCTGGTCGACCGTGCGCAATCGGAATTCTATGGGCCGCGCGGTCGCGACGCGATCCGGGAAGGCAGCGTGATGGTCAGTACGCCCGGTGAAGGGTTCAGCGCGTTGCGCTTGCGCGACGTGCTCGCGCGCGCAATTATCAATGCCAGTGCGATCTGGTGGAACTGGCCGAAATACGAGAGCACGGTGGAAACCTCGATCCACGAACTGCTCGAAATACCGGATCTGGATGCGTTCCGGCCGCTGCGCCCGATCCGTCCCGTCATCGTAGGCGGCGGCTCCGGCGCCGTGCGGCTGGACGGCGACTATCGGAACCCGGCATCTCTGAATATCGTCGGGGACAGGACCTCGCTGGAAACCGTGCTCCAGACGCTGGCCGCGCTGCCGTTCGAGACTCTGCCGGCCGTGCTCGTTGTCAGCCCCGAAATGCGGGACGTCGCGCTGCCCGGACTCGAGCTGCCGCCTGAGCTCGTGCTGGCGGTACAGGCGGAACCGCTCGGAACCGGGCATGCCGTTGCTGCCGCCATGGACGCTATCGGCGAGGAGGACTCTGACGCGTTGGTGGTCTGGGGCTCGCAGCCCTTGCTTTGCGCGGAGACCCTGGCCCGAAGCGTTATGTATTACCAGGCGCTCGGTTCAGCCGCGATGTTGTTCCCGACCGCGGTAACGCGTACGCCCTACGCTCCGATCCGCCGCGATTTGCACGGGTACGTGGTCGATTCCTACGAGACAAGCATGGAAGGTGCGCCGGTTAAACCACTGGGAGAGACAAATATCGGGACGTTCGTGTTGCGCATGCCGACCGCACGGACAACGCTCGCGCAGCTCCACGATGAGCTATGGGACGCCGAAAACGGCCGGTATCGAACGGAAAACGGTATGCTTGGGTTTCCGAACCAGATGGCACGCGCACTCGTGCGGCAAAGCAGAGCTGTAATCGCGTTGCCTATTGCGCGGGTAGAAGAAAGCCTTGGCTTGCGCAACCGTGAGGGATTTGAAGAAGTCCGCCGAATAGTTGGCTGCCGCACTAGGATTTGAACCTAGACAAACAGATCCAGAGTCTGTCGTGCTACCCATTTTTCTTAGGAAACTCGCCAAAACTGTCCCTCTTTAAGCAGACCTGTCCCTCTTTAGCAGATGGATTAGACATGATTGGAAATCGTTGGACATGGTCGGACATCACATCAAGCTTCGGCAGCGGAGGGCATGTCAGAGTTGCGTTTTCTAAGTTCATCTAGGATCTGATTCAAGAGATTTTTGAGTTGTTCGTCGCCCAAAGAAGAAGCCAATTTAGCGAAGTTACTATTAGCGGCAGGCTCATCTGGTTCGGTCTTCTTTTTTTGTCTTCCCATAACCGACCTGCCCTGGTTTATGGCGGCTTTCAGATGGGCTTGGGACACGTGGGTATAGATTCTTTCCATTGCCGGACTGCCCCAACCGACTATGCTGCGGATTGAGGCGGCGTCTACTCCTCTCTCAGCCATCGTCGAAACCCACGTGTGTCTAAAGGAGTGAAAGCCTACCACGGGAACAGCCCTTATATGTTTTCCATCCTCTCCTATTACCACCGTTCCTTCCCTATAGAGTTTGATCCCGCACTTTTTGAAAAACTTCTGAAGCTTGATTGATACGCCCGTCCGATCCTGCGAGTAGCCCTTTGCCATTTTCGGACAAACATATTTCTTGCCATCAG
>Ga0272441_10001572_pt1 | contig 48469 bp, 30 predicted proteins | sample SSMProp6N_FD_193582 | JGI IMG/M metagenome (GOLD analysis project Ga0272441, IMG submission 193582) | Marine sediment archaeal communities from Little Sippewissett salt marsh, Falmouth, MA, United States - SSM-Prop-6N | ecosystem: Environmental > Aquatic > Marine > Wetlands > Sediment ... | reverse complement strand
ATAGTCAATAAAGCGTTCACAGAGTTGACAAATCCGCTTTTTGTGGTATAGTATGCAGGTTTTTCGCCGCCATACCTTCTGTCTGGGGGGACTTCGGTCCCGTTTTGGAATGTCGGCCGCGGACACACTGCGCCGGATGAGGTCTGGATGACTGCGGCGGTGCGTCCTGTTGGCCGCGCGATGAGGAGAGGGGTATTCCCATGGTACGCACGTACTCGCACGCGCAGGGGTGGACGCGGCGGCTGGTGGTTCTGGCAGCCGTGACCGCCCTCGGGGTTGTCCTGGTTGGCACCGGGCCGGTCCGGGCCAACACCGTCAACAAGAAGACGGACTTGGTGTTCCTCATCGACGCCAGCGGTTCGATGGGTGACAACATTGCGGCGGTCCGGAACGGCCTGTCGTCTTTCGTCGGCAACCTGGGTTCCTCGTCCATCGACGCCCGCTACGCGCTGGCGCTGTACGGGGGCCCGACCGAACTGGTGCTGGACTTCACGACCGATGGGTCGGCCCTCGAGGATGCCTTCGACCTGATTAACGTGAACGGTGCCGTCTCCGGCTTCCAGAACAACCACAACATCAACCCGGAGGCGGGCCTGGAGGCGCTCCGTATCATCCTTAACGGCGCAACGGATAACACGCTTCAGCGGAACAACGTCGTGGGCAGCGGGCCCCTGTCGTTCCGCAGCGACGCCCGCAAGAACATCATCCTCGTGACCGACGAGGATTCCGATTTGCCGTACTACTCCGATAATCGGTTTACCGGGCAGAGCGGCAACGAGCCGCCCGGTTTCCCGAACAGTATCTGGCAGGCGGAGGTTGATGCGACGGCCGGCGTCGCCATCAGCGAGCAGATCTTCCTGAACATGATCATCAACGCCGGGGACCTCCCCTCGGAGCGCCAATACGGTGATCCGGACATGGACGCGTCCGACGACGACTTCCTCAACTGGGATGCCGCGCAGACGCTTCAGAACCTCGAGGATGCAGGGAACGACGACTGTCTCCAGGCCCAGTTGCTTGAGGCTGACCTGGTGGCCCGCGCGTTCAACATTTCGCAGGTGGCCAACGAGGGCTTCGTGGACAACTTCTTTGCGGCCAAACTGGAAGAGATCCAGGACGACCCGGGCGTGGTGCCCGAGCCGACCCTGGTCTGCACGTTCGGCCTGGGGCTGGTGAGCCTGGTCGGTTACCTCCGTCGCCGCCGGGCGGCTAGCCGGTAGGCGAGCGGGTCCCGCGCCGCCGCGGGACGCCGTGCATTGATGAGTCGATAACGGGGACGCGCCGTGTGGCGCGTCCCCGTTTTCTTTGGCGCCCGTTGGCGGCCGGCGCGGACGGCTCGCCCGGGGGCCGTGGCCGACGTTTCGCCCGGGTGCGCCAACCTTTTCTGGCAAGCCATACCAGCGGGGGGTGGCATGGCCACGCCCCGCGTGGCCATGGGCCCTTCGAGACCTCATGGCCACCCAACATCGGGTGGCCATGCCACCCGCCATAAAACGCTGGCGCACCCTTTCGCCACCCCCGGCGCGGGTTTTTCCTTGACGATTCTTCGAGGGCGGGGTTCTAATACAAGAGGGAGGTTCCCGCCGGGCAGTCCCGGCTTGGGCCGCCCGGCCAAAGAGCAGAACGGGGCGGATCGGTTGCGGATGGCCGCGAGGTATACCGCGCCGCAGCAGTGGGGGACCCGCCGACGTATCGCCCGCACTCCGTGAGGGACGCGCTATGCCGAGCACCAAAACCGTCTGGGGCATCGACGTGGGCCAGTGTGCTCTGAAGGCCCTGAAACTCCAGTGGCGCGACGACCGCCTTCGGGCCCTGGCGTTCGACGTGATCGAGCACGGCAAGGTGCTCAGCCAACCCGACGCCGACGAGCAGGCCCTCATCCGCAGCGCCCTGTCGAAGTTCCTCAACCGCAACAACATCAAGGGCAGCACGATCGTGATCAGCGTGCCGGGGCAGGCCAGTTTCACCCGGTTCATCAAGTTGCCGCCCGTCGAGCAGCGGAAGATTCCGGAGATCGTCCGGTACGAGGCCCGCCAGCAGATTCCGTTCGACCTGGAGGACGTGGTCTGGGATTACCAGACGACGAGCCCGCCCTCGGCCGGCCCGCGCGAGGTGGAAGTCGGCATCTTCGCCATGAAGCGCGACATCGTGGCCGACTACGTGTCGGACTTCACGGCCATGCGGATCGAGCCCGACGCCGTCCAGATGTCGCCGGTGGCGTTGTACAACTACCTGAAGTACGAGCAGGGCGAGGACGCGGGCGGCACGATCCTCATCGACGTCGGCGCCGAGAACACGAACCTCGTCATCGCCGACGGCGACCGGGTCTGGATCCGCAACGTCCCGCTGGGCGGCAACAATTTCACGAACGCCCTGTGCAAGGAATTCAAACTCCAGTTCGCCAAGGCGGAGCGGCTGAAGCGCCACGCCGCCGAGTCGAAACACGCCCGGCAGATTTTCCAGGCGATGCGGCCGGTGTTCGGCGACCTGCTGACCGAGATCCAGCGGTCCATCGGCTATTACACGAGCCTCCATCGCGACAGCCGCATCGAACGCGTCGTGGCGCTCGGCAACGCGTTCCGGCTGCCGGGCCTGGCCAAGTTCCTCTCGCAGAACCTGGGCGTGGAGGTGGACAAGGTCGAGGGGCTGAAGAGCCTCGGCGAGTCCGAGGTGACCTCGGCCCCGATGTTCCGCAAGAACGTCCTGTCGTTCGGGGTGGCGTTCGGGCTGGCGCTGCAAGGGGTGGGCGTGTCGAAGATATCGACCAGCCTGCTCCCGCCCGAGATCCTGAACCAGAAGATTCTGAAGAAGAAGCGGCCGTACTTCGTGGCGGCCGGGGCGGCCCTGGTCCTCGCCCTCGGCGCCTTCGCCTACGACCAAGTGGCGACCTACGGCGAACTGGTCGGCACGGGCGACGAGGTCGCCAGCCTCCAGGACGCCGTCGACCAAGTCCGACGGGCCAACAGCCAGCACCAGTCGGCGTTCGAGGAACAGAAAGAGGCGCTCACCGAACAGCAGAAGAAGATTACCCGCCTCGAGGGGCTCGTCGAGCACCAGGACTATGCCTACCGCGTTTGGAAACACCTCTGGGGTGCCTGGCCGCAAGACGAGAAATGGAACATGTGGGATGCCTTCAATGACAGCCCGATTCGCACATCCCTGAATATCATTGAGATGCTGGACGTGGCCATGTATTACGTCCCGGACGTCCGGGCCTACTCCGAGCAGGCCACGGGGGCTGGTGCGGCCGGCCGGGTCAGCGTCATCGGCTACGAGCCGGAAAGAAAACCGGAAGGGGAGGAGGAAGGCGGGCCGCGCTCCCGCGAGAGCCAGGCGGTGCCCGGCGTGGTCGTCGAGATCACCGGCACCACGCCGAAGACGGGCCTGGACGGCCAGCGGTTTGTCAGCCAGGGCCTCATCAACGACCTGAAGGTCTGCAAGCGGACGGTCCGGCTCCAGACCCCGGCCGGGGTGGAAGTCCTCGCCTCCGTGCCGTACACCGGCCTGTTCGGCAGCCGGCCCGAGTTCGACAACTTCTACGGGCGTCGGCGCGGCCGGAAGGAAGAGGTGGGTGTCACGCGGCCGAAGATCCAGCGGCAGAACGATCTGTGGTTCAAAGCCCAGTGGGTGATTCACCTGGATCCGCTTCCGGCGGCGCAGCGCCGGGAGGTGTTCAAGGCGCTCCAGGGCCTGACGCAGGAAGCCGGGCTCGACTCGCCCACCAAGATTGACCCCGCCCGGGTCGAGGGGGCCGACACCGAGCGCCTGGCCAGCATCGAGGCGCGGCTGAAGGAATTGACCGATACGTGGCTCATCGGCCGCGATACCCTGCTCGAGATTGCCGTCGAGGGCGTGACGGAGGATTGGGGCAGCGGCCGGCCGGCCGAGGCGGCCGAGTGAATTGCCGGCGGCGACCGCCACGCCGTCCGGATCGCACGGAGATGAATTATGCTTGATATGCTGAAGCGCCACGCCTTCCTGTTTTCCCTGGGAGGCGGTGTCGTCGTCATCGCCGTGGCCGTCATCGTCCTCGTCTACTTCTTGTACATGGGGCCCACGGCCGGCATCCGGGGCGACCTCCGGTCCACCCGGTCGCAGGCCAAGACGCTGCTGGGCGGCACGATCTTCAGCGACAGCCTCGTCGATCAGATGAAGGTGCAGGTCGAGCAGCGCCAGGCCCAGTATGGACGCCTGCTCGATTACCTCCGCCGGCTCGGCGCCGAGCGCAAGCCCCTCGTCGAGAAGCTGTTCCCCACCAGTACGGAGATCAGCCTTCGGCACTCGTTCAAGGCGGCGTACGATGCGCGGCTCGAGCAGTACATGGAGAAACTGAACGCCACCCTTCCGATGCGTCCGGAAACGCGCGGCAAGGACAAGGAGGCGGCCGCCGCCCGGCTCGAGGACGCCCGGGAGAAGGCGACCGCCCACACCATGTACGCCCATCCCACGAGTTCCTTCTTCCGGCCGGAGTGGGTGACCGAGCAGGAGGCGCCCAACCTCACCATCTGCCGGGAGGGACAGGAAGACATCTGGCTCATGGACGACCTGGTGGACATCATGGCCACCATGAACAAGGAAGGTCTCGCGAAGAAGCGCGGCTCCGGCGGCGAGGAGGCCGTCGAGGCCGTCATCCAGCACGCCCCCGTGAAGGAACTGATCGCCATCCAGATCGGCGGCAAGTACGCGAAACTCGAGGACGTGAAGATGCAGGCGACCTCCAGCCGGTACCGCCCGCCGGAGACCCCCGGCCGGGGTGGGCGGCTGGCCACCCTCTCCGGCCGGCGGTCGGACCTCGGGTTCTACAAGGTCCTGCCGTGGCGGCTCAGCGTCATCATCGAAGCCAAGTACTCCGGCGAACTGATTCGCCGGCTTCGCGGTACCGAGAGCCTCCTCAGCGTGGAGGCCTACCACATACGGCCGATTACGGACGCTTCCTTCGGCGGGGCCAACGATCTCCTCGCCTACACCCGGGACGATTACGGCGACGAGGGGGTCGTGCGGCTCGAGGTGGTGGGGGAGTCCCTCATCCTCCAACTCGAAGGCGGACGCGTGACCACCCAGGCCGGGGTGGGCATCGGCGGGAGCCCAGAGGAAGGGGAAAAGAAGAATCCTGACGGGTCGGAGGCCTAGAGCCCGGTCCCCTCATCCGTCCAACGCGCCCCGGAGGAGTCGCAGTCATGGCAGCAGATCTGACACAGACGTTCATGGGGAAGCACGGCGAGAAGGTTGCCGTCGGCGTGGCGGCCCTCGTCCTCATCGGCGCCATCGTCTGGTTCGTCGTCCTGCGCGAGCCCCAGGGCCGTCTGCTCAAAGAGACCCAGCGCCTTGTCGAGGACCTGCGCGACAAGACCCAGCAGGACGTCCAACTCCGCGAAGTCCTCCAGCCCGACGAACGCACCACCCTCGGCATCGGACGAAAAGGCACCACCGTCGCCGACCTCCAGGAGGCCGTCACCGGCCGGCCCCCCGACTACGGCGTGGCGCAGAAGTGGGTGGACAGAATCCACAAGAGGGCCAAGGGCCCCGCGCCGAAGAAGGAGCACTTTGCGCCGCAAGACATTCTCCCCGTCGAGCAACTCGCCGTCGCCGCCGGCTACGGCGTCACCGACGCCGTCGACGTCGTGAATCCCCAGGCCACCCTCCAGACCACCGAGGCCACCTATCATGACCTCGTGTGGGCCGGCGTGGTCGGCAAGTTCGACCTCACCAAGCAGGTGGAGATTATCCAGGCGCCCTACCTGGAGCAGGGAGTCACTGCACCGCTCAACCGCCAGAACCCGATCCTCGTCACGGGGATCGAGGTCGAGCGCCGGCAGGTGAAACCGGACGGCACGAAGACCGACTGGGAGGCGATCACCCCGGCCGTCTCGCCCGAGGCGGCGTCGGACCTGCCGGCCCTGCCCGCGGACAACAAGGACCGGACCATGGTCGGCAAGTGGTACCGGGGCCTGGTCCAGTTCCAGGCCCAGATTCGCCGGCTCCCATTCTTCAAGATTTTGGCCCTTGGGGGCGGCCAGACGGCCGAGGCGATGGCCGGAGACGTGACGAGCGTCCGTCAGCCGGACCTGTCGCGTTTTGCCGCCGAAGCCCAGCCCAAGCCGCCCGCCGGCGGGCCGCCGCCCGCCCCGGGTGCCGGCGAAGGACCGCGGGCCCCGCCGCCGCCCTCCGAGGCCGGCGACCAGTCTCCCTTCGACTTCACCACCAAGGAGAGGCCCTCCAAGGAACCCGAGAAACCGACCGAGGGGCCCGCACGCGAGCACGTCTACGCCACCCTTGCCTTCAACGACGCCAACGTCGAACCCGGCAACACGTACGAGTATCGCATGCGGGCGGCCATTCTGAACCCGGTCTGGAGTTTGCCCAACGTCAACCCGGTCGAGGCCCGATGGACACTCGAACTCAAGAGCGATTGGAGCGAACCCAGCGAGCCGGTGACCATCCCCGAACTCTCCGAGTTCTATTTCGTCGGCACGTTCGGCGAACGCATCAACCTGGAACTGCATAAGTGGATTCACGGGCAGTGGCTCCGCGTTCCGAGCGCGCCGACCTACATCGGCGCCCCCGTCGTGTACGTGAAGAACCGGGCCCGCATCGCCGTGCCCGGCAAGGGCGACACGGTGGAGAAGGACGTCGAGATCGCGCCCGGCGTCTTCCTGGTCGACCTCGTGCGCCAGTTCCCGTACCAGCCGAAGGGCGGAAGCCGTCCCATCAACGCCAACATGCTCCTCTACGCGGACGAGCAGGGCAACCTTCTCCGCCGGATCGACTGGGAGGACCAGGAGCGGGCCCGAAACGACCGGGCGGAACGCGAGAAACCCGCGGCCGGCCCGCCCGCCAAGGGGAGAAAACGCCGACGCTAGCCCGCCCGCGGGATCGAAGCCGCCGCCGAACCCGGCGGGGCCGAGAAATTTTCTTGCGGTTCGGCTCCGCTCCGGTACAGTGTGACACCATCGCGAGGGGAAGGTCGTATCCGGCTTTATTCGCTCATTCTTTATCATGCGAGTGCAGAAACACAGGCGGTCGTTGTAGGAGGGGCGCCAAGGGGAAGTCCGACTGCCGCGTTGTCCTCATGCCATGATGGAACCGTGTGTGCCCGCAGGCCGGGTGACGCGGAGCGTGGCTCTCCTTTTCTGTCCCGCGAGAAAGGGGTGTTCATTGAAAGCCCGTAAGATTCTACTGGTCGTTGGAATCGTCGGTGTGCTGGCGGCGCTGGGAACCGTGCCGATGACGAGCTGGGCGGCCGAAACGCCGCCGGCCGAGTCGGAAAAGAAACCGGCCGAGGGCGAAAAGGCGCCCGCCAAGACGTCCGCCCCCGACGATGCGAAGGACAACGACGTCGCCCGCCAGGCCCGCCGGGCCCATGCCGAAGAACAGATCACACTCGGCCGCGACGCGATGGCCGACCACGAATACCAGAAGGCCCGGGTCCACTTCGCCCACGCCCTGGACCTTTGGCCCGAGTCCCAGGAGGCCCGCGAAGGCCTCGATCAGGCCAAAAAACTCCTCGCCGAACGCGAGGAGTCGCTCGGCGACGTCGTCCGCGACCTGAACAGCCTCGGGCGCCAGCGCATCATCGCCAACGTCCAGGAAATGCTCGACGAGGCCGCCCGGACGATGAACCAGGCCACGCGCCCCGAGGACTACAACGAGGCCCTCCGCCCGCTCGCCAAGGCCGACCGCACCATCGACGTGGCCCCCATGCTGACCGTGGAGGAGAAGGAGCGGCTGCGGGAGGAGGTCCACGCCCTTCGCAAGCAGATTCAGCAGCGCCAGGCCCAGGTCGAAGAGGTCCGCGCCCGCCGCGCCGCCGACGAGGCCGACCAACGCGAACAGCAGCGCCGCGAGGCCGACCGCCTCGACCAGGAGCAGAAGGTCGTCCAACTCTGGCAACGCGCCAAGGAACTCCGTAAGCAGATGGAGTTCGGCGAGGCCATCCAGGTCCTCGACCGCGTCATCGCCGCCGACGCCACCGACGAACGGGCGCGCCGCTGGCGCGAAGACCTCCTGTACCTCGAATCCCAGCAGCGCCAGGTCGACATCCAGCGACGCCGGGAGGCCGGCGCCGTCGAGGGCCTGACCGACGTTGAGAAGGTCGCCATCCATCCCGGCGAAAGACTCAACGGCGAAATCAACTACCTCCGCTACCCCGACGCGGAGAACTGGAGAAACCTGACCGTCTTCCGCCGGGCGTTCACCCAGGCCGTCTCGGCTGAACCCCCCGCCGTGTCCCAGACCCGCCGGCGGCTCCAGGAACGCATCAACCTCGACTTCGAGAAAACCAGCCTCGACAACGTCCTCAGTTACATCAGCGAGGTGCAGCGCGATCTGAACATCGTCATCGACCCGGACATCTCCGCCGCCGGCATCGACATGTCCACCCGCGTCGTCGACCTCAAGGTCAAGCAGGTCTCCGTCGAGTCGGTCCTCCATCTGATCCTTGGGGCCGACCTCGGTTACCGCGTCGAGCCGGGCTACATCCTCGTCACGACCCGCGAGAAGTTGCAGCAGAACCTGCCGGTCGTCACCTACCCGGTGCAGGACCTCGTGGCCACCATCCCGCACTTCGGGGAGGACGCGCCGCGGTTCGAAGTGGGCGACGTGACCCAGGCCGCCACCCAGGCCGCCAGCGGCGGCGGCGGGGCGTTCGGCGACCTCTTCGGCGGCGGCGGGGTCGGCGCCGAGGAAGGACCCGCCGGCCCGGACGAACTCCGCGACCTCATCCAACGCACCGTCAACAACCAGTCCGACCCGAACGTCGCCGCCTGGAGCGACGAGGGCGGCCCGGCCGCCATCGAGTACATGAACGGCCTGCTCATCGTCACGCAGACCCGCCTCGGCCACGAGAAGGTTTCCGGGCTCCTGGAGCAACTCCGCCGCGAGCGGGCCATCATGATCAGCGTCGAGAGCCGCTTCTGCGAGGTCAGCGACCAGTTCCTCCAGGATATCACCCTCGACGTCGACGTCGCGTTCATCGACAGTTACGACACCACCGGGAACCACCGCTGGGTTCCCCCGCCCGGCACGGACATTCAGGACCCCGGTGACGACGCCAATCCGTACGACACGCTGCCGGGCATCCCGGCGGACACGCCTACCGCAGCGTTCCCGAACCAGACGGCCCAGCCGATCATCATCTCCGGCACGGGGTCGAACCATCAGGGCACGTGGAACCTGCTCGACCGGACGCAGTCCGCCTTCGCCGGCCTGGGCGAGAACGAGGGCGGTATGGTGGTCAGCGGCGTCTTCCTCGATGACATCCAGGTCGGGTTCCTGCTGCGGGCCATCCAGGCCGATGTCCGGTCCAACCTGCTCCAGGCCCCGCGCGTGACCCTGTATAACGGGCAGCGGGCCTACATCAGCCTCTCGAACGTGAATACCTACCTCGCCGACATGGAACCCGTCGTGGCCGAGGCCGCCGTCGGGTGGGACCCCACCATCGGGGCCGTCCCCGTCGGCGTCACGCTCGACGTGCAGGCCACCGTGTCGGCCGACCGGCGGTACGTCCAGATGGATCTCAGGCCGCAGGTCGCCGACCTCATCCAGCTCCGGAACCTGACGGTGCGGGCGGCCGTGCCGTTGGCGGGCATCGCCGAGGCCGATATCGAGTTGCCCGAAGTGGCCGTCGAGGACTTCAAGACGACCGTCAGCGTGCCCGACGGCGGCACGCTGCTGCTCGGCGGACTCCGCGAGTACGACGAGCAGGAGGTGGAAACCGGTGTGCCCATCCTCTCGAAAGTGCCCATCCTGAGACGGGTGTTCAACAACCGGGCGTCCCTCCGGCGTGCCAGGAATCTGCTCATCATGATTCGGCCGCAGATTATCATCCAGGCGGAGCAGGAGGCCAAACTCGGCTACGATAACTTCTGAGCCGGTGCCGGCCGCACGCGGCGTCGCGTGGGCCGTTCGCCCTCGCCGGCCGAAGCCAGAATACGGTATCATCGATTCATTCCCGATTATCCGAGGGGGCACGGACGGTGTTGCCGCAGGGGTGTGAAGGGGAAGGCTGACTGCCGCGGTGTTCAGATCCCGCCAGGGAACGTCCACCCGCCACGCGGGCCGTGCAGCCGGTCTCGGTATTCCTTTGCACCGCAGCAAGGAGGTGTATGTTGAAACTGGGTAAGATGCTGCTGGTGGTCGGACTCGTCGGCGTGGTGTGCGCGCTGCTCGCAATGCCCGGGGCGGTCCAGGCGGCGCAAAAGACGCCCGCCGACCTCCTGGGTGAAGCCGCCAAACTCTACGAGGCCCACAACTACGACGGGGCCCTCAAACGCCTCCAGGGCGTCGAACGGGCCGCTCTCGGGTTCTTCGACAAGGGCAAGTACGATGCCCTCCTCGACAAGACCCAGAAGGCCGTCTCCGGAAAGGCCGAGGACGAAAAGGCCTTCGCCGAGGGCAAGGAGGCGCTCGCCAACAAACGGTACGCCGCCGCCATCCGGAAACTGTCCCAGGCCGCCGACAGCCCGTACCTGGAGGCCGACAAGGCCGGCCCCGCCAAGGGGCTCCTCCGCCTCGCCCGCGACGGGCACGCCAAGGCCCTCCAGCAGGCCCGCGATCTCATCGACCAGGCCGCCGCCGAGGTCAAGGAAGGAAAGACCGACGCCGCACGCGCCAAGCTCGAGCAGGTGCGGGCCATGGACGTTGCCCTCGCCGACGAGGACCGCGACGCCCTGGCCGTCGTCCAGCAGAACATGACCGTGGCCGTGGCCAAGGCCGAAGCCCCGCCGGAGAAACCGGCCGCCGAGGCGAAACCCGCCGAGCCGAAGCCCGCCGTCGCCGAGAAGCCGGCGGAAGAAAAACCCGCCGAGCCGAAGCCCGCCGTCGCCGAGAAGCCGGCGGAAGAAAAACCGGCCGAGCCGCAGCCCACCGTCGTCGAGAAGCCGGCCGAAAACGTACCGGCCGAGCCGCAGCCCGCCGAAGCGAAGCCCGCCGAGGCGAAACCCGCCGAGGCGAAACCCGCCGAAGCGAAACCCGCCGAAGAGAAACCGGCCGAGGAACCCGCCGAAGCGAAACCCGCCGAAGCGAAACCCGAACCGACGCAACCCGCCGAGCCCAACGCCGACCAGCGCTACGCCGAGGCCAGGCAACTCTATCAGCACGGCCGGTACGAGCAGGCCAAGAAGGCCTTGTCCGAGGTCCGTCCCGACGACCTGGGGTTCTTCCAGCGCTGGGGTTACGGCACGTTCGCGGACGACGTGGAGAGGGCCATCGCCGGACGCGCCGCGGGTGAAAAGGCCCTGGCCGACGGCAAGGGAGCGCTGGAAAACAAGAAGTATCAGCAGGCGCTGAGCCACCTCGCCCAGGCCGCCGGGTGCACGTATCTGCCGGAGGTCAAGCGGCAGGATGCTCGCCAGGCCCAACAGCAGGCCCGCCAGGGCCACACCGAGGCCGTCGCCGAGGCCAAGGACCTCATGGGCCAGGCCAAAGCCGCCCTGGGTGAGAACGATGCCGCCCGTGCCGGCAAACTCCTCGACCAGGTGGCCGCCATGGACGTCGACCTGGGCTGGTGGACCGGCGTGAGTCTGGACCGGCTCCAGCGGCAGGTCGCCTCGGCCCAGACCGTCCAGGCGGCGGAAGCCCAAGCCTCTGCAGCCGCGGAAACCGAGAAGCAGCCCGCGGAGACCGAGAAACCGCCGACCGAGGTGGAGGCCAAGCCGGTCCAACCCGCCGAGAAGCCGGCCGAGAAACCCGCCGAGAAACCCGCGCCCCGCGAGGCGCCGGTCGGCGACATCGCCAGCCAGGCCCGCCAGGCCCACGCCGAAGAGCAGATCACACTCGGCCGGGAGGCGATCGCCGGCCACGAGTATCAGAAGGCCCGGATCCATTTCGCCCGCGCCCTGGACCTCTGGCCGAAGTCGAAGCAGGCCCGGCAGGGGCTTGACGAGGCCAGGAAACTCCTCGCCGAACGCGAGGAACCGCTCGGCGACGTCGTCCGCGACCTCAACGCCCTCGAACGCCAGAAGACCGTCGCCGAAGTCCAGGAACTGCTCGACGAGGCCGACCGTAAACTGGAACGGGCCCAGCGCGCCGAGGACTACAACGAGGCCCTCCGTCCGCTGGCCAAGGCCGACCGCACCATCGACGTGGCCCCGGCGCTGACCGTGGAGGAGCAGGAGCGGCTGCGGGAAGAGGTCCACCGCCTTCGGAAGGAGGTCCGGGGTCGGCAGGCCCGCGTCGAGGAAACCCGCGTCCGCCGCGCCACCGCCGAGGCCGAACAGCGCGAGCAGCAGCGCCGCGAGGCCGACCGCCGGGACCGCGAGCAGAAGATCACCCAACTCTGGCAGCGGGCCGAGGAACTCCGCAAGAGCATGCAGTTCGGCGAAGCCATCCAGGTCCTCGACCGCCTGCTCGCCATCGACGCCACCGACAATCGGGCCCTGAGTTGGCGCGAGGATTTGCTCTATCTGAAATCCCAGGAACGCCAGGTCAGCATCCGCCGCCAACGCGAGAACGACACCGTCGAGAGCCTTGTGGACGTCCGTGAGGCCGCCATCCATCCCGGCGAGGAAAAGGACGGCGAAATCGACTACCTCCGCTACCCCGACGCCAAGAGCTGGAAAGACCTGACCGTCTTCCGCCGGGCGTTTACCAAGGCCGTCTCGGCCGAACCCCCCGCCGTCTCCGAGACGCGGAAACGCCTCCAGGAACGCATCGACCTCGACTTCGAGAAAACCAGCCTCGACAACGTCCTCAGTTACATCAGCGAGGTCCAGCGCGGCTTGAATATCGTCATCGACCCGGACATCTCCGGCGCCGGCATCGACATGTCCACCCGCGTCGTCGACCTCAAGGTCAAGCAGGTCTCCGTCGAGTCGGTCCTCCAGCTGATCCTCGGCGCCGACCTCGGCTACCGCGTGGAGTCCGGGTACATCCTCGTCACCACCCGCGAGAAGTTGCAGCAGAACCTGCCGGTCGTCACGTACCCGGTGCAGGACCTCGTGGCGACGATTCCGGACTTCGGCGGCGAGGCCCCGCGGTTCGAGGTGGGCGACGTGACCCAGGCCGCCACCCAGGCCGCCAGCGGTGGCGGCGGGGCGTTCGGCGACCTCTTCGGCGCCGGCGGCGATGTCGGCGGCGAGGAAGGACCCGCCGGCCCCGAGGAACTCCGCGGCCTCATCCAACGCACCGTCAACAACCAGTCCGACCCGAACGTCGCCGCCTGGAGCGACGAGGGCGGCCCGGCCGCCATCGAGTACATGAACGGTCTGCTCATCGTCACGCAGACCCGCCTCGGCCACGAGAAGGTCTCCGGGCTCCTGGAGCAACTTCGCCGCGAGCGGGCCATCATGATCAGCGTCGAGAGCCGTTTCTGCCAGGTCAGTGACGATTTCCTCCAGGACATCACCCTCGATGTCGACGTGGCGTTCAACGATACCTACGGCTCCGACACGGCCGACCATTGGACCCCCGCGGTCAACACGGACATCCAGGACCCCGCGAACCCGGTCGATCCGCCCGGCTTCTACGACACGCTCCCCGGCATTCCGGCGAACACGCCGAACGCGTCGTTCCCGAACCAGACGGCTCAGCCGATCATCGTTTCCGGCACCGGGTATAGCCAGGGGGGCACGAACGCGCTCCTGGACCTGGGCCGGTCGGTCTTCGCCGACTGGACGAACGAGGGCGGTATGGCCGTCAGCGGCGTCTTCCTCGACGAAATCCAGCTCGGGTTCCTGCTGCGGGCCATTCAGGCCGACGCCCGGTCCAACACCCTCCAGGCCCCCCGCGTCACGCTCTACAACGGGCAGCGGGCCTACATCAGCGTCGCGACGATCAACACCTACGTGGCCGACATGGAGCCCGTCGTCGCCGAGGACGCCGTCGGATGGGACCCGACGGTGGCGGCCGTCCCCGTCGGCGTGACGTTGGACGTCAAGGCGACCGTCTCGGCCGACCGGCGGTATGTCCAGATGGACCTCCGGCCGCAGGTCGCCTCGCTCCCCGAGGGCTTCCGGCGCGTGCCGATCTCGGCGGCCGTGGTCGCCGGCGTTGCGGAAACCGAAATCGAGTTGCCCGAGGTTGACGTCCAGGACTTCAAGACGACCGTGAGCGTGCCCGACGGCGGAACGCTCCTGCTCGGCGGGCTCCGCGAGTTCGAGGAACGCGAGATCGAGACGGGCGTGCCCGTCCTCTCGAAGGTGCCCATCCTGAAACGCGTCTTCAACAGCCGCGCCAGTCTCCAGAGGGCCGCCAACCTGCTCATCATGATCCGCCCGCAGATCATCATCCAGGCCGAGCAGGAGGCCCGACTCGGTTACGATAACTTCTAGGAACGCGGTTCTTCACGACAACGCGATCTTGCGCGCGGCGGGCCGTTCGGCTCGCCGCGCTTGTTAGAGCCTATCCCAATACCCCCTCGTCGGCCCGAGGCCGAGCGAGGCGGCCGCAGGCAAGGAGGGCGAAGCAGGCAGCCCGTCTCTGGGCTGGCGATGCCGCCCGACGCCGTCTGCGGTCGCCGCAGCCGGCCGAAGCCAGAGGGGTATTGGGATAGGCTCTTAATGACGGCGGCCGGGCCCGCCCGCTTTTCGCTTTCCCCGCCGTCGCCGCGGAGGATAGGATAGCGCCTCGGCCGAACGCCGTTTCGGGGAGACGCCGCCGTGGCGGATGTGGGCCAACTCGTCGTGGCCGTCGAGATCCTGCTCCTGCCCCTCTGGGTGGGCGCCGTGGGGGTCCGTCCGCCCGCCGGATTGGGACGCCGGCTCGTCCTCGCCCCGGTGCCCGTGGTGCCGGCGGCGGGCGTGCTGCTCGTCCTGGCGGCCGTCGGCGATGACGTGACCGGCCCCGCCATCCTCCACACGCAGACCGTCGCCGTCGGCTTCGCCGTTTTCCTCGGTGGCCTCGCGGCCTTCGTGGACCGCCTCGCCGGGCCGCGCGCCGGTCAGTTCCTGACCGCCGTCCTCGGATGGGGCCTCGTGGCCGGCGTCGTCCTCGTCGGGCCCCTGGTCGGGATGCTCGCCGACCCGCTGAAGACGGCCGTCGTCCGGGCCGCCGTGCACGGCAATCCGCTCGTGGTCGCCGAGGAATGCCTCGGCCTGGCGTGGCTCCGCCAGTCGCTGACCTATCGCTGGACGGGCCTGGGCGAGAGTTACCGGTACCTGTTCGGCCAAGTGGCGTGGTGGAAGACGTTCCTGGCGCACGTTTTCGTCGGGTCGGGCCTGGCGGTGTTCAGCCTCCGCCGCAACATTTAGCCGCCGGCCTTGGCCGGCGCGCATGAGAAGCGCGGTGGGCAGGGCTGCCCAACGCGCGGCATAGGCAGCGCACGTCGCGGCGGTCACCTGCGGGCGGGGCCGTCCGTGGTCGCTGCCGCGCGTGCGCGGCGCGGTGAAAGGAAGCGCGGTGGCCCAGGAGGGCCACCGCGCGTCGTTGGCTATCCCACGGCCGCGCCGGGCAAGCCCGGCGGCTAAGTGTGGTTGGTATTACGATTACTCCTTGACCTCGTATTCGGCGTCGATGACGTCTTCGTCGTCGCCGCCGCCCTGGCCGCCGGACTCGCCGCCGGGGGACTCGCCGCCGGGGGGCGGACCGCCCGCCTGGGGGCCCGGTCCCGCTTGGCCGCCGGACGCCTGCTGCTGCTGGTACAGCGTCTGGGCCAGGGCGTGGGAGGCCTGGTTCAGCGCCTCGACGCTCTGATCGATTTTGGCGGGGTCGTCCGTCTTGACGGCCTCGCGGACGTCGGCCACCGCCTGCTCGATCCGCTGCTTGTCGTCGTCGCCGATCTTGTCGCCGTGCTCGTTCAGCGTCCGCTCCACCTGGTAGGCGAGCGAGTCCGCCTGGTTCCGCTTGTCGATGAGTTCGCGCTGCTTCCTGTCCTCCTCGGCGTGTTCCTCGGCCTCCTTCTGCATCGTCTTGACTTCCTCGTCGGAGAGGCCGGAGGACTGCTTGATCTCCACCGACTGCTCCTTCCCGGTGCCCTTGTCCTTGGCGCCGACGTTCAGGATGCCGTTGGCGTCGATGGAGAAGGTGACGTCGATCTGCGGCAGGCCGCGCGGCGCCGGCGGGATGCCCGTCAACTGGAACCGGCCGAGGGTCCGGTTGTCCTTGGCCATCGGCCGTTCGCCCTGGAGCACGTGGATTTCGACGCTCGTCTGGTTGTCGGCGGCGGTGGAGAACGTCTCGGTCTTCTCGGTCGGGATGGTGGCGTTGCGTTCGATGAGGGTGGTCATGACGCCGCCGAGCGTCTCGATGCCGAGCGACAGGGGCGTGACGTCCAGCAGGAGGATGTCCTTGTCCTCGAACTCGCCCGCCAGGATGGCGCCCTGGATGGCGGCGCCCATCGCGACGACCTCGTCCGGGTTCACGCCCTTGTGCGGGTCCTTGCCGAAGATGTCCTTGACGAGTTCCTGGACGGCGGGGATGCGGGTGGACCCGCCGACGAGGACGACCTGGTCGATGGCCAGCGCCTCGTCCTTGAGTTTCTTCTTGGCGTCCGCGAGGCACGCCTCGCACGGTTTGCGGAGCCGCTCGAAGAGGTCGCGGGCAAGCTGCTCGAACTTCGCCCGCGTGATCTTCATCGTCAGGTGCTTCGGGCCGGAGGCGTCGGCGGTGATGAACGGCAGGTTGATGTCGGTCTCGGTGACGTTGGAGAGTTCGCACTTGGCCTTTTCGGAGGCCTCCTTCAGGCGCTGGAGCGCCATCTGATCCTGCCGCAGGTCGATCCCGCTTTCCTTCTTGAACTCGTCGGCGATGTGGTCGATGAGCCGCTGGTCCAGGTTGTCGCCGCCCAGGTGCCCGTCGCCGTTGGAGGCCGCCACCTCGAAGACGCCTTCGCCGACGTCGAGGATCGAGATGTCGAACGTCCCGCCGCCGAAGTCGAAGACCGCGATCTTCTCATTCTTCTTCGACTCCAGGCCGTAGGCGAGGCTGGCCGCCGTCGGCTCGTTGATGATCCGCAGCACCTCCAGGCCGGCGATCTGGCCCGCATCCTTCGTCGCCTGACGCTGCGAGTCGTTGAAGTAGGCCGGCACGGTGACCACCGCCTTGGTGACCTCGTCGCCCAGGTAGTTCTCGGCGGTGCGTTTCAGGTCCTGGAGGATCATGGCCGAGACCTCGGGCGGCGTGTACTCCTTGTCCCGGATCTTGACCTTCACGAGTTCCTGCTGCCCGCCGGTGATCTCGAAGGGGACCATCTTCTCCTCTTCGGCCACCTCGTGGTGGCGTCGGCCCATGAACCGCTTGATCGAGAAGATGGTGTTGGTGGGGTTCGTGATGGCCTGGCGTTTGGCCACCTGGCCGACCAGCCGCTCGCCCTTGTCGCCGATGGCGACGACCGACGGGGTGACGCGGCTGCCCTGGTCGTTCGGGATGACGGTGACGTTCTCGCCTTCGCGGACGGCCACGCAGGAGTTCGTTGTTCCAAGGTCGATGCCGATGACTTTGTTGCTGGCCATCAGGTGCTCCTTTTCGGGGTGCGGGTTCCATGTGTCAGGTGCGTGCTGCAGGCGGTCTGGACGTTCCTCTCCCTGTGGTGGGAGCAAACTCCGTGCCAGCCTCACGGGTTGCTGGCAGCCGCCGGAAACGGGGTTTATTCGATGATAACGCGGGTTTCCCCGCCGATGCAAGCCCCGAGTCGCCTGCCAATCCGACAAATGGGCGGATGGGCGCCCGGCGGGACTGCCATTTTGGCAGTTTGGTTCAGTAGACGTGAATGTGAGTAGTGCTGTGGTGCTGGTCGTACCACTCTACGTGCACGCGACCGAAGACTTTGGCGTCGATGCAGAGCAACGGCTGGTAGACCCAGAACATGCCCAATTCCGTGAGGCGGCGTATGAAAAAGCTCGTATCACCAACGAGTCCACCCCGTGTCTTCGGAACGAACATGAATACGGTGCGCGGGCCCAAGGCTTTCACCTCCAGGGTGGGAGCGTACGTTTGCTTGAAATGCCAGGAGCGGCTGGTAACCCGGCTGAAGAAGATGTACGAGCCCAGGTATAGTGTTAGCAGCACCAAGCAGATAGTCCCGGGACGCAGCCGGGCTACTCCGCGTCCCAGCACGCGACAGGCTTCTTGAGACCCGTGCATGGCACCCACGCGGATTCTCCGGTTCCTTTATTCATCGTGTACGACTGTCAAAGGCGAACGTTTGCTTGTAATCGTGGGTTCGATATTATACGCGGTGCGCTTGGCGCTGCGAGCGAATCCGTCTGGCCTCTTCCGGTGGCATCGGCACCGGTGCCGAGGGACCGCACTTCTCGCCGTTTGCCGTTCGTTCCGCATTCCGCACTCCGCGTTCCGCATTGCCGTGCCGAAATCCGTTGACGCGCCGCCGCCGCACCCCTATAAGCGCTGCCATGGAGCGTTTGCCCCATCCCGCGGTTCTCTGGACGGCCAACGTCCTGGTCCCCGGCTCCGGCCTCGTTCTGCTGGGGCGGTTGGCGACGGGTGCGGCCTGCGCCTGTCTCTGGACGGCGGCCGTGGGGCTCCTGCTGCTCGCGACGGTCGTGTGGCCGGATGCAGCGTCGGCGGGGCCCGTAGCAGGTCTGGTGGTGGCGGTGGGCCTGCTTTTCGCGGTCGCACAGGCCCTCGTGTACCTGCGGGACCGCGCGCTCCGCCGGCACCGGGCCGACGAGGCTCGCGACGCGGCCTTCCGCGAGGTCCTGGCCGCCACGCTCCGCGGCGACGTGGACGAGGCCGCCGACGGCTGCCACACGCTCCTGGCACGCGACCCGGACGATGTTGAGGCCACGCTGCACCTGGCGCTCCTGGCGCGCCGGGCCGGGCGGACGGACGAGGCCCGGCGGCTGCTCAGGCGGGCCCGGTTCCTCGACGCCGCCGGCCGGTGGGACCTGGTGATCGCGCGGGACTTGGCCGCCGTGACCGGACAGGCTCGTCTCCACGCGGAATCGCCATAGCGGGAGGTGGGCGCGGCGGGTCTCCGCACCCGCCGTGCAGTGGCTGAATCGGCGATTCGAACGCGGTGGGTGCGGAGACCCGCCGCGCAGCGTGTGGTGTGTTGCGCGGTCCCAACCGGCCGTCCTTTGGCTGAAACCCGGTTTCCCCCCGGTTTTCTGTGGGCCGCCCCCGGCATTCTGACGATAGAACAAACGCGGCTGGCGTGCGTCTAGACGGGGAACACCGTCCACGGCTCGTCCGGCGTGGCCACACGGTTGGACTGCCACGCACCGACCCCGGGCGGGGCCTCCGTTTTTCCCGGGGTTGAACGGGCGTGACGAGCGGGCTACAATAGGGACGATTGGGCAATCGGCCGCGGCGGACGGGGTGCGTGGCTCCCGCCGCCGACCCGAATAAAACGGATGTGAGGGAGAGGTATGTTCGAGCGATTCACCGACCGCGCCCGCAAGGTCATGGCGCTGGCCAACCAGGAGGCCCAGCGCTTCAACCACGAGTACGTGGGCACCGAGCACGTCCTGCTCGGCCTGGTCAAGGAAGGCCAGGGCGTGGCGGCCAACGTGCTGCATAACCTCAGCGTCGACCTGAAGAAGATCCGCCTGGAGGTCGAGAAGATCGTCAAGAGCGGACCGGCCATGGTGACGATGGGCAAACTGCCCCAGACGCCCCGGGCCAAGAAGGTCATCGAGTTCGCCATCGAGGAAGCCCGCAACCTCGGCCACAACTACGTCGGCACCGAGCACCTGCTGCTGGGCCTCTTGCGCGAGCACGACGGCGTGGCCGCCCAGGTCCTCATGAACCTCGGCCTGAAACTGGACGAGGTTCGCAGCGAGGTCCTCAACATCCTCGGCGCCAGCATGGAGGCCGAGGGCGAGATGGCCGACGGCGAAACCCGCCGCGGCAAATCGAAGACCCCCGCCCTCGATTCCTTCGGGCGCGACCTCACCCAACTCGCCGCCGAGGGTAAACTCGATCCCGTCATCGGACGCCACGACGAAATCGAACGCGTCGTCCAGGTCCTCTGCCGGCGGACCAAGAACAACCCCGTCCTCCTGGGCGAAGCGGGCGTCGGCAAGACCGCCATCGTCGAGGGCCTCGCCCAGCAGATCATGAGCAGCGAGGTGCCCGAACTCCTCATGAACCGCCGCATCGTCGTCATGGACCTGGCGATGATGGTCGCCGGCACGAAGTACCGCGGCCAGTTCGAGGAACGCATCAAGGCCGTCATGAACGAGGTCCGCCGGGCCGGCAACATCATCCTGTTCATCGACGAGTTGCACACGCTCGTCGGCGCCGGCGGGGCCGAGGGCGCCATCGACGCCTCCAACGTCCTGAAGCCCGCGCTCTCGCGCGGCGAGATCCAGTGCATCGGCGCCACGACGCTCGACGAGTACCGCAAGCACGTCGAGAAGGACGGGGCCCTGGAACGCCGGTTCCAGACGATCATCGTCGATCCGCCGTCGGCCGCGGAGACGCTCGACATCCTCAAGGGGCTCCGCGACCGCTACGAGGCCCACCACCGCGTCCAGATCACCGACGAGGCCATCCAGATGGCGGTCAACCTGTCGGAGCGGTACATCTCCGGCCGGTTCCTGCCGGACAAGGCGATCGACGTCATCGACGAGGCGGGCGCGCGGGTCCGCCTGCGGGCCATGACCCGGCCGCCCGACGTCACCCAGATCGAGCAGGAGATGGAGCGGCTGAACCAGGAGAAGGAGGAGGCCGTCGCCGCCTCCGCCTACGAGCGGGCCGCCGAACTGCGGAACCGCGTCGAGGAACTTCGCCAGAAAAAGGACCACCTGCTCGCCCAGTGGCGCGAGGAGGGACACGAGGTTGAGGGCGTCGTCGACGAGGAAGTCGTCGCCGAAGTCGTCAGCCGCATGACCGGCGTCCCGCTCCAGCGGCTGGAGAGCGAGGAGATGGAGCGGCTCCTGCGGATGGAGGACGAACTGCACAAGCGCGTCGTCAGCCAGCACGAGGCCATCTCGGCGATCTCGCGCAGCCTCCGCCGAAGCCGCAGCGGCCTGAAGGACCCCCGCCGGCCCATGGGCTCGTTCATCTTCATCGGGCCGACCGGCGTCGGAAAGACCCTGCTCGCCAAGGCCCTGGCGGAGTTCATGTTCGGCGACGAGGATGCCCTCATCCAGATCGATATGTCCGAGTACATGGAAAAGCACAACGTGAGCCGCCTCGTCGGCGCCCCGCCCGGCTACGTCGGGTACGAGGAGGGCGGCCAACTGACCGAGCGGATCCGCCGCCGGCCGTACAGCGTCGTGCTGCTCGACGAGATTGAAAAGGCCCACGCCGACGTCTACAACATGCTCCTCCAGATCATGGAGGAGGGCAACCTGACCGACTCGTTCGGACGCAAGGTCGACTTCCGCAACACCGTCCTCATCATGACCTCGAACATCGGGTCCGACATTATCAAGAACCAGGCGGGGCTGGGCTTCCGCAAGAAGACCTCCGAGGCGTCCTACGAGCAGACCAAGGACGCCCTCATGAAGGAGGTGGAACGCCACTTCCGGCCCGAGTTCCTGAACCGCGTCGACGACACGATCATGTTCCGGCAACTGACGCGCGACGACCTGAAGGCCATCGTCGACATCGAACTGGCGAAGGTCCGCGGCCGGCTGAAGGCCCAGAGCCTCGAACTCGTCCTCACCGACGAGGCCAAGGAACATATCATCGATAAGGGATACGACCCGGACTTCGGCGCCCGCCCGCTCCGCCGCGCCATCGAGCACCTCATCGAGGACCACATCTCCGAGGAACTCCTCCGCGGCGCCTACAAGGGCAAGGACACCATTACCGTGAGCGTCAAGGAGGACCACCTGTACTTCGAGGCCTCCGCTTCGGGTACCGAGAAGAAGACCGTCGGCGTCCATAACGGGACGTAGCGCGGCAGAAATGGATGGACCGTTTCCGCGCGGCGGGCCTCCCGGCCTGCCGCGCTTCTTTGCGCAAAAAGGTTCCAGGAGTCTTTTTCGGGAAAGCGATCAACGCACACGATGCAAGGGGTGCGCCGAAAAAGACTCCTGGAACCTTCTTGTGCCTACCCCGCCAGATGCGACGCCGACGCCGGGTCCAGGTACAGCGCGGCCGCGGCGTGCTCCTGGAGAATCGAGGCGGGCGCGTCGGGCGTCACGGGTCCCTCGATCGTTTTGCGGACGGCCTCGGCCTTCCGCGCGTCGGGCACCGTGCAGACGATGGCGCGCGAGGCCATGATCTGCCGGACCGACATCGAGATCGCCCGCTGCGGCACGTTGTCCAGCGACTCGAACCAGCCCTCGCCGAGTTGCTGCCGCCGGCACGCCTCGTCGAGGTCGACCACGAGGTACGGCTCGGTGGTTTCGAAATCGGCGGGCGGGTCGTTGAACGCCAGGTGCCCGTTCTCGCCGATGCCCACCATCGCCGCATCGATCGTGTGGGCGCGGATCAACTCCCCCAGCCGCCGGCACTCGGCGTGGGGGTCCGCCGCCTCGCCGCTGACGTAATGGAATGCCGCAGGCGGCGCGGGCAGCCGGTCCACGAACCGTTCCTTCAGGTACCGCCGGAACGACGCCGGGTGCGACGCCGGAAGGCTGATGTACTCGTCGAGATGGAAGCACGTGACCTTCGGCCAGTCGATGCCGTCCGCCGCGACGAGCGCGCCGAGCATCTCGAACTGGCTGGCCCCGGTGGCGACGATAATCGCCGCGCCGCCGCGCGCCGCGATCGCCTCCCGGATGGCCCGAGCCGCGTGCCCGCCCGCCGCCTCGCCGCACGCCTGTTTCGTGTCGCTGATGATGACGTTCATGAAAGCCTCCGTGTTCGGCGCTTCCTTTGCTCCTACGTCCGCACCCGCGTCAGCGCCATCCGGTGCGCCTCGTCGTAATGCTTCACGAGGTTGGTCCAGTCGAACTGCTCGGCGAGGCTCTCCACCCGGTTCCGCATGGCGATCCGCCCGCGCCGGTCCGTCTCCAGGAACGTCAGGACGTGCTGCGCCAGCGCGTCGACGGCCTGCTCGTCGCTCACGCCGTTGCGCCGCAGGATGTAGAGGCCGTGCTCCCGCCAGTCCGGGACCTGCTCCTGGAGGTACGTGCCGAACCCCGAGAGGTCGCTCGTCACGGGCGGCACGCCCAGCGCCACGCACTCCATCGGCGTGTAGCCCCACGGCTCGTACCACGAGGGGAAGAGGCCCAGGTGGCACCCGCGCACGAACTGCTCGTAATCCATCCCGAACAGCGGGTTCGACGACGTGATGAAGTCCGGGTGATACACCACCTTCACCGGGTCGTCATCCAGATTGAAGAGCATCGATTCGTGGATAAGACGCAGCAGGGCGTCGTCGCCGTCCGCGAGGTCGTGCGTGGTGATGGTGGGCAGGCGGCTGGACTTCCACGCGTGGGCCACCCGCCTGAGGCGCAGCAGGAGCGTGTCGTCAATCAGCGACGGGAAGTCCGGGCGATCGCCCCGCGCCGTCGCCTCGAACAGGCGCTCGCCGAACTGGTCCTTGATGGCGTCGCAGTGGCTCCGCATCTCCTCCATGACGGCCCGGCTCCGCAGCACCTCGGCGTGAATCGAATGGCACGGCCGCCGCGTCACCAGGAAGAGGACGATCGTCCGGTCCGTGCCGCGACGCTTCAGCTGCGAGTTCACCCGCGCCATCGCCCGGACGACGAGGTCGTAGCCCTTGTTGCGCGGCTCGTAGCGGCCGGCGCTGAAGACGTAGAGCGTCGTGTCCAGGTCGAACGTGTAACTCGGGAAGAAGTGGGCCATCACGAACCGATGGATCTTCTCCTTGTACGTCTGGTGCAGGTTCTGGAACTCGTGCATCGCGGTGAACCGCTCGATGTTCAGCCCGTTCGGCACGAGCAGGTCCGGCCGCCGGCCGAGCAGGTGCTCGCACTCGTAGGCGGTGATCTCGCTGAGCGTCGTGAAGACCTGGGCCCCGTGGGCGGCGGCGCGTTCGAGGGCGGCCTTCGCCTCGACGCCCGTGTCCCGGGCCGCCTTCCGCCAGTCGAGGTCCGGCAGGCGGTCGTAGAAGTGCGGGTCGTCCGCCGCCATGCTCCGTCCCACCTGCGTGGCGTGCGTCGTGAAGACCGTGGCGATCGGCGGGCCCGACCGCTCCAGCGCCGGCAGCGCCGTTCCGGCCATCCACTCATGGAAATGCGCGACGATCGGCCGACCCGCCGGAACCTCGCGCGCCAGCGCCCGAAGAAACCGCTCCACCAGGTGCCCGAACGCCACCACGTCGTCGAGCAACGCGTCGCCGCCCGGCAGGCTGATGTGATGGTTGTCCCACAGGGCGTACTTGATCTCGGCCAGGCGGCCTCGCACGCACGCCGGGTCGAGCAGGACGGCCCTCGGCCGGCCGGACACGAGCCACGTGCCCACGCGGGCGTCGAGCCCCTCGTCCCGCAGCGCCTCCACGGCCCGTCCGACGGGGCCCGACGGCGCCACCGGGTCGAACTCCGCCGGCGACACCTCCGGGTTGTACGGCCCGACCAGGACATACCCGTCGCCCCACCGGTCGACCATGGCGGGGGCCTTCGAGCGCAGGACCGTGTAGATGCCGCCCAGTTGCTGGCAGATTTCCCAGGCGACCTCGCACAGCAGGGGGGCGCGGTCGGCGGCGTCGGAGGCCTCTGCCGCCGGCGACGGGCCGGGCGCCGCGGGAGCGGACGGCGTCTCGGTTGTGCGCGTCTCGGTCATCGCGTCTCCGTTGCGCGGGCCTCCCGTGCGCTCCGCCGGCCGGCCGCGAGGCTCGCACCTGTAACGTACCGCCGCCCGGCCCGCGGCGTCCAGTCAAAACCCGTGCCGCTGCCCGGGCGGACCGGGTGTGAAAACGATGGTCGGCGGCCCCGCGTCACCGTATAAGGGGGCGATGCGATACCCCGGCATGCCGATGGTCATCGTCGCCGCCGCCCTCGCCGCCGCCCCGCTCTGCGCCGCCGAGACTCAGGGGCAGGGGCCCATCCTGACCGTCGGACCCGCGGGTCGCCTCCTGAGAGACGGTCGGCCCTGGCGCGGCGTGGGCGTCAACTATTTCGACCTGTTTGCGCGCACGCTCCGCGACCCGGACGATGTGTCCTGCCGCGACGGCCTGAAGATCCTGGCCGAGCGGGGCATCCCGTTCGCCCGGTTCATGTGCGGCGGGTTCTGGCCCGTCGAGTGGCGGCTGTACCGCGAGGACCGCCAAGTGTACTTCCGCCGGCTCGACGCCGTCGTCGCCGCCGCCGAATCGGCCGGCGTGGGGCTCGTCCCGTCGCTCTTCTGGCACATGCCGACCGTGCCCGACCTCGTCGGCGAACCGTGCAGCGCGTGGGGCGACCCGGCGAGCGAGACGCACCGCTTCATGCGCGCCTACGTCCGCGAGGTGGTCACCCGCTACCGCGACCGGCCGGCCGTGTGGGCCTGGGAGTTCGGCAACGAGTACAACCTGAAGGCGGACCTGCCGAACGCCGCCCGCCACCGGCCGAAGGTCGTGCCGCAACTCGGCACGCCCGCGGCCCGGTCCGAACGCGACGACCTGACCCGGGCGATGGTCCGCACCGCCTGCCGCGCGTTCGCCCGCGAGGTCCGACGATACGATCCCCGCCGGCCCGTCACGACGGGCAGCTCCATCCTCCGCCCGTCGGCCTGGCACCAGGCCCGCGAGGGCTCCTGGACCCGCGACACGCCCGAGCAGTTCGCCGAGGTCCTCCTCGCCGACCACCCGGACCCCGTCAACCTCATCAGCGTGCACTGTTACGGGGAGAACGTGGACCGGATGGAGGCGGCCGCCCGGGCGGCCCGGACGGCCGGGAAGCCGCTCTTCGTCGGCGAGTTCGGCGTGGCGGGCGCACCCGCGCCCGACGCGCGCCGCCGCTTCGACCACATCCTCGCCGAACTCGATCGGTGCCGGGTGCCGATGGCGGCGCTGTGGGTCTTCGATTTCCCCCGCCAGGCCCAGGAGTGGAACGTGACCGCGACGAACGCGCGGGCCTGGCAACTGGACCGCATCGCCGAGGTCAACGCCCGTTGGCGGGGCGACGCCAGGTAAGCCGTCCCGGAGGGTGGCATGGCCACCCAACGGCGGGCGGCCATGCCGCCGCCCGGCAGGCTGCCCGTGCTCACGGCGCCGCCGGCTCGTGCTCCAGCCGCACGTCGTCCAGGTAAAACGCCGTCTTGTTCGTGTTCAGGCTGCAGAAGCCGAGCCAGTAGAGCGTCTTCCATCCCTTCGTGCCGACGGGCAGGTCGTTGAACGTCCGCGTCTCGCCACCGGGCGGGGTGACGGCGAGGTCCCACGTGCCGTCGGCCTGCTCGCCGAGGCGTGCGGTCATGCGGATGCGAACCCAGTCATTCGCCGGCACGGCCAGGAGGTCCTTGCCGCCGGCGCGCACCTTCCCGTTCTGAATCCAGAGGCTCGGCCCGACGAGGTACGGGTGCCCGTCGCTCCGCCATTCGACGAACATCTTCGTGTCCGGGGCCGTGCGGATGGCGAACGCCAGCGTCGTCGTGCCGCCGGTGTGATGCGGGCGGTAATAGAAGTGCGGGTTGTAGCTGGCCCGCAGGCCGGGGGCGTCGGCCACCTTCAGGCTCCGTTTGCCTGTGGCGGCGGCCTCGGTCGTGACGCCCACCTTCTCGCCCTTGCCCTCCAGGTGGATGTTCTGGATGCCGGTGGGCGGCCGGCCGGGCGGCGTCGTCTCGAACCCGTCGGTGAACTCCAGGGGCGGGGGCGGCGGCGGCTCCGGCGCCACCTCCAGCGGCGGATACGTCTCGCCCTCGGCCAGGGCGACCCACGCCGCATCGCCGCATGCGCCCGCCTTCGTGTAGTCGAACGGCTTGAACCCCACCTTCAAGGCGGGCGAATCGGCCGCCAGCCGGTAATCGCCGCGGGCGGCGTCGCGGAACGTCGGGTCCGCCACGATGCTGCCCTCGCTGTGGCCCGTCGCCTTTTGCCACGCATCGAGCGTCATCCCCTGGAACGTGGTGGGCCCCGACGTATCCCAATAGCAGTTGTGGTGCAGCCGGACGTTCTTGTCTTTCCAATGCCGGTCGAGCACGTTCCCCGTGTCCCAGATGACGATGTTGCGGGTGAAGGTGAACGAGAGATGGTCCTCCACGCGGCTCCGCTGCAACTGGTGGTCCTTGGCGAAGGCGAAGATGTTGTTGCGGATGACGTTCTCGCGGCCGTAGTGCTGGTGGAACCCGCCCGTCTTCGTGTGGTGCACGAGGTTGTTCTCCATCACGATGCCGCTACTGCCCTCGTCGGTGTAGAGCCCCCAGCCGCCGTAACTGTACGAGTAGATGTCGTGGCACCGGTTGTTCGAGACGGTCGTGCCGGGCGAGACGCCGAGCGTGTAGACGGCCCCCATGTCGCTGAGCACGCCCCACCCGATGTGATGGATATGGTTGAAGTCGATCGTGTTGCGCACCGCGAGGCTCTTGCGATAGCCCCACGACCAGCCGACCGAGACGCCGGTGTAACAGAAGTCGGCGATCTCGTTGTGCGTGACGGTGTTGTCGCCGCTGTGGCCGATGAGGACGCCCACCGCCTCGCGGTACAGCCGGCCGCCGTGGCGGAGGATGCAGTTGTGGACCGTGACGTGGCCGGTGAGGTTTTTCTCCGGCGACCCCGTGAGGCGCGTCGGCCCGATCCGCACCCCGCCGCAGCCCATGTCATGGATATGCGTGTGCTCGACCGCGCACTCGCGGCAGCCGTGGCGGAACCAGACGCCGTACCGGCCGACGTGCCGGATCTCGCAGCTCTCGAGCCGCACGTGCCGGGCGCCGTCGGCCTCGATGGCCGCCCCGACGTGGGCGGCCGCCTGCACGCTGCTCGACCCGTCGGGCGGCAGGACGTAGCCGCCGTGCTCGAACACGAGGCCGCAGAACTCGAGGTGCTCGACCCATTTGTCCTGCTCCGGCTCGCCCGCGATCGCGAGGAACCGTTCCGTGACGGGGGCGACGACCTCGGCGGTTTTCGGGTCTTCGCCCTTGCGCGGGCGGTACAGCAGCGTACCGCCTGGGCGCAGGAACCATTCGCCCGGGGCGTCGAGCGCCGCCTCGTAATTCTCCAGGTGGTACCGCTGGGCGGGCTGCCATTTCATGAACGGCCAGGAGGAGCGGCCCATCGTGATGACGGTGTTCGACTGGCCGTCGACGGCCGCGAGGCGCATCCGCGACGTGCTCCAGGAGTGGTACGGGACGAGGACGACCTCGTGCAACTCCGCGGGCGCGAGGGCGAGCAGCGGGCGGAGGTCGTCCCCACGGGCCCGAAAGGCCCGGCGGGCGGCCTCGATCGGCTTGCCGGTCTTGGGGTCCGCCGCGTGGAACACCTTGCCGGCCGTGTAGTGGTACCACTTATTCGGGCTGCGGGCGCGGGTGGCGCGGCGGCCGCCCACAAACAGTTGGACGAACGTCCATTTGTCCTTGCCGACACCCGCGCCGGGCACCTTGGCGACCCACGTGCCGTCGTCGCGGACGCGGAAGCCGGTGATCCGCCGGCCGCCGCTGAAGACCGGCCGGGCGCCCTCCGCCGCCCGGTAGACGACGGGGGCGGCCGCGGTGCCGCCGTCCTCCGGACCGAAGACGACGGGCTCGGCCAGGCGATACGTGCCGTCCTGGATGACGACCGTGAAGGGGCCCTCCACCTTCCCCGCCTTCTTCAGCCGTCGGACGGCGTCGCGGGCGCCGGCGAGCGACGCGACCGGTCCGTCCGTCTTCTCCGCGTTCGGCTGGGCCAGGCGGCCGGACCAGGCGTCGTTGCCGGCGGGCGAGACGTGGATCTCGACCGCGGCGGGCACGCCGGCTTCCCCGGCGAGGCACGGCGCGGTGCAGGCGATCAGTGCAAAGGCGTTCAGCCAGGCGGGCACGCATCGCACGGGCGGTCTCCTCCGATTCGAATCACGCGTCGGCCCAAAAGTCTAACGCCGCGGGTGACGGCGTGCCAGGGAATCCGTTGCCGGCCCGCCCTGCCGGTGGTACGGTACATGCATGCGCGGCGGGTCTCGGCACCCGCCGCGCGGGAAGCATAAAGGTGCCGCGCGGTGGCCCTCCCGGGCCACCGCGCAAGAAACGCGACTGGCGCGGCGGGCCAGGAGGCCCGCCGCGCGGGAAGCATGGACCGTATGAGGCGCGGTGGTTACGGAGAACCACCGCGCCCCACTTCCAGCCCCAATGGTGGGAAAGGACGCCCGTGCGATACGGAACGTGTATGCTGCTGGTGCTTGCGGCGGCGACGGCGGCCTCGGCGGCGCCGGCCGTGACGGAGGTGAAGGTCGTCTCGCCGGACGGGCACGTCGCCATGACGCTGGCGGTCCGCGAGACGAGCGGCGCGCCCGGGTGTCTCGTCTACGAGGTGACGCATGAGGGCCGGCCGGTGGTGCGCGCGTCTCGGCTGGGGTTGGACCTGGCGGGCGCCCCGCCGCTCGGCGCCGGCCTGGAGATCGCCGGCGTCCAGCGTGCCACCCACGATGAGACGTGGAAGCCCGTCTACGGCGAGCGGGCCGAGATCCCCGACCGCTGGAACCAGGCGGTCGTCGCGCTCCGCGAGACCGCCGAGCCGCACCGCCGCCTCCAGGTGACGGTCCGCGTCGCCGACGAGGGGGCGGCGTTCCGGTACACGATTCCGGAGCAGGCGGGCCTGGCGCGCGTGCGGATCGAGGCGGAGCGGACCCGTTTCGCCCTGCCGGAGGGGACCGCTGCGTGGGTCACGCCTCACGCGCAGGGGACCTACGCGCGGGTGCCGGTCGCCGAGATGAAGGGCGAGGTCGAGCGGCCGCTCACGCTCCAACTGCCGGGCGGCCGGTACGCCGCGATTGCCGAGGCGCGGCTGGTGGATTACGCGCGGATGAAACTCGTGCGGGCGAAGGGGGAGGCCGGCACCGTCGTCTCGAAACTCGCCGGGCCCGTCGAGGCACCGGCCCCGCTGGCCACGCCGTGGCGGGTCGTCATGGTCGCCGAGCGGCCGGGCGACCTCCTGGAGCACAACTATCTGCTCTTGAACCTGAACCCGCCGTGCGCGATCGCGGACCCGTCGTGGATCCGGCCCGGCAAGGTCATCCGCGAGGTGACCCTCACGACGAAGGGCGGCAAGGCGTGCGTCGACTTTGCCGCCGCCCACGGCCTCCAGTACGTGGAGTACGACGCGGGATGGTACGGGCACGAGTACAGCGACGAGGCCGACGCGACGACCGTCTCGGTGGACCCGAAACGGAATCCGAACGCCGAACTCGACCTCGCGGAAGTTATCCGCTACGCGCGCAGCAAAGGCGTCGGCGTCCTGGTGTACGTGAATCGGCGGGCGCTGGAGCGGCAGCTGGACGACATCCTCCCGCTGTACGAGCGATGGGGCGTGGCGGGCGTCAAGTACGGGTTCGTCCGCGTGGGCTCGCAGCAGTGGACCCGCTGGCTGCACGAGGCCGTCCGGAAGGCGGCCGAGCATCACCTCCTCGTCGACGTGCACGACGAGTACCGTCCGACGGGCGTCAGCCGGACCTGGCCGAACTTCATGACCCAGGAAGGCATCGCCGGCAACGAGACGATGCCCGACGCCACGCACAACACCGTCCTGCCGTTCACGCGGTTCGTCTGCGGGGCGGGGGACTACACAATCTGTTATTACAATAACCGAATTAAAACGACGCACGCCCACCAGTTGGCCTTGGCGGTGTGCTATTACAGCCCGCTCCAGTTCGTCTTCTGGTACGACCGGCCGGCGGCCTGCAAGGGCGAGCCGGAGGTGGCGTTTTTCAAACACGTGCCGACCGTGTGGGACGAGACGCGGGTCGTGGCGGGGGAGATCGGACGGTTTGCCGTCATCGCGCGGCGAAGCGGCCGGGAGTGGTTCGTCGGGACGATCACGAACAACGACGCCCGCCGGCTCCGCGTGCCGCTGGCGTTCCTGGAGGCCGGCCGGACGTACGAGGCCCACGTGTACGAGGACGCGCGGCCGGGGGATGAGGTGAAGACGCGGACGCAGGTCCGCGTTCGCACGCGGCGGGTGGACCGCAACACGGTCCTGGAGGCCGACTTGGTGCCGAGCGGCGGGCAGGCGGTGCGCCTCGTGCCGGTGGAGAAGTAATCGCGCGGCAAGCGCGCATAGCGCGGCGGGCCGGGAGCCCCGCCGCGCGGGAAATTCGGAGGGTCGCCGCGGCCTGCGGGGGCGCGCGGGCGGCGTCCGCCTTGCGCTTACATATCGGCGTGCGGCATATTCTGGAGTTGCTCGACCGTAAAGACCGGCCCGTCCTTGCACACGTACAGGCTGCCGACGTTGCACCGGCCGCACTTCCCGATGCCGCACTTCATGCGGTTCTCGAGCGTGGTGTACGTGTCGGCGGGCGAGAAGCCGAGTTTGTCGAGCACGGGCAGCGTGAACTTGATCATGATGGGCGGCCCGCACACCAGGGCGATCGTGTCGGCGGGTTTGGGCGCCTCTTCCTCCAGGACGGCCGGGACGAACCCCACCTTGCCCTTCCAATCGTCGGTCTCGCCGCCCGGGTCCACGGTCTGCACGAGGTCCACATCGTCGCGCTCGTCCCACTCGGCGAGTTCGTGCTTGTAGACGAGGTCGGCAACGGTGCGGGCGCCGTAGAGGATGGCGACCTTGCCGAACTCGTCGCGGCGGTCGAGGATGTTGGCGATGACGGACCGCAGCGGGGGCAGGGCGATGCCGCCCGCGACGAACAGCAGGTTCTTGCCCTTCCACTCCTCGATCGGGAAGTGGTTGCCGTACGGCCCGCGGAAGGTGATCTTCTGGCCCACCTCGCGGTCGCGGAGGGCGGCGGTCACGCGGCCGGCCAGGCGGAACGTGCACTCGATGGCGTCGGTCCGGGTGGGCGGGCTCGCGACGCAGAAAACGCACTCGCCCTCGCCCGGCACGCCGTAGAGGCCGAACTGGCCGACCTTGTACGCATCGAAGAATGTCTTCCGGTCGTCATCATTCGGGAACTCGAGGCGCAGCGTCCGCACGCCGGGGGCCTCGTCGCGGCGGTCGGCCACGACCATCGGCATCGGCTGGTACACGTTGCGATGGTCGCGGGTCGGGACGGCGGGGGATTCGGTGTCAGGACTCATGGACCGGGGCCTTTTTGCTTTCCTCTTCGATTCGGGCACAGGCGTCGAGCATGGCCACATGCGCGGGACAGATCCGGGCGCACCGGCCGCAGCCCGTGCAGCCCGGCAGCGAGAAACGTTCGGGGATATACGTAAACTTATGCATGACACGATTGCGCCACCGCGCGGCCTGGTCCGGCCGGGGGTTGTGCCCGCCCGCGTGCTGCGTGAACAGGCGGAACCCGCACGAGTCCCAGTTTCGCAGCCGCACCACCTCGGTCCCGCTCTTTTCGTCCTGGATGTCGAAGCAGTGGCACGTGGGGCAGGCGTAGGCGCACGCCCCGCACCCCAGGCACGCCAGGCTCAGCAGGTCCCACAGGTCCGACTCGAAGTTCTCGTCCAGCCAGGCGCGGACCGCCTCGGGGTCGAACCGGACGGGCACGTCGGCGGGCGGGTCGGCCTCGGCCTCGCCCTCGGCCAGGGCGTCGCCGGCGGCCTCGACGAGCGCCTCGCCCTTCTCGGTAAGCGGGTCGAGGATGAGCCTTGCGCCGCCGTCGGCGGGGCGGAGCAGGGCGTCGGCGCCGGTGCTCGAGTCGGGCGCGCCGCCCACGCTCGTGCAGAAGCACTGGGCGTCGGCCTGGGTGCACACCAGGGGGACGACCGTGGTGGCCTCGCGGCGGGCGTTGTAGAGGTCGTCCTCGAAGTCCCAGTTGAAGATCGTGTCGAGCATCGCCAGGGCCTGGCCGTCGCACGGCCGGACGGCCAGCAGCGCGGTCTTCGGGGCCTCGGGCGTCACCTCCTTCGGGACGAAGTCGTCGCCCACCAGTTCGTAGCGGTCGATGACCTCGCTCCGGGGAAAGAGGAAGTCCTTGACCGAGTTCACGGGGTAGGCGTCCGTCCGGATGGTCACCTCGGGCGACCACTCGGCGTAGCGGACCACGTCGCCGTCCTCGGCCGGGACGACCACGCGGTAGCCGGCGCCCGCCAGGGTCTTGGCGAGTGCGTCGAGTTGGGATGCGTCGATCAGTTTCATAGGCGCCTCAATAGCCTGTCGTGCCGACCGGAGCGCGCATCGCGGCGGGTGCTCCAGACCCGCCGCGCACGGCGCGGGAGTTTATCGGATGAAGTCTTCTCCATCCTCCTTATTCCACGAGCCGATGACCGGCTCGGCCTCGGCGTCGTAGCCGGGCCTGGAGCCATAGGTGTCGCGGACCTCGCGGGCCACAAGCGAATTCAGGAGCATCAGCGGGATGCCCTGGGGGCAGGCGGCCTCGCACGCCCCGCACTCGGTGCACCGGCCGGCCAGGTGGAACGCCCGGATGACGTTCCACGCGTAGTTGCCGTGCTCGCGGGCGGCCGTGGAGATCCACTGCGGCACGTTGCGTTCGACGATGCACCGCTCGCAGTAGCACATCGGGCAGGCGGCCCGGCAGGCGTAGCAGCGGGTGCACTTGGCGAGTTGCTCGGCCCAGAAGGCGGCCCGCTCCTCGGCGGTCATCGCCTCGAGGCGCTCGATCTCGGCCAGCGTCTCCGCCTCCGGCGCCAACTCGGCGTACTGCTCGTTCAGCAGGGCCTCGACGTCCGAGAGCGTCAGGACGCCGTGGTACGTGTCGCCGCCGACGGCCAGGACGAGCACGTCGTCGTCGGTCAGTTGGTTCTCGGCCTTCAGGAGCACCAGGCTGCGCATCACCTCGGGCCGGGCCACCAGGGCCACGGGCCGCCGCTCGCGGACCTCCGGCTTGCGCAGGTACGCCGCCGTGTTGGCGATGCACGTGTCGTCATAGGTGAGCGCGTCGGCCTGGTCGGCGCTCGCGACGAACGCGGGGACGCACTCGCTGGCGCGATCGCGGAAGCCGATGACGAGAGTCGCGCGCCCGTCCTCGAGCGCCGCCTTCGCATCCTGTTTCAGTTGCTCCAGGTTCATAGCCGCTTCCTTGCGGGGTTCGTGGCGTCGAACGGTCCGGCCTGGCGGACCTCGTCGGTGATCTGGTTGATGAGGTCGGCGAACTTCTGTCCCTCGGCGGCCGAGACCCAACTGAAGAACAGCCGCCGCGCGTCGATGCCGGTGAACTCCAGCAGCCGGCGGAACAGGCCCCATCGCCGCCGCGCGTGGTAGTTGCCGGAGGTGTAATGGCAGTCGCCCGGATGGCAGCCGGAGACGAGCACCGCGTCGGCCCCCTGCTCGAACGCCTTGAGGATAAACATCGGGTCGATGCGGCCGGTGCAGGGCAGTTTGATGATCCGCACGTTCGGGGCGTACTGGAGGCGGCTCGTGCCGGCCAGGTCGGCTCCCGCGTACGTGCACCAGTTGCAGACGAACGCGACGATGCGCGGCGTCCATTCTTCCTGCGCGACGTCGGTGTCCGTGTCGGCATCAGGCTTTGCGCTGGCTTGCGTCATGATCGGTTTTGCGCTCCTGTTTGCGCCTTGCGGTTCCTACGCGCCCTGCGAGCAGGGCGGCTAAATATTGCCTGTCGTTAATCCGAATTCCGAAATCCGAATTCCGAAATCGCCTTACTCCAGCGCCGAAATCTCCGCCAGCACCTCCTCGTCCGTGAAGCCTTCCAGGTCGATGCTGCCGGACCGGCACACCGCCACGCACGTGCCGCACCCCTGGCACACGCCCTCGTTCACGTAGGCGACGGTGCGGAGGACGTTGCCCTTGCGGTCCGTGATGTCCTTGTCCTCGATGGCCCCGTACGGGCAGGTGTTGATGCAGGCGCCGCAGTGGACGCACGTCTCTTCGTTGACCTTGGCGATGATGGGCTCGCGCTCCAGTTCCGGCTTCGAGAACAGGGCCAGCACCTTCGCCGCCGCCGCCGACGCCTGGGCCACCGAGTCCGGAATGTCCTTCGGCGCCTGGCACGCCCCGGCCAGGAACACGCCGGGATTCGCGGTCTCGACCGGCCGCAGTTTCGGATGGGCCTCGGAGTAAAAGCCGTGCTCGTCGTACGAGACGCCCAGCATCTGGGCCAGGCGGTGGCTGCCCGGCCGCGACACGACCGCGTCCGCCAGGACCACCAGGTCGGCCTCGACCTCGATCGGCCGACCGGCCAGCGTATCGGCCCCCTTGACGATGAGCGTGCCGTCCGTGCGGCGATAGATGCGGCTGACGCGGCCGCGCACGTACTCGGCCCCTTCCTGCTCGATGGCCCGGCGGACGAACTCCTCGTAGTTCTTCCCGCCGGCGCGCACGTCCATGTAGAAGACGACCGCCCGTCCGTGGTGCACCTTGTGCCGGTACAGGATGGCGTGCTTGGCGGTGTACATGCAGCAGATTTTGGAGCAGTACGGCACGCCGCGGTTCGGGTCCCGGCTGCCGCAGCACTGGATGAAGACGACGGTCTCGACCGTTTTGCCGTCGGACGGCCGGCGGATTTCCCCGCCGGTCGGCCCGGACGCCGAGGCGAGCCGCTCGAAGTGGAACCCGTTGATGACGTCCCGAAGTTTCCCGCCCCCGTACTCGCCGTAGGCCGCGTGGTCCCACAGTTCGAACCCGGTGGCGGCCACGATCGCGCCCACCTTGACGGTGACCTCCCGGTCCTCGTCCTCGTAGTTGATGGCGCCGGTGGGGCAGACCTTGGCGCACACGCCGCACTTGCCCTTCGTCAGCATGAGGCAGTGGTCGGCGTCGATGACGGGCTTGTTCGGCACGGCCTGCGGGAACGGGCGGTAGATGGCGGTGCGGTTGCCCAGGCTCTCGTCGAACTCGTCGGGAATCTTCTTGGCCGGGCACTTCTCCAGGCACGCCCCGCACCCCGTGCACGTCTCCGGGTCCACGTACCGGGCCTTCTGGCGGACGGTCACCTCGTAGTTGCCGATAAACCCATCGACCTTCGTCACCTCGCTGTACGTCATGAGCGTGATGTTCGGATGGGCCGCCACCTCCACCATGCGCGGCGTGAGGATGCACTGCGAGCAGTCCAGCGTGGGGAACGTCTCGCTCAGGCGGGCCATGTGCCCGCCCAGCGACGGGCTCTTCTCGACGAGGACGACCTTCTTGCCCCCGTTCGCGATGTCCAGGGCCGCCTGGATCCCCGCGATGCCCCCGCCGATCACCAGCGCGGTCGGCTCGATCGGCACCTTGATCGGCTTGAGTTCGGAGTTCCGCTTGACCTTCTCGACCATGATCCGCACGAGGTCGACGGCCTTTTCCGTGGCGACGGGCCGCTCCTCGTGCACCCACGAGCAGTGCTCGCGCAGGTTCGCCATCTCCAGCAGGTACGGGTTGAGGCCGGCCTCGGCGGCGGCCCGGCGGAACGTCGTCTCGTGCATCCGCGGGCTGCACGCCGCCACCACCACGCCCGTGAGCCTCTCCTCCGCGATGGCGTCCTTGATCATCTGCTGCCCGGGGTCCGAGCACATGTACTTGTAATCCACCGACGTCACGACGCCGGGGAACTCGGCGCACTGCTCCGCGACCGCGGCGCAGTCCACGGTCCGGCCGATGTTCTCGCCGCAGTGGCAAATGAAAACGCCTACGCGCGCCATCGGGCGCTCCTTTCAGTTTGCTTTGCGGGGCGCCGCCGGGCGGCGGGCCGCGTTCTTCGCCTTACGCCTCGGCCGCCGGGGCCTCCGCCAGCCGCTCCGTCACGCGCATCGCGTCCACGAAGTGCCGGTCCAGCCCCAGCCGCTCCGGCTCGATGCCGGCCGCCAGCCCCAGCACCTCGCTCAGGTACAGGATCGGAATCTCGTGCGGGCCCAAACCGGCCGCGTTCATCGTCCGCTGACGCATGTCGAGATTCGAATGGCACATCGGGCAACTCGTGACGACGGCGTCGGCCTCGGCGTCCTCGGCGTCGGACAGGATCGCGTCCGAGAGGTCCACCACGGCCTCCGTCTTCGACATGCTGAACCCCCCGCCGCAGCACTCCGTGGCGAAGTTCCACGGCACGACCTCGCACCCGGCCGCCGTGAGGGCCCGTTCCATCGCCGTCGGCTGCTCGTGGTCGTCCGGCACGATGTCCTCGCCGCGCGAGAGCAGGCACCCGTAGTACGGGGCCACCTTCAGCCCGGCCAGACGGTGCGTCAGCCGGTCCGCCAGACCCTCGTCCAGCAGACGGTCGACGTACTCGTTGGCGTTCAGGACGCGGACGGTGCCCTGGTACGGCCGCTCCGTGATCCGCTGCATCTTCTCGACGAGGGCCGGGTCGCGCGCCAGGCGCACGGCCGTTCCCTTCAGGCGCGAGAAGCACGCCGCGCACGGGGCCACCACTTCCGTCAGGCCCTGGGCCTCGGCCAGGGCCAGCGTCCGATAGGGCAGGGCGACGGCCAGGTCGTGGTTCAGGCTGTGGGCGGCCGTGGCGCCGCAGCAGTTCCAGTCCTCGATTTCCACGAGGTCCACGCCGGCCACCTCGGCCAGGGCGCGGATGGACTGATCCAGTTCCCGCCCCGTGCCGTGCAGCGAGCAGCCGGGATAGTAGCCGAGCGTCGTCACGCCTGGTCCTCCTCGCCTTCCTGTTCGTGGAGGCACTTCTCGAAGATCCGCCCGACCTCCTTGCGGCCGGAGATGACCTTCGGAATGAGCGGCAACTTGCCGCGCAGAAGCATCGCCGGCGCCAGCGTCACGTCGCTGAAGAAGTCGCCGCTGAGCGTCTTGTACAGGGCGGTCAGCGGCACCTCGCTCATCCGGCCGGCGTGCTTGACGGTCTCGAGAAACGCCTGGTGGAACCGCAGGACCTTGCGCTGGTCGGCCGGGACGAGGCCTTCCTCGTACGCGATCTCGCGGAGGGCGTCCATCACCGCCGCCGGATCCAGCTCCTTCGGGCACCGCTGCGTGCACGTCAGGCACCCCACGCAACTCCACAGCGTGGTGCTCGTCAGCAGGGTCTCGACGGCCTCGGCGTCGCCGATCTGCGCCAGACGCATCACCTGGCTGGGCGTCAGGTCCATGAACTGGACCATCGGGCACCCGGCCGTGCATTTGCCGCACTGGTAACACTCGCGGACGTCGACGCCCGTGCGCTCGAGAATCCGGTCGGCGAGCGTCTTTTCGTGGGTTTCGGCAGCGGGTTGGGCCACGATAGCCTCCGAATTATTGCGTCCTGCAAGAGGAATCTTCATGCCGGCATCGGCCACGGTTCGGCCGGAGAGCCTCTTCGAGCGCCCTTGTAACCGCGACCCGAAGGGGAGCGCGTCGCGCAGGGCACCGTCACCCCCGTTCCCCTCCGGCCAAGCCCCTGAAGATGACTCTTGCCGGGCTCAGTAGTTGCGACACTCCCCCACTGTGGGTCGGACCCGGGGAGAGGTCCCGTCGGACGGCGGGGCGGTTCACTCGGTACAAACCGCCGACACCCCCGAAGTTCCCCCGAAAGTGCTCGTCGCCGGTCGTGAAATCCCTCACACAATCGGTGCCGAGCGGGCAGGATCAGGGCAGGGTCCCGTTTATCCTGGAAATCTTACGGACCCGCTCCCCATTTGGCAAGTCTTAACCGGGCGGTGGCGGAGCGCCCCATCTCCAGTGCCCAATGCCGAAGCAGACCTTCGGCCTGGAGGTTGCGGCATGCGCCCACCGTGTGTCATTCCGACCGAGGCCTCGCGCCGCGAGACCGAGCGGAGTCCCGGCGCGCCGGGATCGCCGTGGCTTTGTCCTTGGTCCTTTGGATGCCGTTGCGTAATGCCTAATACCGATTGCCGAGTGCCTTCCTTTGCCGTTCGCCTGATGCCCGTTGCCGATTGCCAAGTGCCTGCCGCAAGCGCGCTTTTAATTCATATGGAGGTCATCCTATGTGCCGAAAAAAGCGCGCCATTCCCGTTCAAAAGTCGCGCGTTTGCGCGCGTTTCGATCAAAAACGATCAAAAAGTCGCGCGTTTTGCGTTACCCATTTTAACATTCGGGGTAGTGGGTCAGTTTGAAATGGCCGGGTTTTGGGGTTCGCCCGGCGCGCAAGGAAAGGGAGACTATGGACCAGAAAAGGCTAATGGAGTTGTTCGACGAGTTTAACCGGCTGCGGGAACAGGAGGCGTGGCGTACAGACAGAGCGCGCTTGAAGATTCTTCTGTTTTGCCTGTACGAGTTAATACGCTCTCGCGGGCCGACCATCCTACACGACCACAACGACCCGGATGACGCCAGAAGGTTCGATCAGGCGTTTTCGTATCTGATTGACGGCGTACCTTCTGTCGGCGGCAGTACCACGTAGGCAACGAGCGCCGTATAGCCAAGGGTCTTGGCGCGTGCCCGGATGGCCGCCCTTTCTTCCGCCGTGGGCTCCGCTGGCTCGTTGGGAGCAATCGCTGTCTTAACCTGAATTAGAAGACGCTCGCCGCGCTCGCGGCCATCGACCTTGATGTCCGTTGCACCTGGCCCGGCCGTGTTCCATTCAACATTGCAACCTTTGGCCCGGAAAGCGGCCACAATTAAGCGCTCGCCCTTCGCGCCAATATCGGCGGGTTCCATAACAATCCCCTTTTTGGACGGTTTGCATACGCGGAACAATGGTGCCCGGAGCCCGTGACGGCATAGGGGGCTTAAACGCCGGTGTGCGGCCACGCGCGACCCGGACACGCCTCCACTCCCATCCGGGCACCATTGGGTTTCTACAAGCGGGCAACGGGAATGGCAAGAGATTTCTTGGCGCATAAAACTGCCCCGGAGTGTGAGTCCGGGGCCTGCCGATTTACGCCGCCGCAAGTAACAACCCCAAGGCGAACAACACCCGGAGCAGCACAAGGACGATTTCAACCGACAGGTGCAAACGGAAACTGACAGACAGCATGGAAACTCCTCCGCCTATCCCTCCGGAGTTGGCCCCCGGGGCCGCTCTAAGGCCCCGCCGCTCCGCTCCCTCCAACGAGTTTGCTTTGCGGTGGGGTCGTGGCGGGGTTCCCGCTGCACGGGTCTATCTTCGCGCGCCAAGGAGAAGACGGCAAGAGATTTTTCACGCCGCGCAGGCTTCTTGGCGTTCAAGAATGCCGACCAATTCCTCACGCGTCCAAACGTGGTCGGCTACGCCAGCGGCCATAGCGGGCGTGACGCGGGGGCCGTTCTTGACGTTCAACGTGCCGTGCGGTCTACAAAAGTTATAGTGCGTGAGGCCCAGCGCGACGGCGTAGGCGTGATTCTCTATCTTCTTGCTGAAGCCGTTAGTCAACCGCGTGAACCGCCGCATGCCCATACGAATCGTCAGGTTGTGGCGTTCGACGTAGGACGTGGAAATCTCCGCTTCGTCGGGATGCCCGCATACGCGCCAAGCCTTTGTCCCGACGCACTTGGGCGGGCTATACTTGGCTTCCGTCGGCCGGTCCCCGCCGGGGCCGTAAATCTTGTGGACCTGTGCGTAGTCGATTTCGCCCTCAAAGGCGCTGTCTACGGCTTTCAAGTAGACGTGGAGGCCGTCGGTAGACAACTGAATCCGGTTGCGAAGCCGACTGGCAAGATCGCGGACAAACATATAGGCGTGCGGGGCGTCGCGCTGGCCGACAAGCCAACAGGGGACAAGTTTCGTGTCGGCGTCTATGGCCGTCCAGGTGTAAACGTCGCCGAAGCCATAGACGCGCTTCTCTGGCGGAAGGTTCTTTTGCTTGCCGTAGACGAACGCCCAAATCTCATCGCATTGAACAAGACTACAAGGCAGGTCGCGCAAGGCCCTGTCGGAGAACGCTTCACAGGCCGCGCCGAGATCACACAGGAGTTTCGTCACGGTGTTCTTGGCTACGCCCGTCATGCGAACAGTGGACCGGATGGAGTTGCCCTCGACAAGAGCGGCCACGACGCGACAACGCTTCTCAGGGCTAAGGCGATTCATTGCTTGACCCCCAATTGACCGGAAGCATTATACTTGCGCGGGCAAGCATAGTCAAGGCGAAAATGCCGAATTACCCGTTTTTTGTGGAGCCGACCCCTAGGGCTGGTCTATAATGTTGCAGGATTGGCAACGCTTGGAGCATTTTTTGCAACGGAGCGATAGAATGGCAATAGAGGAGATTTTCGGGTCTAGGCTCCGGGCAAAGTTGTTGGCCTGGTTTTCTGTACACCCGGACGAGTCTTTTTTCACGCGCCAGTTGGCGTCTTTGCTCCAAGAATATCCGGGCAACATTTCACGGGAGTTGGCAACACTTGAACGCGCTGGCGTGGTGTTGAGACAAAGCCGCGGCCTCCAAAAATACTATCGGCTAGACCCAAACTGCCCCTTTTCAAACGAATTGAGGGGAATCTTTGTCAAAACCTTGGGGTTGGCCACGCCCTTGCGGCAGGCCCTCGAACCCATTAAATCTCGCTTGTCTTTTGCTTTCGTATATGGTAGTTTCGCGCGCGGGGAACAGAGGGCAAACAGCGATATTGATGTTATGGTTGTGGGAACGGCTGGGGTGCGCCCGGTGGCCTCTGCCTTGGCCAAGGTACAAAGAGACTTGGGGCGAGAGGTCAACGCGACGGTTTATAGCCCAGGCGAGTTTAAACAACGCGCCAAGGCTGGAGATCATTTCATAACGGCCGTTCTTCAAGAGCCGCGGGTTTTTCTGTGGGGGGGCGAAGATGACGTTCAAGCAATGGCTCACTAACGGATGGATTGCGCGACACGAAACGAGCCCGACCGAAGCGCAAAAGATGCTTGCGGTTGCAGACCGTGATTTAGAAGACGCAAAAGTGCCCCAACTGAGCGGGGAGGCCAGACATAATCTTGCCTACAGCGCAGCGCGCCAACTGGCTGCGCTTGCTTTGGCGGCTTGTGGATATAAGCCAGAACGGCATCGGGAACATTACCAGGCCATTGATTCTCTGTCTCTAACGGTGAGCCCCGGCCAAGGAATTATCGACACGCTTCATGCGGCGCGGAGCAAGCGGGCAAAGAGTGTTTACGACTTGGCGGGGAACGTGTCACAAACAGAGGCCGACGAAATGATCTCCTTGGCGGAAGAGTTGCGCCGAAAAACAGTAGCGTGGGTCAGGGAAGCCCACCCCGATCTTCTTGACTAGCGGGTTTTTGCTGCTTGCTCCAGCGCGCTTCGGCCGCCTTGCGGGCAATCTCCTTGCGGCGTTCGGCCGAGAGTTTGGCCGCCCGCGCCTTGCCGCCCTTACTGGCCCCGAGTTTGCCTAAGGCGACGGCGGCGGGATTCTTCTTGGGCTTGTCGGCTTGTGGCATGTTCTCGCCCCTGGCGATCACGTCGCGGACGACGCTTGCCGCGTATTCGTTCGGGTCCGGGTTGCTTTCGCGGGTAGGCATACAGGCAGTGTAGCAAGGCGGGGCGTGCGGGTCAAGGGCTGAATAATCACTAGCGGTGCCGTGTCTAAGTGGCGGCAAGCCTTGGCGGCGGGGGCGGGATTCGAACCCGCGGTAGTCTTTGCAGACTACGGTCATTTTGGAGACGACTGCAATAGACCACTCTGCCACCCCGCCCTTGCTGTCTCGGCGCATAAAATGGGGCGAAGGCAGTATCGCTCCGCCGTCGCCCCAAAGGCTAACACGTAGCCCCAAGACTACAGTCGTCTCCGCTAATCAGTATCGCCCATTTTCGGGAAATGTCAAGCCGCATGTTCGGGAAATTTTCCGCGCGGCCTTGCCGTTAGCCTTCCGTTAGGGTACAATGCGCCGCCTTTGTGGAGGTCCGCGCGTGAACCCAGCCCCCGAATGCGGCTTGCGGCCCCAACCGGGCAAAGACCCGTAACGCGGGCGAACGGCAAGCCACGTGCGCACGCACGAGCGTTCTAGGACCGGCACAAGCACGGTCCAGGGCAATCACAAGGAAACTTGAAGGCTCGTATCGCTTTTTCCGCCGTCGGCCAGCGGAATGAAAGACGTTTGGCCGATGGGTCGAAACTGACCCACTACCACATTCGGACCCCGAATCGTCCCTGGCGCCTCACAATCGACGAATCGGGTCTCGAAAAGGTTCGATTTGGGGGGGTACGCGAAATGCCATTTTACTAAAATATCGTCAAACGCTTGGCCCTGGCAACCGCCCGGCCGGCGACCGAAGGTCGCCGCGAAGGAGGATTCCCGCGCGGTGGGGCTCTGTGCTCACCCCCGCAGCGTCGCCCCGGCGTCGCGCTGCAGGGCTGCCAGGACCGCCTGCTGGACTGCGTCGGCGGCCTCGCCGGTGAGGGTGCCGTCCGGTCGGCGGAGCGTCAGCCGAAGGGCCACGCTCTTCTTGCCGGCCGGCACCTGCTCGCCGCGGTACACCTCCAACGGCTCGACGGATTCCAGTTCCGCCGCCTCCGTCCCCTCGATGGTCCGCAGGAGGTCCGCCCACGTGACGCCCTCGTCGACGACGATGGCCAAATCCCGTCGGACGGCGGGGAATTGGGGCAGGGGATGGACCGTCGGCTCCAGGTCGGCTGCCTCCACCAGCCGCTCGAGCGACATCTCCGCCACGGTGGGCGGCTCGTCCAGGTCGAAAACGGCGGCGGCCTCGTCGGCGACGCGGCCGATCATGCCGATCGCCTCGCCGTCCAGACGGATCTCGGCAGCCGCCCCGGGGGCTAGGTCCGGCCACGCGGCGGTCGGTTCCATCGTCACGCGGCCATCGAGCCGCAGGGCCCCCAGCACCGCCTCCACCACGCCGCGGACCGTCTGGAACGCGTCCGGCCCGGCGAGGGCAAGCATCTTCTCCTCGTGCGGCAGGTCCTGCCCGTCGACGGGCACGAACCGCTTGGCCACCTCGAACAGCCGTACGTCGTGCTCGCCCACGTTCTGATTGACGAGCAGCGACTCGACGACGCCGGACACCAGCGCCTCCCGCAGCGCCAGGGCCGTCCCGCGGCAGACGAGAGGGGCGGCCGTGGTGTCCTCCCGGCGGAACCGGACGGCCCGCTCCGGCGAGGTGAAACTGAACGTCGTCGCCTCGAAGTACCCGGCGGCCGTCAGCACGTGGCCGACGATCTCGCGGACGCGTTCGTTGCGGCTGGGCGGCGAGACGGCAATCGGCAGCGACCGGCTTTCGGGAATGCGGTCGTACCCGTAGTGGCGGGCGACTTCCTCGACGAGGTCGATTTCGCGTGCCAGGTCCGGCCGCCACGACGGCACGCGGACGCGGATCCGCTCGGCGTCGGCCTTCAGGACCTCGATTTCCAGCCGGCGGAGGATGTCGGCGGCGGCGTCGGCCGGGATCGCCAGGCCCAGCACCGTTTCGATGCGGCCGACGCGGAGGACGAGTTCCGTCCGTTCGGTCGGCACCTCGCCCACCGCCACGACGCCGCGGAGGATGCGGCCGCCGGCCACCTCCTGGATGAGACGGCAGGCCCGTCGGCTGGCCCAGTCGGTGGCGGCGGCGTCGACGCCCCGCTCGAATCGGTAACTCGAATCGCTCGCGAGGCCCAGGGCCCGGCTCGTCGTGCGGATGTTCAGGGGGTCGAAGACGGCCGCCTCCACGAGGACGTCGGTCGTGTCGTCGCTGATTTCGGTCTCGGCCCCGCCCATGACGCCCGCCAGGGCCACCGGCCGACGGGCGTCCGCGATGACCTGGTGCTGGGGCGTCAGCGTGTGACGGGTGTGGTCGATGGCGTAGAACTGCTCGCCGTCGGCGGCCCGGCGGACGACGATCGTCCCGCCCTCCAGGCGGCCGAAGTCGAAGGCGTGTAGCGGCTGGCTGCACTCCATCAGGATGAAGTTCGTGACGTCGACGATGTTGTTCACCGGCCGCAGGCCCACGGCCTCCAGGCGCCGGACGAGCCAGTCCGGGCTCGGCCCCACCGTCACGCCGCGCACGAGGCGGGCCGTGTAGAGCGGGCAGAGGTCCGGGCAGTCGACGCGGACGGCCACGCTGTCGGCGACGGGCTCGTCGGCTTCGTCGCAGTCGGCGGGGGGGAGGACGAGGGGGGCGCCTGCGGCGGCGGCGAGTTCGCGGGCCACGCCCAGGTGGCCGAGGCAGTCCGGCCGGTTGCTCGTGACCTCGACGTCGAGCATCCCGTCGCCGTCCGGCAGGTCCTCGATTTCCTCCACGTTCAGGCCGATACGGGTGAGGACCTTGGCGGCCTCGACGTACCCGAGGTCGGTCTCGACGTAATCGCGGAGCCAGGCGTAACTGACGTTCATGGGCATTCCCCGGCGGCAGGGCGGCTGAAACCGCGATTATAGGCCGATGGCCGGGAGGGTCAAGCATGGAGTGTCGAATGCGGAGTGCGGAATGCGGAACGCGGAGTGCGGAACGAACGTCAAAAAGACCGAACGGCAAACGGCGCACCCTTTCAGGCGCGACGTGCAGGGGAGCGCGCCGCCGGAAGGGGTTTGACACCGCCGCCACGCCGGTCATAATCGTCGGAGGTATGGGGTTCCGTTGGGGGACGTGCCATGAAGACCGGCCGCCGAGCCGTCGTCACGTGGGTTGTCGGGCTTGCCGCCGGCATCCTCGTCGGTGCCGCGTCGCTGCCGGCGGCGCCGTCGGACACGGAAGCCGATGCCGAGGCCCGGGCCGAGGCCGAGAAGGCCGCCCAGGTCTTCGAGACGCTCTACGGCCAGGACGTGGCGCGCGTGCGGGGCACGGCGGAGACGGCGGACGATGCGGCCCTGGCGGTCCGGCTCCTGGCGGCCGCCCGGAAATCGGCGGATCAGCCCGCGCTGCTCGCCGTCCTGTGCGAGAAGGCGTACGGGCTGGCCGCCGCCGTCCCGTCCGCGTATCCCACCGCGGTCGAGGCGATGACGTTCCTGGCGGATCGGGTGCCCGCGCAGTCGGCGGCGTGCGCGGAGCGCCTGGTCGAGGTCCGTCAGAAGCAGTACGCCGCCGCCGACGGCGAGGCGAAGGCCGCCGCCGCAAACGCCCTGCTCGATGCGATGCTCGCCTTGGCCGGGCACCGGGAGGAGGCCGGGGCGTATTCGCAGGCCGTGTCGCTGCTGGGGCGGGCGGAGCGCCTGGCGAAGGCCGCCGCCGAGGACCGCGTGGCGGCGGTCCAGGTCCGCCACGCGCGGGCCCGCCATCTGCTCGTGACCGAGCGCGATATCCAGAACATGAAGGCGCTGCTGGAGCGCGATCCCGACAACACCGCCGCCCGCGAGAAACTCGTCCGCCTGTACCTGGTGCACCTGGACGACCCGGCCCGGGCGGCCGATCACTTGAAAGGTGTGGCGGACGCGTCGCTGGCGACGTACGTCCCCGCGGTCGCCAAGGGCGTGGACGCCGCCCCGGAGCTGGCGTGCCTCCGGCTCGGCGACTGGTACCGGGCGCTGGGCGAGGCTGCGCCGGCGCCCGCCCGGCGTGCGATGTTCGCCCGGGCGAAGGCGTACTACGCGCGGTTCCTCTCTCTGCACGAGGCGGAGGATCTGGACCGGGCGGCGGGGGAACTGGCGCTGCGGAAGATCGACGCCGCCATCGCCGGGCTCGATCGGCCGGTCCCGCCGGACAAGACGGGGCGCCATGGCCAGGAGAAGGAGTGGGAGCCGGTCGGCCCGCCGTTCGGGGCCGTCGGCACCGCGGTCACGCACACGGCCCAGTTGGGGCACAAGTGCCAGGTGTGGCCGATCCCGCCGACGCACGCCGTCGGCACGCGGTACCGGGTGAGCATCCGGCACGCGGCGGCCGGGGCGGCGGGGGCGTTCCACATCACCGCCGTGGCCGACGCCGACGGCGACCGGGTGCCGGACACGCCGATCGGCGTCTCGCCGCTGTGCGTGGGCAAGGCGGCGGGGCAGTGGAGTTCGTGGGAGTTCCAGACGAAGCACAAGCGCATCTACGTGGGCAACTGTTGGCAGGGCCGGCCCACCCTGTATTACCAGAGCGGCGGCAGCCTGGGCGGATTCGTCGGGCTGAGCAACCGGATGTGCTATGCCCGCGACTTCGGCGCGATGCCGACGGACCGCGTCGGACCGCGGTACACGAACATCCGCGTCCAGGCGCTGAAGGCCAACGACGGGCACCAGGCAATCGGCAACGGGCAATAGGCAACGGCGGAAAGGCAGGCACTCGGCAATCGATATGAGGCATTAGGCAACGGCGAACGGCGAACGGCGAACGGCGAACGGCGAACGGCGAACGGCAAAGGCGTATCGTGCGGCCCGTTGAGCCGGCGACCGCAGGTCGCCGCGGTGGCGCGGAGGTCGCTTCATGCCGAGGGCCCGGCGACGTACCGTCGCCGGCTCAACGGCGTGCTCGAAAGGCTCAACGTGCGGGGTTGAGCTGGCACAAGGGCGCGCGGCCTTTTCAGGGGTCCCTCACTCGGCCGGGAGGTGTTCCTTGCGGACGGCGCGGGCCCGGTCGAGGTAGGCGTCGAGCGTCTCGATCTGGAACTCCTCGATCATCCGGTCGGCGGAGACCTCGGGGTGCAGCGACGTCAGGAGGTACACGGCCTCCGGGCTGGCCGTCTCGATCCGCACCCACTCGCCGTACTTCCTCTTCAGGTCCGGGATGCGCCGGTGGTTGTAGTCGATGTGGACGACGCGGGCGTCCAACTCGATGCGGGCGAAGATGATGGGTCCGTACTGGCTCGACTCGGCCAGCGTGCGTCCGAGCGGGTCGACGATGACGCCGTTCTCGCCGGGCACGCTGCTGGCGACGAAGCACTGGTTGTGGAACGCCAGGGCGGGCACCCGGAGGCCGCCGCGGAACGCCGACAGGAAGCACAGCAGTTCCACGCCCTCGCGCTTGTAGGCGTCGAGGAGTTCGTCGAAGTTCAGGTCATAGCAGATGAGGGCGCCGACGCGGCCGAAGTCGGTGTCGACGACCTTGGCGCCGCGGCCGGGCAGGATGCCGCTCTCCATCTCGCCGATCGTCGGGAACATCTTGTCGTAGTGCCACACGACCTTGCCGGCGCGGTCCACAAGGAAGGCGGTATTGTACCGGCCCTTGCCTTTCGGGTCCTTCCGCCAGGTGCAGCCCATGATGTACGTCTTGTGCTGACGGGCCTTGCGGCCGAGCAGCGTCAGGATGGGGCCGGCGCCGGAGAGGGGCTCGGCCTTGGCGTTCTTCTCGGCCACCGTGGCCGACCGGGCGGTGTTGTGCATGAAGCCTTCGGTCAGGAGGATGATGTCGGGTTTGTCGAGGGCTGCCGTGTCGATCCAGCCTTCGACGTTCTTGGCGCTGGAGCGGGCGGGGCGGCAGATGCAGGAGACGCCGACGCTCCGCCGGCCGACGGGGCGTTTGGCAGCAGGGGGCGGGGCCTTGTCCTCGGCGGCGAGGGACGGGCCGGCGAGCACGGCCGCCAGGCAGACGGCGACGCAGCAAACGATGGGACGGGACGCGATCATGGCGTGAGGTCCTCCCGTGAAGGATGCGCGGCCCGCAGGCGGGCCGGCGAACATGGGCTGCTCCGCGCGGGAGACGCATGCTTTCCGAGCGGTGCGAAAGCATGCTACCCGGCAATCTCCCGGCCGGGCAAGACCGGCCGGGCCACACACCGACGTTCGGTTGTTCGGTGAGTGCAAGCCCCCAGCCGACGCTTTCCCGCGCGGCGGGTCTCCTGGCCCGCCGCGCATAACGGCGATGGCGTTTTCGGCGCGGTGGGCCGGGAGGCCCACCGCGCGGAATCTTAGCCCTCTCCCACGACGGGGAGCGGGTGAACGTTCCTACACCCCCTCCAGGTGTTCCTCGACGTGGGCGGGGCGGGTGAGGGGCCACCGTGCGAACGCCTCGATGGCGTGGTACTCCGGCAGGCCGAGGGCGTCGTAGAGGCGGGCGGTGGCCATGTTCCGGTCCTCGGCCCGCTGCCAGAACTCGCGCGTGTCCGACGGGCCGGGGA
>Ga0272441_10001571_pt1 | contig 48475 bp, 49 predicted proteins | sample SSMProp6N_FD_193582 | JGI IMG/M metagenome (GOLD analysis project Ga0272441, IMG submission 193582) | Marine sediment archaeal communities from Little Sippewissett salt marsh, Falmouth, MA, United States - SSM-Prop-6N | ecosystem: Environmental > Aquatic > Marine > Wetlands > Sediment ... | reverse complement strand
AGGACTTTCGAATACCGGTAAGACGACCTTTGTCGGGCAGCTTCTCGAGCGCCTCGGAGCCGTGGGAACGGTCGCCGCGGTCAAACACCTCGGCGGCCACCCGTATACGCTCGAAGAAGGCAAGGATACGACCCTCTTCTACGAGAAGGGCGCGGCGTTCTCCGTGGGGATCGATGAGGATAAAGCAGTGGCTGCGATACGTAACCCCGACCTCGAGGCGAATCTGCGCATGCTCTGCGATGCGGGGGTGGACTTTGCGGTCGTCGAGGGGTTCAAACAGCACTCGTTTGCCAAGGTCGTCATGGGCGATCTCGACGCAGAACGCTGCGTGCTGCGCAATCCCACCGTCGAGGAGGTCATGGCGTCGCTCGACCGTTTCGACGACTTCGTCACCATGCAGGGAATTGTGCGCGACCTCAAGAATACCTGCGATCTCACCAGGGCGGGGGCGCTCATGACCTTCAACGGCATCGTGCGTGAATGGACGGGGGAGACCCACACCCCGTACCTCGACTTCGACCAGGACTTCGAGGCACTGCTGTCGAGCATACGGCGCGAGATGGAGCAGGTTCCGGGGATCCTCGGGGTGCGCTTCCACCACCAGAAAGGCAGGCTCTATGCAGGCGAAGATATCACCTATATTGCGATACTCTCGGAACGCCGGTACGAGGCCTTTAGCGCACTCAGCAATGCCATCGACCGCCTGAAGCGGGAGCTCCATGACGTGGGAAGGGATATCGTCGAGGTGTAGCCACATGGCAGAAAAAGCAGAAAAGCAATTATTTGGCACCAACGGGGTGCGGGGCATCGTGGGCAGGGATATGACGCCCGATCTCGTCATGCGCATCGGGATGGCACTCGCATCCATGCGGAAAGGGACGATCGCCGTGGGCAGGGATACGCGCACCTCCGGGCCTGCACTCTGCAGCGCCGCCAAGGCAGGAATCCTCGCCTGCGGGTGCGATGTGGTCGATGTGGGTGTGCTCCCCACCCCTGCGCTCCAGTACCTGGTCAAGCACCATTTCGACGCCGGCGCGATGATCACCGCGTCCCACAATCCACCCGAGTATAACGGGGTCAAGATCATCGATGCCGACGGGACCGAGATGGGGGACGAGGAGACCATCAAACTCGAACAGCGGATATTCTCAGGGGCATTTGAGGTGCAGGGATGGAAATCGGTAGGATCGGAAGTCTACGCCCCCCACCTCATCGATGAGTACATCGATGCAATTGTCCGGAGTTTCCCCGCACATGTAGGAGAAGGGATGACCGTCGTCGTCGATCCCGGCTCGGGCCCCGCATCGCACAGCACGCCTACCATCCTCTCCAGAATGGGGTGCAGGGTACACACTGTCAATGCGAATATGGACGGGACGTTTCCAGGAAGGCTTCCCGAACCGTCGCCCGAAGGCCTCGCCCCGCTCGCAGAGATGGTGGTGAAAACCGGCGCTGCGTTCGGGGTTGCCCATGACGGCGATGCGGACAGGGCGGTGTTCATCGACGAAACAGGCACCTATGTCGAGGAAAATGTGGAATTCGCACTCATGCAGCGCTACGTGTGCCGGAACAGGACAGGCTTCGTGGTCACCCCGGTGAGCACCTCGCGGCGGGTGGAGGACGTCTGTGCCGAACATGGGTGCCAGGTGGCCTACACACCGGTGGGCAGCATTTACGTCGCCCGTACCATGCTGGATCTGGCCGCATCAGGCAGGACCGTGCTCTTCGGCGGAGAGGGCAACGGGGGCCTGATTTTCCCCGATCACCAGCACTGCAGGGACGGGGGCATGACCGCGGCTGCAATGGTGGGCCTTCTTGCGGCAGAACAGTCAAGCCTCTCCTCGCTCGCCGGAGACCTTCCCGACTACTTCATGATCAAGGAGAAGATCTTCACGGGCAAACCCGCGTCGGTCGTCGACCTGGTAAAGGCGCGGTTTTCCGAGGAACGGCTCGATGCGACCGACGGCATCCGGATCAACCGCGATCATGTCTGGGCGCTCCTGCGGCCTTCGGGGACCGAGCCCTTTATGCGTCTTCTGGTGGAGGCGCGGGACCGCCAGTTAGCAGAGGCGATGTACGGTGAGATCACCGACGCTATCGGCTCTGCAGACCAGGCATGAGCCATCCTCCGGGACGCAGGGGATACCCCGCAGGTTGCCGAGGGGGTAAGGTACTTACCATTCCTGCAACAACCTTGATGCAGGTGACACCGAATACGTCTGGAACCGCGGGATTTTCCCAAAAAGACGCAACAATAACGATAGAGATAGAGATCTCAGGTTATGTCCAGAATGTCGGGTTCCGTGCATGTGCCAGGAAAATCGCCACGCACCTGGGTGTCATAGGCGAGGTCATGAACCTTGAGCGCGGTGCCGTGCTCATCACCGCGAGCGGGGAGATCTTCGTCCTCGAAAAATTCATCTCCATGCTCTACGGATGCCCCCGGGCGGTGATACGGGGCATCAGGACAAAAGAGGTGGAACCAAGGATTTTTTCTGAATTCTCGGTGAAAAGGGGTCTTTTTTAGTATATAAGGTGCAGTTCCTTGGTTCCCATGATGTACTCAAGGTAGTGGGCGCAGTTTGCATTGAGCGTTTCCTGGTCGATTGTTTCATGAAGTCTGGCGATGAGACGCCCTACCAGATCCTCGGACAGGTGGCAGCGTTCGCCGCTCACCTCGTAATCGGCATCGCAAAGCCCCCCGGCCGCCATGGAAAAGACGACCTCATCGACCATCCGCGGCTTCTGAGGGTCGATTAGGTCATTGACCAGGGCACATTCACCCTGGTGGAGGGCGCCGATGCCGGGATGCAATCCGGCTCCGATGACCGACACACAGCAGTTCCCGAAGAGCAGCGCATACCCGAGGGAGAGCATCGCGTTGACGGGATCACGGTGGGGCCTTGATGCCCGCCGGTGAAACCCGAGTTCGGGAGGGAGAGTGCGGGCCATGATCTCGTAGTACATGTCGAGGGTGAGCCTGTGCATGCGCCGCAATTCGTCCAGTTTGATCAGGAACTCGAGCTGGTCCAGCGACTCGTGCAGGAACTCTTCCTCCCCCTGGTAGAACAGGCTGCGCCGCAGGGCCTCCCCCCGCTTTTCAATGCTCATGAGGCGGGCTTTGAGCGAGTTTTGTGCCGCGAGCACGGCAGCGGAGTACGCGGGCGTATGCTTCTGCCGCTCATGGATCTCCGCCTCCCCGGCATCGCCGAAACCACGCAGGATGGCGGTCGGTGTCCCGTCCGCATCGAAAAAGGTGATTGCGGCGCCGGATTTGAGCAGATGAGTGATCACCGAGGTGTGCATGGTATGCCCCCCCACCACGAGCAGGTGGCGAAGCCTGGAGATGGGGTACTCACGGACCTCCCCGCGGTGTCGGATGGTGAGCGTGGTGGGCGTGGACCTGATATGGCTCCCGAATCCTGCGACAACAAGCCAGGGATAGTTGGACTGTGACATTGCAAGCGCCTGTATTCTTCGAAGAGATATGGCATCCGCCCCCTATAGGTTCTTTTGGTATCATTGCAATGCGGCAGGCTCAGGATCGAAATCGCCATGAAGTATCGCAGTGTACAGCACCATGAGAACGATGCAGTGTTGTGCGCGGGCAGAATGGGAGCCCCTCAGGGAGGTCATGGTGCATGAACCGGGGATCGAAGTATTCTTTGCACTCCTTTCCCCTTCAGCGCATCTCTACGAACGTTTTTTCAGCCTCAGCGATGCACAGAGAGAGCATCGCGATCTCTGCACCCTGCTGCGTGAATCCTTCGGGGTGAAGGTCGTCCCGCTCTGCGATGCCCTCATCACGCGTGCCCGCGACGATCCTGCATTCCACCGGGAACTTGCCGCACTCGCCGCATCCCGCCTCGGGCGGCGGTGCGAGGACGCGGGGTGCAGGCTCTCGCCGGGTCTGCAAAGGGAGCGTGAAGCGCCGCTGCCTCTCGACGCGAGGGACGACGCACACCTGCTGGATATCATCCGGCTCGATCCCACGCTGGTCCACACCGCCACAGGCATTCGTGTGGAGCTGAACCGCCCCCTCCATAACCTCTATTTTTTGCGCGACCAGCAGGCATGCACCGACCGGGGGATGGTGCTCGGCCGTATGGCGCGCCGGGAACGGGAGGGGGAGAGGGACCTGACCGGGCTTGCTCTTGCAGCGATCGACGCTGCCCCGATCATGCGCATTGGCGAAGGAATCCTTGAGGGAGGCGACGTGATGCCCGCGGGTGCGTGTGCCCTCGTCGGCTACGGATCGCGCACCAACCGCCGGGGCGCGGAGGAGCTGATGGCAAAAGGGCTCGGGTTCGATGAGGTGGCCCTCGTCCGCCAGCCCTGCCATCCCCTCGTGGAGGGGCGGGACCCAATGCTGGCGATGCACCTGGACACCTATTTCAACATCCCCGCACAGGGAGTGTGCGTGGGAAACCGGACCCTCCTGCACGCCGCGGAGGTCGAGGTCTTCCACCGCACATCCGAAGGCTACGTGCCCGCGGGGCCGTCTTCATGCCTTGATGCCTATCTGATTGACCGGGGGTTTGAGATTATCGAGATAACGACGCTCGAACAGCTCTGTTACGCCTCCAACTTTCTCTGCATCAGGAACGGCGAGTGCATCGTTCCCGATACGGTTCGCATCGCCCCTGCGGTTCTCGCGCGTCTGGCGGAGAGAGAGCGCCGGAACCCACAGAAATACGGGGCACTGTTCAGCCAGGCAGAGCACGATTACGCCAGATTACGGGCCGATGCCGAGTTTTTCCCGCATAAGCAGGAGGTGTACGCCCACGGCCTCGAGATGACCCCGCTGCTGCTCACCAATGCCACCGGCGGCTACGGCGGTGCGCACTGCATGACCTGCGTGCTGCGGCGAGGGTGAGGGGCACCCGCAATCAGATGCGTCCTGGTGCCCACGCTGCGGCATTCTTCTGGTAATGCTGGATTCTCGAATCGATGTCGGAAAAAAGGGCGATCAGGGTTTCCGTGTTCTGGGAGATCTCTTCGAGGGTGGTTTTTCGGGAGAGAAGCGCCCCGTGTGCGTTGGCGAGCTTCCGGATCTCGTGGAGGGGGGCGTGCATCCCCGCATGAAGCCGTGCGATCTCGCTGATATCTTCGTGTATCGCCTTGAACTCGGTTTTGATAATGTTTTGCATCATCTCCGAGGTTTTCTCCTCGTAGACATCGTGGACGATGGCCACGATATGGCGCACATCAGGACCTGAAAACGTGGGTATCCTATCGATGGCGATAAAAATGCTCTTTTCCTGCGATTTGAGGATTTTTTCCGTCTTTTTCGGCGTTCCCGTGGAAAACACCTCGCGGTACTCCTCCTCAGAGCCGACAATGGACTCGGGGAGGAGATCGTGAAGATGCCGGCCCGGACGGACGGAGGTCTTTCCCAGCATTCCGCAGAGGGAGGAGAATGCCCGGTTGTGCAGGATGAGCTGCAGGTTGCGATCCACGATGAAGATGGGGTCTTTGAGGGCGTCGAGCACTTCCTGTCCGAACGCTGCATTTTCCGGGCCACAATCGCCCTTTCCTGCCGGATTGTGCACCGCAGGCTCCCCGGATGCCACGCGGGCCTCCATCTTTTTCCTGATAGTGTGCTTGTGGATGGCTATCTCGATGTTGCTGTACAGGGCTCGTTCATCGACCGGTTTGACCAGGTAGCCTGCCGGCGTGGTGTCGATGGCTTTGCGGAGCGTCTCATTGTCGGAATGGGCGGTCAGGTAGATCACGGGCACATCGTAGAGGGAGAGGAGCCGTTCCGCAGTCTCGATGCCGTCCATATCCCCGCGTATCCGGATATCCATGAGCACCACATCCGGCTGCAGCCTTCCGGCCTTCTTGATGGCGTCATACCCGTTGTCGACGGTTGCAACCACGGTATAGCCCAGTTTTTTGAGCGTTTCCTTTAATTCGAGCGCGACGATCATCTCGTCTTCCACAATAAGGACTCTTCGTTCCGTCATCGTCTCTCCTCAGATCCCGATCAACTGCGCGTTGCAGGGAAGGTGATGGCAAATTTGGTTCCCCCGTTTCCATCCATCACAATGGTCCCTCCCAGCTGGGCCACCAGATTGTTGACCAGTTGCATGCCCAGCGATTCGGTGTTCTCGAAATCCACGGTCTCCGGAAAGCCCACGCCATTGTCCCGGACCACCAGCTCGTAGGTTCCTCCGTCCTTTTTCCCGAATGCAATGGTGATGAGCCCGGATTTTCTCGAGGTAAAAGCGTATTTCAGCGCATTGGTGATCAGTTCGTCGATAATGAGGCCGCAGGGGATCCCGGTGTCGATATCAAGGGTGATATCGTCGTCGCATTCGACCACGAGCGATATCTCGGGGGTAATCGAGAGGAATTCATAGATCAGGTGATCGCCCAGGTGTTTGATGTATTCGGCAATATTGATCCGCGAGAGATTCTCCGAACGGTAGAGCTCCTCGTGGATCATTGCGATGGAAAAGACGCGGTTCCTGCAGTCCCGAAGGGCATTGAGGGCCATCTGATCATCGAGCCGCATGGACTGCAGTTTGAGAATGCTGGCGATGACCTGCAGGTTGTTCTTCACCCGGTGGTGGATCTCCTTGATCAGGGTCTCCTTGATCCTCAGCGACTCCAGCATCTGCTGTTGCTTGGTGATCCGCTCGCTGATATCATTGTAAATGGCAATGATCTCTTCGGAGGGGAGAATGTAGATATAGTATTCACGCCATTGCTGCGTTCCTCTCTTTTCGAACCCTATCAGGGGAACAGAACGCGGTTTGCCGGTTTTCCAGACAAACGACATGGCATCGTGAAGTTCCTGGCCTGCGGCGCAGGAGTAGACCTCGGAGATGCTTTTGCCGACGATGCTGGCCTTCTTCTCCCCCTCGATCACCTCGCCGGCATAGTTGATGTCCATGACGACGAAGTCCCTGCCCCCCTGGATCGCCCGAAATATCGTGCCCCCGCAGTTCATGCGATAAAAGAGCGTCCTGAACTGGGCCTCCCTTCCTTTGAGCAGCTTCTCCCTGCGCACTTTGTCGGTGATGTCCTGGTAGACGCCCGTCATCTTGACCGCAGTCCCGTCATCATCCCGCTCGATCACCTTCCCCCGGATTTCGATCCATATCCACTGAGCATCCCGCCAGCGAAGCCGGCACTCGGTGTCGAGGCAGGCGGTTTTCCCGGCCGCATGATCCGCGGACTCTTTCAGGAGCTGCGGGAGGTCCTCGGGGTGAATGAAATAGTACCACGTACCTGAAACAAGATTGCTCATCCGGGCCTCTTCGCTTTCGTCCCCGCGAACGCGGGTGCTGTAGGTCACGGTGCCGTCTGCCATGTCCCAGTCCCAGACAAAGAGATTCGCACTCGCGATCGCCAGGGTGAGCCTCTCTTCACTCTCCTGCAGTGCCCGTTCGGCTTCACGCCGTTTGCTGATGTCGACCGCAATCCCCCGCAGCCCGACCGCTTCCCCGTCGTGAAGGATCGGGCGGGTGAAGACATCCATGGGAAAGGTGGTGCCGTCCCTGCGAAGCGCCGTGTACTCGTTGTCCCCCATTTTGATGTCGCGGAGGCTCCACCAGATATTCTCCTTCGCCCGTTCCCTGTCCCGGGAGGCGACGAGAGAAAACGCGTTCATACCGCTTGCAAGATCATCTGCGGTAAGCCCGAATACCTCAAGGCCGGTTTCATTGACATAGATCAGGTTGCCCTCCCTGTCCATTTCAAAGACCGGCTGGGGCATCAGGTCGGCAAGTTCACGATACCGCGCCTCACTGTCCAGAACGCTCTGGAATTTCTGCGTTCTTTTATACCACCGGTGGATGTGGCGCAGGAGATCGGGGAACCGTGCCGTGGGATCGCGCCCTCTCAACAGAAAGGCATTCGCTCCCCCGTTGAGAGCTTCGAGCAGCGATCCTTCGCCTCCTATCGAGGCAAAGAAGATGAACGGCAGGTCGGGATCCTGTTCACGGATGGCTTTCAGGAGAACGAGACCCTCCATTTCCTGCATGGCATACTCTGAGACGACCGCATCATAGTGCCGGGTAGCAATGAAATCGAGGGCTTTTGCAGGAGAACTGAGCGGTTCCACCGAGATATCACCTGCTTCTTCAAGAAATGCCCTGGACAATTCCAGAAACCTGGGATCTTCATCCACCATAAGCATGTGTATCATCAGCCGTTCACCGAATTCCGCCGATCAGGCCGCCTGTACAGCCTTTGAGAATGATGTTATCTCAATTCATAAAATATCGTCGTTTTTATCCTCGAACGTGGCAATCCGATGCGAAACACGCACGGGCGGGAGGTAAGGAGCCGTGTTCAGCGAATAATTCTCGTCCCCGCCGTTCCCTCGAGTGCCTGGTCTACCAGATCGAGGGAGGTGATGACCGCCTTCTGCCCGCCGGCCTCCACAAACCGCATGCACGCCCGCATTTTGGGGGCCATGCTTCCTTCGGCAAACCGGTCTTCTGCGAGCCATGTGCACACATCCTGCACCGTGACGTCGGCAAGAAGCCGCTGCTCGGGGGTGCGGTAGTGGAGGTACACGCCCGGCACATCGGTGAGAATGAGCAGGATATCTGCCCCGATTCCTGTCGCGAGCTTTTCTGCGGCGAGATCCTTGTCCACCACCGCTTCGATGCCCCGAAGAGCCCCCTCTGCAGTCCTGTATACCGGAATACCTCCCCCTCCGGCCGCGATGACAATGAATCCCTCATCGGAGAGCGCACTGATGGAGGAGTGTTCGATGATGTCCAGCGGTTCGGGGGAGGGGACGACACGGCGAAACCGCGCATCACCGCCCCCTGTCTCGTGCATGCTCCATCCCTGCTCGCGGACGTGGGCGTCTGCCTCTTCCCTGGTAAAAAACGGTCCGATCGGTTTGGAAGGGTGTGAAAACGCGGGATCGAGGGGATTGACGCGGGTCTGGGTAATGATGGAGATCACCGACCGTTCGATCCCCCGTGCCCGCAGAGCGTTCTCCATGCACTGCTGCAGCATGTACCCGATCATGCCCTGGCTCTCGGCGCCGCAGACATCGAGCGGCATGCGGGGAAGCGTCTCTGCCGCACATTCGTTCTTGAGAAGGATGTCTCCCACCTGGGGGCCGTTTCCATGGGTGATAAGGATTGTCTCCCCCGGGGACACCAGGTCCACCAGCCGGGCCACGGCGGATGTCACATGGGCGAACTGCTCCTCTGCCGAACCTTCTTCCCCCCGCTGGAGAATGGCGTTGCCCCCGAGTGCAACGACGATCTTCATGCCTTCCTGTACCCCCGCCAACCTCTTGAAGCCACCTGATTGCATAACAATTATGCCATGCCATGGCGTACCATAGAATAGAATGTTCTGGAACAACCATATGGAGACCCTTTCCGATGACGAGCTCGCCACGCTCCAGCTCAAACGGTTGAAGTGGACGGTTCGTCAGGCGGAGAAGGTCCCGTTTTATCGCACGCAATTACGGGAAGCGGGTGTGCATGCCGACGACATCCGGTCGCTCGACGATGCCGGGCGCCTTCCCTTCACCCGCAAGCAGGACCTGCGGGAAGGGTACCCGTTCGGGTTTTTTGCCGTACCCCTCAAGCAGATCGTGCGCATCCACACCACCTCGGGCACCACGGGAAAGCCTACCGTGGTCGGGTACACCCGGCAGGATCTTGATAACTGGGCGGAGATGATGGCAAGGGACCTGACCATGGTCGGGCTGTGTGATGACGATGTATTCCAGAATGCACTCGGGTACGGGCTGTTCACCGGCGGGCTCGGCTTCCATTACGGTGCGGAGAAGATCGGGATGACCGTGATCCCGAGCGCCACAGGCAACACAAAGCGCCAGATCGAGATGATCATGGATTTCGGGGTCACCGCCATCAACAGCACCCCGAGCTACGGCATGCGGCTCGCCGAGGTGGCGGAGGAGATGGGCGTCGAGCTGGATACCCTCCGGGTGGGCATCTTCGGGGCCGAACCCTGGTCGGACAACATGCGAAAGGAACTCGAAGAACGACTGGGCATCACCGCCTATGACTCCTACGGCATGAGCGAGATGTACGGGCCCGGCGCATCGTTCGAGTGCGAGGAACGTAACGGGCTGCATTTCTGGCACGACTCCTACCTCGTCGAGATCATCGACCCCGAGACCGGGGAGGTGCTGGGCCCCGGCGAACGGGGTGAACTGGTGGTCACCCCGCTCGTCAAGGAGGCGATGCCCCTGATCCGCTACCGCACCGGCGATATCACCATGCTCATGGAGGACCGCTGCCCGTGCGGGAGAGGCCAGAAGATCGCCCGCATCATGGGGCGCAGCGATGACATGCTCGTGATCAGGGGGGTGAATGTCTTTCCCTCCCAGATCGAGCACGTCCTGCTCTCCCTGCCCGAGGTGGGGGAACAATTTATGGTTTATATAGACAGGATGCACCATCTTGATGAGATGAACATCGAGGTAGAGATCAACCGCGAGTGCTTCAGCGGGGAACTCAAGGATCTCGCAAAATTACAGAAACGGGTCGCCGGTGCGCTTCGGGACACGCTCGGCCTGCGCACCAGTGTCACCCTCGTCGAACCGGGGACCCTGCCGCGGTTCGAGGGAAAAGCAAAACGCGTAATCGACAGGAGAGGTGAAGTCTGGTGAAGACATGGGATCCCCGGATCGAGCAGATGCCGCAGGAAGAACTCAAAAAACTGCAGTACAGACTGCTCAAAACCCTGGTGTACAGATTATACAGTTTTTCCGCGTTCTACCATGATCGCATGAAAGAGGAGGGGGTCCACCCCGACGATATTCGGAGCCTGGAAGACGCCAGGAAACTGCCGTTCATGACAAAAAGTGACCTCCGTGACAATTATCCCGACCGCATCTTCACCGCGTCGAAGGACGAGCTCGTACGCTACCATGTCTCCTCGGGAACGACCGGCAAACCGACCGTCGTAGGCTACACCTCGCACGACCTCGATCTGTGGACGACGTCACTGGCGCGGTCCCTCACCGCATGCGGGCTCGGCAGGGGCGATGTCATTCAGGTCTCTTACGGATACGGCCTCTTTACCGGCGGGCTCGGCATGCACTACGGTGCGGAGCGCATCGGGGCGACCGTGGTGCCCACCAGCGTGGGAAACACCGAGCGCCAGATCGAGCTGATGCAGGACCTGGGCGTCACGGCCATCGCCTGCACCCCCTCCTACCTCATCCACATGGGTGAGGTCGCTGCAAAGATGGGGGTCTCCATTAAGGACGATACCTCCCTGCGGGTGGGCATTCTCGGAGCGGAACCCTGGTCCGAGCAGATGCGGGATCGCATCTCCGATCAGCTCGGGATCCGGGCCTATGACATCTACGGCACGAGCGAACTCTCCGGGCCGATGTTCTGCGAGTGCACCGAGCAGCAGGGCATCCACATCTGGGGCGATATCGCATTCACCGAAATCGTCGACCCGGACACCGGGGAACCCCTTGATGCGGGAGAGAAGGGCGACCTCGTCTTTACCATCCTCCAGAAGGAAGCGCTCCCCATGATCCGGTACCGGACCGGGGACATCACCTCGCTGAAGGAGGAGACCTGCGCCTGTGGACGTACGCACCCGCGTATCGGAAGGATCCAGGGCAGGGTGGATGATATGCTCATCATCCGGGGGATCAATGTCTTTCCCTCGCAGATCGAGCATGCACTGCTGACCATTCCGGAAGTGGGGCAGCATTTCCAGATCGTGGTCGACCGGAAGGGTGCGCTCGACACATTGCTCGTCCGCGTTGAGGTGAGCAGGGACGCCTTTTCGGACAAGATCACCGACCTGATGGGCATCAAGGAGACGGTGGCCCACAGGCTGAAGAACACCCTCAACGTGAACGTGGGGGTGGAACTGGTCGAACCGGGCTCTCTGCCGCGTTTTGAAGGCAAAGCAAAGAGAGTGGTCGACAGGAGAGTGCTTTAAGATGGAGCATAGAAGCGAGTATGTCATCAAACAGATCTCCGTGTTCTCGGAGAACCGCCCCGGACGACTGGCGGCAATCGCGGAGGCACTCAGGGAGAAGAACATCAACATCTTCGCCTTTTCCATTGCCGAAGCAAACGGCTTTGGAGTGGTCAGGGCGCTGGTGAACAACCCTGAGCAGGCGCATGAAACACTGACCGAAATGGGATTTATGGTCTCGTTTACCGACGTGATCGCGGTGAAAATGCGGGATGAGCCCGGCGGGCTGTACGAGACGGCCCGCATTCTCGGCGATGCAGGCGTCAATATCGAGTACAGCTATGCGTACAGCGGAAAGGATGCTGCGGTGCTCGTATTGCGGGTCGACCAGGCGGAAGAGGCGATCGAGCAGATCATCAAGCACGGCGGGAAACTGCTCAGCAGATCGCTCTTCTCATAACGCTATTTTTTTTCCCATTTCAGGAGCTCGGTAACGGCGGAGAGGGTGCTGCCGCGCCGGATCTCCTCCCTGATGCGCTCCTCGGTCTTCTTTACCTCAAGTGCCCGCCGGGCGATCTCGTAGGCACGCTCTTTCGGGATGACCACCACGCCGTTTTCATCGCCCACGATCCAGTCCCCGGCCCGGACCGCGCAGCCGCAGCAGGTGATCTCCGCATTGATCTCGCCAAACCCTTTCGGCTCCCCCGCGTTGGGGACCACGGCCTTCGCAAAGACGGGGTAGCCCAGTTTTCTGATATCGTCCACGTCACGCGCCGCGCCGTCGATCACCACCCCGGCGATCCCCTTGTTGATGCAGCTCCTGGTGGCGAGCTCACCCCAAGGGGCAACGTGGGTGGCCCCGTCGTTGTTGATGACAAGGACATCCCCCCGGTCCGCCATATCGATCGCCTCCACCGGCTTTGCCCAGTCGCCGGCGATGGTGTGCACCGTCACCGCCCTCCCCACCGCCTTCACATTGCCGCAGAGGGAGACAATGTCACGCATCGCCCCTTTCCGGTGCATGGCGTCCGAGATGTTCGGGGTTGAGACGTCTTCGAGGATCGACCTGATCTCCTCCTCGATGCTCTCGCCGGACGGGGGTGTGAGCGCGGGGCTGTCGATGGCGTTCCTTATGGTTTCTGCCGAGCGGCTTACCTCGGCGGACCGCACGATCCATCCCCCCACAATCACAATGCTCGCCCCGTGGAGAACAGCCTCTGCCGCCGTACCGGCATCCAGACCTCCTGCCACGGCGACCGGAACCGACACTTTTGCCGCAATGCGGTCGAGCAGGTCGATCGAACGTTTGCCGATCATCTGCTGGTCGATCCCTACATGGGCGTTGATGATATCGACCCCCAGGCGTTCCAGTTCCACAGCACGGGTGACGGGATCGGCGACATTGATCAGGTCCGCCATGATCCTCACCCCGTAGAGCTGGCCTGCACGCACCGCTTCACTGATCACCGCATCATCGGCATCCCCGAGGATGCACACGATATGGGCGCCGGCTTTTGCCGCCATTTCCACCTCGATCGTGCCGGTATCAGCGACCTTCATGTCGGCAACGATCGGGTGATCGGGAAACCGTGCACGGAGGGTGCGGACCGCGTCCATCCCCTCGCTCTTGATCAGCGGCGTTCCGGCCTCGATCCAGTCGGCACCGCCGGCAACCGCCTCCTCCGCGATCTGCACCGCACGGGGAAGCTCGAGGACGTCCAGCGCAACCTGGAGAATGGGGGATTTCATACTCTCAGATACGGGAGATACAGGATTAAGATTTTGCCGCACCGGGGATTGCAGCGTTCAGTGAAAAAGAAAGAAGGAAGCCTGGATTTATTCCTTTGCCGGGCCCCAGCGGTTGGTAAACGAGATATCTTCCAGCGGTTTCTTGGGGGCCAGTTTCATGTCCTCCGGATATCCGGCGGGAATAAGGGAGACGAGCGTGTACTCGGGGGGCACCTGCAGAAGATCCCGGACCTCCCCGGCATAGTCCTTCTTGTCCCCGGCCACCCAGCAGGATCCGACCCCGTGCGCCCAGAGGCCGAGCATCAGCTGCTCGGTGGCGGCGCAACAGTCCTCGAGATAGTAGGTCCAGTCCCGCTCGCCGAACACGGCGAAGCATACCGGCGCATGGGCGATGAATTTTCCGTGGTCGGTGAGGCCGGCAATGGATTCAAGGAGATTTTTCTCGGTAATCACGCCGAACACCCAGTTCTGCCCGTTTTTGGCGGTGGGTGCATTGCGGGCACACTCGAGGGCGTCCGAGATGACGTCCCCCGGGACCGGGGTATCCTTGTACTGGCGGACGCTCCGCCGCGATTTGATAATGGTTATCCCGAGATTCATGCAAGGCATGGCGCGGGTGGAGAATTAAATATTTTGCATACTCGGGGCAGCGAGAGGGGGATTAGAAGGGGAGGAGGGACTGGACGAACGCGATGAGGTTGGTGATGCCCTCCATGATCACCACCCCGGGATCGATCCCCAGAACCGGGAAAATGAAGAGGAAGTAGGCGAATGTGCCGATGGTGCTCCCGATGTTCGCCAGCGCCGCGACGAGGACCACCCTGAAGAGGGGGATCTTTCTCATCGCATCGAAGGTTTCTGCCTCAACAATTGCACGGAAATCCGCGCTGGTGGGCTTTCGTATCTTCGCCTCGGTGACGGCGGCAAACCAGCCTGCGGCAATCAGCGGATTGAGGGAGGTGAGCCATGATACACCGAACGCAGTCAGGGCGGAGAGGGGATGGCCGCCGGCAATGAGGGTGAATGCCGCGCTGAGCACTCCGTTGATAAACACCCAGTAGAGGAGGGCGAGGAGCAGCACCTCGAGCCCCACGCCTGAAAAGGCGATGGCCGTGATCAGAAAGGCGAAGAGCACCAGCACGACGATGCCCAGGATCTTCGCGTAGGGGAGCTTTTTTGGTTCTTCGACCAGCCGGGACATGGGGGGGAGATCTGCAGGAGCGGCAATGTAGCGGTTGATGCCCTCCACATGGCCCGCGCCCACGACCCCGAGCACCCGCTCGTGCCGGTGGGCGAGGGCGAGGAACTGGTGGGCGAGATAGGCATCGCGCTCATCGATCAGTGCCTGCGCACCGTGCGGCGCATATTTCCTGAACTCCTCAAGGGCGGCCGAGATGACGTCCTGGTTGGTGAGCGCATCGACATCGATCTCCTCCCCACCGACCCCCAGCAGGGACGCAGCCAGCGCCGCGAGCATCTTTCCCTTTTCCCAGAGGGTCATCGTGCGCCAGAACCGCATGAGCGTGATGCGGATGTCGCGATCCGCAAGGGCGACCGGGATGCCGTGCCGCTCCGCCTCCTCGATGGCGGTGAGCATCTCGGCACCGGGCTCCACGCCCACGTCCATGCCGATGCGCCGCTGGAGGTAGGCGAGCATCCACTGCACAAGCAGCTGGGAAAAGTTCCCTCCCTTGAGCACATCGCTGACCGCAGGGGCCTGTGCCTCCTTCCGGAGCGCGGCATACCGTCCGCGGTCAAGTTCCACCGCCACGATATCGGGTGCAAATTCCTCAATCGCCGAGGTTACGTCCTGTATGCTTTTTCGGGAGACATGCGCCGTCCCCACAATCCTGATTTCAGCCATGGATGGGTTTTTCCCCTTCGCTGTCGATGACCAGCGTTCTGCCGCCTGAAGGCTTCATATTCATGAAATGCATTTTCACTGCTGCGTATTCCTCGTCCTCGGCGCGCGTTCGTGCGAGAAGGTTGCGGGCAATGGCAACCGCATCCTTATCGGCGATGTCCCTGCCCAGTCCAGGACACTCGAACACCATCAGTCCCTCCTCGCCCAGCATGAAGGGATAGGTGCGGCATATCCACGGCCGGTGATCATACACGGCGCAATGATCGTGTTCAAGGAACATGCACCGGTCCTCCGTTCGTTTGAGACACCAGCCGAAGGTGTACCGTGTCCCCTGCCCGTCCTCGATGAACTCGGGATAGGGCTCTGCAATCTCCCGCCAGGCGCGCCCGGTGGCAGTGCATATGCGCCGTATCTCGGGCGGGCCCACCATGACGAGGTTGGACTCCCTTGCCACGCGGCGGCAGCAGTCTCCGCATCGCTGACACTGGAATCCAATAGCCTTGATCCGGGCTGCCAGTGCGATTTCAGGTTCCATGGGTATGCAGCGTTCGTTAACGCGAGGCCAATACTCTGCAGATGGCATCGAAGTTTTCATAGACGCGTCGGCCATCCGCGGTGTGGCTTACTTCGGGATGCCACTGGATGCCGTAGATACGGTGCGCCGGGTCGGCGATGGCTTCGGCCCCGCATATCGATGACCGCGCCAGAAGTGAAAAGCCCTCGGGCACCACCGACACCTCATCCGCGTGGCTTGCCCAGACATTGATGCTGTCCGGATACCCGGCGAGAATGTCGTCGTGGTCGATGATCTCCACCCGTACGGCCCCGTACCCGCCGCTGGCCCCTTTCGTGACGGTGCCGCCCTTTGTGGCGGCGATCACATGCAGCCCAAGGCAGATCCCGAGCACGGGGAGGTCCAGATCCAGGTACTGCGGAGCATTGTTCACCCTGCTGATATCCGGCCCCCCTCCGAGAATGATGCCGCGGCACTCCTCGGCCACCTGTTCCGGGGGAGTCGTATTCGGGATCATCTTCGCATCGATCTCCAGATCCCGCAGCATCCGGAGGATGAGATGATTGAACTGCCCGAAATTATTGACCACGTACAGAGGACGCATTTTATCAATATGGGAAGTCCGAGAGTATAGCGTTTTGTGAGGGGGCCAACGGACCTCCGGGTGCGCATCGCCTTCACAAGAAAAAATGGGTAAACAGGGGCGGATAATTCACCCTTCAATCATAGCTGTCGACAAACCGGAGAATGCTACCGGTGATCTCTTCCGGCGTATATCCCATAATGCGGGCGAGGAGCATGGCTCCCCCGGCCCCCATTCCCTCCTTCACCTCACCGATGCAGTACCGGGCGAGCCCCCCGTGCCCGAGACCGCCAAACGCGGGATCGACGTAATACGCAGTCGTGCCCACCTCCTCGACGGTCGCCGCAAAGCTTGCACTCGGGTCGTCACGGAGATAGACCGTGGTGGCGAGCGGGGGCATCGCCTCCCCCATTGTCCCCAGCAGCGCTGCGACTGCGAGCATCTGCGTCCCGCCGGCAAGCACCAGTGTCCCCTCGTACGCGGTCGCAATGCCGGCCGCCACCGCCATCATCGGGTCGCCTGCGTAGCGGATGATGTCGAGGGGATCCGTTATCCCGTCGTACCGGATACGATGCAGGGCCAGTTCTGCCACTTCGTCCTTGAGCCCGTGGGGGTTCTCGACAAAACTGCTGCTCACGCGGGCATCGTACCCGAGGGCACGGAGCACGCAGAGCGCGGTGGTGGTCCCGCCGGGGACGCACTCACCGAGCACCAGAAGATCGCTGATCGAATTGTAGATTGAGGCGATATACTGCCCTTTTTCAAAAAGCCCTGCCACACCGGGGACGGCCTCGCCGTAGCGGGGATCTTCTCCGGGCGTCCCGTAGACATCAAGGCAGGGGACCGTGGGGGAATACCTGAGCCCCGCATTGATGAACAGGGGCGCAAGCCCGGTCAGCTCGACCATCGAGCGGGTGATCGTTGCGGGGGTGGGGCACCCGGTGGGCGTGTTGGGTTTTTCAGACATGCTCGTGATCGATCCGCGGGCCACGAGTTCCGCGTCGAGAATGGGGGTGTAGAGAGTTTTTTCCGGGGAGGGACCTGCTCCCGAGATACCGGGAACCGTACTGAGCATGGTGTTGCCGAGTATCAGGCTCAGGATGGGTCGTGTGAACGTGAAGGACGGTGGTTCCGAGAGAAAAACCATACCCATCAATAGTGCGCTCCTCGTAGTAAAAGTGCGGGATTTCCCGCCGTGGAGAAGAAGGCAATGCCGGGAACAAGGGAAAGAAAAGTGCGATGCACAACGTTTCAAGACTTGAGACGCTTGCGCAGCTTGAAGAGTATGCCGTCTTCCGCCTCTTGCTTCAATTTATCCATCGTTTCGACCGCGCTCAAGCCTGCAGTGCGCACATGCGTCCCTTCATTCCCGGGGAGTGTACCTTCCCGCTGGGAATTGTTCACCATTTCAAGGGCGTTTTTCAGCGCGGCCTGCATCCGCGCCTTTTCCGAGCTGGTCACCCTGACCTCCTTGTAGAAACGGTGTACCTGCTCCATCGATACCTTCGGGATTTCGGCCCCTAAATGCCCGTTTTCACCCGCGGAGGGAGCGGGAGGAGCGTGTCCCGGGGAAGCATCAGCCTTCGTCATGCCCGGCTCACCGGGTTCGGGCACGGCCGGTTCCTGAACGGGAACGCCGGCAATTTTGTTCAACCCCGCACCGGGCATGATGCGCTCCAGAAGATCGTCGGGGATGTCGATCTCACCTTCGTTTCTTTCCGTTGCTGCAGGTGACCCGGGGGCTGTTTCGCCGTGGAACCGGTTTTTATCGAAATTCGCCGTTTCGGTTTCTTTCTTGAGGAGGTTCACCTGACCGAGGGAGTACTTGAGGGCATCCTGCAGTTTCTCCCTCTCGGCATGCATGGTTTGAAGTTCGGCCTTCAAACGGTTGATCTGGTCGAGAAGGTGCTCCATTTCCCTGGTCGCATCGATGAATACCTCCTGCATTTCAGCCTTTTCCGCCTTTAAGCCCTTCACTTCACCTCTCAGCTGCTCAAGCTCTTCAAGCGCGTTGTCGAGCGCAATCTGCACACCCACCTCGTCGGCAATATCGGGCTTCTGCCGGATGCGATCGAGGTCCTCCCGCACCTCCAGGAATTCGGCCTGCAGCTCATCATGCAGGGCGGCAGCCAATTCCATCATCCCCTGTTGTTGGCTGACCAGTTCAAGCGCATCGTTGAGGGCCGTCTGGATCACACTTCTTTCTGTCCTGAGCGCGACGGTTTCACGCTCAAGCTCCGCAACCCGGGTATCTGCCGCATGGTCAGGATGGTCATTGTCGGCGGTGGATGCCTCGAACGCATTGCGAAGCTGCAGCACCTCATCCTGCGATGCGGCGAGGGCGAGGGCCAGATCATTTCTCCTGCTGCGGATATCCGCAACCATACGATCGAGGTCCTCCACGCGGGCATCGGCACGCGCAAGGGCAGCCGAGAGTTCAGTGTTGCGGGCCGAGACTTCACGGGCATCGGCATGCAGCTGCTCGTGTTCAGCCCGGACCGCGAAGAGAGAGGCCTCGAGACCCGCCTTTTCCCTGTCCGCCGACGCAAGCGCTTCCTCCAGCGCCGCAGCGCGTGCCGTGAGTGCCTCCACCTCTCCATCCAGGCGGGATTTTTCCGCGTGCGCTTCAGAAAAGGCACAGTTGAGCGCTTCGTTCTCCTGCCGGAACGCGTCAATCCTTCTCAGGAGGTCAGCCCTCTCCTGGTGCATCCCTGACCACTCGAACTCCAGCATGCCGATACGCTCCTTTGCCTTTCCCAGGGCATCGCCGAGATCCGCCTTTTCAGCCTCGATCCCCGCGCTCTTTGCATAGAGATCCTCGAGTTCGCTTCGTGCGGCCAGTAGATCGGAAAGGATCCGGGATTTTTCAGAGGTGACTCCCTCAAACGCGTCCTGGAGCGCTTCCACACGGGAATCGGCGTTCTCAAGCGCTTCGGTAAGGTTCGCGTGCTCCTGCTCAGCGGTTGCAATTGCGTTCTTCAGGGATTCGATCTCGCTATTGGCAGCCTTGAGGGAGGATTCGATCTCGGTCTTCTCCGCATTGACCGAAATCGCCTCATTCCGCCACCGGCCGGTTTCATCCCGCGCGTCCGCAAGGGCTTGCTCGCGTTCACGCCCCGCGCCCTTGAGTTCCTGCACGGTCTGGTTGAGCTCGTAGATACGCACGCGTGAGAGATGGAGCTCATCTCGATATGCGTCCCGTTCATCGCTCGCACGCTCGTATTCGGCCAGCAGGTCCTCAAGCTCATTCTGAACCCCGCGCAGCTGTTCGGCCTGGGCCCCGCGCTCGCGCTCGATGCGTGCGGTCTCCTCTTTTAATCCGTCGATCCGCTCCAGCGCATCGCTGAGCGCCGACCCGATCTCGCGGTTTTTCTCCGATAGGGCGTGCATTGCCTGCTTCAGCCGGTCACCCTCGGCAGCTGTCTCCTCGAGGATCGCGTTGAGCTGCTCTTTTTCGTCCTGGAGCGTTGTGATCTCTTCATTGAACCGTTGCAGTTCTTCCAGCGTTTCATGCAGCTGATTCTGCATGCGCACCTTTTCCCTCTGCGAAACCAGGACTTCCCCGTTGTAGCGTTCGACCTGGGTCAGCGACTGCTCGATCTGGCGGAGCGCCTCTCTCAGTGCCGCCTGCATGCGGGCATTTTCCTGTTCCGCCTGCAGTGTCTCTCTGTTCACATGGTCGACCTGAAGCAGGGCATTGTTCAGTGCGCGCTGGATGCGGGTATTTTCCTCCTCCACCCGTGCGGCTTCCCGTTCCAGCACCGCCACCCGTTTTAGTGCCGACCGGGCATTTAGCACCGCACCGTCACGCTCCTCTTCGGCGGACTGCACCTTTGATTGCAGGGTTTTGATCTGCGTGACATGCGAGTCCATTTCGGCACGAAGGCGGCTCTTTTCGGCATCCGCCTTCCTGCTCTCCTCACGAAGGGTCCCGACCTCGTCAAGGGAGCCCTCCACCCGGTTGAGCGCATGCTTGAGTGCCTCCTGCATCTGCTGTTTTTCTTGCCGGGCCTGCGCTGCCTCACTTTTGAAGTGGTCCAGCAGCTCGAGGATATTCATCAGGGAGGTCTGCATGCGCGTAGTGATCGCGTCATCCTGCTCGATGGTATGGGTGACATGGTTGACGCTCTCGACACTCTCTCTCAGTATATGGTGGATCCTGGAAAACTGGGACTCTTCCTCGTCCTGCTTCTGGAAAAACGTCCTGATCATATTGGATGCGTGTTGCGCACGGGATGTATTCGCGATTTCGGCATCGCTGTCGATTTTTTTGAGTATATCCTCCGGTAATTTTACTGTGATGGTCGGCATGCCTCACTCCCCGTAAATAGTGTGCATAATTTCCACATATATATCTGTTTCATTTTCGACAGAAGAGTGAATGCCTTGAAATAACCAGATATTGAGGTTAAATACTCAATAGATGCCTCTATTGGATCATGCACCACTGCAGGGTAAATTGCAGGAGAGCGCACAGCAGAGATAACTGAAAATGCATCAGAAATACATGTGATGCATACAACGATAGGCGTGCATTCAAACAAGAATACGTTAATACAATATTTCTTTATAGACTAATGGATGTTCGAAATTCTGGAGAGGCTGGAGCACCGGGGCGTGGTGCTCTCCGACATCGTCGATGCCGCGATGGTGCTCTATGTCCCCCATGGCATCGAAGCGGCGGAGGCGGGATCGCGGCTTGAAGAGACGATCCTTGCCGCACTCACGGACCCCAACGTATGCTCCCTCCTTAGTGCCGCGATTCTCCTCGAAGACGACCTGGTGAATAACAGAGACCACTCGGAGCTGGGCAATGATCCGGTCTTCCTCCTCGCCGACGAGATCATCGGCATGGCGATCGCCGAGCTGATCGGGGGTACCTATGCACGGTTTGGATTCACCCGGTACGACCAGCAGAAACCCGGCATTCTCTCGCGTCTCGGCCCTTTCCTCGACGATGCCGTCGCGGGCCTCATCGCCGGGTGCACGTCACGCCTCTACAGTGAGTCAGGATGAACGCCATCATCGCCCTCCTCCAGTTCTGCACCATCCTGCCTCTCGGGAAACCTGCGGAATTTGACGCATTCGCACGCAACTCGTACCTCTACCCGCTGGCAGGATGGGTCATCGGCGCACTTGCCGCCATTCCCGCCATCTTCATCCTAGGGGATGCCATTGCCGCGGCCGCCTCCCTCGCCTTCGTGCTAATCCTTTCCGGGTGCAACCATCTCGACGGACTGCTCGATTTTGGCGACGGCCTGATGGCGCACGGGAGCAGGGAAAAGCGCGTCAATGCAATGACCGATCGCCAGATAGGGACAGGAGGCGTAGCTGCAGCCTTCATCGTGATCCTGCTCGCATTCTCCGGCCTCCTCTCGGTGCCGTCCATCCCCCTTGCAATCATCATTGCGGAAGTCTGCGCAAAGGCCGCGATGGCACTCCTCACCGTGGCAGGGCCACCGTGCAAAGAAGGTCTGCACAGCTACCTCCACGCCCGCACCCGCCCCTGGTTTCCCCTCGCGACCGCATTGCTCTGTCTGCCGCTCTTTCTTTTACCCGGATCCGCTGTCGGCACTGCCGCCGCCCTGCTCACGGCCTTCCTCGTTGTCGTCGCCGTGCGTGTTGTGGCGATGCGGTTGTTCGGCGGGGTGAACGGTGATGTCGTAGGGGCATCGAGCGAGATCACCCGCGCGCTCGCCCTGGTCGCACTTGCCCTCGCCGGGTAGGGCGCAGGGCGGCACCGCCATGCAGCCACAGGAGTATTTAACGTCATGCGCGTGTAACTCTGCTTCGATGATCAGGGAGTACGGCATCCACCTCAAAGGTGGAATCATCGCCCAGAGAGATGCCGATTACTGTACACTCAGGCTGCGGATGCCGGCAGGAGTTCTCGACACCACGCGCATGCGCGGGATTGCGGAAATCGCAGATACCTACGGCAATGGCACCGTGCATCTCACCACACGGCAGACCATCGAGGTTCCGGATATCCATAATCTCAAACTGGAAGAGGTTTTCGAAGCACTCCGGGCGAACGGAACGCCCGTGGGGGCGGAGGCCGACGAAATAGTCAATATCATCGCCTGCCCGGGGACCGCACGGTGCAAATACGCGAATATCGATTCCGTCTCCCTTGCCCAGCGGGTGGATAAAAACCTCTTCGGCAAGCAGGTGCCGGTGAAGGTGCGCATATCAGTCTCTGCGTGCCCTTACGCCTGCACGAGCCCCCTGTTCAATGAAATCGGGGTGATCGGGCGTATCGAGCCGCTGAGAGAACCCGGACTCTGTACGGGGTGCGGAACCTGCGCGGAGTACTGCAAGGAATGTGCCATCAGCATCAAAAACGGTGTATCGGCGCTCAATGATGACAAATGCATCATGTGCGGCGTGTGCATCCATTCGTGCCCTTTCGATCTGCTCAAATCAAAGCACCGGCATTACCTGATCACGGTCGGCGGACGGCGGGGGAGACATCCGCAGATGGGCCGCGAACTGGTTGCGGTGGAGACCGAAGACGAGGCGGTCGAGGTGATCGAGCGCATCGTGAACTGGGTGAGGCGACGCGCATGGAGCGGACGGCTTCTCTCCGATCAGCTCGATGATCTGCAGTTCGAACAATTCAAAGCAGACATCATCAGTAACATGGAACAATAGGGCCGAAAGGGCCCTCTTCCAGCATTAAATGCGGTACATCGATTTGAACCCTTCGCCTGCGTCATCGTCGCACTCGATGGCATCTCCATCGCGGACGAGGGTGTTGAACATCAGCGCAGCGTTCAGGAGATCCTCATCGGGGGCGGCACCTCGTTTTACCCCCTCCATCTTCTGCCGCTGGGGCGAGGGGAGCACGCGTTTGCCCACCCGCACGCCTGCACAGTGTGCGCAGTAGGCACAGTTCCGGTACACCGAGAGCCATCCGTCTGCACATTCCACGAGTACGTCATTCTTTGATTCTTCCCGCTTGAAAGGCAGCGTTTTCATAAGAAGATACATGCACCTCAAAGCCATAATAGGATGTCGATCAGCAGAGAAGGGCGCATTCTGGTGGGTTTTGGAAAGAGAAATCCTTTATATACATTGCTTTCCAATATATGATACTCGTATCAATACGATCGGGCGAATATGACCGCTCCACGTTTTGGAGGTTTTTATTTATGGCAGGTGAGAAACCCCACATAAATCTGGCAGTTATTGGTCACATTGACCATGGAAAGTCAACTACCGTCGGACGTCTGCTCTTCGAGACCGGAGCAGTACCTCCCCACATCATCGAGGGGTACCGGAAGGAGGCCGAGTCCAAGGGTAAGGGTTCATTTGAGTTCGCATGGGTTATGGACAACCTTAAGGAGGAGCGTGAGCGCGGTATCACCATCGATATCGCTCACAAGCGGTTCGACACCGACAAGTTCTACTTCACCATCGTGGACTGCCCGGGCCACCGTGACTTCGTCAAGAACATGATCACCGGTGCGTCCCAGGCCGATGCCGCACTCCTCGTCGTTGCTGCACCGGACGGCGTGATGGAGCAGACCAAAGAGCACGTCTTCCTCTCCAGAACGCTCGGCATCAACCAGCTTATCATCGGCATCAACAAGATGGACGCCGCCAAGTACGACGAAAAGCGTTTCAACGAGGTCAAGGAGCAGCTCTCCCAGCTCATCAAGATGGTCGGCTACAACCCCGCAAACATCACATTCATCCCGATGAGCGCATTTATGGGCGACAACATCTCCAAGAAGAGCGAGAACACGCCGTGGTACACCGGCCCGACGCTCCTCGAGTCCCTCGACATGCTGACCGAACCCGAAAAGCCCATCGAGCTGCCCCTGCGCCTCCCCATCCAGGACGTCTACTCCATCTCTGGTATCGGGACCGTGCCCGTGGGCCGTGTCGAGACCGGGGTAATGAAGAAAGGAATGAAGGTCTCCTTCATGCCCGCAAACAAGGAGGGCGAGGTTAAGAGCATCGAGATGCACCACGAAGAGCAGCCTCAGGCACTCCCCGGTGACAACGTCGGGTTCAACGTCCGCGGTATCGGCAAGACCGATATTCGCCGCGGCGATGTCTGCGGTCCCGCAGATGTGCCCCCGACGGTGGCCGACGAATTCGTCGCGCAGATCGTGGTCCTTCACCACCCCAGCGCCCTGACCGTCGGCTACACGCCGGTATTCCACGCCCACACCGCACAGGTCGCCTGCACCTTTATTGAACTGCAGAAGAAACTCGACCCCCGTACAGGCCAGGTCAAGGAGGAGAACCCGACGTTCCTCAAGACCGGCGATGCGGCCATCGTCAAGATCAAGCCGACACGCCCCATGGTCATCGAGAAGGTCAAGGAGATCCCGCAGCTGGGCAGATTCGCGATCCGTGATATGGGTTCCACCATCGCCGCCGGAATGGTCATCGATATCAAGGCCAAGCAGTATAGATAACCACCCCACCATTTTTGGAGATATATTATGCAGAAAGCCAGAATACGCCTCACTGGAACCGATTTCCAGAAAGTTGAGATGGTCTGTGGCCGAATTAAGGAGATAGCCGAGAGAACGGGCGTGAATCTGGCAGGCCCCATCCCGCTTCCCACCAAACGGATGGTTGTTCCGATCCGGAAGAGTCCGGACGGAGAGGGGACTGCTACCTGGGACCGCTGGCAGATGCGGGTGCACAAGCGCCTGATCGACATGGATGCCGACGAGCGTGCCCTCAGGCAGTTGATGCGCATCCACGTTCCGAAGGATATCGGCATCGAGATCGTACTGGAAAGCTGAGGGAGCGGCGTGAAAGCCGCGGGCATACCCTCAGTGGTTCGCACCCATCTCTCTTTCGAGAGAGTTCTTCTTCTCCTCTTTCTCGCCGCACTCCTCGTTCGTCTCTACCACCTCGACCTGAAACTCTTTCACCACGACGAAGCAGTGCACGCGTGGTTCTCCTACCGCCTTCTCACCCAGGGAACGTACTCCTACAACCCCGTCTATCACGGCCCGCTGCTCTACTATACCACCGCCGCAATGTTCGGGGTGTTCGGAGCATCCGATCTTGTGGCGCGGGTGGTGCCGGCGGTGCTCGGTGCACTGCTCATCCCGCTGCTCTACCCCCTCAGGCGGCTGGGGTACCTCTCTTCCCGCCAGGCACTCGTTGCCGCCCTCTTTATCGCCGTATCGCCGGAGATGATATACTTCTCGAGGTTTTTGAGAAATGACATCTTTGTGGTATTTTTCACCCTGCTCCTGCTCGTCGCACTGCTCCTCTACCTCGAACGTGAAAAGCCGGGGTACCTGGTGGTCGCAGCCGCAGCCGTAGCGCTCGGCATGTCGGCGAAGGAGAATATGCCCATCGTCCTCCTCATCTTCGGCGCTTACGGCGTGTACGCACTCCGGCGCGGTGCCATCCGGCTGCCTGCACGATGGAGGCGCGATATCCTCGTCGCCTCTCTGGTCGCCATCGGTATCATGGCCCTCTTCTACTCTTCGTTCGGGCAGCACCCGGAGGTGCTCATGGACGGATGGCTGCAGGCGATCGAACACTGGACCGCCATGCACCAGCAGGAACGGCTCGGCGGCCCTCCCTCCTTCTACCTGATGCTCCTGCTTCTCTATGACCTGCCCATCCTGGTTCTGGCAGTCTTCGCTACAGGCCAGTTTTTGAAAGCGGCCCCCCGAACCGATCAGGATACGGGAGGGTTTGAGGAGAGGGAGGGGTGGCTCGCACAGCTCCGGCATGCGACACAATCGTTGTTCGAGAAAAAGAGCCCGGCTGAGGGCGCATACGGCATCGAAGACAAAAACCGGGAGTTTACCAGGTTCTGCATCGTCTGGATGATCGCCTCCCTCGCCGTATACGCCTATATCGGGGAGAAGGTACCCTGGCTGGTCATCCATCAGCTCCTCCCCCTGATATTCGTGGCCGTCTATCGCATGAGTGACAGAAAGACCGTGATTGCAGTTCTCTCAGTGGTATTCCTGGTCGGCATGACCTGGCATGTGGCGTTCACACCGGCGGATATCAACGAGCCCATCGTGCAGGTGCAGAACTCTGAGGAGATGCGCGAGGTGATGACGCTCATCGATGCTTCAGACAGGGTGGCGGTGATCACCGACCACTACTGGCCGCTTCCCTGGTACTACCGGGGAGAGGCGGGTGAGAAGATCTCCTATCTGACGAAAAACCGCACCATCAACTACCTGACCGGCCAGAACTTCGACCTGATCATCGCCCACGATCAGGAATCGTTTACCTCCATTCCCGGCTATCAGAAAGAGACATACATCCACAGTTACTGGTTTTCCACCGCCGAACAGCGCGAGCGTGCGCTGGAGTACTACATCTCCCGTGACGGGGAGCCCGGCACCCTCAACTGGGACGTGTTCATCAAGACCTGACATCCCGCTTCGGCCTCCTGAGAACAGCCACCGTGCATGACGGGACACCAGACCATTTTTTTTACCGATGTCGAACTCACGCATGCGTGTCTCGAACAAACAGATCCCTTCTGTCCTGCGAAGTCCCGGGGCTCACGACATCCACATCACCGGATGGTTGCAGACGGGAATATGGATAGAATGCAAGTACAACAGGTAAATCTTTAAAAAAATGAGGGATTAGCCGAGTTCATCCCATTTGGTGTGCCGCCGGTAGAGGACGATCCCTCCCACCACCAGGACGACGAGCACCGCACCGATGATGAGGTAGGTGCTGATCCCGGAGGGATCAAAACTCAGCCCCTCACCGATCTCCTCTTTCAGGGCATTTGCGTCATCACGTGCAACGCTTGCCTTTTCCTCTGCGTTCGCAGCTTGAATGGAGGCCTGCGTATAGTCCTTTGAGGTCTGCTTGTCTTTGGCAAGGGTGAGCAGGGTCTGGGCATTGTCCAGCTGCGTCTCGATCGCCACCACACGGGCATCGCGGCCCATACTGCGGTTATCCTTGAAATACGTGATCATCCCTTCGACCTCGTCGATGCGTTCCTGTGCATCGGCAATGGCCATGGTGGCCTCCGCTTCACCGAGGAGCGTTTCAGCCTCGTTGATCAGGGTTCCCGCTTTTTCCAGCTGGGTCTGGGCAGTGGTGTAGGAGGAGGTCCGTGCGGAATTGATGGCCGCTTCAGCCTCGTCATACTTCGCCTCTGCCTTCGACGTATCCACCCCTTCGGCAGCCTTGTTGTCGATTGCGGTCCGCAGCGCGCCGAGTTCCGTCTCACGAACCTGGATGGCGGTCGTCTTGTCCTCGGTGTTTACGATGGTGATGGTTTTAACATACTCGCTGTTTTTAATCGGATCCCTGTCGTCGTCGAGCTGCTGGACCTTGAACACATCGGCTTCCTCGGTGCTGCTCCTCTGCGGAGCTTTTCCGGTGAGCATCACATCCACGGTCACGTCATTGGGATAGGACAGCTCCCATCCGGACAAAATTGCCCTCATGCTGTTCTTTACCGGCTGGGGTTGCTGATCGACGGTGCCGATCGTGTAGTAATACTCCCACCTGGGTTCGGACAGTTCGGTGGTCAGCTCGAGTGAATCATCAGTTGGAAAGGGATCGTCTTTCTCCGATACCTGGATGATGGCATGCACCGTCACCGCGTCTCCCGCCACAATGTCCCCTGTGGAAGGAGTGATCTCGATCTTCTCGACATCATAGTCTGCAGCCGATACGGCCTGAACCAGGCACAATCCCAAAAATAGACAGATTATAAGGTTAATCGCTGATTTCATACACCACCTCAGTCAAATAATGGCTCGATGCCCTCATCGAACATGCTTGAGCGCCTTTCTTTTGATTTAATGACATCTTCCTTGGTTTCCTTGGCGATTTCCAGGAGCTCCCTGATGCGGGGAGCATCACCAACGGTTGCCAGAACCACCACTGCCGCGACCTTGGTGCTCTCGAGCGGATAATCACCGCCGCGGACCTCCACGCCCACGATGTTCTCCTCCACCCAGCTCTTGGACTTCTCCACGCCTTTGCGGTCCATCTCATCGGCCGGGCCGGCCATCAGAACGAGTGCCCGCTCGGCAGTGCTGTAATCACAGGGCAGAGTGAGACGCCCGAGCATCGCCCTGCGTACGAGGGCGATGATCTTTGCCGATTTGTCCTCGCCGATCAGCACCTCTTCGGCGCCCTCCTTCTTCTTCAAGGAGCCCTTCAGGCCCCCAAAAAGGCCCTGTTTCTGCTTGGTGCGAGGACTGATCACATCGCTGGTGGCATACCCGATCGAGGTGATGCCGCCTCCCCGGAGGGTGTTGATGATTTCGCTGGAGTCGACAACCATTTCCCCCACACCGCTCTTTCCGACCTCGCCCGCACGGAACAGGACCCCGAACCTGCGGACGATCTCGTCGTTGAGGCGCTCGTATGCGGAACGGACGCTCTCCCCCTCATTTTTCCAGGCGCTGTTGTCGAAGATGAAGGTGTTATCTGCCTCGTTGACAAGCGTACTCAGGCTCCTCGCTGCGTTGTACGAATAGAGACGTCCTTCCTCGGGCGCGGGAATGATGCCGAGGGCATAGACGGGCTCACGGTAGATGCGTTTCAGGTGGCGGGTGAGCACAGGAGACCCCCCCGAACCGGTACCCCCGCCAAGACCGGCAATGATCACAAAGGCATCGACGTCGTGGGTGCCGCGTGTATCGATGGCATTGATGATGCTGTCAATCTCGTCGGCAGTGATCTTTGCACCCATGACGTTGTCGGTTCCCACCCCGTGGCCCTTGACCACGGTCTGGCCGATCAGGATCCGGTCTTTTAACTCAATATGTTTGAGACCCATCAGGTCGGTGCGGGCCGTATTTACCGCAATTCCGCGAAAATTTTGAGTCCCGCTTCGCCGATCCTGTTCAATAAACATATCGACGATTTTACCCCCCGCTTGCCCAAAACCTATGAAAAACACTCTCATCGACAACACCATCCAGTGGATAATTAGAGTATCGGTATTTATTGTCCTTAAAAATATTGGACTTCATACAGTCAAAAACTTTCTTATGCGCAGAATATCGATATTTATAGAGAATGAAATTATGCATAATTGGCAGCGGATTGACCGGGCTTGCGGCGGCATATCACCTGTCTGACACTGCCGATGTGGAAATCCTCGAGAGATCTCCTGAGCTCGGCGGATGCCTCTCCTCCTACGCTCTGGGTCAGAAAACCACCATCGAAAAATTCTACCATCATTGTTTCTCCAGTGACAAATATCTTTTCCAGCTTCTGGAGGAACTCGGCATCAATGACCGGCTGGAATGGCTGAAGGGATCGACCGGCTACTACGTGGACGGCACCATCCACCCCCTCACCACGCCGGTCGAAATTCTCCGCTACCCGCACCTCACCCTGATCGATAAAATCCGTCTCGGCCTGCTCGTAGTGGGTTCAAGAAACGTCGATGCTGAAACCCTCGATGATATCCCCGCACGGGACTTCGTGATCAGGCGGTGCGGGGAGCATGCCTATGCATCATTCTTCGAACCCCTCCTTCGCAGCAAATTCGGGGACATGCACGACCAGGTCTCGGCTGCATGGCTGATGAGCAGGGTTTCCATCCGCTCGAATCGCGGGGTGGAAGGGGAGCGGCTCGGCTACCTGAACGGCGGTTTTCAACTGCTCATCGACCGCCTCGAAGCACACCTCCAGGCCCGCGGCTGCACCATCCGCCGCGAGACCGAAGCAACGTCACTCGAGCGGACAGACCGTGGGTGGCAGGTCAACGGCACCCCGTATGATGCGGTGATCTCCACGGTATCCCCGGCGACACTGCAGGCAATGGGGGGGCCCGAGCTCCCTCCCGTACCCTACCAGGGCGCCGCCTGCATGACCCTCGGCCTCGTGCGGGAGGTCACGGACGGTATCTACTGGGTGAACATGAAGGGTGATGCCCCCTACGGGGCGGTGATCGGCCATACCAACTTCGTGACCGACGGGCGCTACGGCGAGCATATCGTGTACCTCGCCTCCTACTACCGGGGATCGGTCCCCGAAAACCTGGAAGCGCGGATGCTTGCCCATTTCCGCACCCGGTTCGGCGTGGCAAACACAGATATCCACTGGCACCGACTGGCAATCGAAGATGCGGCAGGACCGGTGTACACCACAGGATACCGCCACCTGATACAGCCTTATGTGAAAGGCGGGCTCTATCTTGCAGGAATGTTCTCCGCCCCCAACTATCCGTAACGGAGTATGGAGGGATCGATCATCGCCGGCAGGGCTGTGGCTCAGGAAGTTCTGGGGAAGATCACATGAACCACATTGAAGTGAGTGCGGTGATTCCTGTCTTCAACGACCGCACCGCACTGGAACGGGCGATCCCGGCATCTCTTGAAGTGCTCGGGGAGACCACGGATCGCTTCGAGCTGATCATTGCGGAGGACGGGAGCACCGACGGGAGCCCGGAACTCGTGCGGGAATGGGAGACCCGCGATCCCCGCGTACGCCTGTTTCACAGTGACGAACGCCTAGGACGGGGCAAGGCGCTCAACAGGGCTTTTTCATCGGCGCATGGGGAGATCGTCTGCTACTACGATGTCGATCTCGCCACCGATATGCGGCACCTGCCCGAACTCATCGATGCTATCCGCGAAGGAGCGGACGCCTCCACCGGGTCGCGCCTCATGGATGGATCGGATGTGGCGCGGACCGCGGAACGCGATATCGCCAGCAGGGGCTACAACACGCTGGTGAGGCTGGTGCTGGGAAGCAGGCTCCGCGACCACCAGTGCGGGTTCAAGGGATTTCGAAAACAAAGCCTGATGGCGCTTCTTCCGAACGTCCAGGCCGAACACTGGTTCTGGGACACGGAGGTGCTGGTGCGGGCGCAGAGGGCGGGATACGCAATCTGCGAATTCCCAGTCCGCTGGAGGCCGGGGCAGGGGACGACGGTGAAATCACGCGACGTCTGGGAGATGGGATCAGACATCTTCCGGCTCTGGTGGCAGCTCCATGTGGAAAAAAGTTAGTGCGGTGGTCATCCCCACTCTCATCGCCGCGGCCATCATCGTCTTCATGCTGGCGAGGGTCTGGAGCGACCTGCTGGTGGCACTGGAAAATGCCCAATTCGTATTTCTGGCTGCGGCTGTGGTCATCTGCCTCGCGGCATGGGTGATCCGCGGAGGCCGGTACCAGTATATCCTTCAGGGCCTTGAGGTGGTCGTCGGGACGTGGTTTTCCACCGCCTGCATCTTCGTCTCCCAGACAGCCAACCTCATCGTCCCGGCGCGGCTGGGCGACCTGGTGCGGATAGTGATCCTCAAGCATGAAAAAGAGACCACCTATTCACGGGGGCTCTCGTCGCTGGTGGTGGAACGCGTCTTCGATATCACCATGGTAGCCGTGCTCGGGCTGATCGCGCTGCCGGCCATGCTCAACGTCCCCGACTGGTTTGTCACGATCATCGCCGTCCCCCTCGTCGGCGGCGCGGTGTTCGTGGGCTTCATGCTCTATTCGGGCAACCTGTCGTCCCACAACCGCTATCTCGCCATGCTCCTCAACCTCTTCGACGAGATCAGGCAGGCATCGCTCCACCCGAGGGCGTTTCTGGTGCTCGGGGTCTCGTCCATCGTCATCTGGCTGCTCGACGTGGCCGTCTGCTACGTGGTGGCCCTGATGTTTTCGGAGACGATCCCCATCATGGTCGTCGTCCTCGCCATCGTGATCGGCAACCTGGTCAAGGCCGTCCCCATCACCCCGGGAGGCGTGGGCACCTATGAACTCTCCCTCGCCCTTACCTTCGAGCTCGCCGGCGTCGCACCGGTCAGTGCAACGCTCATCGCGGTCACCGATCACCTGATCAAGAACCTGGTGACCCTTGCGGGAGGGGTTGCATCCATCTACCTCTTCGGGGACTGGTCCCTGCACCTGATCGAGGCCGTGGCTACCCGGTCGATCACCAGAGAGGAACTCGATGAGCCCTGACGCAACGCTGATCCTCATCGTCAGCTGGATCGCCGTCCTCAAACTGCTGCAGATGGCGCTCTGGCCTCAACTTCGCAGGGGGTTTGGGGATCTCGCGTATCCTGCGGCGTATCCCGCATCGGTCCTTCTCTTCACCCTCGCATCATGGTACCTGGGGTTCGCCCATCTCCCCGTGCACCTGGCCCTCCTGCCGTTTGTCCTGCTGCTCGGCTACCATGCGGCAACGAAACAGTACTCACGGGAAGAGGTGCTGCACAACCTGAAATGGGATGCAATCTTTGCAGTCTGTTTCCTGTTTCTGCTGGAAGTGCGTTTTATAAACCCGTCCATCTCGTTCGCGGAGAAGTTCATGGACCACGCCTTCCTGGCCTCAATCATGCGTTCACCGACAATTCCGCCGCCCGATCCCTGGTTTGCAGGCGGATCGCTGAATGTCTACTACTACCTCGGCCACTGGATGATGGGGGCACTGGGCCTGGCCAGCGGCGTGCCCTCGCCGGTGGCATTCAACCTGGTGCTCCCGACAGTGCTCGCCCTCGCCGCAGTGAGCCTCGCCGCTGCGGGCCATATCCTCTGCAAGCGGTTCTTCTGGCTCCCTGTGCTCACCCTGTTCGCTGTGAACCCCTCGTTTGTGGTCCACGCACTTGCCGGAGATTCTATGAGCACTGTTCTGTGGGAGAGCACCCGGACCATCACCAACACCATCACGGAGTTCCCGCTCTTCTCCATGCTGTGGGGCGATCCGCACGCCCATGTCATCGCCCTCTTCAACCAGGCGTTCTTCCTCTTGGTACTCACCGTCGCGGCGACCTCGTGGACGGGGCTTTCGGTGCGCGGAAAAGCAATGGTCTGCGGTTGCGCGGCACTCAGCCTGGGGTCCATGCCGCTCATCAATGCATGGGATGTGCTCACCTATGCACCCATAACCCTGCTCTTCGGCACATACCTCTGGTGGCAGTCGAGAAGCCGGGACCCTGCGGACCGCTCCGCACTCGCCTTTCTCTTCGGGGTGCCGGCGTGCGCGGTGGCCCTCTACCTCCCCTACTACCTGCAGCTGGACAGCCAGGGGATTGGCGGGATCGGGATTGTGGCCTCTCCCTCCGACCCACTCGCGTTTCTGCTCGTGCACGGGTTCTTCCTCCTGGTCTTCTACGCAGTCTGCATCGATGATGTGCGCACAAAACCGTACCTGCTCGCCTGCGCCCTCCCCTTCCTTCTGGCAGGCTACCATGCCGCGGCCATCGCCATCGTTCCCCTTGTATATCTCCTCGCACGGCGGCGCTTCCTCCCGGGGGAGGTGTTCGCAATCCTGGGCCTGGTCATTCTTGTCCTCATCGAAATCCTCTATCTGGAGGACAACATGGGCGAGACCTACTACCGGATGAACACGGTCTTCAAGCTCTCCATGGTGGCCTGGATGATGATGGGGACCGCCGCATTCGCCTTCATCGGGAGGGGGGCCGAACACCGCGGGATATCTCTGGACCTCCGGAGCAGGCGGTACTGGCCGGCGCTCGCTGCGGCAGTGGTTATTATCCTTATCCTGCCGTTCACCCTCCCTGACCTGAGCTACGGGCGCGGGGGCACGACGCTCGACGGTCTCGCCTACCTTGAGGGGGAGTGTCCCGGGGACGCGGCGGCAATTGCATTTTTGCGCACTCTTGAAGGCGACATCACCATTGTGGAGGCAGAAGGGGGGGACTATTCCTACTACTCCCGCGTATCCTCGTGTACAGGGATCCCCACCGTGATCGGGATGCCGTTCCATGAACAGATGTGGCGGGGAGGCGAGGGAAATGTCAGTGCACGGATGGCCGATGTGCGGGCAATCTACGAACAGCCGGTAAAGACCGTCACCCTCATGGAAAAGTACGGGGCGACCCACCTCTACGTGGGACGGGCCGAGCGGGAGCGCTACGAGGTGGCAATTCCCAAGAATGCACTCGAAGTGGTATATGACGCCGGAGGAGTGCAGATCTATTGCCTGCCGGCCGAAGCAGGGGACATCGCATGAGCTTTCAGGCGGCGGATTTTGCCCGATTCACAAACCTTTATCCGTCCGCCTGAAGAACTAATATGGCTACATCAATCACTGACTGATGAGTGATGAGGGAGACGCTACTCCTGAATGAGGTGAGTTATGTCAAAGGTCTACGTGAAATTTGAAGTGCCGGATGAACTCCAGAACAAGGCACTTGAGGCACTCGAAATTGCCAGAGATACCGGCAAAATCAAGAAAGGTTCCAACGAAGCAACCAAAGCCATCGAACGGGGAATCGCCCAGCTCGTCCTCGTCGGCGCCGATGTTGAGCCCGAGGAGATTGTGATGCACCTCCCGCCCCTCTGCGACGAGAAGCAGGCAGCATACGTGATCATCAACAAGCAGAGCGACATCGGTGCGGCGAGCGGTCTTGATGTCGGATCCGCTGCTGCAGCCATCGTCAAACCCGGAAAGGCAAAAGATCTCATCGACGAAGTGGTCAAACAGATCACCGAACTCAAGGGATGAATGAACCATGGCAGAAGGAACGCCCGCTGAAGTCATCGAGGTGATCGGCAGCACCGGTATGCACGGAGAGGCAATGCAGGTGAAATGCCGGATCCTCGAAGGGAGCAACAAGGGCCGCATCATCACCCGCAATACCGTCGGCCCCATTCGCGAGGGGGACGTCCTCATGCTCCTGGAAACCGAGCGCGAGGCCAAGAAACTCTCAAGACGGTGAGGTGGATCATATGGTAACTACACATGCCTGCAGCTTCTGCGGAGAGAAGATCGAACCCGGCACAGGGAAGATGTACGTCCGCAAAGACGGCACGATATTCTATTTCTGCAGCTCCAAATGCCAGAACAACTACCGGTTGGGGCGTGTCCCCCGGCGCGTGGTCTGGACGAAGGCCGGCAGAAAGGCCCTCGGCAAGGAGTGAAAACTGAATGGACCGGACATTTGTGATGGTCAAGCCGGACGGCGTGGCCCGCGGCCTCGTCGGCGATATCATCTCCCGCATGGAGAGAAAAGGCCTCAAACTGGTGGCTGCAAAACTGGAACTCCTGCCCGAGAACAGGGTCGGTGAGCAGTACAAAGAGCACCTGGAAAAACCGTTCTTCCCCGGCCTGAAGCGCTACATCATGAGCGGGCCCTGCATGCTCATGGTATGGGAAGGAAACGGCGTGGTCGGCATCGCCCGCACCCTGATCGGGGCAACCAACCCGACAGAAGCGGCACCGGGGACCATCCGCGGCGATCTGGCGCTCGACATCGGCAGAAACGTGATCCACGGGTCCGATTCACCGGCGAGTGCCGAGCGTGAGATTGGCATCCATTTCCCGGCCGGGGAGCTGGTTGACTACACCCGCATCGACGAATCTCTTCTCTACGAGTGAGAGGGTCCGGGTGAACCCCGCCCGGCCATGCATTATTTTCAAAACAATATTAAGCGCACAGAACGACCACCTAGGATAATGGTGGGAGAACTCCTGAGTTTTGCGCTGCTCAGTTTCTCTTCGGTGTTTATTCTCGTCAATCCTCTCGGAGCCACGCTGATCTACGTGGCACTGACCGAAGATATGGAGTACCCCGCGAAGATCACGGTCGCCAAAGAGTCGTGCAGGATCGCACTCCTCGTCCTTCTGGTCTTTACCCTCGCCGGAACCTGGATTCTGACGCTCTTCGGCATCACCCTCGAGGCTTTCAGGATCGCCGGGGGCATCCTGCTCTTCGGCATCGCCATGGAGATGGTCTATGCGAAGCATTCGAGGACCAAGATGACCGCGACTGAAAAATATGAGAGCATCGACGCATCCGATGTAGCGATCATGCCGATGGCAATCCCCATGATCGCAGGGCCCGGAGCGATCACCACCGTGGTGGTGCTCTCCAACGAGGCGTTGACCCACTCGATCCCCGCCATGGGGGTGGTGATCGGCGCGGTGGCGGTCACGATCCTCATCACCTACCTGCTGCTGGTGAATGCGGACACCATCGTTGCCCGTATTGGCCAGCGTGAATACCGGGTCATCAACCGCCTGATGGGTATCCTGTTGATGGCCATCGCCGTGCAGTTCGTCCTCAACGGACTCTCCTCGGCATTTCCCCTCTTGATTGGAGCATAACAATGTCTGATACGCTGTCATTCTCCGGTGAGGTGATGGTTGCAGCAAGCCTGATTCTCATCGGCCTCGTCATCGGGGCCCAAATACTTGGGTTTGCCGTGCCGTATTCCGGATTTGTTCTCGTGGCTGCCGCAGTGTTCGTGGTCACCGGGATTGGCCTCATGATCTACACGCTGGTTGCGGAGGAATAAAAACAGGCATGACCATTCGCATCTGCGCCGCCCAGATGGCCTGCATCTGGGGAAAACCGGCCGAGACACTGGAGCATGCGGCAGAAGCGATCGAAACCGCGGCAGCGCAGGGTACAGCTCTCATTGCATTCCCCGAGCAGTTCCCCATCGGCTGGGATCCCTTCGCACGGTTCAGGATCGAGGATCTCGAGGGCCCGACGGTGAGCGCGTTGCGCGATCTCGCCCGCCGCAATGCCATCGCCGTCGTGGCAGGCCTCCGTGAACGCCACGACCCCCTTCCCCGCAACACCGCAGTGGCCATAGGGCCCCGGGGCGAGATCCTGGCTGCTTACGCAAAAGTCCACCTTTTCTCCCCCGAACGGGAGCACGAGCAGTTCAGCGCCGGACAGGATCTCGCGATCTTTTCCCTCGAGGGTATGACCTTCGGCATTGCCCTCTGCTACGACCTGCGGTTTCCCGATCTCTTCACCCTCTATGCCGCCGCAGGGGCCGAATGCATCATCGTCCCCGCCGCCTGGCCGTGCCATCGGGTGGAGCACTGGGAACTCTTCATCCGGGCACGGGCACTCGAGAACCAGTATTTCGTTACCGGGATCAATACGATCGGCACCACCCCGGTCGACCGGTACTGCGGGCATTCCATGGTCGCAGGGCCGCTGGGAGAGGTGCTCGCACACGCGAAGGACGGTGAGGAGATCCTCTTCGTCGATCTCTCCACCGCCCCCATCCGCGAGGCGCGGGCCCGCATCCCGTTACATTCGGACCGCAGGGATGACCTTTACATGAAGCTGCGAAGATACGTGTAATTCAGACAATGCGGGGAGAACAGCATGCGCTGATCGGCATCCTGAGTGCGGGACTCGCCCTCGCACCGTGGATGAAGACACTTGCCCCCGAACTTGTCCTCATCGCCTTTGGAGGCATATTTCTCGGTTCTCTCGCTCCGGATGCGGATTCACCCGATGCAGCCATCATGCACGGATTGAGGGGCAGGAAAGGGTATTTCCGGCGGCTCAAACGGCACACCGCCCCCATTCTCCCGGTGATCGGCACATTCATCCGCTATTTCATTTATTTTCCCCTCTCCGCCATCCTTCTGGTGGCAAGCATCGGAAAGGTCCGCCCCCATCACCGGGGGGTCCTGCATTCGCTTCCCGGCATCAGCCTGACCACGGTCACCCTCACCGCCTACATCTGGCTGACCACATCGATCTTCGGGGATCCCGATCCCGTCCCTCTGGCCGTCTTCGGAGCGGCGTTCTTTGCAGGGTGTTTCCTGCACCTCCTGGCCGACTCCACCACCCGCAGCGGCATCGCCTGGCTGCTCCCCTTCAGCAGGCGCAAACTACGGGGCACGGTATCCCCCGGCAGCCGCCTTGAGAAGCGGCCTGAACTGCTGGGCGCGGTACTGGGCGCTTCGACCTTCATCTGCCTCATCGCCGAACCGCTGCTGCTGGTTCCCGGAACCACCGTGAAAATGTTGTCCGGATTGCTCGCGGCGGGCGTCTGGGCACTCTTCCTCGCCTGTGCGGGTGTCCGCATCCATTGAGCCATGGCATAGATAACCGGCACCGGCACAAGGATATCAGGGCGGTTTTGAGGTTCCGCGTCCGCTATTATTACGTATTACCAGCATCAAGGTACATACCATGTACCGTATCGTCTGCGTGAATTGCGGTGCCGAATACGCTCCAGAGGAGATACTATACCGGTGTACACGGTGCGATCACCTGCTCTCCGTGGAATATGACCTGGATTCGATTGCAATCGACCGGGCAGCATGGATGCGCCGCCCCCTGAGCGTGTGGCGGTACAGGGAACTGCTCCCGGTTTCCGGCGAGCCGATCTCCCTCCAGGAGGGGGGGACGCCGCTCTACCACCTGAAAAGGATCGGAGAGGAACTGGGCTTGCCTGAGCTCTACGCAAAGCATGAGGGCATGAACCCCACCGGGTCATTCAAGGACCGCGGCATGACCGTGGGGGTGAGCATGGCCCTGCAGCTGGGCATGAAGAGCGTCGCCTGTGCGAGCACCGGCAACACCTCCGCAAGCCTTGCCGCTTACGCCGCAAAAGGGGGCATCCCGGCCGTCGTCATCCTCCCGGCAGGGAAGGTCGCCCTCGGCAAGGTGGCGCAGGCGCTGATGCACGGGGCGAAGGTCATCGCCATCCGAGACAATTTCGACAAAGCGCTGGAGATGGTGCACTCCCTCTGCCTCTCGCACGGCCTCTACCTGCTCAACTCGGTCAACCCCTACCGGCTTGAGGGCCAGAAAACCATCGGCCTGGAGATGGTCGACCAGCTCGGCGGCGTTCCTGACCGGATGGTCCTGCCCGTCGGCAACGCAGGCAATATCTCGGCGGTCCACAAGGGGCTTCGTGAACTCCGGCACCTGGGGTTCATCGAGGACCTGCCCATGATGACCGGCATCCAGGCGGCGGGATCGCGCCCGGTGGTGGACGCCGTCGAGCAGAACTTCCCCGAGGTCGTCCCCTGTGCCGATCCGGAGACGATCGCCACTGCAATCAGGATTGGCGCACCCGTGAATGCGGAAAAGGCGCTGGCCGCGATCAGGCAGACCGGCGGGACCGCCGCCTCGGTGACCGACGAAGAGATCCTGGCCATGCAGCGGGACCTCGCCCGAAAAGAGGGGATCGGGGTGGAGCCCGCGTCCGCGGCGTCGGTTGCGGGCGTGAAGAAACTGGCAGAAGCCGGCGTCATCGACCGCAGCGAGAGGATTGTCTGTGTGGTGACCGGACACCTGCTCAAAGACCCGGAGACCGTGGTGAAGCAATGCGAACCTCCCATCGAAATCGATGCCACGCAGGAATCGCTGCTCTCTGTCTTGTACTCCTGATCGGGTGCATCCCGGCGGCTGCCCTGAACGCGACGTTCACGGTCGCAGCCGACGGCGCGGCGTATAATGCCTCGATCGAGGTCGAGGACGCAGACGAATATGCGTTCATCGAGCGGGGGCTGCTCGGCGAACGCATTCCCCAGAATGTCGATGCGGTCCGGGTCCTCGGTTCGGAAGGGGAGGTAGCGTTCGAGGATGCAGGATCCGGGCGCATCACCTTTCCCGAAGGGAACTACACCATCACCTACCGGGGGTTTATCCGGGATGACAGCATGCAGGCGGAGTTCGATCAGCCCTACATGGTGGCCATGGTGCTCCCCGCAGGCTTTGACGTGCGCAACCCCTTCCTCGGGGTCATCAGCCCCGGAGGCGAGGTGAATGAGGCGGAGGATGCCGTCATCGTCTCGTGGGAGGACACGAGATTCATCGAGGTCCGGTTCTATGATGGCCTGCGGGAGCATGCCCTCCTGATCTTTGGCAGCTTCTGGATCATCCTCTGCGCCATCTTCATCCTCCCCTACGTCTTCCTCCGGCAGAGGGAGCGGTGATGAGAGGACACACCATTCACGATTTCTTTTCGCCCGGAAGACCCCGTGCACAGGCCTGAACGAATAACTGCAGGGAGACCGGATACTCCGGGCTGAACCGGGGCCGAATCTAAAAAAAGAAAGTGGGGTCGCCGCTATTTCTTCGGCTTGATGTCGATGCCGTACTTTGCCGCGTTTGCATCGGCGATCGCCTGGATCTTGGCGATCTCCTCTTCATTGCGAGCCGGCTTGAAAAGGTGGCGGAACCGCTTCTGCGCCATCAGGTACTCGTCGACCGGTTTGCGTACCACTTTTTTGGCTTTGGCGATCTCGCCGTCAACCATCTCGAAGTTCACCCATAACCCCGTCTGGATGGCGAGTTTGCCGATCTCCATAGTTTTTCCACCTTCAAAACCCCAGCCGGTGCTGCAGGGGGCGTGAATCTGGAGGTAACAGGGGCCCGGCGTGTTGACAGCGCGCTCCACCTTCTGCATGAGATCGTTGGGGTAGGCAACGGACGCTGTGGCCACGTAAGGTGCACCGTGGGCAACGAGGATCTGCGGCATGTCCTTTTTGGGGCGTTTGTTCCCGAAGGACTCCTTTCCTGCAGGGCTTGTGGTAGTGCTGGCATCGTAGGGCGTGGCGCCCGAACGCTGCACGCCGGTGTTCATGTAGGCCTCATTGTCGTAGCAGATGTAGGTGATGTCGTGCCCGCGCTCGAACGCGCCGCTGATGCAGAGCATGCCGATATCGAAGGTCGCGCCGTCGCCGCAGATGCAGAGCACGTGTTCGGAGCGGCCCTGGCGTTTGAGCGACGCTTCGATGCCCGAGGCAACCGCCGAGGCGTTTTCAAAGAGCGAGTGGATCCAGGGCACCTCCCATGCCGTCTCCGGGTAGGGGGTGGAGAATACCTCCATGCACCCCGTCGAGGCCACCACGATGGAGTTCGCCCCGGCACCCTTGAGGATGAGGCGTGCGGCAAGTGCGGGCCCGCAGCCACCGCACGCACGGTGTCCGCAACCAAAGAGTTCGAGTGATGTGTCAACCATTCAGATCAGCTCCTCGCGCAGTCCGTAGAACATGTCACCGCTGCCTCGTTCGGCCAGATCGACAACCGCGGCAATATCCTTTTTCCGCACGTCCCTGCCGCCGAGGCCGATGACGTAGGAGTAGACATCGATCCCCGTCTTCCAGAGCGCATCCTTGAACTCGAGGCCGACGGCGCCCTTCATGGCCGATCCGGGGGAGATGTTCTTTTCGAGCACCGCCACCTTCGAGACTCCGTCGAGTGCTTTTGCCACCTCTTCCTTCGGGAAGGGGCGGAAACTCCGCAGCTTCAGGAGCCCCACCTTCCTTCCAGCGGCGCGCATCTCGTCCACCGCGTCCTTCACTGTGCCGCAGATGGATCCCATGGCCACGAGCGCCGTATCGGCATCGTCCATACGGTATTCCTCGACCAGCGATCCGTAATTCCTGCCGAACTGCTCGCCGAAGGCCTGTCCTGCATCCTCGATGGCCCGGGAAGCCCGCTCCATCGCCCGGTCGAGCTCGTACCTGAACTCCATATAGTAGTCGGGCGTGGCGTACATGCCCATACTGATGGGATCCTGGGCATCGAGCTTCTGGTACGGGTTGAACGGCGGCAGGTAGGCATCGACCTCATCCTGCTCCGGGATATCGACAGGCTCGTAGGTGTGGGAGAGGATGAAGCCGTCGAAGCAGACAAACCCGGGGAGGAGGATATTGTGGTCCTCGGCAACCCGGTAGGAGAGGAAGTGGTAATCGACGAGCTCCTGCACGTCCTCAGCATACAGCTGGAACCAGCCGGAATCACGCAGGGCAATGGAATCCTGCTGGTCGTTCCAGATGGAAAGCGGTGCGCCCAGCGCCCGGTTGGCAATGGACATCACGATGGGCAGGCGCATGCCGGAGGCGTTGAAGCAGACTTCGGCCATAAGGATGAGCCCCTGCGAGGAGGTGGAGGAGTAGACCCTTGATCCCGCCGCCGATGCCCCCACGCACGCGGAGAGGGCGGAAAATTCACTATCCACGGTGAGGTAATCGCTTTCCATCTCACCATCGGCGACAAACTCGGCAAGCCGCTCCACGATATGCGTCTGCGGGGTGATGGGATAGGCGGATACGACCTCAGGCCGGCATCGTTTGACGGCTTCGGCAACCGCGTGGGACCCTTCCATAATTTCCATCATCTATTTTTCCTCCTGTTCCATCTCAATCGCCTCCGCGGGGCACTCCTCGGCACACAGCCCGCAACCCTTGCAGTACTCGTAGTCCACCCGAGGGTACTCGTCATCCTCACTGATACAGCCCTCAGGACAGATGAGCAGGCAGAGCCCGCACTTCTTACACTTTTCGGCGTCCAGTATCGGCCGGAACACCCGCCATGAACCTGTTTTGTTGTCGCGTGCCCTGCCGGGTCGTGCGGCACATCCAACATTGAGTGCCATCAGGCTTCCCCTCCGACTGCGGCAAATGCACGGCGTGCCGCCTCGATGTTCTTCTCGGCGAGGGCTCCGGTGAAGCGCTCGCCAAGGGCTTCAGCGAGTGCGGGGAACTGTATCTCGCCGGTTGCCGCGGCAAATGCGCCCATCAGCGAGGTATTGGTGATGGGAAGGCCCAGCACTTCGAGCGCGATGCGGGTCGCATCGAGGGTGATCACCTGAACTCCCGCGGGCACGTCAAACGCGTCTGCGCCCTTTTCGGTATTGATTATCGCAACGCTGCCTTCTGTGAGGCCTGCAAAGACATCGACGTCCTTGATCAGGCTGCTGTCCTGCACAATGATATAGTCAGGCTCGTAGACCTGACTCCTGAGGCGAATCTTGCTGTCACTGAACCGCACGAATGCCTGAACCGGAGCGCCCCGCCTCTCCACGCCAAAAGCGGGAAATGCCTGCGAAAATACGCCGCTTTTGAATGCAGCGACCGCTATCAGTTCGGCAGCAGTGACAGAGCCCTGTCCTCCTCGTCCATGGATACGTAGCTCTCTCAAAAAAATCCCCGTACTATTTTACATGATTAATAGATATAAATCTACATATCGACTGCAAGGCCGAGGATGGATGAAGCCCCGGAAAAAACATCCCGGGCGATTTTGACCAATCCCCGTGCCGCACACCACTCATCGAACACACGCACAGGCCTCTTTAGCAGCGTTTCCACCTCCGCGGCAATGTACGGTCCGCAGGATCCGGCGAGGGCGAGTTTTGCCTCCGGATTGAGCACGGAGAGGGCAGCAATCTCCATCGCTGCAAAGAGGGCAAGTGTCCGCTCCTTGTCTGCTTCGGGCATGGTGTGGTTCACGCCGGCATGGAGGAAGGCCTCGTTTGCGGTCTCCTCACCCCAATCGATCCGCCGTATGGCATCCACATCGAGCGCACCGTGCTGCGTGCCGGGTGCGAAGATGCAGGCATCGAGGGCGCCCCGGATCTCCCCTTCCTTGATGAGCAGCGTCACCGTGTTGGAGCTTACATCCGAGACGACCACGTCGCCCCCCAGGGCGGAAAAGACCTCGTAGGCGATGCCGATCTTTTCCGGGCTCGCCTGGTGCGAATAGGCCTTGAACCGTGCATCGGTCGGAGAGCCCCGGTGCAGCCCGGGGATGACCACGGCGGGTAGATCGCTTTTTGCGATCTCGTCAAAGACCCGGGTGCCGCCGCCGATGTGCTCGCCCGCCCCTTCGCGGGTGATCACGCCCCGGTTTGCCACCTTCCGGATATCGGTGATCGCGGCGATGGCATCCCCCATGGAGTAGCAGACCGCGATTCCCTCGATCTCGTCCAGTGGACAGAGGGTTTCTAAGTCCTGGTAGCGAAAATCACGGGCATCCGTTCTCGACAGTTTGAACGCAGCTTCCTGCCCTGCAAACCGCATGGCGGTGGTCCCGTGATCGATGCCTATGTACATAACAGTAATCCTTTTGCATGGAACGCATATTAGTGTATGATGTTCGGTATCGTGACCGGTGGCGCCGGATTCATCGGATCCCATCTCGTGGATGCGCTCGTCGGCAGGGGCGACGAGGTGCTCGTCATCGATAACCTCGCGTCGGGTGACGAGGCGAACCTCAAAGCGCACCTCGAGGAGGAGAGGATACGGTTTCTCAAGGCCGATCTCCTCGACGACGGCTGGCAGGAGCAGCTGAAGGGGGCAGACCGGATCTACCATCTCGCCGCAGACCCCGATGTCAGGGGGAGCGTCCGCACGCCGGCCATGATGTTTGCCAACAACGTGGTGGCGACCGAGCGGGTGCTGGAGGCGATGCGGGCGCAGGACGTCCCGGAGATTGTCTTCACCTCGACCTCCACGGTCTACGGGGAGGCATCGGTCATCCCCACCCCGGAAACCTACGCGCCCATGGAACCCATCTCGATCTACGGGGCGAGCAAGCTGGCGGGAGAGGCACTCATCTCCGCCTACTGCGCCTCGTTTGCCATGCGGGCGTGGGTGTTCCGGTTCGCCAACATCATCGGGGAACGGAGCAACCACGGGGTCATCTGGGACTTCGTGCACAAATTGCTGGCGAATCCCGGAGAGCTCGAAATTCTCGGCGACGGGCGGCAGACCAAATCGTATCTCGACGTACAGTCCTGCGTCGCGGCCATGCTCTTTGCCGCAACCCACGCGAAAGAAGCCTACAATGTATTCAATATCGGCTCCGAGGACTGGGTGGACGTGAAAACCATCGCCGACATCATCGTCGAGGAGATGGAACTCACCCCCGTGCAGTACCGGTTCACAGGCGGCGACCGGGGATGGGTCGGCGACGTGCCCAGAATGCAGCTCGCGGTCGCACGGCTGAAAGCCCTCGGGTGGAACCCTGAAACCGAATCTGCGGAATCCGTGCGCCGGGCGGTCCGTGCGCTTCTCATATCGGTTTGACGCATGGATACTGGTGCCGCGATTCTCGTACTGGTGCTGAGCGCAACGCCCGGGTTCGAGGCGCGCTACGCGATACCACTGGCCATCAACACACTCGGGTTTACTGCGGTAGAGGCATTCGCCCTCGGTCTTGTCGGCAACCTCATCCCGGTGGTGGCCCTGCTGGTGCTCCTCGAACCGGTGTCCGACTACTTAAGCTGCCATGTCCCGTTCTTCAACCGGTTCTTCACATGGCTCTTCGACCGGACACGACGGCACAGCGAGCGTTTCGAGCGCTGGGGCGCGCTCGCCCTGATCCCCTTCGTGGCGGTGCCCCTTCCCGTCACGGGCGCATGGACGGCATGCGCCGCAGCGTTTGTCTTCGGCATCAGGTTCAGGTACGCCCTCCCCACCATCTTCGCGGGCATGGTCATCGCCGCACTGGCCACCACGCTCGGCGTCACCACCCTGCAGGCTCTGATCCCATTACTGGGAGGAATGACATGAAAGCGATTGTAATCCTTGGAGACGGCATGGCAGATGAGCCTCTGCCAGAGCTGGGCGGAAAGACCCCCCTTGCATACGCAGATACGCCGAATATGGACACCATCGCCCGGGCGGGGAGGTGCGGCCTTCTGAGGACCGTTCCGGCGGGATTCGAACCGGGAAGCGATATCGCCAACCTCTCGGTGCTGGGCTACGACCCGCGGGAGTACTACACCGGAAGAGGGCCCCTGGAAGCGGTGAACATGGGCGTTGACCTCAATCCAGAGGATATCGCCTACCGCTGCAACCTGGTGACGGTCCGCGATGGCGTGATGGAAGACTTCTCCGCCGGCCATATCTCCAGCGAGGAGGGAGAGGAGCTCATCAGCGCTCTCGATGCGCGGCTGGATGGGGTGACGCTCTTTTCGGGGATCAGCTACCGCAACCTGCTGGTGGTGCGCGGGGGCGAGGGCGCGGTCACCACGCCGCCCCACGACATCGTCGGCCAGGAGATCGCGGGGTTCCTCCCCGAGGGCATCGACGCGGGACTGCTTCGCCGTTGCATGGAGGAGAGCAGGGAGGTGCTCGATGCCCACCCCCTCAACACCCGCCGCATCGCCGAAGGAGGGCTCCCGGCGACGATGATCTGGCCGTGGAGTGGTGGGAGGAAACCCGCACTCCCCGATTTCGCAGAAAAATACGGCTGCTCGGGGGGGATGATCTCGGCCGTCGACCTCCTCAACGGGATCGCCCGCTGCGCGGGAATGCAGGTGATCGACGTGCCGGGCGCAACCGGCTTCCTGGACACCGATTACGAGGCAAAGGCTCGTTATGCCATCGAAGCACTGGAGACGCTCGAATTCGTGTACATGCATGTCGAGGCCCCCGACGAGGCCGGCCACATGGGGAGCATCGAGGAGAAGGTGCGTGCCATCGAGCGCCTCGATGCCGTGACGGGGATGATCCTCGAGGAGGTGGAGGGAACCATCGCCGTGCTCCCCGACCACTACACCCCCATCCGCCTTCGCACCCATACCGCGGATCCGGTCCCCTTTGCGGTGCTCGGCAAGGGCATCGACTCGACCGGATCGTATTCTGAAAAAGAGGCCGCGAAGGGGTCGTTCGGGACTATGGAGGGGACAGAGTTTCTCTCCATGCTCCTCTCATAACGCATGGAATGCCGGCATCAGGCCCCTGCTTCATCACGGTCGGGTCAGTGGGGGTAACTCTCATCATCTGCCGTACCAATGGCCGGACATTCTGTCCGTTCTTTTTCCCTATCCTTATCATTATAATGTTATTTGGTTAATAATGTGGTACGGGAACACCGGACTGATGCACCATGCACATCGCCGAAAAAATGAAAGAGATCGAGAGCGAGGTCGGAACGCTATCCCCTGTTCACAAAATGCTTCTCGGAACCGACGGCTCGGTCACCCGGCTGCTCGAGATTATCACCGGTCACCCTGTCACCGTCGTCACCAGGTCTCAGGAAGTGGTGCACGCGGACAGAACCACGGCAGATCTGCTCGCTATCGAGGAGGGGGACTGGATCAACCATCGGGTGGTCGAGCTCAGGGATGCAGAAACCAATGAAGTGCTCGTCTATGCGGTGTCCGATACGCCGATTTCGCGCCTCTCAAAACAATTCAAGGACGACCTGATGAAGGCGGATGTGCCGATCGGCACGATCATGCAGAACCACCGGATAGAGGCCCGGCGTGAGATCCTGGACGCACAGGTTCTCACCGCGGATCCCGCACTCAGCGCCGTCTTTGGCATCTATCGCCATGAGCCGCTCCTGAACAGGCGCTACCAGATTATTCACCGGGAACTGCCTCTCATCACCATCGAAGAGACGTTTCCCTACCACCTCTTCGAGGACGAGCAGAAGATCATCGTCACCGCACCGTCGCGCATTCACCTCGGCCTGATCGATATGAACGGATCCCTGGGGAGGATCGATGGAGGGGTCGGAATTGCTCTGAAAGACCCCGGAATCATGATCGAGGTAAAAAGAGGCGATGGAATCGAGATCCATGGTGGGGATGATGAGTGCAGGAATGCGGTTCGGAAGGCGGCGGAGAGAATGCATGAAGCGATGCATATCCCCGAAGGCGCCGACATCACCCTGCGCCGGACCTACCCCCGGCACGTCGGGCTCGGAAGCGGGACACAGCTCGCACTCGCTACGGCATCCGCCATCGCAGAACTTCACGGACAGCACCTGCCCGCCGGTGCCCTGGCACGCATCGTGGGGCGGGGCGGCACCTCGGGCATCGGCACTGCCGCCTTCGAACGCGGCGGTTTCATCCTCGACGGGGGGCATACCTTTGGATCACAGGGAGAGAAAACGCATTTCAGCCCCTCATCAGCTTCGCGGGGACTGCGGCCCGCACCGGTGATAGTACAACAGTCCTTCCCCGAGGACTGGCGCATTCTGCTCGCCATCCCGCACCTCCCCCCAGGCGCAAACGCTGCAACGGAGGTGGATATCTTCAGGCAATACTGCCCGGTACCCATCGAAGAAGTCCGTGCACTTGCCCACGAGATTCTCATGCGCATGCTCCCCGCCCTGGTTGAGCGCGACCTTGACGCCTTCGGTACGGCAATCAATCATCTCCAGTCTCTCGGATTCAAACGGGTCGAGCTTGCCCTGCAGCCGCCGGCAGTGCACGACCTCCTCGGAGTAATGCGTGACGCGGGGGCGGCAGGCGCCGGCATGAGCTCTTTCGGCCCGGCCCTCTATGCGGTCGGAGACACCGGGATGAGCGAGGTGGAACGCGCCGCGCGGGAATGCCTTGAAGCGATGGGCGGCGGAGAAACACTGATTACGACAGCAAATAATGCTGGAGCAGAACAGAGATTCACATCGTGCAGCAGTGGAGGATGAGAAAATGGTATCAAAGAAAA